>Ga0187892_10011741_pt1 | contig 10616 bp, 9 predicted proteins | sample MA1701073metaG_FD_139345 | JGI IMG/M metagenome (GOLD analysis project Ga0187892, IMG submission 139345) | Bio-ooze microbial communities from a basaltic lava cave in the Kipuka Kanohina Cave System on the Island of Hawaii, USA - MA170107-3 metaG ...
CTTCCAGTTGCATTCTTGCACAAGACTCTCTATGTATGTTGGCGTGGATCAATTGGACTTTGTGACAATCGAAGGATTGCTGGCCTACGGAGAGATTCTTGCTCGCCGCACCGCAGGTGAGGACGTAGCACTTCCGCCGGCCCCGCCTCCGTCGGTCGACCGACCACGGCTGACCCGCGAAGCCATGGAGAAGATCCGCGCGTTTGTTCAGCGTGCGCAAAAGGGCTTTCCTACGGCCGAGGAATACAGAGCTGCACGGCGCGGGTTGATCGGCGACGGGTGCGGCGGTGACGAACTCGTGTTTTTTGCTGCCTGGAACCAGCTTCTGGCAGCCGGAGAGCTGGCGCCGTTAGTTCGTGCTCCGATCGGGTCAGTACAGAAACCGCCCCACCGTCGTCCGGTCGGGATCGTGCCACGCGCTCAACTGACGCCGCAATTGGCGGAGGATCGCATCGTATTGGATCTCGGCGACGATCGGTTCTGGCTGCTGCCTCGCGATTTGACCGGTCGAACCCTCCTCTTCACCATGCGCCACGGGATCTCGAAGGTCGAGAGCGCGAAACATCGAGTCGGGCGCCGGCTTGCCAATGTGCTGGATCCTGACCGAGGTGTGGCAAAGGCCGACGCAGTCGGCGCCGCCCTCGCTCGGATGGTCGGTGTGGTCGGGCAACAACTGGACTTTCTCCATCTCCACAACTACCTGGACCCGCGCACCTTCCTCCATCTTGTCAGCCCGAGCCCGAACACGAGGCAGCTCTGCGAGCGGGTGGTCGCCGCGTTGCTTGCGTCACACTCCGACAGCGCCAGGGCGACCCAGCCCACGGTTGAGGCTTCGTTGGAATCCCAGGATTTCGGTTGGGCAACCGGCTTGGACAAGCAGACCGAGGTGGAGGAGGCTGCCAAGGCGTTCGGCGTCGATGTGACGACAGCGAAGCGTCTCATCAAACATCCTCTCTACAGCTATCCAGGTGGTCACTCGTTCTTCGATGTCTACGTTGATGTCGTGGACGGGTTCCGCCGGCTGGGTCAATCGCACCAGGGGAAGGTCCTGTGTTTGTATACCCATAGCTCCACGTTGCGCGCACTGATGATCTATCTGGATCCTCGTCCATTTCGCGAAGCCTTCACCGAGTTCGGAGAATACAAGGAAGGACAGGATAACGTGGTGCTTCTCACCTTCGAACACGGACTCTTGTCCGGCTATTCGACGGCAGTCGGTCTGTCGGAGCGCGAACGGGCGGCGCGGGACGCCTGGATGGCGGTCGAGCGTGAGCGGCGCGATCGGGTCACGCTAAAGCCCAAACAGGTTAAGCGAATTGTCGCCCTGGTGTCGGGTGGCGATTTTGCCGGAGCTGGCGCTGCGTTAAAGGAACTGCGGGTAGCAGGAAACCGGGTGGGCCTGGAGGTCTACTTTGTTCGTCATGGATTCTTGGGACTGGCGAACAATTGGATCGAAGCAGTGACCGAGGAGGACACGCGTGGCATGGGCAGCCTTGCGAGCACCCCGATCGGAAGCAGTCGCTTCGAAGACTTCAAGGATGAACATGTCCAACAGGCTACCATGCAGCATCTCCGACCGTACATGAAAGACGGCGCATTGGTCGTCATCGGCGGCGACGGCAGTCTTCGAGGCGCGCGCGCTCTTTATGAAGGGTTCGGAGTCCAGGTTGTTGGGATTCCCGGCACGATCGACAACAATCTTGCGGGTACCACGGCACTGGGCTTCCATTCCGCCGTGGCGCTGGCGAATCAATCGATCGAGTCGCTGAAAGCCACGAGCGCGGCCATGGGCAGCGTGTTCTTCGTCGAGATCATGGGAGCTGGTTCGGGCCATCTTGCGTTGGCCTGCGCCTATCAGGCCAGGGCTGAAGGGGTGTTGGTCAACGAGTATCCCGACCCCGACGCCTATATTGATGAGATCATCCTCGGCACACTTAAGCGGACCCTGGGTGTCCCGAACAAAAGCCACTTATTTGTCGTGGCCGAGCAGACGCCCCATCGCCATCACCGAGACGGAGGCGTGCACGGTCTTGTCGAATATGTGGGCGGGACCATTGCCCAGTGGCAACAGTTTCAGACGAGCCCCGGCCACTACCCACTGACCCCTGCGACCAAAGCCACGATTCTCGGTCATACCTTACGAGGGGCGCCCGCGACACCAGAGGATAAGGCCATCGCGCAGCACCTGGCTTATGAAGCGGTCCGCCGTCTGGTGAAAGATCCGGAGCGAATCGTCGGGTGCATGTTGGCCTATCGCGAACCAGGAACCATCGAGGCGGTCCCGCTCCATGCAGTGGCGCCAAAGCAGTTTGACTGGGACGTCTTCGCTCGGATGCATGGAACTGAACTTCCTTAGCCCGGAATATTCATGAGCGCTTCTGCTGTTCACCCGTTGCATTCTGTAGAGCAACAGGTACCCGGGATTCGCTGCTGGGCACCCATTGCAATCTTGGAGCAATGGGTCCAGGCCTGGCCGCTGCCTCTAGGCGACCAGGCGGGCGGGCTCGCCACTCAGTCGGTCAACGTCCTGTTCACCCGTTGCTTTCGGCAGAGCAACGGGTCCCCGGTACGCCTCCCCTGAGGCTCCAAGCCGGGTACCCATTGCTCTTGTAGTGCAATGGGTGCAACGCAACGCGACTGCGCGATTTCGCGACGAACCGTCATGAATAATCCGGGCTAGCTCGCGAGCTTCAGTCCCTAGCACTTCCAGATATCCTGCCTGAGAAATACAGCGAGCCGAGGGGGCAGCGCGTCCGTGAAACCGTCGGCGCGTTGCCGGACCGGCGATCGTTTGCTAGAATGCCCTCGACACACTAGAAAGGCGTCGCTCGTTGTTCGTGAAGCGTATCTCGCAGGAGCCTGTTTGCGAACGACGCTTCACGAGAGACGCTTCACGCTTCACGAATGACGAGGGACGGGTTTCAGATGCGGAAAGCCAAAATCGTCTGCACGATCGGTCCAGTCAGCGATTCACCCACCCTGCTGGATCAGCTCATTGAGAGCGGCATGGATGCGGCTCGACTGAACTTTTCGCATGGCTCTCACGAGTCACACGGTCGTGCCATCAAAGCCATTCGTGAAGCCGCCGACCGTCGGCGCACGCCGGTCGCGATCATCCAAGATCTGCAAGGGCCGAGGATCCGCGTCGGAACGATCCCAAATGGCGGGATCGACGTGACCGCTGGCCAGCCCGTGAGGCTGCTGACGGTACTTTTGCGATCCGGTGGCCAGATCGGTGCCCAGGCCCTCGCTCCTTCTAGCACCACCGACATTCCTGTGACCTACCAGTACCTGGCGCGGGATGTTCAGCCAGGTGCGCGCATCCTGATTGACGATGGTCTGATCGAGCTGGTGGTCAATCGCATCAACGGCGGCGCCGTCGAGTGTACGGTCGTCACCGGCGGACGGATCACCTCCAATAAGGGGATCAATTTGCCCGGCACTCGGGTCAGTGCGCCCACGCTGGCCGACAAAGATCGGGAAGATCTCCGGTTCGGGGTGGCGCAGGGAGTGGATTACCTGGCGCTCTCCTTTGTCCGGGGCCCCGATGATGTGATCGCCGCAAAAAAGCTGATTGCCGAGTGCGGCGGCGATGTTCCGGTCATCGCCAAGATCGAGCGACCTGAAGCGATTGCCTCTCTCGACGGGATTCTCGATCAGGCGGACGGGGTGATGATTGCGCGCGGCGATTTAGGCGTGCAAATGGGTCCTGAGGTGGTGCCGGTCCTGCAGAAGAAAATCATCACGGAAGCCAACCGCCGTCGCCGTCTCGTGATCACCGCCACCCAGATGCTGGAGTCCATGACCCAGAACCCCCGTCCCACCAGAGCCGAAGCCTCGGATGTCGCCAATGCGGTCTTCGATGGGACTGATGCCGTGATGCTCTCGGCCGAAACGGCGATCGGGCACTATCCGGTGGAAACGGTGCGCGTGATGGATCGGATCATCCGGGCAGCGGAGGAAGGAACTGAGCCACGGTTCGAGCGTCGGTCGGATGTCAGCCATGGCGAGGTCTCGTTCCCAGAGGCGATCTGCGGCGCTGCCTCGTGGGCGGTCGCCGCGACCGCCTCCAGCGCGATTGTGGCGTTCAGTGAGTTGGGCACGACGGCCCGCTTGATCTCGAAGCAACGCCCTCTCGCTCCGATCATCGCCTTCACGCCATTTGAGTCTGTACGCCGTCAGATGGCGCTCTACTGGGGGGTGATTCCCCATACGATGGAGCAGATCGCTCAGACGGACGAGCGCGTACACGAGGCTGAGCGCCGCTTGAAGGCGGAGGGGCTCGTCAAACCGGGGCAGCGGATCGTCATCCTGTCTGGCACACAGATCGGTCAGCCTGGCGGGACGAACTTGATGAAGCTGCATCTTGTCGAGTGACGTTGTTATGAGACAGATGGAACACTGGGCGCGACAGCCGGGACCCGAAAGCTGGTACAGCCTCCACTGGCTTACCCTGGTAGTCTTCCTCACTCTGCTGGTGACGTCGAGTGAAGGGCTGGCACAGACCTATGCGCTCAACCGTGACCCAGTCGAGCTGGTCAAGAAATACGTCTCGTTGGATCAGAAAGGCATTCGCCTGGAGTCTAAGTCCTGGGAGGCTCTGAGACCCTACGTCAATTGGAAAGAGGAGCCGATCTGGGGCCATGTCATGGTCACCGGTGGCTACAAGGTGATTGATGATATCAGGCAGTGGGAGATCGTCAGCATATTGGAGGTGGTGATTCCGGTGGAGTTCCAGGTGCTGGGGGCGATGTATTGGGAAACAGCCGGCTTCCTACCTGAGAAGCAGGTCGAGCAGGTCAAGTTTCGGGTGAAGGCGGTCGGAGGTCGCTGGCGCATCATCGAGCCGCTCTTGCCCCCGCACGTCGGCCAGCAGCGCATGATCAATTATGTACGGCAGGCCATGCTGCAGGAACCCGAACCGTCCCGCCTCGCCACCCTGACGGCGCTCCGGGATGAATTGCAGAAGGCCAAATGATGGGCAGAATGAGTTCGCATCGTGTTCCCGTTGATCTGCTAATATTTGATCTTGATGGCACGCTTATTGAATCCAAGTGGGATATCGCCGAGGCGGTCAACCTCACGCTGGCCGACATCGGTCTCCCACTACGCTCTCAGGAGGAAATCTTCAGTTTTGTCGGTGACGGGATCAAGCGTCTGCTCCGTCTTGCCGTCGGCGAAGAGAACCACGCACGCTATGAGGACGCGTTACAGATCTTCCGAGGCCATTATCTCGCCCACTGTCTGGATCGGACGAAGTTCTACCCAGGCGTCGAACAGGTCCTCACTTTTTTTACGGACAAATATAAGGCCGTTGCCACAAACAAGTCGTTGGAGTACACGACGAAAATCCTCAAGGGACTGGGCGCCCACCACTTTGCTTATGTGATTGGAGGAGACGACGGGTACGGCTTGAAACCGGAACCAGGCATGTTGCTCAAGATCATGGAGGCCTTGAAGGTCACGAAGTATCGGACGGTCTTGATCGGCGACAGCACCAACGACATTAAGGGTGGCCATAACGCCGGGATCAGAGTCTGCGCGGTGGGCTACGGTATGGGCAACCGCGAGAAGATGGCGGCATGCCAACCGGACTGGTTCATCGAGAAGCCGGAAGAATTGATGGAGGTCTTTGCATGACCAAGGAAGCGTCGCTCGTATCTCGTCGTTCGTCGTTCGTCGTTCGTATCTCGTATCTCGCAGGAGTCTGTTTGCGAACGACGCTTCACGCTTCACGTTCGACGCCCCTTGCGCTTCACGCTCCTGCCCGCCGCACGGCTTCGGCAGGCGGGTCACGCTTCACGCCTTTCCTCCTCGGCCTGAGCCTCAGCCTGACCCTTAGCCTGGCACCGGCGAGCGCTGCTGAAATGCCCGCCGCGCCCGTTCGCGGCAACGGGCTGGCGGAGCGCGTGATCGAGCACAGACTGGCCAACGGCCTGACGGTGCTCCTGGTCGAACACCATCAGACACCTGTCGTGTCCATCAATCTCACCTTCGGAGTCGGAGGCCTTAACGAGCAAACCGGCAGCACCGGTGTCGCGCACCTCTACGAGCACATGGCCTTCAAGGGGACGAGGACCATTGGGACCAGGGACTACGAACAGGAGCGGCCCTTGTTGGAGGACTTGGATCGGCTCAACTCGGCGATGCAGACGCTTGAGCACAAGCAGCATGACGGCGTGGAACGGACGAGCCAATCACGTGCGGACGATTCAGAGCTGCAGAAACTCCGTCAGGCCTTCAGAGATGCACAGGAGCGTGCCAGCAAGTGGGTGGTGGGTAATGAGATGGCCCTACTCTATCAGCGTCACGGGGCGGTCGGACTGAACGCATCCACGGGTAAGGATGTCACTCGGTACATGATCAACCTCCCGGCCAACCGGCTGCCTCTGTGGGCAGCGGTCGAAGCAGATCGGATGGCGAATCCGGTGCTGCGCGAGTTCTACAGGGAACGAGCCGTGGTCATGGAAGAGCGACGACTTCGGACGGATGATAACCCGAACGGCCTCTTGTACGAAGCCTTTGCGGCAGCGGCCTTCGAGGCCCACCCCTATGGGTTCCCCACGATCGGCTGGGCGTCCGACATCCAAGCCTTAACGCCTGCGGCCACTCGACAGTTTTTTAAGACGCACTACGGGCCGGCGAACGCCGTGATCGCGATCGTAGGAGATTTCAACCCGCCTGAAGTGATCGCCTTGATCGAACGGACGTTCGGCGCGATCGCCGGGGTCCCGCCACCGCCTCCGGTAGTGACCGTTGAACCGCGGCAGCGAGGGGAGCGCCGGGTTGAAGTGGAATTCGATGCCGAACCCATTCTGCTGATCGGCTACCACAAACCGGCGCTCGGCCACCCAGACGACTTCGTGTTCGACGTGCTGGACTCCGTCCTGTCCGAAGGGGTCACGTCGCGCCTCCACCATCGGTTGGTGCGGGAGAAGAAGCTCGCGGCCTCGATCGGCACGGATTCAGGATTCCCCGGTGTTCGTGCCCCGAACCTCTTTATCGTCAGCGCCACGCCCCTGGCGCCTCACACGACAGCGGAATTGGAGGAGGCGATTTATGCTGAGCTGGATCGGCTGAAAACCGAGCCCGTGTCGCAGAAGGAGCTGGAAAAGGTGCTCAACAATCTGGACGCATCCCTGGTGCGGTCCCTTCGCTCGAACAGCGGGCTGGCGTCGCAACTCGCCTATTTTCAAACCGTGGCAGGCGACTGGCGCTACGTGCTGGAGGCGCGTGACCGGATTGCCGCTGTGACTCCGGCCGACATCCAGAGGGTTGCGGCGCAATACTTGATCAAAACCAACCGAACCGTGGCGACGTTGGTCAAACCGGCCTCCGCTGCCAAACCTGCTGTCACAGCTAGCCAGGCCTCCACTCTGTCCAAAGCGGAGTCGCAATGAACAGCAGACTGATCTCTTTAGCGAGCCTGATAGCAATGTTGGCTCTCGCCTCCATCGGCGAGTACCTCTCGCTGTCGTCTGCGGCGCAGCCATCGCCGGTCGCTCAGACCGATCCGCGGCAGATGCGGTTCGAGCCAGTTCAGTTCACCCCGCCCGAGCCTGAGCGCGTCGTCCTCGCGAACGGCATGGTGGTCTATCTGCTGGAAGACCATGAGCTGCCCCTGGTCACGATCACCGCCATGATCCGAACCGGAGCCTGGCTGGACCCACCGGACAAGATCGGGCTGGCGACACTCACGGGCGCTACGATGCGGACGGGCGGGACCCAACGCATGTCCGCCGCCAGGGTGGATGAGGAGCTGGAGCAATTGGCCGCTTCGATTTCGGTCGGGATCGGGGTGGAGGCCGGCTCCGCCATGCTGGATGTGCTTAAAAAGGACCTGGGCCATGGGCTGAGGATCTTCGCTGATATCCTGATGACGCCGACCTTCGATCCGGGCAGGGTCGAGCTGGCCAAGCTCCAAGCACTCGAGGGTATCCGTCGTCGCCAAGATCAGCCGCAGTCCATCGCCGGGCGCGAGTTCGCGAAGTTGCTCTATGGGCCGACTCATCCGTTTGCGCGGGAGAGCTCGATCGAATCGGTCTCACGGATCACGCGCGAAGACCTACTGGCCTTCCACGCGCAGACTGTCCATCCCAACGGCATCATCCTCGGCGTCACGGGGGATTTTGAGAAAGCCTCGATGCTGGCCCTGCTGCGGGAGACCTTTGGGGGATGGGCCAAGGGCGCAGTACAGTCGATCGTCCTGCCGCCGGTCGCGTCGGACGAGGCGTCAGCCGGGAAGAAAGTGGTGCGCTTTATTGGCAAGAGGATTTCGCAGACCCACCTCCGTGTCGGGCATCTGTCGGTGAAGGAAGACGATCCCGACTACCCGGCCCTGTCGCTCCTCAATGACATTCTGGGCGGAAGTTCATTCCGCAGCCGGCTCTTCCAGGACATCCGCACGCAGCGGGGCTTGGCCTACTCCGTGCGCAGCACGCTTCTCGCCGGGACCCGCGAACGGGGGACCTGGTCCATGCGCGCCGAGACGAAGGTTGACTCGACGCAAGAGGCGATCAACCGCCTCATGGCCAACCTGGAGCGACTCCGGGAACAGCCGGTGACGGACGCCGAGCTGGGGGAAGCCAAGGAAGCTTTCGTCAATTCGTTCGTGTTCTCCTTCGCGAGTCCCGCCAGCATCGTGAGCCGCCTCATCGGGTTGGAGTACGACGGGCTGCCCAAGGATTTTCTCCAACAACTCCGGGACAAGGTTGTGAAGCTCACGAAGGAGGATCTCCAGCGGGCGGCACGAGCCCATGTCCATCCGGATCGACTCAGGATTCTGGCGGTCGGCCCGCCACAATCCTTGGCGCCTGTCTTGTCGGCCTTCGGCGAGGTGGAGGAGATAAAATTGCCACCTGAGGGGTGAAGGAGATGGGTGTGGCAGGGCCCAATCGCTTCCACGCCTCTCGCGGCACCCCATCCACGGCGCTCCAGAGCGGAAGCCTTCTGGTATTCCCGTCGCCATGGTCTTCGACCACAGTGCGGTGGTCAGTACCAGCTTTCCCTCTCTGGACGCCGGGCGTGGCCCCGCCGCTCCGGCAATGTTCGCTCTCGTCCCTACCACACCCACCTGGGCATGAGGAGAATAAATGATAGCTGGTTGGCAAAGGGCGGGCAGACAGGGACCCGTTGCTCTTGCGCTGCAGCGGGTGGCTCGCTCATAAAAGATGAGCGCGATGTGTTACTGCGACAAATCGGAGAATGAGATCCTCGATCATCTCAAGCGCAGCCTCGTTCCGGACGACGCCCTCCTTCGTCTCTGTTGCTGGCGGAAAATTTGTCAGGTGCGAGGGAAGCGATTTAACGAGCTGGATGACAGGACGTGGAATAATCTCTGTGACAAGCGCATCGCACTCAATGCGCAGCAGAAGCCAACCAGTTGACTAGATGACCGCTGTTAGGCTGCAGATCATCGTCGTCCAGGGCAGCATTCTTGAAGTGGATGCTGAGGCGATTGTGAACGCCGCGAACAGTTTGGGCATCATGGGCGGTGGTGTTGCCGGGGTGATTAGGAGAGCGGCCGGATCAGAAGTGGAAGAAGAAGCGAGGAAGCAGGCGCCCATTCCAGTGGGCAAGGCGGTTCTGACATCGGGCGGGCGGACCAACTTCAAGGGCATCATCCACGCGCCCACGATGCCGCAGCCGGCCATGCGCATTCCAGCTCAGAACGTGGCGCTCGCCACGAAAGCGGCGCTGACTCTCGCCGGCGCGCAGGGGTTTACTTCACTTGCGATCCCTGGGATGGGTACTGGCGTCGGAGGGGTGGGCCACGCGGAGGCGGCCAAACTCATGGTTGATGAGATCAAAGCCTACTCTGCGCGCACGCTGCAGTCGGTGATCTTGGTGGATGTGGATCAGGCGATGGTAGAAGCGTGGAAGAGAGAGATGGGCCAGCCTGGATAATCCTTGTGCTCGCAGAACGCGCACTTTCCAGCGTTATTCGTCGTTCGTGAAGTGTGAATAGTCCGAATTCCGGAACGAGATACGCTTCACGAGGCCCGCTTTACGAGACTTAATGGCGATGCGCGCAGTGAGGATCATCCCTGTTGCCTGCTCCGGTTGCGAGAATGAACGATGCCATTAGAGGACGAATTTTGTGACATCGTGAAGAAGGCCCGCACGGGGCAGGGACTGTCCGTGGCGGACGTAGCGAGAACGACTGGCCTGCCGGCCGGCGATCTTACGGTCCTGGAGCGAGGAGGGCGAGCGCCCACGAAAGCCGAGGTTCAAACCATCGCGACGGCCCTTGGTCTCAGAGCCGATCCCTTGACTCACATTGCGCTGGATGGATGGGTGCCGGCCCCAACGCCCAAGTCGGTCACCAGCGTGGAGACGGTCTTCGGGGACATCGGCGGGTACGAAGTCAAAGGCTACGTGCTACACGACTCTGGTGAAGCGGTCCTCATTGATACGGGCTACAACGCGGCTGTGATATTGGAGACATTGAGCAAAATGGGTCTGAGGCTTACCGGGGTTTGTTTGACGCATGGCCATGTGGACCATGCTGGCGGGCTGGACGAAATCCTCCAGCACTGGCACGTCCCTGTGTATCTCGGCGAGGCGGACGCAAGCTTACTCTCCTGGCGACCGCCGAAAAAGCTCTTCGTCTCACC
>Ga0187892_10011742_pt1 | contig 10615 bp, 11 predicted proteins | sample MA1701073metaG_FD_139345 | JGI IMG/M metagenome (GOLD analysis project Ga0187892, IMG submission 139345) | Bio-ooze microbial communities from a basaltic lava cave in the Kipuka Kanohina Cave System on the Island of Hawaii, USA - MA170107-3 metaG ...
ATACGCCGCGGGCCTGACCCATGAGCGCCACGCCTGCCGCGGAGCCGATCGACAGTAGCGAGCCGCCGACGCCGGCGGTCAGTGTCACGAGCAACCACTGGCCGGGGGACATTTCCGGATTCATGCTGAGCACGGCGAACATGATGGGTATGTTGTCCACGATTGCCGACGCGATGCCAACAAGGATATTCGCCGCCGTCGGGCCGAGGTCGGCATACGTTGATCGCGCGAGCATGGCAAGGTAGCCAAGCGCTCCCAGGCCGCCCACGGAGATCACGACGCCGTAGAAAAACATGAGGGTGTCCCACTCGACACGCTTCATGCTGATGAAGATGTCGAACGGCTTCTTCGCCGGCTTGAAGCCCTGGGGCACCTGCAGTGCGGCCACCTCCAGCTCTTCTGCATCACCGAAATCGCGAATTTCCCTACGTCGAATGAAATACCCGTAGATCGTCAGCAATCCGAGGCCGGTCATCATGCCGAGAAACGGCGGCAAATGCAGGAAGTTATGCATGGACACGGTCATCACAATGGTGAGAGCGAAAAGCAGCATGACGATGTACCCGCCCGGCTTGACTTCGGTTCGCGCGCCTTGTCGTTGGGGCGATGTTTGCGGAACGGCGAAACTCATCGCCACGGCGGGCACGAGCCAGTTGACGACGGACGGCGCGAACAACGCGAAGAATTCCGTGAACTTGAGGTGTTCTTTTTGCCAGACCATCAAGGTCGTGATATCGCCGAAGGGGCTGAAGGCGCCGCCCGCGTTGGCGGCGACGACGATGTTGATGCACGCCAGGGCGATAAAGCGCGGATAACCCGCGCCAACCGGGAGCACGACGGCACCCATGACCAGCGCCGTCGTCAGGTTGTCGAGAACGGGAGAAAGAAAAAACGCGAGCAATCCGGTGACCCAGAACACGACTCGCAACGTGAAGCCGCGCGCGATCAGCCAGTCGCGCAGTGCCCGGAAGAGGTTGCGCTCCTCGAGTGTGTTCACGAACGTCATCGCGGCGAGCAGAAACAGCAGCAACTCGCCATATTCTTCCAGGTTGTGACGCAACAGCTCTGTTGCGCCCGGAACATTTGCACGGGAATAGGCGATCGCGACGAGCACCCAGATCGCTCCCGCCGCGACCAGGACGGACTTGGATTTACGCAGACGAATGAACTCCTCGGCGATGACCAGCCCGTACGCGATGAAGAAAATTGCGAGCGCGGCGGATCCGAAACTCGTTCCGGTGAGATTTGGCACGCTGCCCGTCATCGGCGCGTCCGCGGCCTGCACGGCCAGCGGCAAGAGACAGGCGCAGAAGGCGGCGACCTTGCGGTCAGGGGATCGGCGTGTGAGATCATCGTTCTTGGCATTGGCATTCCGGGTCGCGATCAGAGGAACCATCGCGAATGAAAGAAAAAACCGAGCGAGCTTATCGAAAATGGCGGACAGGCGCGACGTTCGGTCGACCCTATTGCCGGTGCGGATTCCTTCCTATGGATCCGAGACCAAGCGCGCCAAGATCAAGCCGTAAAACCCCTCCCCTTTAGCTCCGCTGAAGCTCCAGCCCAGGTGCTCTCCACACTGTGCGCAGACGGCGATCCGCCAGCTAAAACCGGGGAACCAGGTATGCTCCGAGGTCGCTTCTCCCCATTTGGCGCAGCCGGGCGCCCAGGCAAAGGAACCGAAGCGAAAGCTTAAGCCATGGGGGTTTCGGCGCAAGTGCTCATGGGAGCCTTGCACCGAGATGCGCTGCGCCTCATAGGTGATGGCATGCCCGCAAACGGCGCAGCGCAGAGGCCTTGCTTCGTGGGTTTGGGCCTCACTCTGCTCAGGGGAGACCGCATCGTGAGAGGATACGTCGAGCACCAACTAGCTCTCCCTTATATCAACATACGCAGACCGATGAATGCGAGCAAGATAGCGAATAAGCGCTGTAATGTCTCTATCGGAAGGGCGTGGGTAAGACGTGCCCCTAAGGGCGCGCACGGCACGCTAGTGGCTGCGATCCCAAGGACGGCCGGCCAGTACACATAGCCGCTCGCCCAAGCAGGCAGTTTCGGGTTATCCCATCCCGCGGTGATAAACCCCAACGAACCGGCCAAGGCGATGGGCAAGCCACAGGCTGCGGAAGTCGCAACCGCCACCCGGATCCTCACGTTACACCACACCAGGAACGGCACCGTGAGCGTGCCGCCGCCTATCCCCAAAACCGCCGACAGGGCGCCGATCAGAGTGCCTACACCGATCATCGCGGCCCGCCTGGGCAAGCCTCGCTGCGGCGAAGCGCGCACGCCGAAACCGAGCTGTGCCGCGACAAGCAACTCGAATAAGCCAAAAACCAGGCGCAGCGCGGGTGTCGGAAGCCGGTCGGCGACAGCGGCGCCGCCGAAGGCCCCCAGCGCGATCCCCGGTACCAGGACCGCCACCACACGCCACAACACCGCGCCGTGTTTGTGATGGGCGTAGCTCGAGGCGGGCGCGGTGAACACGATCGTCGCTAATGAGCTGCCTACCGCAAGGTGCATCACGATTTGTTCAGAAAAGCCCAGTGCGCTAAACAAGAAAAAAAGGGCCGGAACGATCACCAAGCCACCGCCGACACCCAATAATCCAGCAAGCACGCCGGCCACGGCGCCCAAGCCCAGATAGGCCAAGACTACCATCCCCTCGATCGCCATCTTGTCTATTGTAACGACCACCCGCACAAAACGGGTTGGTCCTGGGGCCGAGAGATGGGAAAATTCCGCCTTGAAGCGTATTTCACCAGTGGAGCCACCATGAAATCCAAGATGATCCTTATGTTAGGAGGAACGGGCTTTGTCGGCACCCACATCGCCAACCTCCTTACCCGCCAGGGCTATCGGGTACGCGCCCTGACCCGCAGCCGCGAACACGGGCGCACGCTCTGGATGATGCCGACCGTGGATCTGATCGAAGCCGATATCCACGATCCGGTGGTGCTGGAAGCACAGTGTCGGGGCTGTGAGGCGGTGATCAACCTGGTGGGGATCTTGAACGAACGAGGCGATGACGGAAGTGAATTCCACCACGTCCATGCAGAGCTGCCGCGCAAGCTTATCGAGGCCTGTGAGAAGACGAGGATCCAGCGCTTGTTGCACATGAGCGCCTTAAACGCCGATGCCGAAGCTCCCGCGAGCCATTACCTCAAGAGCAAGGGCGAGGCGGAAAACATCATCCGCGAGGCGAGCGGGAGCGGACTCCAATTCAGTCTTTTTCGGCCATCGGTGATCTTCGGTCCCGAGGACAGTTTCTTCAATCGTTTCGCGCGGCTGCTGCGCTTTGCCCCGTATTTCTTTCCCCTGAGCTGTCCTTTCGCTCGATTTGCCCCCGTCTATGTCGGAGATGTCGCGCAGGCTTTTGTCAAGACCTTGAAGCTCCCGGCTGCCTCCGGAGCGAGCTATGAGCTTTGTGGGCCAAGACGATACCTGCTGCTCGACCTGGTACAATACACAGCGGAGCTGATCGGGGTCCGTCGGCGCATCATCCCACTACCGGACGAGGCTTCGCGCCGTCTAGCCCGGTGGATGGAGCGGGTGCCGGGAAAACCGTTTTCGCTCGACAACTACCGCTCACTGCAAGTCGATAGCGTGTGCCGCGGCGAGAACGGCTTGCAACAGCTGCATATCGAGCCGACTTCTTTGGAGTCGGTGGTGCCGCTCTATCTGGGGAAGGGTGGGCCGCGTGCGGGTTATGCGGATTTTCGCAGCGCAGCTCGGCGGCAATGAAGTTTTACCAAGTCGGGGGAGCCGTTCGGGACAAGCTCCTCGGTCGACCCGTGGTCGACCGTGACTGGGTGGTCGTGGGGGCTGCGTCGGAAGATCTCATCGCTTTGGGCTATAAGCGGGTCGGGGCAGAGTTTCCGGTTTTTCTGCATCCGCAAACGCACGAAGAATATGCCCTAGCGCGCACCGAGCGCAAGGTCTCGCCGGGTTACAAGGGGTTTGAATTCACGGCCTCTCCTGGGGTCAGCTTGGAAGACGATCTGCGGCGCCGCGATCTCACGATCAACGCCATGGCCGAAGATGAAGCGGGTCGTCTTATCGACCCTTTTGGCGGCCTGGAAGACCTGCACAAAGGCGTCCTGCGCCATGTCTCCCAGGCCTTTGTCGAAGACCCCGTGCGCATCCTGCGGGTGGCGCGTTTCGCCGCCCGCTTCGGGTTCAGAGTGGCCGATGAGACGCTCACCCTGATGCGCAACATGGTGCGCGCGGGAGAGATCGATGCGCTGGTACCCGAGCGGGTATGGTTGGAGTTAGAAAGAGCCCTGGGGGAGAAGCAAGCGCGGCGGTTTTTCGAAGTGCTGCAAGAATGCGAAGCGCTGCGCTCGCTCCTGCCTGAGCTCGATAGCCTTTTTGGAGTCCCACAGCCAGCGCGTTACCCCCCCGAGATCGATACCGGGGTGCATGTATTGATGGTATTGGACCAAGCCACGCGCTTGAGTGATGATACCCGAGTGCGTTTCGCCGCTTTGGTCCATGATCTGGGCAAGGGAACCACGCCGAAGGACGAGTGGCCCAGCCACAAGGGCCACGAGCTGCGGAGCTCGGCATTGATCGACGCGCTGTGCCGCCGCTTTCGCATTCCCAACGAATATCGCGATCTGGCAAGACTGGTGGCGCGCTACCATTCCCATTGCCATCGCTTGGCAGAGCTGCGGCCCGCTACCGTGTTGGACACCCTGAAGGCGCTGGATGCCTTTCGCAAACCCGAGCGGTTTCAGCGATTCCTGCTTGCGTGCCAGGCTGACGCCCAAGGGCGCGGGGGCCTGGAGGATAAGCCCTATCCCCAAGGGCAGCGATTTCTCGAGGCCTGGCAGGCCGCGAGCAGCGTTGATGCCCACGAGCTGGTGGGAAAAGGACTTGAAGGCCCCCAGATCGCGGAGGCAATCGACAGACTGCGCTTAAAGGCGATAACCGCGGTACTGGCTTCCCATCGCTTACAGGCAAAGCCGACATAAGCACGCCAACCACTAAGCCACGCGCCCGTTATCTACCGGTCAAGGCACCGCGGAACGCGACCTTCCTTCGCTCACGACGATTTTTTCACAAGCTCTTAGTCTACTCGACGGTGAGCAGTTCAAGGATATGCCCGTCCGGATCGCGAAAGTAAACACCCCTTCCGCCCCCACGATGATTGATCTTCATGTCGTCGAAGGGGTTGGGGGGGCCGCTTCCGTACGCAATGCCTTCAGCCTTTATTCGCCCGAACAAGGCATCGAACTCCTCCTCACTCACCTTGAACGCGTAGTGATGGATGGCGATCTTGTTGCTATCGGCAAAATCCAGGGTCAGTGCATCGTTGACTCTCACTGGCGCGAAATATCCAACCGCGCTCTCCTCGAAAGGAAGGCCGAGAATCCTCGCGAAGAACTTGGCCGACGCGATCTTGTCGCGCGCCGGAACAATGGTGTGGTTGAGCTCAATAGCCATGGGAAACCTCATTTCGGGTAATGCTCAGATTATACCCTTGGGTTGACGAGCGTTCGATTCGACTAATCGAGCGTTTGCCGGTAACGCTTCACGCCGATGATCAGGGCGATAACAGCAAAAAGGGCGATTTGCCAAAGCTGTGGGGCAACCTCTGCTAGGCCGTTGCCTTTGAGTAGGATGCCGCGGACGATGCGCAGAAAATGGGTGAGCGGAAGCAGCTCGCCAATCATTTGCGCCCAATGGGGCATGCCGCGGAAGGGGAACATGAACCCGGAAAGCAGCAGGGACGGCAAAAAGAAAAAAAATGACATCTGGATGGCCTGGCGCTGATTCTGAGCCACGGTGGAAAAGGTGATCCCGACCGCCAGGTTTGCGGCAATGAATACCAGCACTGCCGCGAGCAGCAGGCCGAGATCGCCGACCATCGGCACGTGAAACAGAAAGCGCGCGGCGATAAGGATGAGCCCCACCTGGACATAGCCTACGAGGATGTAGGGGATGATCTTGCCGATCAGCACCTCGAACGGACGCGTGGGCATGGAAAGGAGGGTTTCCATGGTGCCTGACTCGCGTTCGCGCGTCATGGCGAGTCCGGTGATCATGACCATGGTCATCGTGAGCACGACGCCCATGAGCCCAGGCACGATGTTGTATTGGGTGATGGCTTCGGGATTATACAGCGCGTGAATGTGAAGCTCGATGGGTTCCTCTGTGCCGGCGAGAAACGCGAGTGGGCCTTTGAGATCGTTTTGCAGTGCTGTATCCAGCAAGATGCGCAAGGAGCCGAGGGCATTGCTGGTGGCAGCGGGATCGGTCGCGTCCGCTTCGACGAGAACGGAGGGTCTGTCGCCACGAAGGAGATCGCGGGTGAAATTCTCGGGGATATTGACCACGAACTGGACTTCGCCCCGTGCGAGCACCTCGTGCCCTTCGGATTCCGTCTTCACCTGCCGGACGAAATCAAAATACGCGCTGTTCCGAATCGCATGTAGCAACGTGCGAGCCTGCGGGCCGTGGTCGGCCAGGAGCACGGCGGCAGGCAGGCGTTTCGGATCTGAATTGATGGCAAAGCCGAAGAGAACAAGCTGGATCAGCGGGATCCCGACCATCATCGCGAAGGTCACGCGGTCACGGCGCATCTGGATAAACTCCTTCACGACCATCGCGCGGAAGCGCGCCAGCGAAAATCTGGCCAGCCTTTTCACGACGAAGGATTGTCCTGCGCTTTGTCCATGAGATGAATGAAAACATCCTCAAGCCCCGACTCGACCCGGCACCATTCGTATGCCTCCGTGCGAAACGGGGCGATGGCGCCTTCGAGCGCGGCTGCGTCGTCTCCGCTTACGTGGACCGTGTTGCCAAAAGCCACGGCCTGCTTCACACCGGGACGCCCGCGTAACCGCTCGGCCAGCTGGAATAGGTTTGGACCGCTCACCGACCAGGTCGTCAGATGCGTTTCATCGATCACCTCGCTGACTGTGCCTTGGCTGAGCAGCTTGCCGGCCGCGATGTACGCCAGCCGATGGCAGCGCTCGGCTTCATCCATGTAGTGGGTGGCGATCAAAAAGGTTAGTCCCTGCCCGGCGAGCTGATGGATCTGCTCCCAGAATTCGCGGCGCGCTTTGGGATCTACCCCCGCCGTAGGCTCATCGAGCAGAAGCAGCTTTGGATCATGAATCAGGCACGCGGCCAGGGCGAGGCGCTGCTTCCAGCCACCGGAAAGCTCGCCGGCAAGCTGGTCCTGACGTTGCGCAAGGCCGAGTCGCTCGATGCTTTCGCGCACGGCTTCCCGCCGGCGCTTCAGGGAATACATGCGGGCAACGAAATCGAGGTTCTCGGAAATGCTCAGGTCCTCGTAGAAGCTGAACCGCTGAGTCATGTACCCGGCCTGGCGCTTGATGGCATCACTCTCCGTGATCACGTCGTAGCCGAGGCAGGTGCCGCTGCCCGCGTCCGGACGGAGTAGGCCGCAGAGCATGCGGATGAAGGTCGTTTTGCCACTGCCGTTTGGGCCGAGAAAACCACAGATTTCGCCCGTGCGGACCTGAAGGTCTATATGGTTGACGGCCGTCAGGTCGCCGAAACGCTTGGTCATTCCGTGCACATCAATGGCGAGGTTGTCTGTCATGGCTCGGAGCTTGTGAAAAAATCTACTGTGCTCGGAACCTCGCGTTCCGGCGGTGCTCGGGATCCTCATGTATTTCAATATACACTCCGGCTGCTCGTCTCATCCGTGAGACTCGCCCCTTCGGGGCCGCGCTCCGTTTCGTTCCCGACGAAACGGTCCTGCGCTCCGGCGGAACGCGACTTCCCTTCGCTCGCGACGAGTCTTTCACAAGCTCTCAGAAACCGAATTGCACATCGACCGGCTGGCCTGGATGCATATTCACCGCGGTCTCGGGATCGAAAACCGCCTCGATCATGAACACCAACTTGCTGCGGCTCTCCCGGCTATAAATGACCGGCGGAGTGTATTCCGCTCGCGGCGAGATGAAGCTCACTGTGCCGATAAACGGCTCGGGCACGCCATCCACCGTGGCTCGAACCCGGTCGCCGGTATGAATCGCGCCGATCTGTGTCTGCGGCACGAACGCGCGCACTTTGACGTTCTGCGGCGGCAGAAGGGTAACGACCGGGCGGCCCGCAGCCACCCATTCGCCCACCCTATACAGTGTGTCGAACACCAAAGCGCTTTGGGGCGCGCTCTGGCGCTTCTGCGCGAGGTCCCATTCCGCCTTGACCAGCGCCGCTTCCAGCGCCCGCACGTCGGCCTCTGCCGCGGCGATCTGATCACTACGCGAGCCGAGTTGCGCCGTTCTGAGATCGGCTTCTAGCTGTGCTACCCGCCCGCGATCCTGGTCTCGCGTGGAACGCGCCCGGTCAAAATCCTGCTCCGTAGTTGCATAGGGCAACCGAATGAGTTCTGCCTGCCGCGCGAGTTCCTTTTCTGAAAGTCTCAGCGCCACCCGAGCCTGCTTGAGTTGCGCTTCGATGGATTCAATCTCCGAGGGTCGTTTGCCTTTCTTCGCGTCTTCTAAATTCGCCCGAGCCTGCGCAAACCGCCGTTCCGCTTCGTCCCGGGCGGCGCTTTCTGAGGTATTTTCCGGAGCGAAAAGCGGATCACCCGCCTGCACCCGCCCACCTCGCTGAACATACAGTGATTGCAGCGCGCCCGCCAGCGGCGAGGCGATGGACACGAACTCTCCCTCGACGTAACCCTGTACCTGATTGGGAGCCGAGCGGCTGCAACTCGCAACGATGCATAACGCAGCGAGTACGCCACCCATACCGAAAAGCGAGCAGAAAAAGCGACGGCCTGTACCGGAGCCGGTCATCGTTTCGACCGTGGCGCCGTGGTGATCACGCCTTCAAAAATTACTCTGATGATGGCCGTATACGCGGCCTTCGGCGTGAGTCCGAGCTCTGTCATCTTGGATGGGTTCATAACCGCCTGCAGGGCGCCGAGAAGAATTTCGATCACCAGTTCAGCCGGGATGTCTTTACGGATCACCCCGGCCTTTCGTCCTTCGCTAAAAAACTTTCCGAAATAGCGGCGAATCAGATTCCGGCGCCGGTCCTCCACCCATTGGAACATCTCCGGCGCCTCCCGCTGGAGGTCACGGATAAACGGCGGTTGGATCTCTTCTGCATGCCGCTGCACGCACGCGAGCAGTTGATGCAGCGCATGGTGAAAATCGGAGGAGCACTCGGATGTGATTTGCTCCAGGTCCGCCTCGATCCCGCGAAACTTGTCTAGGAGCATGGCCTCCAGCAGCACGGCCTTGCTTGGAAAATGCGTGTACAGCGTCTTTTTGCTCATCCCGAGCTGTTCTGCGAGATCGTCCATGGTGACGCCACGGAAACCATGGGCAAGAAAATGGTGGCGGGCGACGGCAACGATCCGCGAGGAGACGGGATTCTTGGCTGGCGGGGCTCGCAGCTCCCCTTTTTCAAGATGCATGAATGATCTCACTCATATACGTAGGATACTAGTATAGTATAATGGGTTTCCGTGCGGGTTTGAGATCGATGGAGACTTCGGCGCAAGGTCTGGAACAGCGGCTACTGATCACTCTTGCGGCGACCAGGAATTCGTCGGGCGGGGGCCGCGGATTTGCCTACAACAGGTGGAGCAGACTCCCCGCTTAGCCGAAACCTGGGGGAGTTTAGGAACGGCGCGGCGCGCGCATGCTCGCCATCTTCCTCCCCATTTCTGTTCGCTGCTCGGGGGTTAGCCATTCTTCAATGGCGGGGAAAAAGTCTTCGTTCTCGCGGGTCAAATGCTCGCGTTGCAGCTTCTCGAATTCGACGGCCAGTCGTTTTAGCTCTTCGCGATCGGCGATCTGTTCGGGGCAGCCTATGATGCGCGCGAGCTGATCCCACGCCTCTTCTATCTCTTGATGGTCTAGGGCAAGCCGTTCGATCATGCCATCGACGCGAAACGAGCGGCGGACGATGAGGGGGAACAAAACCCTTTCCTCGTCCTGATGATGCAAGGGATTGGCGCGTTGATAATAGCAATGAAGGTGCACGCACTGGTAGGCGTGCTCCTCGGTCATTCCATCGCCCTGGATCCGATCGCCCAGATCCAGAAGCTCGCGCCCCCGCGCTAGAAACTGCTCATGGTAGCTGTAGAGCACCTTGAGGCCGTCAAAAAAGTCTTCGGCCGGCTCGACGAACTGGAATCGCACTGGGTGGACGCGGTAAACCGGTTGAGCTTCAGCCGAACGGGCCCGACCGGATCCGCCTAACGATACCGTACGTACTTCGTGCGCACGATTTGGTAGGGCCGGACCAGATAGCTCAGGGGCACACTCCAGACGTGGATCAGGCGGGTGAACGGGAACAGAAAAAACACGCTGAGGCCGAAGAACAGATGGATTTTGAAGATCAGCGGAACAGCCTGCAATAGCAACGGTTTGGGCTGGAGGGTCATTATGCTCTGAGCCCATTCGGCGAGCGCGATCATGGTCTGAACGTTGCCGTGCAAGGCGTGGGTGATCGACACCGGGATAGTGGAAAGGCCCAAGGCCAAAGTCACCAGCAACCAATCTAAGATAAAGATATCCATAAACCGGCTGGTGGCGCGAACCCTAGGGTTGAACATGCGCCGCCTCCACAAGATCACCCCGCCTATCATGCAGACGAGGCCGAAGGCCGCCCCCGCAAT
>Ga0187892_10011743_pt1 | contig 10613 bp, 9 predicted proteins | sample MA1701073metaG_FD_139345 | JGI IMG/M metagenome (GOLD analysis project Ga0187892, IMG submission 139345) | Bio-ooze microbial communities from a basaltic lava cave in the Kipuka Kanohina Cave System on the Island of Hawaii, USA - MA170107-3 metaG ...
CCGGCGGAGGACTTCGGGTGGACGGCCATCCGGCCGGGGCGCGGCCTCCTCCCCGAGAGCGAGTTCCCCGCCGCCTTCCTCCAGATCTGGGACCTGTCCGACGGCAAGACGGCGCGCATGGTGGGCCGGGACGTCCGCGTGCCCCAGGCGCCGTTCCCCGGCGTCATGGGCGTCGCCCTCCCCGAGCCGGGCGGCCACAGCACGATGCCGCCGCGCAAGAACGGCGGCAACATGGACGTCAAGCTGCTCACCGCCGGCGCCACGCTGTACCTGCCGGTGTGGGTGGAGGGCGCGCTGTTCAGCGTGGGGGACGCCCACGCCGCCCAGGGCGACGGCGAGGTGTGCGTGACCGCGGTCGAGATGAGCGCGCGGGTGACGCTCGGCTTCGGCCTCGAGCGGGGGGCGGCCCCGCCGGAGCCGCGGCTGCGCACGCGCCGCGCGCCCAACGGGGCCGCCGACTCCTGGTTCGTCACCACCGCCCACGGCCCCGACCTCTACGCCTCGGCGCAGCAGGCCATCCGGTACATGATCGCGCACCTAGTCCAGGAGCGCGGGCTCACCCGCGAGGAGGCCTACGTGCTCGCCAGCGTGGCCGTGGACCTCCGCATCAGCGAAATCGTCGACGCGCCCAACTGGATCGTCTCCGCCGTGCTCCCCGAGAGCGTCTTTGGCTCGTAGGGCCGGCCGCCGAATCCTCCCCGGGCCCCCCCTCATCGAAACGGGCGTCGACACCGGGCCGCGGGCCTGTCTCACCGAACAGGAGACACAATGATCGAGCCCCGCCGTGGCATCCACTACGCCTGGGTCGTCCTGGGCGCCGTCGTCGTGGCCGTGCTGATGGCGTCGGGCCTGCGCGCGATGTTCGGCGTGTTCATCAAGCCGCTGGAGGCGGAGTTCGGCTGGGACCGCGCCGCCCTGTCCGGCGCGGCCGCCCTGTCACTCCTGCTGCTGGGCGCGGTGAGCCCTCTGGTCGGGTGGCTCGCCGACCGCTGGGGACCCCGCCGGGTCATGCTGGCGAGCTGCTGCATCCTCGGCGCGGGGACGCTCCTGTCGGCGCGGATCACCAGCCTGTGGGAGATCTACCTGACCGCCGGCGTCCTCATGGCGGCGGGCTCGGGCGGCCTGGCCATGGCCACCGCCGCCACCGTGGCCGCGCGCTGGTTCGAGGCGAGGCGCGGCGTGGTGCTGGGGCTCCTGGGCGGGGCCATGTCCGCCGGGCAGCTCGTGGTGGTGCCGCTGGCGCTGTGGCTCACGCTCACCCTCGGCTGGCGCCAGTCGTTCCTCTGGCTCGGCGTGGCCCTGCTGATCCTCGTGATCCCGCTCACGCTCTGGCTCGTCCGCGACGACCCGGCCGAGGTGGGCCTCCAGCCCTACGGCGCCGGACAGGCGACTCCCGCCTCGGCCGGACCGACGCCGGCCGCGGGCCGCGTGTCCCTCGGCGAGGCCATGCAGGTGCCGGCCTTCTGGCTCCTCGCCGGCAGCTTCTTCGTGTGCGGCTACACGTCCAACGGGCTCGTGCTGACCCACCTCGTGCCGCACGCGGCCGGCCACGGCTTCACGGAGATGCACGCCGCCCAGGCGCTCGGCGTCATGGGGGCCATGAACATCATCGGCACCGTGGCCTCGGGCTGGATCTGCGACCGGTTCGGGCGGAAGGGCCCGCTCGCCTTCTACTACGGCGTGCGCGGGCTGTCGCTCCTGTTCCTGCTGCTGGTCTGGGACGTCCCGTCGCTCCACCTCTTCGCCGCCATCTTCGGCCTCAACTACATCTCCACGGTGCCGCCCACCACCGCGCTGACCGCGAACATCTTCGGCCGCTACGCGGTGGGGACGCTGTCGGGCTGGATCTTCTTCTCCCACCAGGTGGGGTCGGCACTGGGCGCCGCGCTCGGGGGGCTCATCTTCCAGGCGACGGGCACCTACACGTGGGCGTTCGTGTCGGCCGCGCTGCTGGCCTTCGCCGCCTCCGGGATGGCGCTGGCCATCAAGGAGGAGGCCACGCCGCGGAAGCCGGAGGCCGCGCCGGCCCCGGCGGTGGGGATGGCGCGCGCCTGACGCGTCACCCCGGCGGCGGTTCCCCGGGTCAGGCGCCGATCACGTGGGAGCCGCGGCGCGGGTCCGCGCCGCCCATCAGCACGCCGTCCGGTCCCACGGTGACGGCGCACACCGCGCCCGCCCGCCAGTCCCGATCGGGCCAGGTCGCCACCTGGTGGCCCAGGGCGGCGAGGGCCGCGCGCGTCTCGGCCGGCAGGAGCTGCTCCGCCTCGGCGACCCCCGGCGAGTGGGTGTGGGGCCAGAACGAGTCGGGGAAGCTGCGGGTCGCCACCCGGGGCGCCTCGACCGCGGCCTGGGGCCGCAGGCCATGCGCCACGATGTTGAGGAACACCTGCAGCATGGCCTGCTGCTGGACGTCGCCGCCGGGGGTGCCGAACGGCATGAAGAGCTTGCCCGCGCGGAAGGCCATGGCCGGCGCCGGGGTGAGCCGCGGCCGCTTGCCCCCGGCCACCTCGCTCGGGTGCCCCGGCACGAGCCATCCCTGCGAGCCGCGGGGGGACACCACGCAGCCGACACCCGGCACCACCGGGGCGTCCACCGAGGGGTCGCTGGGAGTGGCCGAGAACCCGTTGCCCTCGGCGTCCACCACCGCCACGTAGGCCGTGTCGAGCGTCGTGGCGGGGACGCCCGTCGCCATCACGGCCGGCGCGCCGTTGCGCACGGCTCGGAGGCGATCGGGGTCGCCGGGCGGCGGCATGTCGGGCCACGCCCGGTCCTCGCGGATCAGCTCCCGCCGGGCCGCCGCGTATTCCTTGGACAGGAGCGCCTCGGCCGGGATCGTCACGTGGGCGGGGTCGCCGTAGTACGCCTCGCGGTCCGCGAAGGCGAGCTTCATGGCCTCGAGCAGGACGTGGAGCGCGCGGGGCGTGTTGTGGCCGAGGGCGGACCAGTCGTAGCCCTCGACGAGGTTGAGCATCTGCAGCAGCACCGGCCCCTGGCTCCAGAAGCCGCACGCCGCCACCTCGTAGTCGCCGAACGTGGTGCGCAGCGCCGGCGCCACCTCGGCCCGGAACTCGGCCAGGTCCTCGCGCGTCAGGAAGCCGCCCTCCCGCTGGTGGAAGGCCACGATGCGCTCGGCGGTCTCGCCCCGGTAGAAGGCGTCGCGGGCGGCGGCGATGCCCTCGGCGCGCCCCCGGGAGCGCGCGGCGGCCTCGGCCCGCATCATGCGCTCGATGGTGTGGCCGAGCTCCTCGGAGACGAACAGCTCGCCCGGGTTGCGGGGCCGACCGCCGGGCAGGTAGAGGGCGGCCGTGCTGGGCCAGCGCGCGTAGCGCTCCGCGTGGCTCCGCATGAGGTGGGCCGAGAACAGCGACACGGGGAACCCGTCCCGCGCGCACTCGAGGGCCGGCGTCGCCACCTGGCCGAAGCCCCTGGTGCCCCAGCGCGCGAGCGCCTCGCACCACGCGCCGGGCGCCGCCGGCACCACCGTGCGGAGCACGCCGGGCGGGATCTGCCCCTCGCAGCGGGTGCGGAAGAACTCCGACGTGGAGCGCCGCGGATACGGGCCCACCCCCGACACCTCGAACGTCTCGCCGGTCGCCGCCCGGTGCACGAGGATCGGCGCCACGCCGGCGAAGCTCACCATGTCCGGGTGGGCCACGCCCAGCACCAGGCCCGCGGCCACGCCCGCGTCGACCGCGTTGCCCCCGGCCGCCAGCGTGCGCGCGGCCGCCTCCGCGGCCAGCGGATGACCGGCGGCGACCATCCACCGCCGGCCCATCACCTGCACCATCGACGCGGGAGCGTCCGGGGACGGGGCGCGCTGCGACTGGGCGGAATCGAGGCTCATGCGGCGTATGGTAGCATGGCGACGTGCGCCGCCTGCCCCTCATCGCCGTCAGCACCTCCATCACCGTGGGCACGCCGGTGCCGCCGTCGAGCGCGCCGTCGCCCGAGCGCGCCTACGTCAACTCCACGTACCTCCGGGCCGTGCAGGAGGCGGGGGGCGTGCCGGTGCTGCTGCCGCCCCAGCTCGACGAGCCGGCGGTGGATGCGCTGATGGCCGCCGCCGACGGTCTCCTCCTCACGGGAGGCGGTGACGTGGATCCGGCCCGGTTCGGCGAGGCCCCCCATCCCACGTGCTACGACGTGGCGCCGCGCCGGGACACCGTGGAGACGCGGGCGGTGGAGCGCGCGCTGGACCGCGGCATCCCCGTGCTCGCGATCTGTCGGGGCATCCAGGTGCTCAACGTGGCGCTGGGCGGGAGCCTCTACCAGGACATCGCGAGCGAGCCGGGCTCGCCCATCGCCCACGGTCAGAAGGCGCCCCGCGACCAGCCCACCCACCGGGTGGCGGTCAAGCCGGGCAGCCGCCTGGCCGAGACGCTCGGCGCGGACGAGGTCGAGGTCAACAGCATGCACCACCAGTCGGTGAGGGCCCTCGGGCGCGGGCTCGTGGAGGTGGCGTGGGCCCCGGACGGCATTGTCGAGGGCCTGGAGATGCCCGACTCATCGCGCTTCGTCCTCGGGGTGCAGTGGCATCCCGAGGAGCTGATCGCCCACTCCGAACCGGCCCGCCGGCTCTTCTCGGCGCTCGTCGGCGCCGCCCGCCGCTGAAGCGGTCCGTCTCCGGGCCCGGCACGGGATCCGGGGCGTGACGCCGGACCCCGCTCCGGTCGAGCCCGACGGGAGCGCCGGCGCGCCGGTCCCGGCCCCCGCTCCACCGGCGGAGGCGGCGCCGCCTCCGCCGGCGCTGCGCTTCTCGCTGGTCGTCACCGCGTTCTTCGCCCTCGTGGTGGCCGCCTACATCGTCGGCTGGCCCGTGCTGCTGCCCCTGCTCGAGGGCCGGGCCACGGCGCTGGACGCCCTCGACGAGCCCGCGCGGGCGCTGCGCCGCCTCGTCGAGCGCGAGATGGACCTCCGCGAGGCCCTCCAGCAGGCGCCGGCCTGGGAGTGGTGGCTCTACACGGGCGGCGGCTCCCCCGCCGAGGCGACGCGCGAGGCGCGCGAGTGGTACGAGGAGCTGCTCGAGGTGGACGACTCGGCCCGCGCCCGCCTCGAGCACGCGATCCTGGCCGGCGAGTCCGCCGGCGGCCCCGGCGTGGACGAGGCCCTCCAGCAGTGGGCGCCCCTCACCGAGCCCGACGAGCGGCTGGCCGGCTGGGTGCAAGCGGCCTACCTCGGCGCTCCGCTGTCCCGCCCCGAGGCCAGCGCCCTCGTCGCCGACATCCGCGCGACGCTCGGTCGGACCTGGTTCGCCGACATCCTCGTGCTGCGGCTGGCTCAGCGTCGCGGCGACGACGAGACCGCCCGGGAGGCGTACGCAGCCATCGCGCGGCGCGGGGCGGCGCTGAGCGCGCGGCTCCGGCTCCTCGTGGCGAGCGGGATCGCGGTGATCGCGCTGGGGGCGGTGATCGGGGCCGGGGCCGCCTGGCGGCGCCCGGGCCGCGGGCTCCTGGTGGGCGCGGCGCCGCTGCCGCCCTCGTGGCCGGCCACCCACGGCTGGGCGCTCTTCGTGCGCGGGACGGGTGCGCCCCAGGTCATCATCGTGACGTTCTTCTACATCGTGCGGCGGGAGACGCCGCTGGAACCCTTGGTGGGCATGGCCGCCGACCTGGCCCTGTTCGCGTGGGTGTGGGCCTACCTCCGCCGCCGCCGGCTCGAGCCGGCGAGCGCCTTCGGCCTCCGGACGCTCCGGGGCTCGGGGACCCGCCTCCTCGGCATCACGGTGATCCTCGTCGCCCTCACGCTGGCCGCCGACATCCTGGTCGACCTCGCGGCCCCGGGCCTCGGCATGCGCAGCCACTGGAGCGACGGGTTCCCGGAGGACCTCCTGTGGACGTCCCCCTGGCCTCTCGCCGTCAGCAGCGTCGACGCCATCGTGTGGGCTCCCGTGGTGGAGGAGCTGACCTTCCGCGGCCTGCTCTACGGGACGCTGCGCCGGAGCCTCCCGCTTTGGTCGGCGGCGACGCTGAGCGCCCTCGTGTTCGTCCTGCCCCACCAGTACGGCGCGGCGGGGTCCGTCTCCGTGTTCTGCAGCGGCCTCCTGTGGGCGGTGGCCTACGAGCGGACGCGGAGCCTCTGGCCTCCCATCCTCGCCCACTCGGCCAACAACGCCATCTCCACCGTCTGGGCGCTGGCCACGCTCCGCTGGTGAGATGGGCCGGCTAGGCTAAGGCTAGTGGTCCAGGCTGTATCCACTCCGATACACCCCCTCGCCCTGCTCCTTGCCACCCCTGCCCTCATCGGCTAGATTGCTCAGTACGCGCGATGTACGCATGCCCGTCCTGGCCGCCCGGGTCGTACGTGCCGACGCAGGCGGACGAACCGCCGGACTCGCCGAGCGTCCACCAGGCCGGTTCGGTTGAGACCCTGCGAGGATCGCCACGACATCCGCACTGCCCAGGACTTGCTCGGTCATCGCGACGTCACCACCACTCAGATCGATCTACACCCATGTCCTCAACCGCGGTCCAACCGCTGCGCCGAGCCCGCCGATCGCAAGTTCCTGCCGTGACCCCGTGGCCACCCACGCCGCGCTGCGCGTCCCCGCTATCGCGCAGCGCCTCGCGGCATAACACGGCACCTCTGTCCCGGAACCCCTGGCCGCCTCGATCTTCGACTTCGCCTGGGACCCCGCTATACAAAACCGTGCGAACACTTACCCGAGTTCGAGAGAATTCGCGTTGGGCAGACGGGCTTACGGAGAACGCCACAAGGGGACTCTGGTAGAGTCGCTTCGTGAGGCGAAGAGTTTACACGGACACCTCAGTGATCGGAGGAGCCGAAGACCGCGAGTTTCGGGACACGTCCCGGAGGCTCCTGGAGGCCTTCCAGCGCGGCGACATGACTCTTGTAATCTCGGAGCTCACACTTCGTGAGCTCGAGGCGGCTCCCGCAGGGGTTCGTGACGCCCTCGGACGTATCGCACCCGAGATGATTGAGGTGCTTCCCGTGGTCCGCGAGGCCGAGGAGCTCGCGGACGCCTACATCGCCGATGGAGCTGTCGGACCTCGCATGCGTGCCGATGCTCTCCACATCGCCCTGGCGACGGTGGCGAGAGTCGACGTCTTGGTCAGCTGGAACTTCAAGCACATCGTCAACCTGACGCGGATCCACGCCTACAACGCCGTCAATTTGAAGCGGGGATACCCACTCCTGGAGATCCGGACCCCGCGGGAGATCGTTGAAGATGGCTGATGGTGAAGTCCACACGTTCGACTGCGTCACCGCCGCGCGCGAGGCTCGCGACAGGATCAGTGCCGAGATCGAAGGCATGGATCACGAGCGCCTGGTTGCTTGGCTGCGATCTCACCGCTACTCCGATCCGGTTCTGCGCCGACTCGCGGAAAGGGCTGCCCAACAAGCCGATCCAGCGGCCGGTGCTGCGCACCGCCGCTGAGCGCCGGCGTTGGGCGTCGTGGGCTGCGACCCAGGCAAGCGATAGCGCAGTGAGCCGTGACGCAGAAGCGCGGAGACCATGTCCGTCTGCCTGTAGGGGTGTGGCGTGATGCAGCCAGAGGTCAAATACGCAAAGAGCGGCACCGTGCACATCGCCTACCAGGTCGTCGGCACGGGGCCGATCGACCTGATCTACGTTCCCGGCTTCACCTCGCACATCGGCTACGCGTGGGAGTTTCCCCCGCTTGCGCGCTTTCTCAAGGGCCTGGCCAGCTTCTCCCGCTTGATCTGGTTCGACAAGCGTGGGACCGGCCTCTCCGACCGCGTGGAGGTCGCCAGCCTCGAGCAGCGGATGGACGACGTCCGCGCCGTGATGGAGGCGGCCGGCTCGGAGCGGGCGACGCTCTTCGGGGACTCGGAAGGGGGGCCAATGTGCGCCCTTTTCGCCGCGACGTACCCGGAGCGGACGACCGCGCTGGTCATGTACGCGACCTTTGCCCGGCGGCTCTGGACCTCTGACTATCCGTGGGCGCCGACAACGGAGCAGCGCCAGCGGTATTGCGAGGAGATCGAACGGTACTGGGGGCAGGAGTCGCATGTGGTGTCCGTTGATCTCTCGGATCTCAGCGCCCACACGTCCGCCGATGGTACGCCGAGTACGAGCGGTTCAGTGCCAGTCCCGGGGCCGCGGTCGCGATCGTCCGGATGAACACCGAGATCGACATCCGGCAAGTGTTGCCGGCGGTTCGGGTCCCGACGCTGGTGTTGCATCGGGCCGGGGACCGGGACGTGCGAGTGGAGGAGGGCCGCTACATCGCCGGTCAGATCCCCGGGGCACGGTACGTCGAGCTCGCGGGCACTCATCACGATGAGTGGCTGGGCGACGCGGAGTCGGTGCTGGCCGAGATCCAGGAGTTCGTGACCGGGGTGCGTCCCGCACCGGAGCCCGACCGGGTGCTGGCCACCGTCCTCTTCACGGATGCGGTCAGCTCCACTGAGCGGGCGGCGCACCTTGGGGACCGCGCGTGGCGCGATCTCCTGGAGCGCTACCACAGGACCCTCCGCCGGGAGCTCACCCGCTTCGGCGGCCGCGAGATCGACAGCGCAGGGGACGGCGTCCTGGCCGCCTTCGACGGCCCGGCCCGCGCCGTCCGCTGCGCAGAGGCGATGATCGAGGCCGCTCAGCCTCTCGGCCTCAGCGTCCGGGCGGGCGTGCACACGGGCGAGTGCGAAGTCATGGGCGACAAGCTTGCGGGGATCGCGGTGCACATTGGAGCCCGCGTCGCGGCCGAAGCGCACGCGGGCGAAGTCCTGGTGTCGCGCACGGTAAAGGACCTCGTCGCCGGCTCCGGCCTGAAGTTGGTCGATCGGGGAACCCATGCGCTCAAGGGGATAGATGGTGACTGGCGACTCTACGCCGTCGAGCGATAAGTCTGTGTTCACGCCGAACTAGCGCATACAGCCGACGCGCGCTTGCGCGCGCGGCTGATGCCAGCGTTCGGCAGCGCAGCGGCGTCTCCTCGGGAAGGCTGTACGATAGGGCGCAGGAGGGCGCATGCGGAACGAGTTCACGGCGGTTGTCGAGCGAGCGGGACGCTGGCACATCGCGTATTGTCCTGAAATTCCTGGCGCCAACGGCCAGGGACGGACGAAAGCGGCCGCGCTAAAGAGCCTGTCCAACGCTATCGCGCTCATCCTCGAGGACCGTCGCAAAGACGGTCTGCGCGGCGTACCTGCTTCGGCGAGGCGAGAAAAGGTCATCGTCGGGTGAAGCGGGGCGACCTGCTTCGCCATCTCCGACAGCATGGGTGCCACCTGAAGCGCGAAGGACGATCGCACTCATTGTGGACGAATCCCGCGACCGGAGCCGTGGAGGCCATTCCGAGGCATACGGAGATCCCGGACCTGCTGGCCCGAAAGATTTGCCGTGGGTTGTCTGTGCCCGAGATTGGCCGATGAGCCTGCCGAACTACCCAGTAGAGCGGACCCGAGCTCTCGTTGCTCCCTCCGGCCGCTCACCGGCACGTTAGCCGCACAAGCGGAGCATGATCTGCCGATACTGCGAGACCGAGCAGCGCCTGATCAAGGCGCACGTCATTCCGGCTGGCTTCTTCCGGAGTATCGGCGATTCCTCCGAGACCTTGGAGATACACACCAACAAGGCCGGGGCGCGTCCCAAGAGGGCACCAGTCGGCGTGTACGACAAGTCCATACTCTGTCGCCCATGTGACAACACTTTCTCGCCGTGGGACAAGCATGCCAAAGACGTGCTTCTTCGAACCTCTCCGGGCCACGAGGCCATCTACGACGGGCCGACGGTGGTTGCATGGACGATCAAGACGTTCGACTACCGTCGGTTGAAGCTCTTCTTCATGTCGCTGCTGTGGCGTGCGTCCGTATCCACGCACGACTTCTATCGGCGCGTTTCAATCGGACCCTTCGAGAAGGAGTTGCGCACCATGATCGCAGCCTCGGAGCCCGGAGAGCCCACCACGTTTGCCGTAATACTCGCCAGATTCGATGCCCCGGGCTACACAGCCATGCGATTCTGCTATGCGTCCTTCCCCATGGGCTGGGGTACGACACCCGGTGGTCCCTGAGTCGGCGCGGGTCGGTCTTGACAGCGGGGTCGTTCGCCACCAAAGGGAATGTGCGACCTCCGCGCGAGCGTCCGGGCCCCCACCTTACACGCGTTGGCCGCTGTCCTGCTCCACCGTTTTCATGCCCGATGGTGCCCCGAAGGGGCTATGGGTCTTGACAAGACCTCACGGGCTTCGACCCACCAACACTGTGTCACTAGACGAGGCTCCAGCGGGAGGGCTGGTCGGCCCGCCGCTCCTCGCGGACCCGCGCCTCGCGGGCGAGCTTCTTCAGGTGGGAGTGCACGGACTGGGCGGCCATCCGGTGCAGCGCCTCCGGCACCTCGGCGTAGATGGCCGCGACCAGCTCGGGGATGGTGCGGGCGCCGGCGCCGAGGGCCTCCAGGATCTGGCGCTCGCGCAGGCGCCGGTGCTCGATGTACTCCTGGATCTTGCCTGGCCCGTCCTCGATGACGGGGCCGTGGGCGGGGTAGATGCGCCGCACCCCGAGGGCCCGCACGCGCTCGAGCGAGGCCAGGTACTCGCCGAGGTCCCCGTCCTCCTCCGGGATCACGCTGGTGGAGCCGTTCAGGACGAGGTCGCCGCTGAACAGCGCTTGCTCCTCGGGGAGGTAGTAGC
>Ga0187892_10011744_pt1 | contig 10613 bp, 14 predicted proteins | sample MA1701073metaG_FD_139345 | JGI IMG/M metagenome (GOLD analysis project Ga0187892, IMG submission 139345) | Bio-ooze microbial communities from a basaltic lava cave in the Kipuka Kanohina Cave System on the Island of Hawaii, USA - MA170107-3 metaG ...
GCAATCGAAGACTTTGTCAACGCTTACGGCCTAACGGCTAAACCCTTTGTCTGGCGCAAGCGAGAGGTCAAAGGATCTCAATTGAAAAATACTATCGTTAACTTACGCAGTTAAACACTAGCGGCAGTTGCCCCCACTGCGGCAACATCAAGAAGAACGGATTCTTGGCTGCGGCGGGGCTCGTCAGCACCAAGGCGCCCTGGCCAAAATAGTTGAGCAAAAGCCCTGGCAATACCACGCCATACCAGGATACCCGAATGGGCCGGGTGCCAAAGTGCCCCATGTCGGCGTACAAGGCCTCTGCCCCGGTCACTACCAGCAGGACCGCCCCCAGGGGAAGGAAGGCCTCAGGGCCATGCCGCATGATGAAATCGACAGCATAGATAGGATTGACCGCAGACAGCACCTGCGGGTGGGAGGCGATCTGCCATATTCCCGTGCCGGCCAGGACGGCAAACCACAGGGCGATGATCGGGCCAAAGAACTTGCCGACGCTCGCTGTGCCGTGGCGCTGGACGGCGAACAGCGCGATGAGCACGGCGAGCGTGATCGGGATCACGTAGGGTTTGAAGAGTGGCGTTGCCACTTCCAAACCCTCCACCGCACTCAATACGGAGATGGCGGGTGTAATGATGGCGTCCCCATAAAACAGGGAGGCCCCAAGCAATCCAGTAATCATCAAGACCCGGCGGGTGCCTGGTGACTTGCCGGCGGAACGCAGCGCGAGCGCGAGCAAGGCGAGGATGCCGCCTTCCCCTTTGTTATCCGCACGGAGGACAAGCACGACGTATTTTCCCGTGACCACGATGAGGATCGCCCAGAAGATAAGCGAAAGAATGCCAACAACACTCGCCTTTGTAGGCTCGAGGGCGTGCGCGCTCAAGGATTCCCGGAAGGCATAAAGGGGGCTTGTGCCGATATCGCCGTAGACAACCCCAAGGGCCGCCACGGCCAAAGTGGACTTGAATTCTTTATCAGCCGGAAGCTCCATTATTCGCCCCTGTTTAGAACCGTGGATACGATGCCGACCTTTATCGACGTCAAGCGAGTGAGCGCGCGGCTTGCGCCGCGAATAGCCCCGCGATCGACACGCGAAATGGCGACGAGCAGCTCCTATAGTCCAGACCCGTGTTGTGGAAGAACGCCACCCGAGGGTGGGTCGCCGCCGTTCGCGCTCATGAACTCCTCGCGCCACCGATACAGCGTCTGTTCCGTTATCCCCGCACGCCGGTCAATCCGCGCCCTCGGTTCCGTTCCGCTGCCATTCTTTGCGAGCGGTAGTCTAGGTGATCGAACCCTTGAGCTTCCAGACGTCCTCGGGTGTATAGGGCCGCTAGATGCCCTGCCACCGCGGGGATGTTTTCCACTCGCTCGCAAGTTGTCGCATGAAATCGTTTTTGTTCACTGTCATCCTCGTTACTCTCGGTCGCCTGCGTCTCAAACATCAATCCGCAACGAACGCTGCCACCTCTCCAGGTTTTCGTGACATCTTGTCGACCTCTCCCACGTGCAGTTCTTCCGCAGCAATGAGACGTCTGGCGTATTCTTCCAGGAACACCGAGCGATCGCGTACGAGATCCAGCAGCTCGTAATACAGCCGCAGGGAGGCCATTTCATGTTGGAGCGACTCCCGCAAGATATCGCCGATGTCATGTTTATGCGTCTCCAATAAAGGACCGATGCCCAGGGAAGGATGTGCACCGAGCTGGGTGATCATCTCCCCCGCTTCTTGGGCGTGCATCAGGGCTTCGTCGGCTTCATTGCGAAGCCAGGAGACGATGGGAATCCGACCATAACCGAAGACCATCAACGAATAGTGGGTGTACCTGACCACCCCTGCCAGCTCCATCTCCAGGATCTGGTTCAACTTCGCCACCACTGCGGCTTTATTAATGGTTTCTTTGGACACGAGCATTTCTCCTTCTCACGTTGTGCTTAGTCCGCCACGGATGCGCTGGCAGATCGGAAAGGCCAATGACCTCAACCCCAGCCTAACTATTTTTGACCCAGCCTTGTCTTAAGCTCCAGGTCAAGCTTTCGAATGGCTCGACCGACCATTCCTTTGTTTTCCGATGATTGTGGATCTGATCGATATTCTTGGGTTGTCCCTCGCCCAACACGATGGCCCCTACCATGCCTAAAAGCCTATATGCAGGGAACACTTATACACATAGCCCCTTCTTTATCCAACGCGACGCTAAATTCTTCACCCATCCTAGACTGCCATGGCGGGACGCCCTCGGGATCATCCCCTCTATTGAAACGGTATCGTGCCTGGCCATGGTGGTCCATTTAACAGTATCGCCGGGTTTGATAAAGACTACTATTGGGTCAAACGCCGTTGCTTTGGCTGTCACTACAATTTCGTCCGCTAGGGCGGTTCCTTATATCAGCACAAGAGAAGCGGTCAACCCGGCTGCGTGTAATTTTGCAATTTCCATAGATTTTACTCCTCAGTTTTGTATTTACCATTGCTCCTTAATCGTGTGCTTGCGAGAGGATGATGCATGACGTCCTCTTGGGCAATCACATCGGGCGGCGTCGGGCTGCCCTCAACAGCGCGTTCGAGGTAAGCTGCCGCTGGTGAACCCAATCCGCCAGCCCCAATGAGTAACACCTTCGAGCTCAACAGTTCGCTGCCCGGCCTCGCCAACCTCTGGCATCAAGAGATGACGGGAATAGCGCTCGCGGGCCTCCCGATCCAAGGCGCGCGGCAATTAATCGGTAAGCTATCGCTCTTCCAGCGCGTAAACCCGCCGAGCACAGACCGCATGTCGTGATAACCGAGCCGCAGGAGGTCTCCTGCTGCAAACAAGGAACGCGTGCCCGCGTTACACATCACCACGACGGTGCGATCGAGGGCCGGGACTGCGGCCCTCGACGCGCAGCTCAAAAAATCCGCGCCCGAGCCGGTGGGCACCCGCTGGGCTACCTTGGGCGACCTCGTCTTGTTTACGGACATCTGCCAGCGCCGCCCTTTGCTGCTGTAGAACACGGCCTCGCTCGACGTGACCTGCGTGATGTGGCCCCGAAGGCCCACGAGCCGGCGTTCACGTGCCCTTAGGATGCGACGGCGCGGTAGCGCTACGACGTTTTCCGGTTGTGTAACCTCGGTATGGTAGGTTTGGGAGAGCATCTCCCAAGCCTGCTCGAAGCGCCCGCTTTGGATGAGGGGGCCAGGGTCGCGGCCTCCTCAGACACCGCGTGGGCCTCGCGCAACTGCGCTTCGAACCCCTCACGGCCCGTTTCCCAGCGTGCGCTCAGTCGCTTGGGCAAGCGGTCCAGACTGCTCTTCGAGGGCTGCATGCCACCAAGGTCGTGAAACAAGACCTCACCCTCCTGGGGCGAGAGATGCGCGATTACCCAACTCATCTGACGGGCCGCAAGCGGCGTCCACTGTCCCTCGACGATCCCGGCGTTAAGCTCAAGGGCACCACCGCTTCTAGAGCCCCACCCGATACAGCGTGCGCTCGACCTCAAGCGGCCCCACCGCGCTCGTGTAGCAGGCTCGCGAGCGCAACACCCGGTGATGCTTACGCTTGCCAATTATCACGTAGGGTAGGTCCACATCGACCCGCCCAAGCTGCTCGGCGAGCACCTCGCGCTCGGCCTCGACAAGCCGCGACCGCCGTCGGTGTGTTGCTCTTCGAGGCAGGGGTGTGAAATACTGGCCTCGGAGCAGTCCTCCGGAATGGTTGGAAATCGCACCGAACATTCATCCCAGAGATCCACTGCCCCTTAATTCTTCGGTGCTCGCCGCGGGTAAAGTTCCGCAAGGGCATCGGGATACGTACCATTACCTGTGTCATGTGTCTATGGTCTCCTCCAAAAATTGCTCCCCCTTGAGCCGCCACGACCGGATTGCACGTACGCCGTCTTTCGCGACCGGGAGAAATGACCAGCCTTCCCACGCGGTCAATACCCTCGGGAGCAAGCCTTCATGGGCCTTCCCGAGGTCCTCGAGTGCTTGCCGCACCGTGGCACCTTCAACCAAGACTTCATCGGCGGATTAGCAGGATCGACCTATGGCTGAGTTTTTGAAAGTAGCGAAGACAGACGAGATCGCGTCCGGTCAGGCACGACGGGTCGAGGTCCACGGCAAGCGGCTCGCCCTGTTCAATGTCGACGGCAACTTCTACGCCCTTGACGACACCTGCACCCACAGAGGAGGGCCTTTGTCTGAAGGCGCGATCGCAGGTGAACAGGTGACCTCCCCGTGGCATGGGGCCAGGTTCAACATCCGCACCGGCGACGTGCTCGGCCCTCCCGCGCGCCAGGCCGTTGCCCGCTACAGCGTTCGGGTGACGGGAACCGATATCGAGGTCGAGGTCTAGAGAAGGCCGCGGAGCGCGGCCAGGAGGAAGGATAAACCATGAACCACACGGCCCCACATCAACACGATACCCCGGGTGCGTCGCCCCGGGCCGGCCCTGAGAAACTGCCTGGGATCCGGCATATCGTCGCCATCGGCAGCGGCAAGGGCGGCGTTGGAAAATCGACGGTGAGCGTCAATCTGGCGCTCACGCTACAGCAACTCGGGGGGCGCATCGGGCTCGTGGATGCGGACGTCCTTGGCCCCAGTATCCCCGGCATGCTCGGGATCCCGACCGGCCAGCCGCCGGCCACGACCCCAGACGGCAAGGCGATCCCGGCGGAACGCCACGGCCTCAAAACGATGTCGATGGGTATGTTCACCGGCGATGATACGCCGGCGATTCTGCGCGGGCCGATGGTGAGCAAGTACCTGCACATGTTGATCGGCGCCGCCCAATGGGGACAGCTCGACTACCTTATCCTGGACCTCCCGCCGGGAACGGGGGACACCCAGCTCACCCTGGCCCAGAGCCTGCCCCTGTCCGGCGCAGTGATCGTCACGACACCGCAGGATGTGAGCCTGAAAATCGCCCGCCGCGGCTTGCGGATGTTCGAGCGGGTGCACGTGCCCATTCTGGGCATCGTCGAGAACATGAGCACCTTCACCTGCCCCCACTGCGGCAAGAGCACCGATATCTTCCGTCGCGGCGGCGGCGAGCGGATGAGCCGGCAGCTCGGAGTCCCGTTTCTGGGTGCCATACCCCTCGATGCCGATGTCGTCACTTCTGGTGACGAGGGTCGTCCGATCGTGGCCGACAAGCCGAGATCGGTCACCGCCCTGGCGTACGCCGCCATCGCCGCGGCGGTCGCGGAGGGGCTCCACGCCGCTCCGGCCACCGTGCTGAAGCCCTTTGTGTGGAGGTGGGACAGCGACGAGGGGGCGCCGGCCTGGATGGAGAGCGCGGTCCGGCCTGCTGGAGGGCGGACCACCCCCATCGGTCTCCGCCGCCGCGATCCGCGTACTTTGTCCGTGCTCTGGGAGGACGCCCACCGCGACGACTTCGACGTCCGCGACCTTCGCTTGGCGTGTCATTGCGCCCTCTGCGTCGAGGAGATGAGTGGACGGAAGCGGCTCGATCCCGAGACGGTGCGGCCCGATGTGAGCCCGCGCGTGATCTCGAGCATCGGTAACTATGCCATCGGGATCGATTGGAATGACGGCCATAACTCCGGGATCTATTCGTTCGACCACCTGCGCTCCTTAGGCGAGCGCGATGCGGCGAAGGTTGTCGAAGATGTCTGACGCCCTGCCGGTCGATCCACCGGTCGCCATCCGCGCCGAGGTCTCGCTTGCCGATCCCGATACGTGCAAGCTCACCGTGAGCCGGACGGTCCATCCCGGGGGCCCGTTCTTTTTTGAGAACAAGGAGCAAGCCGCGGGGTCACCGCTCGTCGAGCGCCTGTTCCAGCTGCCCGGCGTCGCCCACGTGCTCGTCGCCGACAACGTGGTCACCGTGGGAAAGGAGAGCAACGCCTCCTGGTCTGGGCTGAAGGCGTCTATCGGGGCGGTCATTCGGACCCAGCTGCTCACGGGTATACGGGCCATCCTCGAAAGCCCGCTGCTCGCCAGTTCCAGAAAGCGGACCGACGCCGAGATCCGCGAGCTGGTGCAGGAACTCCTGGACCAGGAGGTTAATCGCTCCATCGCCGCTCACGGGGGAAAGATCTCGATCGTGGACGTCCAGGACGCAAAGCTTTACATCGCGATGAGCGGCGGATGCCAGGGGTGCGGCGGGTCCCAGGTGACCCTGAAGCACGGGTTCGAGCTTATGGTGCGCAGGGTCACGCCGGAGATCGTCGACATCGTGGACACGACGGATCACGCGGCGGGAAAGAAGCCATTTTACCAGCGGGCAGGCTAGACAGAGGCCTCGATGGCAAATCGGCTCGAAACGGAGACTTGTAACCGAGCTTTGAGATCGGAGGCGCTTATGCGGCGTGTTCGGCCAGCACAAACGATTGCCCGCGACAGGAGTCTATCGGGCAAGCGGCGGGCGCACTGACGGCTCGCGTTTTCCGACATGTCACCGATTTTTAACTCATAGGTGGAAAAGAAATGGCTAAAGTTATTTGCGTGCTCTACGACGACCCCATAGGGGGTTACCCGAAATCCTATGCCCGTGAGGATATTCCGAAGTTAGAACGCTATCCCGACGGCCAGACCTTACCGAGCCCGAAGCGAATTGACTTCAAACTTGGGGTGCTATTGGGCAGTGTCTCCGGGGAGTTTGGGCTGCGTAAGTTTCTCGAGGAACAAGGCCACACGCTGGTCGTCACCTCGGACAAGGATGGCCCGGACTCGGTGTTGGAAAGAGAGCTGCCGGATGCGGAAATCCTGATCTCCCAGCCGTTTTGGCCCGCGTACCTCACGGCAGAGAGGATCGCCAAAGCGCCCAAGCTGAAGCTGTCCATTACGGCGGGGATCGGCTCGGATCATGTCGACCTTCAGGCCGCCATCGAGCACGGTATCACGGTGGCCGAAGTCACCTACTGCAACAGCATCAGCGTATCCGAGCACGTGGTGATGATGATCCTGTCGCTGGTGCGCAATTACATTCCGTCCTACCAGTGGGTGGTCAAGGGGGGCTGGAATATCGCCGACTGCGTCTCGCGATCCTACGATCTGGAAGGGATGGAGGTTCGGAACAGTCGCCGCAGGACGCATCGGTTTAGCGGTGCTGAGACGGTTGAAACCGTTTGACGTCAAGCTGCACTACACGGACCGCCACCGGCTACCCGAGAGTGTCGAGCAGGATCTCAACCTGACCTATCACTCCAACGTCGAGTCAATGGTGCAGGTATGCGACGTGATCACGATCAACTGCCCGCTGCACCCCGAGACCGAGCATATGTTGGACGACGCGCTCATCGGCAAGATGAAACGCGGGGCGTACATTGTCAATACGGCGCGCGCCAAGATCTGCGACCGCGATGCCATTGCCCAGGCGCTCGAGAGCGGACAGCTTGCCGGTTACGCCGGCGACGTCTGGTTCCCACAGCCGGCGCCGCAGGATCACCCCTGGCGAACGATGCCGCACCATGGCATGACGCCGCATATCTCAGGGACGAGTCTATCGGCACAGGCGCGCTACGCCGCCGGGGTGCGCGAAATCCTGGAGTGCTGGTTCAGCGGTCGTCCCATTCGCGATGAGTACTTGATCGTTCACGGCGGCAAGCTGGCTGGGGTGGGTGCTCATTCCTACAGCGCTGGCAACGCCACTGGTGGCTCGGAGGAAGCGGTACGATTCAAAAAATCATAGGGCGTAACAAGCGCGTGGATCGGGGCTCGTTGTTCTTGTGGGGCCCCGAGCTCACGGCACGCGTACCGCGCTTGCTCGGACACGATCTCAAGCCCCTGGACCTCTTTGCGGTTGGGATCGCCGCATCCGTCACAGGCGACTCGCAGCTACCCCTGCAAAGTGGTTCTTGGAACACGCGATTGTCCGATGTCTGCTAAAGCCTCCGAGCGTGAATCTTATGTTCCCGAAGCGGTGGTCCTCGCCTACCACGAGCGGACCAAGCACTACTTCCAGCGGTTCGCCGCCTCGCTCGGCTATATGGACTGGGCGACGCAGCCCGATCCGTTTCGGCGCTACGCCGGAGCGGATCTCGTTCGTCTCCCGCTGCCCAAAGCGGGCCACCCGCTTCCCTATTGGCAGCTCTACGCCATCGGGACCGTGCGGCCGGAGCCGCTGTCGCTGGAGTCGGTCTCCCTCTTCTTCCGCTACGCCCTGTCTCTGACGGCGTGGAAGCGATTCCACGAGACGACGTGGTCCTTGCGCGCGAACCCGTCGAGCGGGAATCTTCATCCGACTGAGGGCTATGCCGTTCTGCCCGCGATCGAGCGGCTAGGCGACAGGCCCGCCGTGTACCACTACGCTCCGAGGGCGCACGCTCTCGAACGGCGAGCGGTTCTCGGCACGAAGCGGTGGACCGAGCTCGTCGCGCCTTTCCCTGAAGGATCCTTCCTCGTGGGTCTGTCGTCGGTCCATTGGCGGGAAGCCTGGAAGTACGGTGAGCGCGCGTTCCGGTACTGCCAGCACGATGTCGGGCACGCGCTTGCCACCCTGCGCATCGCGGCAGCCGCTCTCGGCTGGAGATTGGTGCTCCTCGCCGGCGTCAGCGACGGCGCCATCTCTAGCCTCCTTGGGCTCGGCCGCGATGAGGATTTCGGGGAGGCAGAGCGGGAGGAGCCTGAGCTTCTCGCCTTGATCGCGCCGGAGCTTTCGTCGAGGGTTCCACGCTACCTTAACGAGGTGACGGCGGACGGCGGTGGTGTGCTCTGGCAGGGCAGGGCCAATACGCTGAGCCCCGAACACTGCGTCGAGTGGCCCGTGATCGATGAGGTCGCGCGGGCTACGCGAGGCTCAAGAAACGTGTCGATCACGGAAGACTGCTCCAGCTTCCCCACGGAGGAGGATCTCGCCGGGACACCCGTCCACCAGGGTCTGCTCAGCGCCGAGAAAGCAATCCTTGGGCGCCGGAGCGCGGTGGCCATGGATGGCTCGACTGCGATCTCGCAGGCCGCATTTTTTCGCATGCTCGCCCCGTTGATTCCGACACAAGAGCGGCGATCAATGCCCTGGGATGCGATCCCCTGGCGGCCGCGCATCCATCTCGGGCTGTTCGTCCACCGCGTGGCCGGCCTATCCCCTGGCCTCTACGCGCTACCCCGAGATCCGGACAAGGTTGAGATCCTCAAGGGAGTGATGCGTCCAGAATTTCGTTGGCAGCGCGTGCCCACCTGTCCACCCGGGCTCCCCCTGTACTTCCTCCAGGAAGGAGACTGTCGAGCGCTGGCGGCCACGGTCTCCTGCGGCCAGGACATCGCCGGCGAGGGAGCTTTCAGCCTTGGAATGATTGCCGACTACAGGGACAGCCTGACGAGGTACGGCGCAGCGTTCTACCGGAACCTGTTCTGGGAGGCCGGCATGGTGGGGCAAGTGCTCTACCTCGAGGCCGAAGAGGCGGGCATTCGGTCGACCGGGTTCGGCTGTTACTTCGACGATCCGGTCCACGAGGTCTTTGGGATCGCTTCACGTGGGTGGCAGAGCTTCTACCACTTCACCGTGGGTGGCCCAGTCGAGGACGTTCGCCTGACCACCCTGCCTGCATACGGCTAGGAGCCTGAACGATTTGTGGAGACCGCCATCGTACCTACCACCCAGCGCGCGTCCTGGCGTTTGCCGAGGACGTGCCGGCGGATCAGGGGCGTGGGCCGGTCGACCGCAAGCCGGCAGCCTACGTGTGCCGTGACCAGACTTGTGAAGCGCCGGTCACCACCCAGGAGGCCCTCCTGGAGTGTTGTGGCGCTTGATTCAACGGCGGCAGGTGGGGAAGCTAGGTAGACCCTGAAAATGCACAAGAATGCTCTTAAGCCTCGACCTGGACTCGATGATCCGACTGCCACCCGTTCGAGTTGCGGCGTGGGCGTACTCGTCGATTTGACGAGTTTCAGGAGCCACCAATTGATTGAAGACGGGCTCCGGGCGCTTGCAAACCTTGATCACCGGGGCGCCCGCGGCGCTGAAGAAAAAACCGGTGATGGGGCCGGCCTATTGTTACAAAAGCCCCACGAGTTTTTCAAGTCTCGACTCCCTGGGCTTGGGAGTTTTGATTCCTATGGCGTCGGGCAGCTGTTCCTCCCCAGGGACCAGGCCAAACGAACCGCCCGGCAGAACCTGATAGAGGAAGTCACCCGGCAGGAGGGATTCAGAATCATCGCCTGGCGTGATGTCCCCACGGACAACTCCGATCTGGGGAAGACCGCCCTCGCCTCAGAACCCTTTGTCACACAGGTCTTTGTCGAACCGCTTGAGCGGCTGGAACCCGCGCGATTGGATGCCCGCCTCTATGTGCTGCGACGTACCATCGAAAAGGCGGCTCAGCCACGTGTGCTGGGGGAAGAGGAGATCTTCTACATCTGTTCCATGGATCGCCGCAAGATTGTCTATAAGGGGCTCCTGACTTGCGCACAGCTCAAAACCTATTACCCGGAGTTATCGGACGAACGGGTGAAATCGAGTCTGGTGCTTATCCATGCGCGTTTTTCGACCAATACCCTTGGCGCCTGGGACCTGGCGCATCCGTACCGGTGTATCGTCCACAACGGCGAAATCAATACCCTGCGCGGGAATCTTCACTGGATGAAGACGCGGGAGGCTGATCTCGCCTGTGATAGGTTTGGTGAAGCTATCCACAAGATCAAGCCAGTGACCTCTGAGGGTTTGAGCGACACC
>Ga0187892_10011745_pt1 | contig 10613 bp, 12 predicted proteins | sample MA1701073metaG_FD_139345 | JGI IMG/M metagenome (GOLD analysis project Ga0187892, IMG submission 139345) | Bio-ooze microbial communities from a basaltic lava cave in the Kipuka Kanohina Cave System on the Island of Hawaii, USA - MA170107-3 metaG ...
AAGGTGAACTTCTATCAGGGGATGAACTTCGTCGCCACGCAGAACTTCAAGCCCGAAGGCGAACCGAAGTGGCGGGACATGCCGGAATTGCAAGAGGAGTGAGGGATCAACCCTTCCCCAGCAAATGAGCGTCCATCTGCTTCTCGGCCTCCCGAAGCGTCGCATAGGGCGTGCGCTTGTTCAACTGCTCCTGCCGGTGGCCGCAGCCGGGACACTGCATGACGAAGACGGCCTCCAGGTAGTAGTGGCCGCAGTTGGGATCGGCAGGGTCATCCGCTAGCGCGATCCGCTCGAAGAAATCGGCGCGGCGGAGCTGGCCATCGTCACGATGACAACGTCTACACCGTGGCTGATCCGCTTGCTCAAGCACTCAGCGCCTCCGACAGAGCGGAAGCCACGCGGCTCTGGTCCCGTCGATTCGCCGTTGCTGGCGATGAGGCAACAGTGTCACTGGCGCCGGATGGCGGCCACGGGGATCCTCGCCTCCGCCAGGAGGGCCTGGGTCCCCTTGCCGCGCTGCTCATCACGGCCACCCTGGATCGGCGCCAGACGCGCCTTCCACGGGGTCAGGTCGAAGCGCTCGCCCTTCGGCGACGCCTCGCAGGCGTCTATCAGCTCCCGATAGAACTTGACGATGACCCCCACGAGCGGCACCGTGTACTCGCGGCCCTGGATCTTCAGACAGTGGACCCCCAGATCGATCAGGTGGGGAATGTCGTCCAGCAGGAAGAAGGCATCGTTTTTCAGGGCGACATGGTCCTCCCACTTGGCGTCTCCGCTATAGAGCTGCCAGTCTTCCAGGCAGACCCTGTAGTCGAGGCCACCCCGGTTCGGGCTCCCCTTGAAGAGGTCCTTGCCCGCGTCGTCGATCGTCCGGTCGAGGCGATGGTACGGCGACATCCAGCACTTGCCGAGGTAGGTATAACAGTAGTTGGCGTGGATCAGGATCTCGATCCCGACGTCGAGTTGCTCCTTACGCGAGGCGAGTTCCTTGAACGTCAGCTTCGTGTCGGCCACGACCTGCGAGACGCCGATCTCCCGGTAGAAGGCGACGTCGGCGTCATTCAGGATGTTGGCGCCGATGCTGGCGTGGATGGTCAGGTCCGGGAGGCGCCGGTGCACCTCGACGATGGCGCCGATATCGGTCATGATGGCGCCATCCGCGCCCCAGGAATCAAAGAGCTCCAACCGGCGCAGCATGTCCGGGATCTCTTTGGATTGCATGTTCGTATTAAAGGCCACCCGAAGTTTGGCGCCGCCGTCGTGGGCGATCCTGATCGACTCACGCACGGCCACGTCGTCCATCTCGAAAGCATCGCGGCGCCGGCTCCACCCTCGAGGTCCGACATAGATGGCGTTCGCCCCGTTCTTGACGGCAGCCGCCACCATCTCCAGATTTCCAGCCGGGGCCAGCAGCTCAATCATCGAATTGCTCCTTTTGTCTGATGTGAAGAGTGTGTGCGCTGTCTGCGCCGGGTCGCGACATGCCTGACGTCGTCGCCTCCGACTCGACACCCAGGTACTCCATCCCCGACCTCCCAAAGTAGAATCCATTGCAGAGGCCGACTCGCGCATGCGCGTTGAGCGCCTCCCGCCACCGCCCGTCCGAGCCGCCGACGCTCGCACACGCGTGCCCGATGGCTTCACGATAGACCTGCCCCACCTCCAACCGATACGCGGGGCTTTCCGACACCGCCTCGATCCGAAAACAGGTGTGGCCATCTGCGATGAGCCGTGGGAGGTGCTCCAGCATGCACACATCCTTTCCGCTCAAGATCCCCTTCCCGATCGACTTCATCGCCCAGTCGCCCTGCTTGAGAAAGAGGTCCTGCTGGCACAGATCGGGGCATTTCACCCCCCAGGCTTCCTCGTACTCCAACAGGAAACAGTAGTCCGAAATACCGAGCGGCATCTTCCCGTGGACCAGCAGTTCCATCGGGAGGGCGACCTGTCGCTGGATCTGGTTGATCTCGTCCAGGCTGAGCTCGTAGTTCGGCGTGATGCGGACCGCGCCGAACCGCTTCAGGACCTCGGCGCCGGCGTCGGTGTAGACGTTTGCGAACCCACCGATATGGACCGGCAGCCGGGGGTACGCCTCGTCGATGATCTTCAAGACTCCGAGGTTATGTACCTCAACCGCGTCTGCGCCGGCCTCGACGGCCGCCGCCAGCGCCTTGCGGAGCTTCGGGAGGAAATCGTTCCTGGGGGCGGCGTAGGTCGAGACATACGCCTTCAACCCCTGTCCCTTGACTGTCGCGATCGCCTCCCGAAGGTCATCGACCCGCTCCAGCAGGTTCGCCTCGTAGAGCCGGCAGGTGATGTTGCCCAGATAGATGGCGTCGTACGGGCTCAGGTCAGACGCGTGGAGGTCACGCAGATTCGAGATCGTCGTATTGAGTTCGAGATGGCTCGTCATGGACGTTCCTCTACTCCCGGTCAACGGCGCGAGACCGTCCAAGAGGGGTCGAGCGATGCCTCGTCGAAAGCCAAGCAGGCTCTTCCGTCCCTCCAGGCGTCGATGGCCATCCGGTAGCGCCGAACAAGGGGGCCAAGCAGTCGTGGCGAGAGGCTTCTTCCCTGGAGCTTGATGACGCCAACGCCGGCATCCAGGATGTCGGACAGCTCGTTGATCCGGCTAAGCTGGCGGCTCGGCAGCAGCCGCTGGACGACCCGCCGCCCGCTGAGGTAGAGATCCCAGGGCCGCTCGCAGACCTTGAAGCAGACCCCCGCGCCGCCGCGCTTCATACTTCCGATGAGGCGGTTCCCTTCCACCCCAAGGTCGGCCAGAGGAATCGGGTTCAGGCGGAAGAAACTGGGCATCCAGCACTTGCCGAGCACGATAAACTCCTCCACCATGTGGATCATCGCTTCGATCAAAACGCCGGGCGTCTCGGCTGCGGCACGCAGCTCCTCGGGGGAGAGGGTCCCGGGGAGGACGACGCTTTCGGCCCCCAGGTCGCGGTAAAAGGCGACATCGGCCTCGTTCATAGCGGAACAGCCGATGCTGGCGGCGATCGGCAGGGTCGGGTAGCGCGCCCGCAGCTCCGCCAAGATGCCGGGGTCGTTCACGATCACGCCATCCACCGCCCAGCCGATCAGGTCGGCGACCGACTGCACAAGCCGCCGCCGCTCAACTCCGCGCGGGATGGTGTTGATCGCCACCCGCACCTGCCGCCCCTCTGCGTGCGACGCGGCCACGACCTCGCGCAACTCGCCGGCGGTCAACTCGCCCTTCGCGCCCCCGCGGCTCCACCCCTTGAGGCCGACATAGATGGCATCCGCCCCCGCTTCCAGGGCCGCCACCGCGGCCGCCGGGCTGCCAGCGGGCGCAAGGAGGACGGGATACTCCGCTTGACGGAAAGATGGCCGCATACTGCCGTTCTCCCTATCGAACGTAAACGACGGCAGGATAACACCGACGTTTCGAGACAGTCAAGCAGAAAATGGGTGCCTTACGTCGGCACCACCCCGCCGATGGCCCGGGTGATCAAGGAGGCCGCCTCGCGAACCTTGCGGCCGCAGCGATGCAGATTACGCGGAAGAAGGGCGGACCCGAGACCGATCACCCCGATCGTCAGCACGGCGTGTCCCTGATGGTCGAAGATCGGGGCAGCCACGCCGTTGATGCCCGCCTGGACCTCGCCCAAGCTCTCGGCGTACCCCTGGCGCCTCACCTCCTCCAGGTCACGCCGGACCTTCGCGAGGACGGCCGCCCGTCGGCCGCGCTGATCGGGGACGGACTCGGCCCGGAGGACCCGCTCCACTTCGGAGTCCCGCATGCGGGAGAGCAGGCTCCTCCCCATGGCCCCCGACCCTAGTGGCAACACCTGTCCCAACGGGACCGTCACCCGGAGGTCATCAAGCACCTCGGCCTTATCGATGACCACCACCTTGTCCTGCACCCTGCGGCCCAACAGGCAGGTCAACCGCAACTCCTCGAACAGATCGACCAAGAACGGCTTGGCCACGACGGCCCCGCCCGCCGCAGACGCCACAGCGCCCCCCAGCTCGATCAACCCGGTTCCGAGGGAATATTTCCTGGTCGCCTCATCGTGGGCCACCAGCCCGTGTCGCTCCAGCGTTCTGAGGATGGCGAAGCAGGTGCTCTTATTCACCCCGACGCCGCGACTGAGCTCCGATACCCCCCACGGCCGATGGTTCCGCTCCTTCAGAAATCGGAGCAGCCTGATCGCGTGCTCGAGCGCCGGGACCCGGTACTCCACCGTCGCCATACGCCTGCTCCCACGGTACCAATCGTTCTGTATAGAAAACGGTGTTCCGCTCCGAGAACATCTTTAACAATCATGGGCACGCCAGGTCAAGAGAAAACTTCGATAAAAAACGGCCCGAGGCATCATCCTGCGCCCCGGGCCGTCGAACCGCCTACGGACGGATCGTTGAGAGATGGGCTATTTGGGGTTCGCCTTTTCCTGGTCCCGCTGCCGGAGTACCCGGCGGAGGAGCTTGCCGGTCCCAGGGCCTCCGGGCCCCGGCGCGCGCGGCATCTGGTCGGTGAACTCCACCTCCCTGGGCAGCTTGTAGACCGCGACCTTCCCCTTGCAAAACTCGATCAGTTCCTGCTTGAGGGCCTCCGACGCCTGTTGCCCGGCCTTCAAGGCCACGAACGCCTTGGTCTTCTGGCCCATCACCGGGTCGGCGACGCCGACGACCCCCGCGTCGGCCACCGCCGGATGTGTCACCAGGACATCTTCGATCTCCTCGGGCCCGATCCGGTACCCCGAACTCTTGATCAGATCGTCCTCGCGCGAGAGGAACCAGATGTAGCCGTCCTCATCCATCGTGACCATGTCGCCGGCGCGACACCAGCCATCCTTCACGACACTCCGCTGCTTCTCCGGATCGCGCCAATAGATGGTTCCCGTGGGACCTCTCCCCACGAGCTGGCCGGTCTCGCCAGGCTTGCAATCCTTCCCCTCCTCGTTGACGACCCGCAATTCGTACCCAGGTATAGCCGGCCCGATCGACCCCGGCTTGACCTTGCGGGTCGCGGCCGAACTGATGAAGACGAACATCATCTCCGTGGTCCCGAGGCCTTCGAAGATCTCATGGCCGAATTTCGCCTTCCAGTCGTGATACGTCTTGGCTGTCAGCGACTCGCCCCCTCCGGTGCAGGTCGTGAGTGAGCTCAGGTTGTACCGTTTCTCGGCATCGGGCACCTGCAGCAACTTTCGATACGCCGTCGGAAGGGCTGAAAGGACGGTCACCTTATGGTTCTGGATCGTCTCCAACATCCCTTCGGGCGTAAAACGCGGCATCAGCGAAAGGGCCGCGCCGAATCGAAACGGGATCGTGGCCGCGGCTGAGTAGCCGGCTGCCATCGCCAAGGGGGCCGCGCTCAGCAGGACATCGTTCTCGGTGAGACGCCAGCAGTATTTGCCGAAGCCATCAGGAACGATGAGGGCCTCTTCCATGAAATGCGCCGTCCCTTTCGGCAGCCCGGTGGTCCCGGACGTGAACAGGAGGACGGAGACATCCATGCGATCCCGTCGAACCGGATCGCACGTCGGCTCGCCGGAGTCGAGCAGCTCCTGATAGACCAGGTAGCCCTTCTTTTTGATCTCCTCCGCATCGCCACCCAGGACGATGATGTGCTTGACCGTCTTCAGTTCGGACTTGGCCTTCTCAAGCTCCTCCAGGAGTGTCGCGGCGACGATCACCGCCTTCACCTCGGCGTTGTTGAAGACGTGCGCAATCTCGGCACGCGAGAAGAGGACGGAGGTCGGCAGGATCACGCCCCCGATCTTCAAGACTGCGAAGTTCGCCACGATCGCCGGCGGGATATTCGGCAGGCGCAGGGCGTCCCGGTCGCCCTCCTCGATCCCCAGCTTCTTCAGCGCGCTCCCCAGCTTGTTGACCTGGGCCAGGAGCGCCTTGTACGGGATGCGCTTGTCCTCGAAGTAGAGCGCGACGCGGTCACCCTTGCCCGCGGCGACGGTCTTGTCCAGCAGCTCCTCCGTGCTGTTGAACCGCTGAGGGATGTTCTTCAACTCCGGAAGCGTATAGACCCGCTGCGGCCACAACTCGCGCGGCGGCAGATAGTCGGCAGGTATCTTGCCCATGGTCTCCCCCTACTTGTTCAAAAGGTTCTGCAACGCCTCCTCGACCCCCACCAGACGGCTCAGCTCTCGATCGCTTCGAGGGAACACCTCCTCGGGGTAGCGGTCTCCGTCTTTCGCGTAAATCAGAAGGGCCGGCACCGACTTTCCAAATTCCTCCTCCAACGCCCCTTTCGCGCCGAAGATCGCCCGCTTGGCCGCGCTCGGCCCCGTCACCGCCGCGTTATACTTCATGAACCCGGGGGGGTTGGCCTCAGAATCGATGGCAGCGGCGTTCACCCCCTTCGCCTTCAGCTTCTCGCAGAGCGCGATCGCCTTGGCGTTATCGCAAAAGTACTGCTGCACCGGCGCCACCTTGCTGCTGTAATAGAACTCAACCTTCATGGTCTATTCTCCTTTCTGGTGGTGGGTTCTCAAAGCGTTTCACTATGCGAAGAAAGCGGGATCGACCTCGTTGCGCCCTCGGAATCTACCACACGCCGCGCATGCAGGTCAAGGCACCCGCCCGCGCAGGATAGTAAGGGACTCCCATCATCGTCCTTCGGGCTCCCTGCCCCACTGTTCGGCTTGCACGTCACGCTCCATCGACATCCGCCGGCGGATACGACGGAACACCAGCATATCCCGTTTCAGATCCGGGTTGCCCATCCTCTTGTCGAGCGAGATGACCTCTTCCAGCAGACTGAGGGCCTTTCGATACTCTCCCTTCTCTTCGTGGACGATCGCGAGATTATGCATCAGCACCGTGATGCGCAATAGGTCATCCCTTTCCCTCAGGAGCTGAATGCCGCGTTCGTAGGCCTCCTTCGCTCCATCGAGGTCACCCATCTCCTTGCGGGTGAGCCCGAGGCCGTTCAGGATCGTCGCGCATCCTAAGGCATCCCCTACGGCTTCGCTCAGGGAACAACTTTTTTCGTAGCAGTCTGCGGCCTCCCGCCACTCGCCCGTTTGATGATGCACGCGGCCGATGTTCCCCAAGGTGACGGAAAGCCCTCGGCGATCCTCAAGCCTCTCCTGGATCTCCCGACTCCGGCCATAGGCCTCCAGGGCCTCCGCCCAGCGCTCCCTCCTGGCCCACAGGGTGCCGATGTTGTTCCAGGTCAGCGCGACGCCCGGCCCGTCTCCCAGCCCCTCTTTGATCGCCATGCTCTGACGGTAGCACTCCATAGCCTGGTCCCACGCCAGCCTCCCCTCTTCGGCATTCCCCATCTTCCCAAGGGTGGCGGCCAGGCCGGTCCGATCCCCAAGCTCCTCGTGAAGGCGCCGGGCTCGGTCTAACGATTCCAACGCCCGGTCCCAGGCGCCCTGCTGGTAGAGAAGATGGCCCATCAAGGCGAAGATCGACGCCTCCCCCGGTTTATCCCCGAGCTCCTCGAAGACCTTGAGGCTCTGCTCGAAGTGAGACAGGGCCTCCCGATTCCTTCCCTGCGTCTGATAGAGGGTCCCGATCTTGGCAAAGGCCCAACCCATCCCCGAGGAATCCCCCCTCGCCTTGCACCGTTCCAGCTCATCGAGAAGTCCGGGGAGGATCGCCTGTCCCTGTCCCACCACAGCCTGCCGATCTGCTTGCTGCACGGCGTGTTCCCCCTATGTCCTCTCAGCCTGCGGCCTCTTGAAGATCATCAGAGCCCCCACAGTTCCATACGCGAAGCCGTCCTTATTGGGAGCAATCAGGGGGATAGCGGAGACCATCTCCCACCCCTCTCGACCAAAGTCATTCAACCACTCCAGTCCGCTTTCCAACCCTTCACCGGTTTCCTTAAACATCACCATTCGGTCGTGATATTGCCAGCGCATCCGTTGATCCTCCGTTGATGAGATACGGGGCCAAGAGGCTCTAGTGCTGCGCCTCGGGGTCGAGCAGGGTGCCCGGGAGGCCCAGCGTGGTGGCAATGTCTTTCCGGATTTCCAGGAGAAGCGCCTGTCGGTCCTCGCGACGGGCCCTTTCGACCTCGAGCATCCGACCGGTCACCATCCGGTTCAGTTCCCTGAGCCCCTCCTGGCTCGACTGCTTGCTGAACTTCCCGACGATTCTCTCTTGCAAGGCTTGATACAACGGCTCATTCAAGAACGAGACCTGGGCAGCCGGATCATGGAGCATCGCATAGTCATAGCTCATGAAGACCCGACTGATGTGACGAGCCATCTGGACAAGATCCATGTCCGCGTTATCCTCCAGGAGCAGCCCGAGTCTCTTTTCATTAGGCAGAAGGGTCCAGACATCTGATGAGATGCCCTGCCGGATCACCATTCTCCCTGACCGGTACCGCTCTGTAAAACTCAGGAGCGTCCGGCCGCCCAGTTTCTCAGACAAACGACTTATGAGATCTCTGCACTCCGGATCAGGGATCTCGTGGAATGATGGATAGCGAGCCTTGATGGGCGAAAACTCACGCTGCATCTCCTCGAGGCTCATGAGGTCTGTCAGGGCCTTCAGGGATAATTGGAGGTCTTCCCGGGACATCCCTTCAGTATCCGGGGTCGGTGTCTCGTCGGACACTCCCCTTCCACCAAGAGGAATCCGCTCCATTGCGCCTTCGAAGAGGCTTTCCAGCGGCTTCTCAAGCGAAATCGATCGGGCAACCTCCTGTCGAATGTCCTGCAAGATCCCTTCTCGAGCCTCGGTCCTGGCATTCTCTAGCCCCCTGGTCTTGAGCAAGACCCGGCCCTTAAGGGCTTGGAGGTTCTCGGCGGGGATCTCGACCAGAAGCCGCTGGATCTCAAAGTAGCTCGGGAACTCGATGGCTGCCTGGGGAAGGGAGGGGTCGCAGTAGAGGTCATAGGTCTGACAGAACAGGAGCCGGGCCAGCTCCCGCCGAAGCTGTGCCACGGTATGAGCTGCTTCGTCCAAGGCCAGCAGTCCCCACTTCTCCTCGCAGGACATATTCTGAAGCTCCTCGTCCGTGAGCGAGTTGAAGCCTGAGCCTTCCACCTGGGCCTTGAACTCCAGGTCCGCCAGGGCCAGTTGGCTATACTGGGGGATGAAGGAGGAGACCCAGGCCTGCATCTTGTCCAGCGGGAGAAATTCGCTGTAGTCCTCCAGACAGAGGGCAAGACTCGTCTCATCCAGGCAGTCGGCGGACAGCCGAACGATCCATCGGAGCTGTTCTTCGGACATCTCGTCCATCTTGAAGAGAAGCTCCTCCTCCCTGGAGCGGATGTATCGCCGCATCTGTTCGATCCTCGGCCCCTTATCCATCCCTCGTCTCCCGAGCTTCCAAGGCTTTCAGCAGCGTGTCAACCAACTCATCCCGCTGATCCTCTCGGATCCTCCAGAACGCGTTCACCGGGATCTCATCCTCGCTATCCATCAGTTCCCCAATGTTGACGGGGTTAGCTCCCCTCTCTGGCTCTCCCAAGAACTGTGAGAAGTAGTCGATCAGGCCAAAAGACTCTGCACGAAGGGAATGCACGTCCGCCGTCCCGTAATCACGTCCGATGAAGAGAAAGAACTCCACCTCTTCCTGGCTTCCCTCGCGTGTTGCCCGTCCTTCCAGAAGGAGACCACGGTGTCCGCTCTCCTTCTTCAAGAGCCCAAACCGCCAGCCGACCAATTCCTCAGATGCTCCAGGGACACCATGCTCCCCAACTGAAGGCCTGGTACTCCTCCTCCCCCATCCATTCGGCAAGGTGGGCCCGATACTCTCCGACACACCGGAACTCCTGGTCGAACTCGAGCGCCACGATGTCCCGATTCTCGAGATCACCGTATCGAATGGCGTAGATGCTCCCGGCGAGGGGGCACGCGTCAATGGGACGGATGTCCTCGAACGCGTGACCCAGGATCTGCAGGATCTCGTAGAGGTCATAGGATCTCCCATTGATGCTCAACTGGACGCTCCCCGTCCCGAGTTCACCGTACCGCTTCTCCATGGTCTGCCTGTCGATCATCCTGTGCCACTCCTCTCCAGAATTGCGCCCCTCAGATCAGGGCACGTCACCCAGCCGGTACATGAGGTCGGCGAGATCAGAGGCGTTGCGTAGGGGCTTGACGTCGGCATGCCTGAGGTCAATCAACTGGTCTATCACCTGTCTCGGGGTGCACCCCGCCGGTTCCCATCCGATCCGCAGGGGAAAGAGCGGATCGGCTTTCGAGGCCTCTCCCCAGGCCTCGAAGGAGGAGATCCGGGGGTCGAGGGTCCTCGCCCGCTCGAAGCCGTTCGACTCGATATCGAGATTGAAACCGGTCTCCCAGAAGAAATTGAGCAGCGTCTCTACCTGTTGCGCCAGGGGAAGGTCTTGCAGATCCTCGGGATGACCGCGCAGACAGGCCCTGCAGTTGGACGGCATGGCGGGGTCCACCTGGACATTGAAGAGATTCGGGACATAGAGCGCATCGTCAGCAGATTGCAAGGGGCTGTTGCGATAGTAGACGCGCATCTCCTCAAGGCCCCCTCGATAGGCCTCATCCCCCTCGATCGTATAGAAGAGACAAATCTGAATGACATACGGAAAGGCGAGCCAATGCGAGGTGTATCCGCCTTCCCCGTCCATCTTGGTCGGACGCCATGTCACTCGCCGGACCTCGGGCGGCAG
>Ga0187892_10011746_pt1 | contig 10613 bp, 10 predicted proteins | sample MA1701073metaG_FD_139345 | JGI IMG/M metagenome (GOLD analysis project Ga0187892, IMG submission 139345) | Bio-ooze microbial communities from a basaltic lava cave in the Kipuka Kanohina Cave System on the Island of Hawaii, USA - MA170107-3 metaG ...
GCGCAAAAAGTGTGAGCGCGGGATAATCCCCCTCATCGTGGACTTGATTTCCCCCGCGGCGAAAGGACTCTAGGGCGTCAGTGACGAGATAGCGAGCGAGATCGCCCACGCTGTCCAATTCGCGTGAGAACGTCCGCTGATAGTCAAATGACATATACGGCATTTCCGTAGGAGCCACGACCGCGAACTTTGCGAGATTTCGAGTCTCATACAGAAACTCCAACACCCCCATGTCACACGAGTCCATGACGATAAGATCCAAGGGACGACTCTCCAACGCCTGCCGGAATTCCGCCAGGGAAGACATCAAATAATCGATTTTCATTCCGTTGGGCTTTTTAGGGATCTCCACCGCCGGATTGAAGTCCTGAGCCACTCCACGCCACCCCCAACCATGAGCCAGGATAAAAAGAGAGTAATGATCGGCGGGAAATTCGGCCATCCCCCAGCTTAAAAATTCCTCCAGAGACTGGGGTGAGCCGGAATTGGCCTCCCCCGCGGAAGCCCATACCCGAGGAGATTTGATTACCAGAGTCTTGTAGTCGGTCGGCACCACCGCACCCTGATGCTTCTCGATGAGATAGCGCTCCGCAGGCTCAGAAACTAACTCTTTTCCGTCGCGATCGCTGTAGAAATCAACATGGGTCACCAACCAACGCTTGTCGTCCGAGCCCACCTGCTCCAGCTTTCGAACGGCGACTCTCGAAAAGGGATCCATCTCCTGTTCATCGGAGGCGACGTAGAACAGGTACGTCCAATCCTTTTTTGGAAAAGCCGCGTGTAAGAGAGAGCAGAGACACAGATGCAGTAAAAAAATCTTGAGCATTACCTATCAGGAAATGGAAATAAACTTAAAGCAGGTGTATTTTCCTATTCGCAGAAAGGTTATGCAAGAACTTCTTGTACTCAAAAAGCAGATTATCGCGTGTGAAAAATGCCCGCGCCTGCGTCGTTATTGTCAAAAGGTTGCCGAGATAAAGAAGCGGGAATTTCGGGACTGGACGTATTGGGGCAAGCCCGTCCCCGGTTTTGGTGATCCCAGCGCGAGGTTTTGGATTGTGGGGCTGGCGCCCGCTGCTCATGGGGCCAACCGTACGGGCCGAATGTTCACGGGAGATAGCAGTGGAAACTGGCTATATCGTGCCCTTTATCAAATTGGGCTGTCGAACAAGGCAGCTTCGTTGTCTTCGGACGATGGGCTCAAACTGCGAGACGTTTTTATTTCCGCTGCCGTGCGGTGTGCCCCTCCGGATAATAAACCTCTTCCTGAGGAACTGAATCGCTGCGCTACCTATTTAGACGCGGAATTTGAGGCACTTAAAAATGTCAGAGTTATTTTGGCCACCGGAGCCATCGCGTTTCGAGCCGTGTGTCAAATGTTGGAGAGAAAAAACATCCCGCTCGGCAGGCCTAAGCCCAAATTCAAACATGGGGCTTATTATGATTTTGGCAGCAAAGCGGTCCTTTGCTCCTATCACCCTAGCCGCCAAAATACACAAACAGGAAGGCTCACAGAAAAAATGTGGCAGGAAATTTTTACGCGCCTGGGAGGTGCCCATCTACTTTCCAGCTGAAAAGGTAGCGGGTAATAGTTACCCGCTACCTTTTCACCTGGAAAGTAGATGGGCACCTCCTAAAAAATCATGCCCCGGGTAAAAGCGATCTTGTCGGTGCCTTTGATGCGGATGGATGCAATGTACCAATGGCCTTGACTGCGCGTGAGCTCCACCTCGCGCTCATTGATTTCGTCGGTAGGTTCCGTACCGGATTGGTTTTCCACAGCGATCTGGTAACGAATTTTTGCGGTGTCATTCTGGGTGGTGCTCTCCAAAATCTTAATCTCTTTAATCTTGATCTGATTCGCGATGTACGAAATCTTAAACGCTTCATCCGTCATCCGCTCAAGGGCTCGCCTTAATTCACCCGCGCAAAGCTCTTCCAGTTTTTTCTTATCCGTAAATTCCTTCGCTGAGGCACTGAGCTCAATGAAACTTTTTACCACCTCCTCAGGGGATTTAGCTGGACGGGTCGGCGAAAAAATCCCGAGCTTAGTACAGGAAGCAAAAAACACAAGGGGAAGTAAACCAAGGATGATTTTCATAAACTGTATTGTACAACCATTCGTTCGTTCTTGCCATCCCGATCCATCTCAGCTATCGCCTTTAAAAATGCAAATTAACGTTGGCATTGTGGGAGCTGGCATCATCGGAAGTGCTATTGCCTTTGAGCTTTCCCGGCGAGGGGTGACCGGCATTCATGTCTACGATCCCGATCTTGAGGGATCCCTAAGCAGCACGGAACGCAATGCCGGCGGGGTGAGGCACCTCTGGCAACACCCCATCAACATCGAACTCTCTCGCGCCTCCATCTCTCTTTTTGAAAGGATAAGGGAGGAAATTGGTTTTCAACAGACAGGCTATTTGTGGCTCTTTGAAAAGGAAAAAGCCACTCAAGGGGAAACCCTTCTTGCACACACCAAGAAATCTCATTTGAACTACGAGCAGTGGTCGGTGTCCGATATCCGCAACAGATACCCTTTCATCGACAAAACAGATGATCTCGCCTTTGGCCTCTTTGGACCCAAAGACGGCGTCATCAACTCTAACGCGTTGAAAAATTTTTATCGATCGGAATCCAAGAAAAAAGGCGTCGTATTCCACGATAGAAGTTGGGTGACGCGAATTTCAGAAAGAAATTCTGTCCACTTTCACGTGCATGAGCCAGAATCTTCCGAGCAAGCTCTGAAGCTTCTCAGAGATCCACGCGTAGAAAAACAGACGGAAATGGCTCGCGAGGCAAAATCCCTCATTTTATCCGCGGGCGCGTGGATGAGTGAGCTTCTCAATCCGTTGCTCCCAACTACCGAAGTCAAACCCGTTCGACGACAGATTTCCATCTTTAAGGCAGAAAACTTCGACATGACTCCTTACGGCATGGTGGTTGATACAAGCCGCGTCTATTTTCACCCGGAAGGGGGAAACATGCTCGGCGGTTTCGTTCTTAAAGCTGAAACTCCGGGGTTTCGGTTCGAGTACGATAATGACTTCTTTGAGAATTTTATTTGGCCTCCGCTGTTTGAGCGCTCTACTTGCTTTGAGCGGTTAAAACATATCAGCGGCTGGGCCGGTCTCTATAGCTACACACCGGACACATCTGGCATTTTGGGGCGACTTCAAGGTTACAAAAATATTTTCGAAGCACACAGCTTTACGGGGCGTGGCATCATGCAAAGTTACGGCGCCGCCGTTGCTCTTGCAGAACTCATGATGGACGGATCCTATCGCACAATTGACGCATCATACCTAAGTCGAGAACGGTTTTCCGACGAAAAGAGACTTCTTCGCGAAAATCTGCACATTTAGCCCACCCCTTTTTCTTCCGATAGGGATGAAGGAGGGGAACATGGCCAAAGCTGCCGCAAAAAAGACGGAAGACAAACCCAAAGCGAAAAAAGTAAGTACACCAAAGAAAAAAGCAGAAGTTTCCACGAAATCGGAAGACACAAAGCCCTCCGCGTCCAAAAAGGCGGGAAGAAGCTGCCGCATCACCAACTGCAAAAGAGTGTATCGCGCTAAAGGCTACTGCAAACTCCACTACAAACAATGGCGACAAGGAGCATTTGGACGTGCGCGTTATAAGACTTGCAAGGAAGTCGGGTGTCGCTCTCCGCAAGCACGCAACCGGCACGGGTACTGCGAAGACCACTTTCAAAATTACTATGTGAAGGGAATCGCGAAACCCGTCGCCCCCGCTCCCGAAAAACCAAAGGCAGATGAAAAAGCGGCCTAAGAGCGCATCTAAGAAGTGGAGTGTCAGGGAACCTGCTGCAATTTTCAGGCTCTTCGTCCAATTCTTAAATGCGCTCTAACCTTTTCCCCATGACGTAGAATCGGGGATAGGTTAGCGTCTTTCGAAATGAGCCTCCTTTCCGAGAAATTAAATAGCGGACAACGAGTCATTACCGCTGAGATTACGCCACCCAAGGGTGCGGGCATCAAGAAACTACTTCGAAACGCCGAACTCCTGCGCCCGCATGTGGATGCGATCAACATCACCGACTGCCAACGCGCCTTGGTCAGAATGTCGAGCCTCGCCGCCGCCAAGGTTCTCTTAGAACAGGGAATCGAGCCCGTTTATCAACTGACCTGCCGCGACAGAAACACGATAGCCCTTCAAGCAGATCTGATGGGGGCCTCTGCCCTTGGCATTCCAAATCTACTTTGCCTCACGGGTGATCCGGTGAAGGTGGGCGACTCTCCTAACAGCCGATCTGTCTTCGAGCTTGAGTCCGTGGGATTATTGAACTTGGTCGGAAAACTTCAACAGGGGCGGGATCTCCATGGCAATAAAATGAATGCCCCGACCAAATTTTTCGTGGGAGCTGTCGTTAATCCCACGCTCCAAAACGAAAAAAGTCAGCTTCACCGGATGGAAAAAAAACTGGAGGCGGGAGCAAAGTTTTTTCAAACGCAAGCCTGTTATGACCTAGATGAGTTCCATTCTTTCTTAAAAGAGGCACGAAAATTTCAGACAAAGACGATTGGTGGCGTGCTCATTTTGCATTCTTTGGAGCTGGCACTTTATATTAATGACCACATCCCCGGGATCCGAATTCCCGAACCCGTGGTGCAACGGTTTCGAGAGGCTTCTGATGCGATGGAAGTGGGACTCGATTTCGCGGCTGAAACGATGATTAAGATAGAAGCGCTATGCGATGGGTTTCATTTGATGTCCATTCGAGCGGAAGAGCTCATTCCCAAAGCTTTGGAACGGTACTATGCAAAACGAAAAACTTCACAAGACCCCTCTCCACCGATGCCATCTGCAGCTCGGCGCTAAGATGGTCCCCTTTGCTGGCTACGAGATGCCAGTGCAGTATACGAGCGTCCTGGATGAGGCAAAGAGCGCGCGGCGAGAGGGCGGACTCTTCGATGTCAGCCATATGGGACAGTTTTCAATCCGCGGGAACACCGCGCTGGAGGAAATCGAGCGCCTGGTGACCAATGACGTGCGAAAACTTTCGGTTGGGCAAGCACAATACAATATGTTGTGCAACGAAAAGGGTGGAACGATCGATGATCTTGTCGTTTATCGCCGATCCGAAGAAGAGATCTATATTTGCGTGAATGCTTCAAATCGAGCAGCGGACTTTGAGTGGATGCGCTCTCATTTTTCCTCCAAAGTGACTCTCGAGGATGAAAGTGAGCAAACAGCTCTTTTAGCGATACAGGGCCCCAGAGCGGAAGAGATTATGTGCCGTGTTTCGGATGAGTCCACCGTCAAAAAATTGAAATATTACTGGGCGGTGGACGCGAAAGCACTGGGATTGCCGTGCTATCTTTCCCGTACGGGTTACACGGGTGAAGATGGTTTTGAGCTTTACGTAAAATCGCGCGACGCGATTTCCGTGTGGGAAGGTCTTTTGGAGGCGGGAAGAAAATCAGGCCTAGTGCCCTGTGGCCTGGGCGCAAGAGACACTTTGCGTTTAGAGATGGGTTATCCGCTTCACGGCCATGAATTGAGTCCTGAGATTAGCCCCCTGTCCGCCGGACTTGGATGGGTGGTGAAAATTCACCGGACAGCCCCGTTTATTGGCCAGGAGGCTTTGAAACAGGAATCTGCCCACGGATCCCCGAGGACGCTGAAAGCATTTCTCATTGAGGATCGTAGGATTGCTCGCCAAGGTTACCGGATTGCGAATGAAGAGAAAGTTTCCGTGGGGGAAATCACCAGCGGAACCTTCAGCCCTCATCTCAACCATCCCATCGCGCTTGGATTCGTTGCAAAGGAATTTTCTGGCAACGACAGATTCTTGGTGCGAATCCGCGAAGATTTTGTGCCCGTAAAACCAGCGAAACTACCTTTCGTACCTACCAGGGTCCTGAAAGGTGCCTAGTGACTTTCAGGACCTGGCAACAAAGTTGCTTATTCCCATTCCATGGGCAGAAAGCTACTCACGAAAAATCCATCCTTTAGTTATCACGTAACATCACGCACCAATAATAGAGAATGGTTCTACATTCCGACATCTGAAGTTTGGCCTATCTTCGAAGAAAAGCTCACTCGGGCAAACGATCTTTACGAGACCGAAATTCATGCTTTCGTCCTGATGTCGAACCATTTCCATCTCATCCTCTCAGACAAAACTGGAAACATTGCGCCAACCATTCGGTACCTGTTAACGGAAGTCAGTAAAGCAATTAATTTCATCGCTCATCGCATGAATCACGTTTTTGGTATCCGCTACAAGTGGTCGGCACTTCGCAATGCCATTACTTACGCTTACGTTTACAAATATGTTTTACGCAATCCTGTTCGTGCTGGAATCGCACGCACGGTAGAAGAATATCCGATGAGCACCCTCCACCACGAACTTAATGGCTCTCTAAGAATACCGATGGTGGAAAGGTTCGCTCCCCTTTGGGACTTTATTCCCAGAGAAATGAAACCGAGACTGGAATGGTTAAACGTCGCAACCCCAAAGGAGCATGAATCGCTGATTAAGCGTGCTCTCCACCATTATGATTTTCGCTTCCCGGATGGAAATGACTATCGGCACCGACTTAAAGCCTTGCGACAAAGTTACGGCGTCGAAGGTCCTGAAAGTCACTAGGCACCTTTCAGGACCGTCGAGGAAGTGGACAGTGCTGTGTACAAATTAACGAAATGCGCTTTTTCGAATGTTTTCAAGGTTGGCTTTCCATCGATATTAGGCACTTAAGCAAAAAACGTAAAAGTGCCTCGGGGAACACACCCATTCTGACCAACGACCGAATCCTTTCAGAATACTTTCTTCCACCCTCACATTTCGTGTAGACGAAGATGATACAAACCCGTCGAATGACTGGCATTCCCATTGCATTCCAAATTCCCAGGGGAAGAGGCGAATAGCGCACGTTCACGTGGTTGAGACGTTGCGGGGAGAGTAGTTATGATGAATTGGAAGTTTTTTGCTTCTTCATTTTTGATTTGTGGCGTTCTTTCACACCCACTTTTAGCAGAACACTTAAATGAATCCCCGGCCACTCAAACGGACAAAGGTCGCCCTACAAGTAATGTAAGTTTTAAACAGGACGTGCAGGATACCGTCCTTAAAGCCATTCCAGGAACCCACAAGAATTTCTTTACGACAGGTCTTGGCAAGAATCTCGCGCAGGATCTTTTCAACGCAGGCCCAAATAATCCCGATGCGTCGGTCAAAGCCGCTCGGACCATGACGCAGCTTCTAACCACCGTCAGTGACAAACAATGGGAACCGGCCATGGAATCGGTGACAAAAAAATTAGAGGAAGAGCTTCCGGAGCTGGATCGCAAGCTTCTTAACTGGACCAAATGGGGACTCGAGAAAATTAAGCACCCGGATTGGACGGGTAAAAATATAAAAGATGAGGAAGAAGGCAAAAAAGCAGAAGCCTTTGTGAAGATTTTTAGCCCCGAATGGGAAAAGAAAAAAGAAGAGAACGAAAAGATCGAAAAGTGGGTGAATAAAATCACCGAAAGTTCAAATGGAGATCCGGAAACCCAGAAAAAACTTTTGAAAGAAGTGAATCACGAAGCCTTGGCAACGTTTGTCAATTCAATGGAAGATAAAGACAAACAGAAGAAATTTTTAACGGCGATGGCCATGAGAGATGCCAGCGGAAAGACTCTGCTCGATCTTAAGTCCGGAAATGAAAACTTAAGAGTTTTCAGCAAAAACGGTAACGAATTAACTGAGGCGTTTAATAAACTCGTGGAAAAATACGGCGCCCATAACCTTACCCAAGTGCCCGCCGCTCACCAGAATGTGACGAAAGCTTGGTATTTCAACAACGGAGCGTTTACTCCGATTGCGGCAAATCAGGTCCCCCCAGGGTTTAATTTAAGTAATATCCAGTCACAGCAACTTGCCGCCGGACAACAAGGCGGACAGCAGGCGCAAGGACAAGGGCAACAAGGTCAGCAGCCGCAAGGACAGCAGCAGGGACAAGGGGCTGCACAACCTGCTGGAGGTCCTAACGATGCCGCAGTCACCAGCATTCTTGCTAGAAGTTGCACAGGCTGCCACGGCCCTGGCAAACAATATGAAAGAAAATTTGCAATCAATGCCGACGGCACACTCCGCAACCCAGCCGACAAGGGAACCATTTTACGAGTGGCCACGGGCCCTACTCCTAGCATGCCACCTCCCATGGGCGGCACTCCTCTTAGCGAAGCGGAAAAAACGCAGATCCAGCAATGGGCAGGAGCGGTGGCTTCACGCTAAACAGAGACCGTCTTTTTTGACGACATTCAAGAATCAAATGATTTCGCTTGGCTAGTGCTTTTAACAAAGAAAATACGCCCAAATATTGAACCGAGCCAAGCCTGCCCTTCAGCCCACCCCTTGCGGCACCCTCGTTGCATCTGACATACACGAACACGCACGTGTTGGAGACGTGAACGAAGGGGGAAAAAGATGAGGGGATGTGCATTCCGGTTGTATGCAGGCCTAGCCACGGCATTCCTGCTAAACACAGCGGCTATCGCCGATCATGATCCAGCAAAAGACAGCGCTCCCGTCCGCAGCTTCGGCCATTCAGGATGCAAATCGGAAGCGGAGCTCGTAGATACACTCAAGTCAGAGGAGCGTTCAAAACCTTCCTGGTGGGACGCCGCTCACTGTTTTTTGTCGCTCAAGAAAGATGGGAAACTCATCACCAAGGATGAAGCCACTCAAAGGGTCCGGCAGCTGGATGTCAGTCCCGAGAAAAAAGATTATCTTAATGCGCTCATCCGCTCCCACTGGATAGACGACACCAACAAACTTTTTAGCTGGGCAAGAGAGGAACACCCGAAGCTTTTCGAGAAAGAAGCCGCCCGCGAGGAAATCAAACGCCGCGAGCGGGATCCCAAGGTCAAAGTCTATACCGATAAAGGGAAGGGGTTTGGCATGGGCCTGAAACAGGCTCTTAAGTGGGAAGATGATGTCAGGCGCACTGCCGAAAGCGGGGATACGGCAAAAGCTTTACGAATGACCGTCGAGCTTGTGGGCTCAATCGATGGCAGTGTGCGAAACGCATTACATGAATTTATCAAGAGCGAGCTTCCCAAGGTGAAAGGTGAAGAGGCACAGACAAAAGACCCGCAATACGAAAAGCAGTTAGCGCGTATCAACGATGTATTGAATCGAATCGTGCTTCCGACAAAGATCACAACGAATGACGCCAAACTCGATGAGGCGATCGACAAGGCATGGGAGGACAAACTCAAGCACATTGAAAAGTATCATGAGGCCGTAGCAATGAAAAATGGTGAGCAGGTAAAGGGCACTCACTTTAATGGCAACCGCGAGGAGGCTACCCGTTACATTGCCGCTAACTACGATAACGAGGCTATCGCTGACTATGCCGCAAGAAACGTTTCGAGTCATGACCGTGGCTCCGCCGAGGCAATCCTTGCCATGGCCAATGTGGTCCGAGCCGCAGACGGAAAGGATTATTATTACGTCGCCACACAACCCCACTATTCGACGCAAGACCCTGCCGGAAAAGGCCCCCGACGAAAAATTCTAATCGGTCGGGCCGACGAACCCAGGGAAAAATTATTGGAACGCGCTCATGCGATTGCACAGGCTCTAGACCACTCCAAGGAGCGGATGAGCCCTGTTGCAAATCCCGACGAACTTAAAGTATCATACGAACCCTATTATGCGGCCAAAGCACAAGGATCGGAACGACCGACGCTTCAATCGGCTCCGAGAGAAATTCTGACACAACTCGATCAGCTCGCGATAGTACCGCTGAAAACTCCAAGACCAAGCTTTGGAACACCGCCAAACCCTATCAACGCGCCAACCGCCTTTAATGATGCCCAGAAGTTCGAAATACTGAAAACGAAACTCGCCAATGTCTGTAGTAGCTGCCATCCGGGAGCTCAGATTGAAACCATAGGTAACACGTTCAAGGATCTGCGGTTTAAAAGGAACAAACCCAACGACTCCTCCCCAAGGCAATATACCCTGGATGACATACTCAGGCTGGAGCCTGCTCAGGGCGGAATGCAGGCGGGAATGAACGCGAAGTTACTAGAAGAACGTTTCGGCTTGAAACAGCTGGGCATCACGCGCGCGACTCTCGATGCGTGGGCAAGACAACAGCGCGAGTTGATCAATACTCAGTAACTTTTGCATTGACTAACCCTTCATAATCTCTATGGTATTGGGATTTGCTATTTGCGAGGAATACCATGGATGTGCCACAGGGGTTGCATTTCACTCGAGAACACGAGTGGGTATCTTTAGATGATAATATTGCCACAGTTGGCATCACCGACTTTGCCCAATCCTCTTTGGGTGACATCACTTACCTCCAGCTCCCCAAAGAAGGGGAGCAAGTAAAGAGGGACGATTCGTTTGGTGTCGTGGAATCCGTCAAAGCGGTAAGTGATCTCTATTCCCCGGTTACGGGACGAGTCATCGAAGTCAATCAGCCTCTTTTGAACGCTCCAGAGCTCATCAATGAGGATCCGTATAGCGACGGGTGGATGATCAAAGTGGAGGTGAAGGATCCGAATCTTGAAGGTTTGATGACCGCGGACGAGTATCGGGAGTACATCGAGGAAAAATCATAAGTGCCGTCCATCCCTCTCACTCC
>Ga0187892_10011747_pt1 | contig 10613 bp, 13 predicted proteins | sample MA1701073metaG_FD_139345 | JGI IMG/M metagenome (GOLD analysis project Ga0187892, IMG submission 139345) | Bio-ooze microbial communities from a basaltic lava cave in the Kipuka Kanohina Cave System on the Island of Hawaii, USA - MA170107-3 metaG ...
ATCCCGTAACCAGAGCCACGGCAGGCTTGAAAAGTTCGAAGTGCTCCGTGCTTTCAGCTTAAAGTATTTTGAACCCAATTGTGCTGTCCTGAATCCCTGAGGTATTGCCCTCTGGGTTGCGCGTCAGCGCAAACGAATTCGCGCCTAGCTGAAGTTCAGTCCCGCCACCAGTTCCAAGTCGCAGCATCAGTTGGCCCAATCCGTGTTCCCGGCTTGACCCGACGCGGCTGAAGACGTAGCCCATCTCTTGCTGAATTCTCCCGCTCGGGATGATTCCCAGAGTTTCACTAAACCCAGGACGCCCTGAATTGATTGGGGACGGTGGCTCCTGCGCCATAGCCGCTCCCGGAAGCACCAAAAACGCTGCCAATATCAACAAATTCTGCATTTGCATCTCGTCGCTTCCTTCTCCTGCCCGGCGGGAGTGAGTTCAGCACTTCAAGTGCCCAAATCCGACCTTCAACTTCTCTAGAAGCCTGACTTCGCCTTGAGTCGTGACTCCCTTCCTGCGCCGCTATCACATGTGACTTCTCCCGATAGTTACAGGCTCCGCAACTTCATCGGCAGTTGGCCGTCATACCACACTCGGAATCATCCTAGGAACCCAATCACCTGGGTCGCCGGCCCGAATATCCGTGGGACACTCGGCAGCGCGCGTTGTCCGCGCCGCACCGTGTCGCATCGAAGGCAGCCTGCTCCTGCCTTGGCCTCTTGTGAACCAAGACAGCGCAGCCCCGCGCCTTCTAACGGGTCCGTTACCGCTATCTGTTCGACTGTCCTCAGAAGCTCCGTTAGTTCCCGTGATCCACGTCGGATGACTCCCGCGGAATTGCCAGCTCCGCCGACGAGATGGTGGGCTTTCTCTTTTCCGGCTTCGTTGGCCATGACTGACGCCATCTTCGACATCGGCTTCGGCCTCGCGACGTGCGAGCGCAGTTTCGAGGGCACCCCGTAATTTGTCTCGCTTCTGCCCACCCACTGCTCGAGCGTCCTCCCGAGAGCTGCTTCCGGTGTGGGTTTTCCTGACAACCGGCTCGCGGGGACGCTCGCCCTCCCGATTTTTTCATAGCTCCAGAGCGAGGCTCCCGGCGAGCCGTTTGGACCAGCTTGCCGCTGAGGGGCGAGTCGGGAGCCTCGCCCCAGAGTAATCGTCTTCCGCAACAAGGATCGTCAATGCCATGGGTTGCGGCTGCAGCCTTTCAGTGCTTGGATAATTTACGGGAAAGCAAGGAATCTGAACGGCGAGGCACAGAACGCAGGCATCGCCGAAGGCCCGATGCCTGCGCCAACTCACATGAACAGAGCAATGCTGGAGGGGGGACACCGAAACTAACTGCGTGGCTTGAAACGTAGATGCCCATCGAGTTCCTCTTCCGCCCGAGCCGCATCGGGAGAGTTGAAGAGAATCAGGCTCCGCAGACGTTGGTAGCTGTCCAGATCGCTCTCGTAGAACTCAACCGCCATGCCAGCATTCGTGACGCGGACAACCTGGCCGCACACCTCAATGGATTGTTCTGCCTGGCTTCCTTCGAGCATGAGTTTCACCTGGCATTGGGTGCCGATGGGCAGCGTCTTTCCGGTGTGCACAAACAGGCCTTTCATGCTGACATCGTGCGTCTTGTTCGAGGATAGGCAAATGTCGTCGTGCCGGATTTCCACGAAAAGCTGAACCGGCACTCGTGAGAACCTGCGTTGATTGAGTGGATCGGTCACCGTTACCTCCTCATGCGGCCTGGCTGAGTCCAATCCTTAACCATTCTCTTTCTTTGAGGTCTGGCATGATTTCGATCCGGCAGCAGAGGGCTCAACAGCCGGCAGGTCTTCGGCAGGTGCTTCGAACTCGAGCATCTTAATGAATGAGGTCACACGGCGATGATGAGGACCAATCTTGAGCGTCACGCCGCCGTAGGCTTCGTGCGCTTGAATCTTGCCATCCACTTTGGCTTTGAGTCTTTCCGTCAAGTCTTCTGCTTCGGCGCGAAATGTCTCCACCTGTTCCGACAGGGTGAAGTATGCCTCGCTGAGTTTGTCGATACGTTCATCAGACCGGGCACTGGCTTGCTTCCTGAGATACGCGAGTGTCTTCTGAATGTCATCCAAGTTCCGTTCAACCCTGGAAATCTCTTTGGCATGTTGTTGATGCTGGGCCACGAGCTTCGGGGAAGTTGATACTTCCACGACGGTAGGTACTTCGGTCTGGCAACCCAAAATCTTGACTTCGACGCCTTTGGTCGCGATGGCCTTCCCGCCGAGAATCTGTCCTTTGCCGCCGTCCTTTCCGGCAATCAATTTACCCTCACAGACTACCGTGCACCTCGCCAATAAGTCTCGCACTTCTAAGTTCCCTTCGCAATCGACGATGCAATCATTGAGAAACCGGGCCTTTACGCTGCCCCTGGCAGCAATGTGGCAATTGTGCTTTCCGAAGATTCCCTGCCTCAGCTCAATGGATCCGCCAGCCTGCAACTCCGCTCCGTCCACCTCCTCGTAGGCGATGATGTCGCCGCCCGCTTTGATCTTGAACCCAGCCATGATCGGTCCTCGAATCACGACCGAGCCATCAAAATCGATATTACCAGTCTGGAAGTTGACGCCTTCGAGCTCGAGCTTGGCGACCACTTTCGCAGTGCTGCCGAGCAGCACGGGCTCTCCTCCGACAGCCGCAATCAGGAGGTTTGGGTCGTCCGGGCTAATCTCCGTTCCAGCGCCAGCAGTGAGCGCAGTGTCCTTGCCAGGGACTGGCTTGATCGGTTGCCCATCCACGCCCGTCCCCGGCACACCTGGGGTGGGCGGAGTCTTCCGAATCAGCGGCGTGCCTTTGATCACTGAGCGAATCAACCCGATTTCGTGGTAGTCGACCCGCCCGTTGGCCTGCTCTTGTGGATGGCCAGCGTTATGAGTGTCATCCAGCAGTCTGTCAAAGATGGTTTCTTGTCCTGGATCTGGTGGCAAACCCTTCGCGATCAGCATGTTGTCGCAAACTTCCGCCGCCAGCAGGTCGACAATCTTGTCTTCTAGAATGCCGTAGCTAACCCCTGCCCGTTGCAGAAATCCGGTAACCATCTCGGCCGAGACTTTCTTGCCGCCTAGAGGCGGACGTAGCGTCACCCATGCGCTCAAGCGGTCTCCAGAGATCTGGATTTCAACTTGGGCGTCGCGCTGTTCAGCGAGGCGGTAACCCTTGGAAACGGTAAAGTTATCGTTTTGCTCTCGCAGAAATCGGTTGATTTCTTCCTCATCGACAAACCAGCCATCGGCGCCATTCTCCTTCAGAATCTCACGGATATCCTGACCATTTAACACCACCTGCTCAGCCGCGGGAAGCTGGGACAGACAATGCCGCTCAACCAGCAGCACTAGCTCCAAGCGTTCGCCAGGTTCAGTCACGGGTTTGAGATAGGGCGGAAGCTGTGTAATGGTCATGGCTTAGAATCGCGGTCCTTCCGAAGACTTCACTATCCACTCTTTTCGACGTATCTTCCAGATTTATTAGTTTTAATATATATTTGATATTATTTCATACTATTATAGCTCAATCTCAAATAAAGCAAATAATTCTGACAGTACAGGATTTAACCCCCATGCTGTCAGGTGGCAAGGCTGAAATCAGGGTTTTGGGTGAACAGATAGACAGTGCAAGGCCGGAGGTAAGGGGAGAATTGAAGTGAGCGTTAGGTTGTCTACTTGGGCTTCTGGGCAAGAGTTGATAGGAGACTTTTGAATGCCTTCTTGGGTGGGAGTTGCGACTTGGTGGCCGCAAGGTTAGCCTCGCGGATGCTTTCATAGACCTCGTATCGGTGAACGGAAACGTTGTTAGGGGCTTTGATACCAATACGGACACTGTCCTTGCTGATCTTGACGATCTGAACCTCGATCTCGTTCCCGATCATCAACTTTTCATCTTTCTTCCTGGATAATACCAGCATGGGAGGTCCGCCTTACGCATGAATTTGTCAGTGCACGGCGAGATTATAACAGAAGCTCAAGGATAGAAGATCGGGGATGGAAGACAATGCAAAAACAAAGCAACCGATGGCTGCCTTTCCTAATCGTGAATCCTCTTCTTTGATCTTCCTTCAACCGGGATTCCCAAACACCAACGGTTGGTGGGTGTGGTAGTCGGAATTGGACAGCACGATTTGTTTGCCGGCCATGCGCTTGTGATTGATGATGATCGGCGCTTTCAGGTTGACGGTCGTCTCCAGCGGATCCTCAGGAATCACCGCGACGACCAGCTTAACAACGTCTTCTTCACGCTCAATCTCCAGGCTGTGCAAGTCCTCCAGCGTGAGAGCGCAGACATAGGAACCAAGCACCAGATGCGGGTCAATGACGGGGAAAGAAACGTGCTGGTCGTCGAGCGACTGCAGCCATTTGAAAGGCAAAATCTCTTCATTCTCGACGAGTATATAGCGCTTATGCTGAGCGAAACCCAACATTCCTTCGCGAAGTTGCAAGACGGCTTTGTCTTCGTACTCCAGCGTGCCAAACGACTGAGTTTCCAGTTTCAACGGAACAATTACCTCAGATAGTCGAGAAGTGACAACTGCTCAATCCTTGCCTGTGAACTCAGCGAAACCTGGACGGCTTGGTCGGCGAGATTGAAATCGCTGATCGATTCTACAAGGTTGGCATCCGTCAAACGAGAGGTTTCTTTCTTGAGCGCCAGGTTGTGCTCGCGGAGCCGCGACTGCGTTTGTTCTGCGAGTTGGATGCGTTCCCCAACGATCGCGCCCAGCGCGTTCATCCGATTCGCAATGGTTTCCAAATTCGCCGCCTCGGCGCGAATCGCGGTTGGATCATTGTTGTCAATGGCCGTCTTCAAGGCATCGAGCACATCGAGAACCGCTGGGGGGGCGCCAAAAAGATCCTGCCCTGTAATATTGGTCTGGACCGTCGTGGAGCGATCGAGCCTCTGGTACACCGCCTCGTCGTTTCCGTCATAGGTGAAACCCGGTGCGTTATCGGTGAACGCGTCTGCAGCTGGACGGCGCGAGCCCGAAAATAGAAACACGCCGTTGTATTGTGTGTTCGCCATGGACAACACTTGCTTTCGCACTCCCGCAACACCCTCTGCGAGAGCCGCACGAGATTCGGCGGTGGTGGTGCCCGATAGTGCCTGTGCCGCCAGGGTCTGGGCGTTCTCCAAGCTCAGAACCAGCCGCTGCAGCGTGCCATCCAGGAATCCAAGTTTGCTAATCAATTGGTCGTTGTTGGCGATAAACTCCGCGTTCTCACTGGAAACTGCTTCTATTTCTGATGCCTGCCCTGCCGCATAAGGATCGTCCGAGAGTACATTGACGCGGCGGCCGCTAGACAGCTCATCCTGAGCTTTGTCCATTCGCGCTTTGGTGCGGGCCAGATCCTCCAGAAAATTCCGGCTCTGAATTGAGGGCGTTACGCGCATTTGGGTTCCTGCCTCCTTGCACTCGGCAATCGGGACTCAACCAACCAGCATCCCTATCCGCCGAAAGCGGCGATGAGATCTCCAGTCAATTGGTCCACCGTGCTGATGAACTTCGTAGCTGCTTGATAGGCTCTCTGAAAGCGGACTAGATCCAATGCCTCCTCATCGAGCGAAACTCCGGAAACCGAGTCGCGCTGGTTCTGCAACTGGGTGAGCACAGCGCTTTGCGCTTCAAGCGTGCGTTTTGCGCCTTGCGTGTCTGTTCCAACTCTGAACTGGAGAGAAGCGAAGCCTTCGGCGAAAGTTTCCGTTCCACCGTTCAGTGTCTTCACCGTTGCCAGACCTGTCAGTGCGAGGGCATTGGCATTGTCGCCCGCCTCACCTGACTGGCCGGCGGCAACCAGCCGCGCATCAGCAACCAGCACAGCATTCACGGAAAAATTGCGTGCGGCCCCGGCTGGCAAGACCTGTGGTGCCGCCGGGGCAGGAGTCGGATTAAAGAAGTTCACACCTGCATTGCCCAGGAGATCGGTACCCAAAGCATGTTGCGTGTTCACTTGATTGATGATCGCATTGGCCAGCGTGTCTAGATCGCCAAGGTACGTGGGAATTTTTTGGTCGCGGATCTGGACAAGACCCGCGATTTCACCGCCGCTGATCAGGTTCGTGATATTGTTGGCACCCGACCGGACTTCAAAATGTCCCTGGATGCCGACAGGCACCGCAGACAGAGGCTGAGTCGTGTTTCCGCTGACCAAGCTGTGTCCACCGGCAACGGACACATAGAACGCTCCATCTTCCGCCTCGTAATAATGTACATCGAGGAAACTCGCAAGCTCCTTGACGTATTCCTGCCGCTGGTCCCGAAGCCCGCTCGCCACATTGCCCCCACCCTCCGCGACGATGATTTCCTGATTCAGCGCAGCGACATTGCCTGCCAAGATATTCACTTTGTTCACGGCATCTTCGATCGACCGGTTCACACTGGATTCGATCTCGTCAAGCTGGCGCGCGGCTCCGTTGAAGGTGGTCGCCATGTTCTGCGCTGCCGACAAAACTGCATTGCGCAGTGCTGACGATTCCGGATTGTTCGCCAGCGTTGAAAAGCTGTTAAAGAAACGGCTGATGCCTTCCTGAAGCCCGCCAGTACCCGATGGCAGCATGCGCTGAATCTGATCGAGCGCATTGAACATGGCTTCCTGTTCGCTGGCGTGTTGAGTCTCCTCAACCACTCTCAGTTCGATGAACTGGTCACGAGCCGACTCGATGTTCTTCACCGTCACACCCGAGCCAATGAGGCCAGCGGCGGTTTGCACCGAGAAATCGGTCTGAAAAACCGCGTGCTGCCGGCTGTAGCCCGGCGTGTTGATGTTCGCCATGTTGTTGCTAGTCACCTGCAGAGCGAGTTGATGCGCCTGCAATGACTTTTTGCCAATGTCGAGACTCGCGAACAAGCTTCCCATTTCTTCTGTCTCCCTAATACTGCGCCTGGAAAGTAGCTTCTACCGGGCGCGACACCACTGACAGCGACGGCGAATACGTCTGAGGTGGACAGACGGCTCCGTACAGCACCTCGCAGAATTGCTGCCCATTCTGAATCAAGCGGGCATTGGTGTGATTGGTGAGCTGAATCTCCTTGGCCACGGCGCTAATTTCTGCCTTTAATGAAATCCATTCGGCAGACAGCCCTTCACCATGCCGAATTTCGGCTTCCCCGGGTTGCCATTGCGCCTCATTCAACTGCTCCATCATCTCCGCTTCGCGCACCAGGAGTGCTTCAAGTCCGGTCAAATCGTGGCGCATCAGAAGCCCAGTCTTCGCCTGCACCAGCTCGAGACAGCTCTTCAGCAGGTCCAACTTTTCCTGCAATGCGTCCAGACAGTCTTGTTTCTCTTTCTTCATCGTCATGCTTGAACGTCCAAATGCTCCACCAATGCATCGTGGTGAAACTCAACTTCATCTTCCCCTGGTTCAGACTCTCTCGTTCCCATTTCCGCCTCAGCAGAATGCTTGCGGCGCTTCTTTCGCGAACCGTCCCGAGACGGTTGTTCACCCAGATTCGCTCTGAACTGCGTGGGATCTACTCCGTGAATGTCCGCTAACATGACTGGCCCCAGCCTTCAGTGGCGCACACCGTCTAACCCTTCAAGTCAATCAAGTTCTTTTGAATAATGGCCTCGGCAATGTGCTCCGCCTTGACGTCGTATGTGCCCGAATCGATCGCTTTGGCAAGCTTGTTGACGCGATCCAGCCGCACATCCGGTTGGGCATCTACGAGCTGGCGGATTCGAAGGAATTCCTGGCTGCGTTCAGAGATTTGGACAATATCACGCGCTGGCGAAGGAGCAGCCTTTCCATTGTTGCCAGAGGCATGGCTACTCTTCGCGGCATACAGAACTGGCCCTGGTCTGGCATCGTAATTAATTCCGTCGATCGGCATGGTTCGACCTCCTCAATGTTGTCAGCTCTATTATCGTCCGGCCTGGAGACTGACTTTAAGAAATCCTTGCCCTGCCTGAAACCCGCTCTGTGCCTGGTTCTCGCCAAACTTCTAATTTTTCAATCACCTGCGGGCTTTCCGGCAGCCAGCAAGAATTCTCGCGGATCGACGCGTGCGCCACCTTTCTGTAATTCGAAGTGCAAATGTGTTCCTGTGGACCGACCGGTGCTACCCACTTCACCAATGACCTGTTCGGCCAAGATCAGGTCCCCTTCCTTGACCAAATTCCTGGAAGCATGGCCATACAACGTTCGGTAACCACCCGCATGCTCCAGAATGATTGTGTTTCCATAGCCGCTGAGATGACCGCTGAAGACCACGGTGCCTGACTGGGCAGCTCTAATGGGTGCGCCGGCAGGAGCCGCAATGTCAATGCCGCGATGGAATCGGGCCGTCTGCGTGAATGGATCGGCACGCTTTCCAAACGCCGACGACAGTCGGCCTTCGACCGGCGCGCTCCAGGCTGTAGGGGATTCCGTGTCTGCTTCACTTGTCGTTTCCTGCCTGTGGTGGTGGGTTGGCGCTTCTGCTGGCTCGCTCTGCACCGGGTGTTCGACGTCCGCAGGTACGCTCGCTGCAGGCAGCGGAGCAGCTGTTCCCAAGGGAGGAATTCCCAACTGAGTGTTGGCCTCTTTGACCGTCTGCTCCAACTGCCGGTACATCATCTCGCCAATTCCCAGCGAGCTGTTCCTCGCCATCTGGAGGGCAATCTCCTGGTCGAACATGCTCAGGTAAACATCTTTTCCCAGTGCGCCGCCTTCGTCATCAGCCGGTTCGACGGTGGAGCGCATGACCTTCAACATATAGCCAATAAAGACGGCCTCAAACTCCTGCGTCGCCTTCTTCAACTCCCGTAGCCGGGTTTCGCCCTCAGCACCCTGAGCGTTAGCGATGCCGCCGCGAATGTTTTCCAGCTGCTGGTTCAGGCCCGGCAACGTGGGGTTGGCAAGTAATGAGGAAGGTGTATTCATTGTTTACAAATGATGAGTAAGTAATACGTATAAGTGACCTAAATGATCTCCAGCTCCGCTTGCAGTGCTCCCGCAGCTTTGATTGACTGGAAGATCGCCACCAAATCTCGCGGCGTCACGCCCAGTGCATTCAGTGCCTTCACCAGATCTTCGACGTTAGCCCCATCCTTCAGCAGAACCAGGTTCCCACCCTTTTCCTCCGCCTTTACAGTCTGTTCCGGAGTTACTGTGGTCTGTCCTTGGCCGAAGGGCGCTGGCTGCGACACGTTGAAGTTGGTTCCGATCTGAATTGAGAGACTGCCCTGCGTGATGGCCACGGCGGCGATCCGCACGTCTTTCCCAATCACAACCGTGCCCGTCCGTTCGTTCAGAACCACTTTGGCTTTCCGGTCGGTTTCAATCTGAATGTTTTCGAGCTCGGCGATCAAGTCAATCATGCGCTCTTTGTACTCGGCGGGAACGCGCACCGAAACCGTGCGCCCGTCTAAAGATCGCGCCGAACCCGCACCCATCTTCTGATTAATGCCGGCTTCGAGCCGGCTGGCGGTCGTGAAGTCGCTTTCACTCAATACAAGCTCCAAATGGTCGCGATTCATGAGATCGCTTGCGACTTCTTTCTCGACAATGCTGCCATTCATGATTCGCCCCACGGTCGGATGGTTCACTTGAACTCCGTTGGCCGAGTTCCCCGCCGAAAAACCTCCGATGACAATCGATCCCTGCGCCACGGCGTACACCTGGCCGTTGGCGGCTTTCAGAGGCGTCTGCACAAGCAGGCCGCCCTGCAAGCTGCGAGCATCACCAATCGACGACACCGTGCAGTCGAGCCGGCTCCCAGCGCGGGCGAAGGAAGGCAATTCGGCGGTCACCATGACAGCCGCAATGTTCTCCACGCGCAGTGACTGGGCCGTCACGGTCACCCCCAGGCGATCTAGCATATTGATAAGACTTTGCGTGGTGAAGAATGTCTGTTGCCGGTCGCCGGTTCGATTCAGCCCAACGACCAGCCCGTAGCCAACCAGCTGGTTATCGCGCACCCCTTGAACCCGTGCGACTTCCTTGACGCGAACAGCAGCGGTGGCAGGAACCGTAAGAAAGGCCAGGATCAGAACTGTCATTAAACGTCGCATAGTATCTCCAAACATGATCTGCAGCATTCGCCGCTCAGGCACTGGGCAGTCCAGCCTCGTCACATCGTCGGTTAACGAGCTACTAGAATGGCCAGACTTTCGTCAAGACCCGGTACAACCAGCCGGGCTTCAAGTGGTCGCTCACAACACCCTTGCCGTCCAACTGGATCTGCATGTTGGCAATGGCTGTGGAGGACACGACATTGTTGGGTGCAATGTCGCGGGTGCGCACCACGCCAAACAGCGTCAGCGTCTGTCGCTCGCTATTCACTTTAAGTTCCTTGATGCCCTCGATAACCAGATCGCCGTTGGGCAGGACTTCGCGAACACGCGCCGACAAGAGAGCGCTCAAGCTTCCCTGGCGATTGGTGGCGCCCTCACCGGCAAAGGCTGAGTCGCTGGTGGCCGAGACCAGGTTGGAGAATGGAACGCTTCCGCTGTGGTTTTCCAGGCCAAAGAGATTCGGTATCGCCAGGCTCTTGGAGCTTTTTCGGGTTGCATTGGTATCGGCGCCGCTGGACGCCGTTGTGTTCTCCAGCACGCGGATCGTGAGAATGTCATTCACACGCCGGGCCTTGAGATCGGTGAAGAGAGATGAAGTCAGG
>Ga0187892_10011748_pt1 | contig 10612 bp, 10 predicted proteins | sample MA1701073metaG_FD_139345 | JGI IMG/M metagenome (GOLD analysis project Ga0187892, IMG submission 139345) | Bio-ooze microbial communities from a basaltic lava cave in the Kipuka Kanohina Cave System on the Island of Hawaii, USA - MA170107-3 metaG ...
GTGCGGGCGCGGAGTTCGAGCTGACCGACTGGCTCCCGTTGCGCGTGGGCGGCGCCATGATCTCGATGGGCGAAGACGCAGACGGCTGGCAGGCCGGCGCCGGATTCGGCCTCGCGCTCGGCAGCTTCAATGTATCCGCCAGCGCGCTGCGCCGCAGTGCTGGCCGATTCGGCTCGACAACGTTCGTGATGCTCAGTCTTGGCGGCGCTGGCCGATAAAACGGGGACGGAGCACGAGCACGGGCTGTACAGCCGTTGACGTGAACGTGGACGGTGCACGGGCCAACGGCTTTGCGGGAATGTTGCCCGGGCACCTTCCGGGGCTCGGGCTCGGTTTTGCCGGGGGTAGGCAGCGGGTGCCTCGAACCCCGGCGGTCCCGTGGACGGGCCCGTGCACGCACCGCAACTACGCTAGGCATGCCTGCGCTGCCGGGCCCGAATAAGCCAGCCCGAGCCCCGAAGGTGCCCGTTCCCCGTCAACGAGTCTGTTAGCCCGGCCGTCCGTCCACGCGCCCGTGCACGTGCCCGGTCACTGTGGTTCCGCGCGGTAATGTGATTCTACGTATCCGTCAAGAATGCGAAGGAACTCGGCGACCAGGCCTTCGCCCTTGAGAGTGGTGAACAATCGGCCATCCACGTACACGGGCGCTTTCGGTTCTTCGAACGTACCCGGCAGCGAAATGCCGAGGTTCGCGTGCTTGGATTCGCCGGGCCCATTGACCACGCAGCCCATGACGGCGACGCGCAGTTCTTCGACGCCGGGGTAGCGCGAGCGCCACTCCGGCATCTGCTCGCGAATGTAGTTCTGTATATCCTCCGCCATCTGCTGGAAGAATGTGCTGGTCGTACGGCCGCAGCCGGGGCAGGATGTCACCTGCGGCGCGAAGCTTCGCAGTTCCATCGACTGCAGGATCTGCTGCGCGACTCTCACTTCTTCCGTGCGATCGCCGCCCGGCCGCGGGGTGAGCGAGACGCGGATCGTGTCCCCAATGCCTTCCTGCAGCAGCACGGCGAGGCCGGCCGTCGAGGCGACAACGCCTTTCGTGCCCATCCCGGCCTCGGTCAGGCCGAGGTGCAGCGGATAGTTGCAGCGCGAGGCGAGCCGGCGGTACACATCGATCAGATCCTGCACGCCGGAAACCTTGGCGCTCAGCACGATGCGGTCGTGCGGCAGTCCGGTATCCTCGGCGAGGCGTGCGGAGCGCAGTGCGCTTTCGAGCATCGCCTCGATCGTGACTTCACGGGCATCCAGCGGATCCGGCCGCTTCGCGTTCGCGTCCATCAGCTCCGTCAGCAGCTGCGCATCGAGCGAGCCCCAGTTCACGCCAATGCGCACCGGCTTGTCGTTGGCGATCGCGACCTCGATGATCGTGCGGAAGTTTTCGTCATGGCGCTTCGCACCTACATTGCCGGGATTGATGCGATACTTGGCCAGGGCGCGCGCGCAGTCGGGAAACTTCGTGAGCAGCAGGTGACCGTTGTAGTGGAAATCGCCAATGACGGGCACGGCCGTGCCTCGCTGCTCGAGCCGCGCAACAATGTCCGGCACCGCCTGCGCCGCTTCCTCCGTATTCACGGTCACGCGCACCAGCTCGCTGCCGGCCTCGGCCAGCTCGTGGACCTGGTCTGCCGTGGCCGCGGCGTCCGCCGTATCCGTGTTCGTCATGGATTGCACGACAATCGGGTGGCGCCCGCCCAGGAGCACGCCGCCGACGTCGACAGTCGTCGTAACACGCCTGTTCATTGCAGCTCCAGAGGTACCGACTCGAGTGTGGCGGTGCGCGCGCCGGCGCGCAGCATGGCATCGAGCGCCCGCGCCACGTCGCCTTCCTTCAATTCGATGCCGCGCATCGCATCGAGCAGCAGCACGGTATCGAAGCCGTGCTTGCGCGCATCGAGTGCGGACGCACGCACACAGTAGTCGGTGGCGAGGCCGCCGACGAGTAGCCGCGTGATGCCCCGCGCGCGCAGCGACGCCATCAGGCTGCGACCGTCTGCATCCGTGCCATCGAACGCGCTGTAGCCATCATCGCGCGGATTGTCGCCCTTCGTGATGATGATGGCATCGACGGGCAGCTCCAGCCGCGGGTGAAACGCCGCGCCACCGGTCCCCTGCACGCAGTGCGGTGGCCACGGACCACCGGCCGCGCGGAAATGTTTCGTGTTCAGCGGATGCCAGTCGCGCGAGGCGTAGACGGCACCGCCCGCCGCGCTCACCTGTTCGATGTAGCGATTGATGACGGGGACCACGCTGTCGCCCTGCGGAACGGGCAGCAGTCCACCCGGACAGAAATCGTTCTGCAGGTCGATAATCAGGAGTGCAGTTCCGGTCACGCTGGTTCGCCGCGGATCCCTGAGGTTCGGCCCCATCCTACCCCGTTCGCCCTCGATCGGGCAGGGACCGTGGAACCTCTTGCCGTGGCGCAGGATACTAGCCCGGGTTGGTCGGTTGGCAGGCCCCGGTTACATTTCGGCTTCGCATGGAACGCGGTCGCAGGAGTGAGTGTGTGAGGACCAAGCTGATCCTGGCCGCCGCACTGGTCGGCGGCATTCTCGTAGCCGACATCTTCACCAAGCGCTGGGCGCTCGACGCGCTGCACCTCGGGCTCACCACGGACTCGCCGCTGCGCGGCGTGCCGCTCACGCTCGCCTTCAATCAGGGCATTGCCTTCGGCCTCGACATTCCTTCGGCGGGTCGCTGGATCCTGATCGTGGCTTCGGTCTTCGTTGTGCTGATGCTCGCCAGCATGTTCCGCACGGCGAGGCCGGACGACTGGGTGCGGCTTTCCGCGCTTTCCCTCGTCGCCGCCGGCGCGGTCGGCAATCTCATCGATCGCGTGCGCTGGGACCGCGGTGTCGTCGATTTCATTGGGCCGATCGATCTCGGCTTCATGCACTGGCCGATCTTCAACGTGGCGGACATGGCGATCACGGTGGGCGCAACATTCCTCGCGTTCTCGCTCTGGCGCGAGGGCTCGCAGGCCAAGGCCCGGGAGATCGAAGCCGCTACGGCCGGCGGCAGCATCTCTCCCGAGACGGGCGACTGAGCGCGGCAATGCCGAAAGCGGGAGAGCCGGCGCCGGATTTCACGCTGCCCGATCAGGATGGCAAGGCCATCCGTCTGTCCGACCTCCGCGGCAAGCGCGTCGTTCTCTACTTCTATCCCAAGGATGACACGTCCGGCTGCACGACGCAGGCTTGCGCGATCCGCGACCGCGCGCCCGAGTTCGACACGCGCGGCGCCATCGTGCTCGGCGTGAGCCCGGACAATCCGGCATCGCACCGCAAGTTCCGCGACAAGTACCAGCTGCCGTTCACGCTGCTCGCGGACACCGAGCACGCGGTCGCCGAGAAGTACGGCGTCTGGAAGGAGAAGACGCTCTACGGCCGCAAGTACTGGGGCAATGAGCGGACCACGTTCGTCATCGGCCGTGATGGCCGGATCGAAGGGGTCCTCGAGCGAGTGAAACCGGCCGGCCACGCGGATGACGTGCTCGCGCTGCTCTGAGACGCGGCGCATCTTTCCTCTGTGAACCACCCCACACTGAAACCGGCGCGCGTGCGCGTGCCGTGCAGCGCGTCCAATCTGGGCGCGGGCTTCGACTGTCTCGGCCTCGCACTGCGGCTGCATCTCGAGGTCGAGTTCGCACCGCGCGCCGATGGTGAATGGCGCGTGGAACGCGCGGGCACGCTCGCGGAGCTCCGCACGCCGGCCGCGGATGACGCCGTCGTGCGCGCGCTGCGCGACACGCTCGCGGCGCGCGGCGTGCCGGGCGGCGGCACCCTGAAGATGCGCTCCGCCATTCCTGTGGCGCGGGGACTTGGCTCATCCGCAGCCGCGACTGTGGCGGGACTGCTGCTCGGCGCGGCGAGTCTGGGCGAGACGCCGGACCGCGCCGCGCTGCTCGCACGCGCGACCGACATCGAAGGGCACCCCGACAATGCCGCGCCCGCGCTCTTCGGCGGGCTCGTCGGCATTGCCACTTCCGGACCCGGTGCACCCCGCGCGTTCCGGCTGCCGCTCGCGGACCGGCTCCGCTTCGTCTACGCCGCACCGCCCGTCGAGGTCTCGACCGCCTACGCGCGAAGCGTGCTGCCCGATACCGTGCGCCATAACACTGCGGTTAGCGCGCTTTCCCGCGTGGCCGCGCTGCTCCACGGCCTGGCCACGGCGGACGTGGCACTCCTCCAGGCGGGGTTCGAGGATGAGCTGCACGTGCCGTGGCGGCTGCCCCTGATCCCGGGCGCGAACACCGCCATGCAGAGCGCCCGCGAGGCCGGCGCCATTGCCGTCACCATCAGTGGCAGCGGCTCCGGCCTCATCGCCGTGATGGAGCCCGGCATCGAGGCCGAAGTAGGCGCCGCGATGAAAGCCGCGTTCGAGCGGGAAGGCCAGCAGCCGGCCATCGCGTTTCCTCTCGAGCCGGACCTTGCCGGCGCCGTCATCCTGGAATGAGCGCGGCGCGCGGGCCCGCGAAACCCGGATTGCTCGCGCGATACGGCGCACTGCTGCCGCTTTCGCCGGAGACGCCGCACCTTTCGCTCGGCGAAGGATCGACGCCGCTGCTCGCCGCACCTCGCCTCGCCGACTGGGTCGGCGTGACCGAGCTGCGCCTAAAGTTCGACGGCGCGAATCCGACGGGTTCGTTCAAGGACCGCGGCATGGTGCTGGCCGTCGCCCGAGCCGTCGAGCGTGGCGCGCGCGCCGTGCTCTGCGCTTCCACGGGCAATACGGCAGCGAGCGCGGCCGCATACGCGGCGCGCGCCGGGATCCAGGCGGTCGCGCTGCTGCCCGGCGGCAATGTCGCACAGGGCAAGATCGCGCAGGCCGTGATCCATGGCGCACGCGTGGTTGCGCTCGAAGCGAATTTCGATCGCGCGCTCGACGTCGCGCGCGAAGCCGCCGAGCGCTACCCGCTCGCACTCGTCAATTCCGTCAACCCGGACCGCATCGCCGGCCAGGCCACCGTCGCATGGGAAATCTGTGACGAGCTGGGCGAACCGCCGGACGTTGTGGCGCTGCCCGTGGGCAATGGCGGCAATATTACCGCCTGCTGGTCCGGCTTCACTCGCTATGCCGGCCTCGGCCGCGTGAGCCGGCTGCCTCGCATGCTCGGTGTGCAGGCCGCGGGCGCGGCGCCGCTCGTGCTCGGGCATCCCGTCGAGAATCCTGACACCTTTGCCACTGCGATCCGTATCGGGCGGCCCGCAACCTGGGAACCCGCGATCGCCGCCGCGCGCGACTCCCACGGCAGGATCCTCGCCGTGTCCGATGAGGAAATCCTCGAAGCGTACCGGCAGGTCGCGCGGCTCGAAGGCGTCTTCTGCGAACCCGCATCCGCCGCATCCATTGCCGGACTGCGCAAAGCCGTGAACGACGGCGCCGTTCCGCGCGATGCCCGCGCCGCATGCATTCTTACCGGCAACGGCCTCAAAGACCCGGATGCCGCAATGCGCGGCGGCACGAACATCGTCTCCATCGATGCCTCGCCCGCAGCACTCGCGCGCTGCCTCGGCATCGACTGATCCTCAGGCCGCACTCGGCGAACTGTCCGTCAGCGCTCGGATCCGTGATTCCAGCTCCGAAATCCGCTGCGCCGCTTCCGGAATCCCGCCGATGATCCGCGGATCCATCGCAAGGTACAATCGAAACGCCTTGCGATAACCCGACAGTGCCTCATCCATCCGGCCCTGCCGCTCTGCCTGCAGCGATTCCAGCGTGATCAGCTCCGCGGTCAGCCACGCCCGCGTCGGGTCCACCTGACCCTGCGGCAGCAGCAGCGCTGTCAGACTGTCCGCATCCAGCGCGCGCGCCGTCGTCAGGTCGACGCCCGCCCGGGCCGCCGCCAGCGACAGCTCGCTCTCCGCCACGTCACCACCCAGGATCAGCTGCCGCAGCCGGGCGAACACGGCGCCCATCTGCTCGATCATGCGCAGCAAGTAATCGCGTCGCTCCGCCATGGCTGGCGTATACCCGTCCCTGTAAACTGCGGTTCGGTGCCGAGAACGGACTGCTCGTCGACCGGGAAGCAGCTCAGGCGGCTCGCTCTCGTCATTGACGGCGCCCGGCACGGCAACTACTATTCTAGCACTCACAGATGGATCGTCCCCAATGAGCCCATTCGCCGCGTTGTCTGCTACGGTCCGCCGGTTCCGCGGATTCGTGCGTCCTGCGATCCGGGTATTGCCGATGATCGGAGTATTCGCGGCGTCGCAGGCGGGGGCGCAGGTCGTGCGCGGCCGCGTGGTGGAAGCGGGGACGGCGACGCCGGTCTCGGGAGCGCACGTGGTGCTGCTGGATGCGGCGGGCCAGCGGGTCGCGGGATCGCTGACGAACGAGCAGGGCGTGTTCCAGCTGCGCGGCATTGCGGGCGCGTTCTCCGTGCGGGTCGAGATGATCGGCCGGCGCAGTGTGACGCTGCCGCAGTCGCCGCTGGAGTCATCGGCGGTGCGTGAGCTGACGCTGGAGCTGCCGCGGGCGCCGGTGGTGCTGCGGGGCATTCGGGTGACGGCGGGCGAGCGGTGCGAGCCGAGGAGCGGCACGAGCCGGGCGACGGAGACGGTGTGGGAGGAGGCGAGGAAGGCGCTGTCGGTGGAGGCGACGGTGCGGGAGCAGGGGATGTACCGCTTCGACATCGTGCGGTATGAGCGGCAGCTGAACGAGAACGGCCGGGTCGTGGATGACAAGTCGCGATTCATCTCGCGTTACAGCGGGACTCCGTTCACGAGCCGGCCGGCCGCGGAGCTGGCGGAGCGCGGGTACCGCGAGGTACGGGATGGCGAGACCTGGCTGTACGGGCCGAACGGCGACGTGCTGCTGTCGGCGTCGTTTCTGGACACGCACTGTTTCTTCCTGCGGCGGAGCGGCGATCATCGGGGCGAGATCGGATTGGCGTTCGAGCCGATTCGCGGGCGGCAGGTGACGGACGTCGAGGGTGTGCTGTGGGTGGATGAGGAGACGTCGGAGCTGCGCTCGCTGGAGTTCCGCTACACGCGGATGCCCTCGAACTATCCGCAGGGCCAGTACGGCGGGCGTGCGGAGTTCCAGCGGCTTCCTAACGGAGCGGTTATCGTCCGGACGTGGGAGATCTCATCGCCGATCGTGCGTCGCGTCGACGAGTATTTCCAGAACCAGCGCATCACGAATGACCGCGTGGTGGGCACGTTTGCGGAGGGCGGCGAGGTCCTGAATCTGATCGGACGCGATGATCGGACAGCGGCGCTGACGCTGCGAGCGGCGCTGAACGGCATGGTCTGGGACAGCGCGGGCCGGCTGCCAATTCGCGGCGCGGAAGTCTGGATCGAAGGCACACTCTGGACTTCCCGAACCGATGCGGAGGGCCGCTACGCGATTCCGAATCTGCCGCCGGGCAAGTATACGATCTCGTTCACCTGGACGCGCCCGGATCGCTGGATCTACACGTCGCCGCCGCTGGACTTCGAGCTGGTGCGTGGCCAAACGACATCGCTGAATCTGGCCACGCCGGCGCAACCGCCGGGGATCACTGCGGCGGAAGCACAGCGGCGCGAGAGCGTTTCCCGGGTGGGCGCCGCACTCGGCAACCTGGAATGGCGGACCACGTACCGCCTGCCCACCGACTCGGTCATCCTCGGGCAGGTCCGCGGCCGGGTGGTCGACGACACGACGTTCCTGCCCATCACCGGCGCGTGGGTCAGCCTCGAAGGCACGAATCTGGGCGCGCTGACCGATTCGCTCGGCCTGGTTCCGCCGCTCGATCTGGTCGCGGGCGAGTATGCACTGCGCGTCGAGCATGACGACTTCGATCCGCACGTTGCCTCGTTCACGCTGCGCTTGCGGCAGACCGTGAACTTCGAAGTCCGGTTGAAACGCCGCAAACGCTGACTCTCATGCGCCGTGCGTTCGTCGTCCTTGCCGCACTCTCGCTGATCCCTGCCCAGCGGCTGAACGCGCAGACGGCTGTCGGCCGTGTGCTGGACGCAGCGACGGGCCGACCGGTTGCGGGCGCGCACGTGGTGCTGCTCGATGCGCAAGGCGGACGCCTGCGCGGTGCGCTGACCGGCGCCGACGGCCGGTTCCGGCTGGAGAACCTGCCGCCCGGCCGCTATACCGCGAGTTATCGCAGTGCCGCACTCGACCGGCTCGGGTTTCCGCTGGATACACTGCCGGTCGAGCTCGAGCGCGGGCGCGTGTCGGACGTCGTGTTTGCGGTGCCGAAACGGGCCCACGCGGCGATGACCGTGCGCGAAGCGCGCCGGCTCGACAGCCTGGCCGCGGCCAGCCGCCACCTCGGTTTCAGCGCGATTGCGCTCCAGTACGATGCAGCAGCTCGCCTGCGGCAGGACACGCTGCCCACCGGTATTACCACCCGGGTGCGCATCAATGGCCGCGTCCTGGACCATGGAACCGGCGCCGGCGTCAGCACGGTCCGTGTCCGGCTGGCCGGCACCTCGTTCGTGTCGCTGACCGATGTCGAAGGACGGTTCCGCTTCGAGAACGTGCCGCCCGGCCGCTATGACCTGATCACCGAGCACGTCGGCTACACCGCGCAAACGCACGAGGTCAGAGTCGAGGGCGGCCGCAACCTCGACCTGACGATCCGGCTGACATCACGCCCCATCGCGCTCGATCCCATTGCAGTGACGGCACGATCGGCGCGCCTCAGCCGCACCGGCTTCTACGAACGGCAGCGCGAGAGCGGCCTCTCCGGTCACTTCATCACCCGGGACGACATCGAAAAACGCAATACACCCTACATCACGGATCTCATCGATGACGCACCCGGCGCGCGCGTGTTGTACGCTGGACCCGGCAAGCGCATGGTCCGCTTCAGCCGCGGACGTGGCGCCTGTGAGCCCAACGTCTACATCGATGACCTGTTGTATCAGAACAAAGCGCCGAGCATGACAACGACGGGTGGCCTGCGCTGGGAAAGCAACGACATCCGGGTCGACAACTTCGATGTGCTGCCGGTCGCGCAGATCGAAGGCGTCGAGGTCTACGTCGGCGCGGCCACGCCCACCAGGTACAACAACGCGAACGGCTGCGGTGTGATCCTCATCTGGACTCGTTGATCCGAAAAAAACACATCAAGATTACTTGTCGTCCATTCTGGCTCGAACGCACCCGCTGAGCCGCGGCGCACATAGCTCGGGATCGTTCACCACCGCCGCACTTGGCGAGTGCGTCTTAGCCAGGTCTCCCGCCCCATCGAGAGACGTGAGGAGCAGAGAGAGAGAGAGAGCGAGAGAGAGAGCAGCGGGTGGACTTGGCCGGAAGCTGGCGGCCGGACTCGAACCGGCAACCCACGGTTTAGAAAACCGTCGCTCTATCCGCTTGAGCTACGCCAGCGGCGACGAAACCATGCGGGCGGCCTATAAATCCCACAAGGTGGTCATGGGTACGACAGTTGAACGCCGTGGCTGGGCTCCGGCGCTTCAATGGGGCCGCACTCGCACGAGTGCGGAATGCAGCCGTGCGAGCCGCGCACCGGCCAGCCCCTCGCCGTCGCTTCAATGGGGCCGCACTCGCACGAGTGCGGAATGTGATGATGTTGTGGACTACGTTAGTGAGTACGCTCTTGCTTCAATGGGGCGGCACTCGCACGAGTGCGGAATGATGCCGAACTCGACGAACGCGTCGTACGGCAGGAACTCGCTTCAATGGGGCCGCACTCGCACGAGTGCGGAATGGAGCTGCGCGGCCCCCGGCGCGATGGTCTGCTGCACCCGCTTCAATGGGGCCGCACTCGCACGAGTGCGGAATGATCGAAGATGCGCAGGTCGCGCGCCTCGAGGCAGAAGGGCTTCAATGGGGCCGCACTCGCACGAGTGCGGAATGCACGGCGAGTTCCCGGAAACCTAGCCGGCTCCATGGCTTCAATGGGGCCGCACTCGCACGAGTGCGGAATGTCGCCGAGACTTTGCGAGCTATGGAACTGCACGCGCCAATGCTTCAATGGGGCCGCACTCGCACGAGTGCGGAATGCCGGGTTTGCGCGCTGCCGCCAGCCGAATACGTTCACGAAGCTTCAATGGGGCCGCACTCGCACGAGTGCGGAATGCGCCGCGGGTCAGACTGCCGATCGGGGACGGCTCGAACTCGCTTCAATGGGGCCGCACTCGCACGAGTGCGGAATGCCGACGAGCGACTCGCGGCTCTCGCCGTGTTGGACAAGGCTTCAATGGGGCCGCACTCGCACGAGTGCGGAATGAGCGTCTACCTCCGCGTTCGGGAGCGTGGACCATACCATGCTTCAATGGGGCCGCACTCGCACGAGTGCGGAATGACCGCGGCGGACACGCCAGCCTGCAGGTCCTCCTGCTTCAATGGGGCCGCACTCGCACGAGTGCGGAATGGGGTCCTACTCGCTCGGGCTCTGGAGCCCGCCGCTCTGCTGGCTTCAATGGGGCCGCACTCGCACGAGTGCGGAATGCTGAAATGCAACTTCGGGACTTGCCAAAAGGCATTGCGAGGCTTCAATGGGGCCGCACTCGCACGAGTGCGGAATGCCCCTCTCTGCCAATGTATCGTGAGACGGTTATCATCGAAGAAATACTGAACCCATGAGGGCGAGATCGAAGCACGGAGATGAGAGACGTGAAGCTGAATGGTGCCGGTGGCCGCGGAGCGA
>Ga0187892_10011749_pt1 | contig 10612 bp, 11 predicted proteins | sample MA1701073metaG_FD_139345 | JGI IMG/M metagenome (GOLD analysis project Ga0187892, IMG submission 139345) | Bio-ooze microbial communities from a basaltic lava cave in the Kipuka Kanohina Cave System on the Island of Hawaii, USA - MA170107-3 metaG ...
CTACTCGGTAATCCCGACCCGATCACACCCCTTCCCGCTCGTGGGCCGCGAGCACCGCCATGTCATATCTGCCGGGGAATCCGGCGCTTCCTACACGACCGACGGCCTGGCACGTCACGTGCGCGTCATCCGGGAGCGGGGTTCGAAAGGAGGCGATCACCATGCTGTGGACGATCTTCGTGGTCCTGCTGGTGCTGTGGGCGGTGGGAGGGGTCAGTTCGTACACGCTGGGTGGCTTCATCCATCTGCTTCTCCTCATCGCGATCGCGGTGGTGTTGATCCGGATCATCCAGGGAAGACGACCCATCTAGGGGCGAGCCCATGAACTACAAGGTCCAGGAGCATCTCAAGCCGAAGGCGCTATCCGGAATCTCGGACGACCAGATCGCGCAGCACTGGAAGCTGTACGAGGGCTACCTCAAGAACGCCAATGGCCTCATCGAGGGCGTGGCCAGAGCGGAGGCCGGCTCGCCTCAATGGGCCGAGCTCAAGCGCCGGCTCGGCTTCGAGGTCGACGGCATCGTGCTCCACGAGTACTACTTCGGCGATCTCGCGAGCGGCTCGACGCTCCGGCCGGCCGGCGCCCTCGCCGCGGATCTCGGCGCCACGTGGGGCTCGCTGGGCGCGTGGCGCGAGGACTTCACCAAGACCGGCGGCATGCGCGGCGTCGGCTGGGCCATCCTGTACCACGATCCCGCCACCGGCGGCCTCTTCAACTGGTGGGTCTCGAGCCACGAGCAAGGCCACCCGGCGGGCTTTCACCCCGTCCTCGTGCTGGATGTCTTCGAGCACGCCTACATGGTGGACTTCGGCGCGGGCGGGCGCGAGGAGTACGTCGCGGCCTTCCTGGAGAACGTCAATTGGGAAGCCGTCGAGCAACGGCACAAGGACAGCAAGGCGGGGCGCTTCACCGCCCGCTTCTGAGGGAGACCCCCAAATGAAGAGCGGAGTGCTGATCATCGCCATCGTGCTGATCGCGATCGGGGTGGTTTCGCTCGCGTACCAGGGCATCACCTACACCACACGCGAAAAGATCCTCGAGGTCGGCCCCCTCAAGGCGACCGCCGAGAAGGAGAAGACGATCCCGCTGCCCCCGATCCTGGGCGGGTTGGCCCTGGCCGGTGGGGTGGTCCTGCTCGTCGTCGCGACCCGACGGTAGCGGCGACGCATAAGACTCTCGCCGCGGCAGTCACGCTGCTGGCGGCGGCCGCCGCGCCGGTCTGGGCTCAGACCCCGCAAACGCCGCCGCCGGCGCCGACTCCGGGCGTCCAGGCGCCGCGGCCCGCGGCGGCGCCCGCCGCGAGCACGGTGGAAGGCAAGGTGAAGCGCGTGGATCCCGGGGCGCGCACGATCAGCGTCTCCTCGGGATGGCTCGGCTTCCTCTTCGGCAAGACCCTCGAGATCGGCCCGGACACGCAGATCACCGTCGCCGGAAAGGACTCGAGCCTCGCGGCGGTACGTGAAGGGGCCACGGTGAGGGCCTCCTACGAGACCCGCGCCGGCAAGATGGTCGCGACCCGGATCGAGGTGCTCTCGAGCCAGCAGCTGAGCAGCGTGAAGTAAGCGGTCCATCCGGCTCGGCCCGCGGGCGCGGTCCCTTCTCGGCCGCGCTCGCGGTATTCTCTGCGCCCTACCCGCCCTTTCAATTCGGCGGCCGGCCACCGCCGCGGTATCATGCCAGGCGGACATGACGAGGGGCACCTCCTGCTGACCGTCGGCCACCTCGTCGAGCCGGTCACCGGCCGGCGCTGGGACCCGTCGACGACACTCCGCGAAGTAGGGGCGCGGTGCGCGCGCTACGAGCGCCGCGGCCTCCGGCCCGGCGATCGCGTTTTCCTCCACTCCGGCAACCGGCTCGAGTTCTTCGCCGAGCTGCTGGCCGTCTGGCGGCTCGGCGGTTGCGCGGTACCGGTCGACGGACGCCTCACCCGCGTCGAGCTGGAGCGGCTGGTCGACGCGGCCACCCCGCGCTTCTCGGTGGTGGACGATGCCACCGACGGGGCGGTGGCCGCCGCGTTGCCATCGAGGGTAGGAGTGGTGGACGCAGGCGAGCCGGTCACGCCGGCCGACCTCCCCGCCGATCGCGCCCTCGCCGTGGCCGACGCCCTCATCCTCTTCACCTCGGGCTCGACCGGCGCCCCCAAGGGCGTGGTGCACACTCATGCCTCGCTCCGCGCGCGGTGGAGCGCGCTCGAGCGGCACCTCGGGCTCGAGCGGTACGCGCGGACCCTCTGCCTGCTCCCCACCCACTTCGGCCACGGGCTCATCTGCAACTGTCTCTTTCCGTGGCTCGCCGGCCAGGACCTCTTCGTGACGCCGCCCTTCCGGCCCGACCTGCTCGCGCGTCTGGGCGCGCTCGTCGACGAGCATCGGATCACCTTTCTCTCCTCGGTCCCCGCCATGTGGCGTCTGGCGCTCAAGGTCACCCGCCCGCCCCGCGGGGCCACGCTCCGGCGCGTGCACTGCGGCTCGGCCCCGCTGCCCGCCACCTTGTGGGAGTCCATCCGCCGCTGGGCGGCGACACCCGAGGTGTTCAACACCTACGGCCTCACCGAGACCGGGAGCTGGGTCGCGGGCACCTCGGGCGGCGACTTCACGCCGGCCGACGGTCTCATCGGAGAGCCCTGGGGCGCCACCATCCGCGTGCTGCGCGCGGGCGACACGGAGGCCTTGAACGCGAGCGGCGACACGCCCTGCGCGCCCGGGGAGACCGGACACGTGTGGCTCGAGACCCCCGCGCTCATGCGCGGCTATCTCGGCCGCGACGACCTCACGCGGCGGGTAGTCGCGGGGGGGCGCTTCGCCACCGGCGACCTGGGCCTGCTCGACGAGCGCGGCTGGCTCCACCTGCGCGGGCGCGAGCGCGACGAGATCAACAAGGGCGGGATGAAGATCTCGCCCGCCGAGGTGGACGCGGCGGCCGAGGGCTGCGCGCGGGTCGCGGAGGTATGCGCGTTCGCGGTGGACGATCCCTTCTACGGCCAGAACGTGGGACTCGCGGTCGCGCTCACCGAGGGGGGCGACAGCGCGGTGCGCGAGCTGTACCGGTGGATGAGCGAGCGCCTGGCCGAAGCCAAGCTGCCGGTCAGCTGGTGGCGGGTGGACGCCCTCCCGCGCTCCGATCGCGGCAAGGTGAGCCGCGAGGCGGTGCGGGAGGCGTGCGCGGGCCGGCCGCCGCTGGATCTCGCGCGCATCCTGCAGGAGCGGTGAGTGCGGCAGCGCCATCGCGAGCGGGTGCTCGAGTTCTTGCGCACGATCCAGAAGCCCGACCGGCCGCTCGCTGCGGTGGCCGAGACCGACAGCCTGGTCGAGGCGGGCCTCATCGACTCGCTGGCCCTGCTCGAGATCGTCGCCTTCCTCGAGGAGCAGTACCGCATCGACTTCGCGGCCACCGGCCTCGAGCCCGAGCTGCTCACCTCGGTGAGCGGCATCCTCGACCTGATCGAGCGGGAGAGTCGGTGAGCCTCGCGTCGGGCTTCGCGGAGACGGCGCGGCGGCTGGGGCAGCTCCACGAGGACCCCGCCGTCGTCGCGCGCTGGCAGGCCTGGACCGGCCCGCTGCTCTCCCGCCTGACGCCCCCACGGCGCCGCGCCCTGCTCGCCCTGGGCGCGCTCTACGTGGTCGTGCGGCGACCGCTCAAGGAGATGGCTCCCGCGGTCGATGCCCGGGCCCCGGCCGGACCGCTGGTCGGTGCCATGGTCGTGGTGCTCTGCCTCGTCGTGGTCGCGCTCGCCTACCTGGCCGCGCGGCGCTTCGCCTCGCTGCCCGCGGTGGTGCGCGGCCGGCCCCAGCTCTGGCTGCACGGGGGCTTCTGGGCGATCGTGGTCCTTGGCTGGCTCGTCCCCGATCGCGGCGGGGCGGTCGCCCTCACGTTCTGGGGGCTGGTGCTGGCGCTGCCCCTCCTGCTCTGGCGAATGGGCTATCTCCTCCTCTCCGGTCAGCGCGGGCGCATGGCCAGCACCCGGTTCTCCGATCACCTGCTCTACCTCTATCCGGCTTACGGCGGCAGCAACACGCCCTACGGCAAGGGGCTCGACCATCTCGCCCGCCACGAAGCGGGAACGGACGAGGCTTTGGCGCGCTCGCAGCTCGCCGGGCTCAAGCTCCTCTTGCTGGCCGCGATCTACCACGGCCTGCTCGATCTGATGGCCGGGCTCGTCTACGCGGAGACCCGGGCCCCGCTGAGCGCGCACGGGCTCGGTCTGTCCCGCCTCGAGGCGTTGCTCCCCGCGGCCGGGCGGGCACCGTGGACCGCGGCGTGGGCCGCGCTCTACGCCGGCCTCGTCTGGGACGTGCTCAAGCTGGCCGCGCGGGGACACGAGATCGTGGGCATCCTGCGGGTCTTCGGCTTCAACGTGTTCCGCAACACCTACAAGCCGCTCCTGGCGCCGTCGGTGGTCGAGTTCTGGAATCGCTACTACTACTATTTCAAGGAGCTGCTGGTGGAATTCTTCTTCTTCCCGACCTACGTCCGCCGGTTCCGCCACCATCCGCGCCTGCGTATCCTCGCCGCCACCCTGGCCGCCGCCGGCCTCGGCAACCTCTACTACCACCTCCTGCAGAACGACGCCTTCCTCCTCACGCTCGACTGGGCCGGGCTCCGCCCCTGGCTCGAGGCGCGAGCCTTCTACTGTCTGGCCCTGGCCCTGGGCATCTACGTCTCGATGCGGCGCGAGCAGCGGCGGCGGGGCGCCACCGCGGCCACCGCCTCGCTGCCGACGCGGGTCCGACGCATCGCGGGCGTGTGGACCTTCTTCGCTCTCATCAGCATCTGGGCGGACGCGAGCTCCGCGACCTTCGGGCAGCGCGTGGAGTTCTTCGTGTCCCTGTTCGGGCTTCGATGAGCGACGGGCCCCGCGCCATCCGGCTGGCCGCCCACGCCCTCGGCCTGGTGGGCCTCAACCTCCTCATCTTCACGCTCTATCGCCTCCTCTTCGTGGGCTGGTTCGGTCGGATGCCGGCCGCCGCGGAGCTGCTGGCGGTTCTCCTGCACGGGCTGCGGCTGGACGCCGCGCTGCTGGCCCTCGAGCTGGTCGTGGTCGGAGCGCTCCTGCTCCTCACCCGCTACGCCCGCGGCCCCCTGCTCGTGGTGGCCCTGTGGGGGATGACGACGATCAACCTGCTCGTCGTCGGCATCAACCTGATGTTCTTCCGGGAGCGCAATCAGCATCTCTGGGGGATGCTCTTCCACCATCTCGCCGAGCCGGACGACATCGACGACATCGACGACATCTGGGTCGCGCTGAGGCCGTTCCTGCTCGAGCATCCGGTGGCGGCGCTCCTCCTGGCCGCGGCCGTCGTCGGGCTCGCCGTCCTCGCCGCGCGCCACGCCGGCCGGCTCCGCGGCCATCGCCATGACCTCTGCCGGCCGTGGCCTGTCCCGCTGCTGGCCCTGGGCGCCCTGCTCGTGCTCGCGCCGCTCATGGCCCACTGGGTCACCGTGAAGCGGGTCTCGGGACGGGCCGACCGCGAGATCACGTGGATCGCGGGCCGTCACCAGATGGTCTTCGACAGCTACGTGCTCAACCAGGCCGTGGTCAATCTGCTCTGGGATCTGCTGCAGGAGTACGTGCCCATCGCGCTGAGCCACGCGCGACCGCCCTATCGCCTGCCCGCCGGTGAAGCGCTGCTGCTCGCGCAGCGGCTCTTGGGCCTGCCGGAGGCCGACCGGCCATTTCCTCTCCTTCGGACCGTCCGCGGCCTGGGCGGCCTCGGCATCCGCAACGTGGTTCTGATCCAGGTAGAGGGCCTCGGCGCGACCCTGCTCGAGCGCGAGGAGCCGCAGGGGCCGGTGATGCCATTCCTGCGCGGGCTCGCCGCCGAGGGCATCTACTTCCCCCGCGTGTACCAGAGCTTCCCCTCCACCGACGGCGCCGTGTTCGCCACCGTCACCAGCCTGCACTGGACCCATGCCTTCAGTGGGCGCGGAGTCCGGCTGTCCGAGTCGGTGATGGGTACCTATTTCGGCTCGCTGCCCCGGCTCATCGATGGGCCCGGCGTGCGCCACTACGCCTTCTCCGGCTTCCGCCACCGCACCGCCGACTTCGTCAGCTTCACGCGCAATCTCGGCTACCGGACCTCGGGCTTCGAAGCGCTGCTGGCCCAGCTCGGGCCCCGCGCGGCCCAGGACGCGGGGCCGCTCGGCATCCACGACGGCCCGCTCCTGCGCGAAGCCGCGAAGGCCGTGACCGCGAGCCCGGACCCCTTCGATCTCTACGTCATGACCGCCACCAGCCACTCGCCCTGGCAGGTGCCGGCGGGCTCGCCGCTGCCCCTCGGCGACGGCCCGCTCGGCACCTTCCGCTACGTCGACGACAGCATCCGCGCCTTCGTCGATCGCCTGCGCGTCGAGCGGCGCGACTTCGATCAGACCCTGATTGTCGTGACCGGCGACCACACCGGCCCGACCTTCGGGCCGCAGCGCATCGAGCGCCTGCGGGTCCCGCTCATCCTGGCCGGGCCGCCGGTCGCGCGCGCCCGCGGGCGCTGGCCCGCGCGCTCCGAGCTGCCCGCGAGCCAGCTGGATCTCCTGCCGACCATCCTCTCGCTGCTCGACGGCGACCGCCCTTACGCGGGCATGGGGCGGAGCCTCCTCGAGCCGGCGCGCCCGAGCACCGCCGGCATCATCAGCGGCGACATCAAGGAGACCCTCTACTTCAAGGACGGCTTCGCGCTGCGCTACCACCTGCACTCGGGCCGCGCCGAGCTCCTGGCGGTGGAGGGCGACGAGATGCAGCCCGCCGACCTGTCGGCGGAGCATCCGGAGGTCGCCGTGCGCCTGACCCGCGAGTTCCTCGCCCTCTACGAGACCGCCGACCGGCTGATCCGTGAGAACCGCGTCTTCCCGCGGACGCCGTGAAGCTGCCCCGGGGCTTCTACACTCACGCCGACGTGGTCGCGGTCGCGCGCCGCCTGCTCGGGCGGCTGCTCGTGGTGCCCGCGCGCGGCGGGCAGCGGGTGTCGGGGTTGATCGTCGAGACCGAGGCGTATCGGGGCCCGGAGGACCGCGCGTCGCACGCCTACCGGGGGCGCCGGACCTCGCGCACCGAGACGATGTACGCCCGCGGCGGCACCGCCTACGTCTACTTCGTGTACGGCATGTACTACCAGTTCAATGTCGTCACCAACGTGGCGGAGGTCCCGCACGCCGTGCTCGTGCGGGCGCTCGAGCCGGTGGAGGGCCTGCCCCTGATGCGGCGACGGCGCGGCGGCGGGCCGGACCGGGCGCTCACGAGCGGGCCGGGCAAGCTCTGCATCGCGCTCGGCATCGACCACCGCCTCGATCGCGCGGATCTCCGGGGCGAGCGGATCTGGCTCGAGCCGGGTCGGCGCGTCCGGCCGACGGCGATCGCGCGCGGGCCGCGGGTCGGGATCGACTACGCGGAGGAGTGGGTAGCGCGCCCCTGGCGCTTCTGGCTGCGCGACAACCCCTTCGTGAGCCGCTCCGGCCGGCGCGAGTGATGGTAAGCTCCAGGGTGCCCGACCGCACAGGGAAGGAGAGTCGGCCTTGGCACTGACCGCCACCGTCTACCACGTGGACTTGACCCGCTCCACCATCGAGACCCGGACGCTGCCGGAGGACATCTACCGCAAGTATCCCGGCGGTAGCGCGCTGGCTGCCTACCTGCTCCTGCAGGCTATCCCGGCCGGCGCCGACCCGCTCGGGCCCGACAATGTCCTCGTGATGGCGGTGAGCCCGCTCACCGGCCTCGCCATCTCCGGCCAGAGCCGCATGACGGCCTGCGCCCGCTCCCCCCTGACCGGCGCGATCGGTGACAGCCAGTGCGGCGGCTTCTTCCCGGCCGAGATGCGCGCGGCCGGGGCCGATGCCTTCGTCTTCACCGGGCAGTCGCCGGAGCCGGTCTACCTGTGGCTCCACGAGGGGCGGGCCGAGCTGCGCCCGGCCAAGCACCTCTGGGGCAAGGTCACCGCCGACGTCGACCGGCTGCTCAAGGAGGAAGTGGGCGACGCGAAGGCGGAGGTGGCGCAGATCGGGCCCGCGGGCGAGAACCTCGTGCGCTTCGCCGCGATCATGAACATGGTCAACCGCGCCAACGGCCGTACCGGGCTGGGCGCGGTCATGGGCAGCAAGCGCCTCAAGGCGGTGGTCGTGCGCGGGAGCAAGTCGCCCAAGCCCGCGATGGCCACCGAGTTCCGCGGGCTGGTGAAGCGCCTCAAGGAGCTGCAGGAGGTGAACCCGGGCATCGGCTGGTTCGGCGAGTACGGGACGGCCGGCGTGCTCGCCATCCAGGACAAGATGGGCGGGCAGCCGACGCGCAACTACAACGAGGGCACCTTCGAGCAATGCAAGGACATAGATGGCTCAACGATGGTAAAAACAATTTTGAAGGAGCGCGACACCTGCTACGCCTGCGTGGTCAAGTGCAAGCGCGTGGTCGAGGTGGTGGACCCCGAGCTCCCGGTGGATCCGATCTACGGCGGACCGGAGTACGAGACGCTGACCTTCTTCGGCTCCATGTGCGGCGTGGGCGACCTCAAGCTGCTCGCCCGCGCCTCCGCCGACGCCAACATGTACGGCATGGACACGATCTCCGCCGGGGCCACCATCGCCTGGGCCATGGAGGCCAAGGCCAAGGGCCTGCTGGACGACCAGGGGCTCGGGCTCGAGTGGGGTGACGGCCGCGCCGTGCTCCGCGCCATCGAGGCGATCGCGCTCCGCCGCGGCGTGGGCGCTCTGCTCGCCGAGGGCAGCCTGCGTGCGGCCAAGACCCTCGGCCAGGCGGCGGTGGATCTCACGGTCACCGTCAAGGGCCAGGAGCTGCCGGCCCACATGCCCCAGCACAAGCGGTCCCTCGGGCTGATCTACGCGGTCAACGCCTTCGGCGCCGACCACCAGTCCTCCGAGCACGACTCGATGCTCAAGACCAAGCCGGGCAGCCTGCATCAGCGGCGGCTCGCCGAGCTGGGCGAGTTCGGCAACCTCGACCTGCGGGATCTCTCCGACGCCAAGGTACGCTTCGCCTACACCACCCAGTGCTTCTACTCCGCGCTGGACACCCTCGGGCTCTGCCAGTTCGTCTGGGGCCCGTCCTGGCAGCTCTACGGGCCGGCCGAGACGGTCGAGCTGGTGCGCTACGGCACCGGCTGGGACGCCACCATGCAGGAGCTCCTGCAGATGGGCGAGCGCCGCATCCAGCTCATGCGCGCCTTCAACGCCCGCGAGAAGATCGGCAAGAGCGCCGACGTGCTGCCCAAGAAGCTCTTCGAACCCCTCGGCGGCAAGGGGCCGACCGCCGGCGTGGCCCTCACCACCGAGGAGTTCGAGCACGCCCGCGACACCTACTACGAGCTGGCCGGCTGCGACCCGGCCACCGGCTACCCGACCCGCGCCCGCCTGGCCGACCTGGGGCTCGACTGGGTGGCCGAGAAGATACCGGGCGCGCGCTGACGCATCGCGATTTTCCCGATCAGACGCGCAGGCGTAGCCCGCTCCGGTGCAGCGCCCACATGAGGCCCCACCAGAGCAGCACGTAGGTGACCGCGTAGGCCAGTGAGGCGTTGACGGGAGAGCCCCACGGCGCGAACAGGTGGTCGAAGAGCCAGCCCTGCAGGCGCTGGCCGTCCGCGCCGACGCGGATCAGCAGGAGCAGGCGCGCCATCAGGCTCGACAGGAAAAAGAGCGCCAGCGCATTGACGCCCAGGACCGCGAAGGGCCGGGCCCAGCCCCGCCAGGCGCGCACCTCGGTGAGCCAGTGGCAGGCCGCCAGCGCGAGTGAGGCGAGTCCCGACATCAGGAGGGCGTACGAGCTGGTCCACAGCGCCTTGTTCACCGGGAACCAGACTCCCCAGACCTGGCCGAGTGCGGTGGCGGCGAGGCCGCCCACGGCGAGGCCGCCCACCACGCGAGCGGCCGGTCGCCCGCCACGCAGCCAGTGCCCCGCCAGCACGCCGAGCAGCGTCGTGGCGAGCGCGGGCAGCGTGCTCAGGACGCCCTCCGGGTCGTACACGCGGGAGACCTGCCAGATGTGGGGCCCGAGCAGGAGCCGATCCACGTAGCCGGCCAGGTTCCCCTCGGGGGTCAAGATCCCCGCGCCGTACCCGGGCACCGCCACCCGCGTCATGACGAGCCAGTAGCCGACGAGCAGAGCTCCCGCCGCCAGGGCCTGGGCGGGCCAGCCCCGGGATCCGCGGGTGAACACGAAGACGAGCGCGGCCATGAGATAGCACACCGCGATGCGCTGGAGCACGCCCGGGATGCGCAGGGTCGCCAGGTTGAAGAAGGGCAGCGCGTGGAGCAGCAGGCCCAGCGCGAAGATCACGAGGGAGCGCCAGAGGACGCGGCGCACCAGGCCGTGCCGACCTTGCTCGAGTCGCGATCCGAGGGCCAGCGGGATGGCCACCCCCACGATGAAGAGAAAAAACGGAAAGACCATGTCGGTCGGCGTCCAGCCGTGCCATTCCGCGTGATCGAGCGGCGGGTAGACGGCGCGCCAGGTGCCCGGGTTGTTGACGAGCACCATCGCGGCCACCGTGAGGCCGCGCAGCGCGTCTACAGAGAGCAGGCGGGGGGAGAGCAGGCGCGGCGCCGCGTCGGCGGGAGTCACAGGGGCGCCTGCGGCGGGGTCATAGGGGCGCCTGCGGCGGGGTCATA
>Ga0187892_10011750_pt1 | contig 10612 bp, 8 predicted proteins | sample MA1701073metaG_FD_139345 | JGI IMG/M metagenome (GOLD analysis project Ga0187892, IMG submission 139345) | Bio-ooze microbial communities from a basaltic lava cave in the Kipuka Kanohina Cave System on the Island of Hawaii, USA - MA170107-3 metaG ...
CATGGAGATGTCGTTGCCGCGGATCTTCCGCAGCGCCTCCTCCCGCGCCCCGATCATCTCCTGCCCGCCGAACCGGATGCTGCCCTTCGGGTGATGCGCCAGCGGATAGGGCAGCAGCTGCAGGATCGACAGCGCCGTCACCGACTTCCCCGACCCGCTCTCGCCGACGAGCGCCACCGTCTCGCCCTTGCCGATCTCGAACGAAACCCCGCGCACCGCCTTCACCTCGCGCGCCCCGCGCCCGAAGGAGACATGCAGATCGCGGACGGCAAGGAGGGGCTCGGTCATTGGGCAAACGTCTTCTTGGGGTCGAAGGCGTCGCGCACGGCTTCGCCGATGAAGATGAGAAGTGTCAGCATGATGCCGGTGACGGCGAATCCTGTGATGCCCAGCCATGGCGCCTGGGGATTGGCCTTGCCCTGCAGCAGGACTTCACCGAGCGACGGCGATCCAGGCGGCAGTCCAAAGCCAAGGAAGTCGAGACTCGCCAGGGCGCCGACCGACCCGGCCAGCGTGAACGGCAGAAACGTCATCGTCGCCACCATGGCATTCGGCAGCACATGGCGAAACATGATGACGACGTCGCGAATGCCCAGCGCCTTCGCGGCGCGGACATACTCGAGATTGCGGGCACGCAAGAACTCGGCGCGCACGACGCCAATGGGCCACATCCACCCGAACAGCAGCATGATACCGAGCAGCCACCAGAAATTCGGGGTAATCACGCCCGCGAGGATGATCAGAACATAGAGGACAGGCACCGAATCCCAGATCTCGAGAAACCGTTGGAACAGCAAGTCCGTCCAGCCGCCGAAATAACCCTGGACGGCGCCTGCCGCGACCCCGATGACAGATCCTATCGCCGTCAGAATGAACCCAAACAGCACCGAGATCCGGAATCCGTAGATGATTCGCGCGGTGACGTCTCTGGCCTGGTCGTCCGTGCCGAACCAGTTCTTCGACGAGGGCGCCGATGGCGCTGGCTCCGTCAGATCCGTGATGACGGTATCATAGCGATAGGGCACCAGCGGCCAAAGGATCCATCCCTTTTGTTGAATCAAGTCGGTCACGTAGGGATCGCGATAATCGGCCTCTGTCTCGAACTCCCCACCGAACACCGTTTCAGGGTAAGGAGTGATGATCGGGAAATACAGCTGGCCGTCATAGCGAACGAGAAGCGGCCGGTCGTTGGCCAGGAACTCCGCGGGAAGAGTAACGACGAATAGAATGAAGAAAATCCAGAATGACAGATATCCGCGCTGATTGCGGCGGAAGTTCCACAGCCGTCTCTGCGTGAGCGGCGAAATCCTGAAGCCCAGGAGGCGCGGGGTCGGCGGTCGGTTCACGCGGCGCGCCTCTCGAAATCGATGCGCGGATCGACCACTGTGTACGCGAAATCGCCAACCAGGCGCATGATCAAGCCGAGAAGCGTGAAGAAGTACAGCGTCGCAAAGATGATCGGATAGTCACGCTTGATGACCGACTCCCAACCGAGGAGGCCCAGGCCGTCCAGCGAAAAGATGCTTTCTATGAGCAGGGCACCGGTGAACAGGATGCCGATAAATGCGCTCGGAAAGCCCGCGATGACGATGAGCATCGCGTTGCGGAACACATGGCCGTAGAGTACGCGGCGCTCCGTCAATCCCTTGCTGCGCGCGGTGACGACATATTGGTTGCGAATCTGGTCGAGGAACGAGTTCTTCGTCAGCATCGTCAGGCCGGCAAAACTGCCGATGACCAGCGCGAGGAGAGGCAGCGCCATGTGCCAGAAGTAGTCAACGATTCGATCCGGCCACGACATGCTGCTCCAGTTGTCCGAGGTCAGACCGCGAAGGGGAAACCACTCGAAGTAACTGCCACCCGCAAACAAGATGATCAGCAGGATCGCGAACAGAAAGCTGGGAATCGCGCTGGCCCCGATGATGACCGTGCTCGTCCACAGGTCGAATCGCGATCCATCGTGTATGGCTCTGGCGACACCGAGCGGAATAGAGATGAGATAGACCAGCAGCGTCGTCCATAACCCCAATGAGATCGAGACGGGCATTTTCTCGACGACAAGGTCGATGACGCGTCGCCCGCTGAACAGGCTCTCGCCGAAGTCGAAGACGACGTAGCCCCGGATCATATTGGCAAATCGTACGTGCAGCGGCTTGTCGAAACCGAACTGGATTTCGATCTCCTTGATGATCTCGGGATCGAGCCCCTGCGCGCCGCGATACTTGCTGGTGACGTTGCTGCCGGTCTGCTGCGACGATTGCTGCTGACCGCCTTGAATATCGCTGCCACCCCCGCTGAACCTCGCCGTCGGATCGACCGCTGTCCCGCGCAGTTCGGCGATGATCTGTTCCACCGGCCCGCCCGGTGCCACCTGGATTATGATGAAATTGATGATCATGATGCCGAACAGCGTCGGGATCATCAGGAGAAGGCGGCGGATGATGTAGGCGATCATTGTCGAACCGCAGCAAGTTCACCGATGACGTGACCTGGATCGGCGTCGGGAAAGTGGTTCATTGCGACGACTACTGGGAGATCATGCCGTCGGTCATCCACCAGGAACCGGGGAAACCGACCGCGTAACGCGGTTTCCGATCGGGATAGGAGAACTTATTCCAGTACGCAATCCAGGTCTCGTGATTGTAGTAGCGCGGGATGCAGTACTCGTTCCAAAGCAGAACCCGATCGAGCGCCCGAGTCGTTGCTTTGAGCGTTTCGAGATCTCTGGCTGAGATGATCTGTTCGATCAGTGCGTCGACGACCGGATTCTTGATGCCGATCGAATTGGCAGAGCCCCGGACATCTGCCGCTTCCGATCCAAAGTAAGAGCGCAACTCTGGCCCCGGCGGCGGAAAGAAGTTGAAGCTGCCCGACCAGACGTCGAAGTCGAGATCATCGATCCGTTTCTCCCACTCCACTGGCGTAACGATCCGCAAGGAAGCGTCGAGACCGGCGCGTTGCATGCTTTGGATGAATGGCGAACTCTGGCGTTCGGTCTCTGGATCGGCCGTCATGATCTCGATCTTGAACTGCTCGACGGTGCCGCTCTTGACCATCTTGCCGCCCTTGAGTTCCCAACCGGCCTCCTTGAATAGGGCGATGGCCTTGCGAAGATTGCTCCTGTTATTGCCGCTTCCGTCGGTTGCCGGCGGTTCGTAGGTCTGCGTGACAACCTCGGGTGGAAGCTTGTCTTTGAAGGACTCGAGTATCGCGATCTCTTCGGGTGTTGGCGGGCCGGAGACGCCGAAATCGGAATTCGGGAAATAGCTCTTGATCCGTTTGTACTTGCCGTACAGCAACGTGCGCTGGATCGTCTCGAAGTCGTAGAGGTGGATGATGGCTCGGCGGACACGTACGTCCTGCAGCTGTGGGCGCCGGACATTGAAGAAGTAGGCCCCCATTCCGCGCGGCGTTTCGTTTGGAACCGCCCGCACAACGACCTTGCCTTCCTTCACCGACGTGAAGTCATAGCCCGTTACCCAACGCTGCGCGCTGCCTTCGCCGCGGTAGTCGATCTTGCCGGCCTTGAAGGCCTCGAACTGGACCGTGTCGTCGCGATAGAAATCGTAGCGAATCTCGTCGAAGTTGCCCAATCCACGATTCACCGGGAAATCTGCAGCCCAATAGTCCTTCACGCGCTCGTACGTAATCGAACGGCCCGGATCCACTTTGGTGATCTTGTATCCGCTATTGCCAAGCGGCGGCTCCAGAGTTGGCTTGCTGATGTCGCGGCTCTCCCAGTAGTGACGAGGAAGCGGGGCCATGCCCGCGGCCACCATGAGTGGCTTCATATTGTCCCGGGTCTTCATGGTGAACTTGACCTGGTGATCGGATAGCGCCTCGCAGCTCTCGATGTCCTCATAGAACGACTTGAGAAATGGCCTCCCATGCTGCTTTATCGTGTCAAAGGCCAATTTGAAGTCAGGTGCTGTTGTTTTGACGCCGTCGTCGTATTGCGCCTCTGAGCGAATGTTGAAGACGATCCAGCTCTTATCCTCGGGATACTCGAACGAGTCGGCGATCAGCGAATAGGCAGTCGAGAGTTCGTCATCCGACCCGATCGTCAGGCCGTCCGCGATCAAGCCAATCGAGGATGGCCAGTCGCCTTGCAAGACATAGGGATTGAGGCTGTCGAAGGAACCGAAATCCCCGAGCACGATCTTCCCGCCTTTTGGTGCGTTCGGATTGGCGTAGGGCCAATGCTCGATACCTTCCTTGTATAGTGGCTCGCCGAACTCGGCCATGGCAGCCGTCTTGATGGTGGGAACTTGCGCTAGCGCCAGTCTGAGCGCAAACGGGGACGCCACCGCAACGCCAACACTGGACACCAAGAAGCGGCGGCGGCACAGGAGAGGATTCAACATGTCAGATATTCGCCTTGACGATGAGAAAGCTTGGAGACATTCGTCGCAGAACCTCAGTGATGCGGCAATATCCAGGGCGATACGCGGCGAGCCCTAGTTCGTCTGCCTGCCCCGCAGCGCAGCCTCTTTGTCCGGATCGACCCACCAGGTGTCGAGACCCAGGGAATACTTCGGTGTGGTTTCCGGGTGCGAGAATTTGTTCCAGTATGCCACGCGGAAGAAGGGCACGTTGAACTCCGGAATCAGGTAGAAACCCCACCGCAGGACACGATCGAGCGCACGTGTGTTTGCAATCAGGCTCTCGCGGTCGGGCGCGGCAATGAGCAAATCGATCAGTTCATCGATTACTGGGTCCTTGATGCCGACATAGTTCTGGCTGCCCCGCTGGTCGGCGGCTGCCGATCCCCAATACTCGCGCTGCTCGTTTCCGGGCGACAGCGGTGCGGGAAACCGGATGATCGTCACATCGAAATCGAAATCATTGAGCAGATTGACGTACTGCGTACTGTCGACCGATCGCATCTGCGCGGTGATGCCCAACCGCTCGAGATTCTGGACGAATGGCTGTGTCGCTCGCTCGGCTTGCGGATTCCCCAGCAAGATCTCGAATTGCATGACCTTGCCCGTCTGGGAGTTCGCGAGCTTGCCGTTCTTGATCTCCCATCCGGCGCCCTTTAGGAGCTCGATCGCCTTCCGGAGGCTGGGGCGGATGTTCCCAGAGCCATCCGTCTTCGGCGGTTGATATTCTGTCGTGAACACCTCATCCGGGATCCGGCCACGATATTTTTCGAGGATCTCCAGCTCGGCCCCGTTCGGTATGCCCGTTGCCGCCAATTCCGATCCCTGCCAATAGCTACGGGTTCTCGTCAGCTGGCCGTCGGACAGTGTCTTGTTCGTCCATTCGAAGTCATAGGCGTACGCCAAGGCTTCACGCACTTTCCGATCCTTGAAGGTTTCGCGGCGCAGGTTGTAGATGAAGCCTTGCATTCCCTGTGGTGTCTGATCGGGAATGTTCTCCATGATAACGCGGCCATCCTTCCTGGCTGGAAAATCGTAGGCCGTTGCCCATTGGCGGCTGCTGCTCTCGAGTCTCAGGTCGACGTTTCCAGCCTTGAATGCTTCAAGGGCCACGGTCGGATCGCGATAGTAGTCATATCGGACGACGTCCCAGTTGTTTTGGCCGGCGTTGACTGGCAAGTCCTTGCCCCAATAGTCCGGAACCCGTTTGAGCTCGACCCAGCGCCCGGCCTCGAATGCAGCGACCTTGTACGGGCCGCTGCCCAGCGGCGGTTCGAGGGTCGGCTCGTCGAACTTGCGTCCTTCCCAGTAGTGCTTCGGAAGAACCTGCAGGCCACCGACGATAACCGGAAGTTCGCGGTTGCTTCCACCACTGAACGTGAATTTCACCTTGCGCTCATCCACCGCCTCCACCTTGACGACGTTCTGATAGTAGAGCTTGAAATTCGGCGCCCCCTTGGTCGTGAGGATGTCGAAGGAGAAGATGACATCGTCGACCGTGATCGGTTTTCCGTCGTGCCAGCGGGCGTCCTGTCTGATAACGAAGGTTACCCACGACCTGTCGTCTGGGGCTTCGACCGACTCCGCGATGAGACCATAGTCCGTTGCGGCCTCATCGAAACTGGGAGTCATCAAGGTCTCGATCGATGAGCTTGGACCGGGGTCGCCCTTGATGATGAATGCGTTGAAACTGTCAAAGGACCCAACGGCCGAATAGCGAATCGTCCCACCCTTCGGCGCCTGCGGATTCACATAGTCGAAATGCGTGAAGTCGGGCCCGTACTTCGGCTCGCCGTGAATGGCGATCGCATGCGTCACCTTCGCGGCCCCTTCTGCCCTCGCCGAGCGATGGAGGAGTCCGGTGAGCGGCAGTGCAGCGGAGCCGATGAGGATGGAGCGTCGCGGCAACAGCATCGGGACACCTCCGTCGGGTGAGATCAACGCCGAATCAGCATATTAGATCAATCCCGCCCGTGCGCCAGTCCATCGCGCCGAATTGACGACCCGCGAGCCCGTCCCGCGGTTTCGGTCTGGCAGCCCCGCCCGGTACCCCCGTTGCCCCTCTGCCACCCCGCCGCTAGGTTGCGCCGCGCCAGCAAAGTCGCCGGGGGGATCAATCTTGGGCAGCCGCATCAGAGCCATCACCTTCGATCTCTGGGACACCATCGTCCACGACGATTCCGACGAGCCGAAACGTGCTGCCCAAGGGTTGCGCTCGAAGAAGGCCGAGCGCCGCCACCTCCTGTGGGAGGCGCTGAACCGCCAGCAGCCGATCGCCGAGAGCGCTGTCAGCCTCGCCTACGACGTCGGCGACGCCGCCTTCAACCGGGTCTGGCACGATCAGCACGTCACCTGGACCATCGCCGACCGCCTGCGCGTCATCCTGAAGGGCCTCGGCCGCACCCTGCCGGAGCCCGAATTCGCCCGCGTCGTCGCCGAGCATGAGGAGATGGAGTGCCGGATCCGTCCGGACCTCATCCCCGGCATCGCCGAGGCGCTCCAGGCGCTCCACGGCCGCTACCGCACCTGCGTCGTCTCCGACGCCATCGTCTCGCCCGGCCGCTGCCTGAAGCAGCTCCTTGAGAGCTACGGCCTGGCCCGCCATTTCGACGGCTTCGTCTTCTCCGACGTGGTCGGCCACTCCAAGCCGCACCGCGCCATGTTCGAGGACGCCGCCCGCCAGATGGGGGTCGAGCTGGCCGAAATCGTCCACATCGGCGACCGCGACCACAACGACGTCAAGGGCCCGCAGAAGCTCGGCATGAAGGCCATCCTGTTCACCGCCACCCGCCCGGCCGACAAGGACCACACCTCGGCCGACGCCATCTGCGAGCGTCACGCCGACCTGCCGGCCATCGTCGATCGGCTGGCGGCGGCGCCTTGACTCCGGGCGACACCTCGTCAGCGGAACCGGCTGGGCCCGCGAAGCGGCTCGGAATCGATGCGCTGCGTCATCGCGATTTCGCGCTCTACGTCTCCGGCTCTTTCCTGTGGACCATCGCGCTGCAGATCCAGGCTCTGGCCCTCGCCTGGCAGATCTACGAGATCACGCGCGATCCGTTCCAGCTCGGCCTGATCGGCCTCCTCGAATTCCTGCCCGCCGCGTTGCTGGCCCTGCCGGCCGGCCACCTCGCCGATCGGCTGGATCGCCGGCGGATGATCCTCGTCGGCGTCGGCGCCGAGCTGGCCGCGGCCCTGGTGCTGGTCGGGTTCGCCCTGGCCGGCCGCATGTCCGTGCCGGTCATCCTGTCGCTGGCGCTCGTCTTCGGCATCGCCCGCGCGATCTCGACCCCGCCGGCGCGCGCCCTCCTGCCGAGCCTGATGCCGAAGGAGGAGCTGGCCAGCGCCATCGCCTGGTCGTCGACCTCCTGGCAGGTCGCCACCATCGCCGGCCCCGGCCTGGGCGGTTTGCTCTATGCGATCGCCCCGCCTGTCGCCTATGGCGGTGCCGCGCTCGCCTTCGCCGCTGCGACCGTTGCCACCGTCCTCATGCGCGGCCGGCCGGTGGAGCGCCCGGCGGCGGGAGCGACGGACGGCGCCGGCGACCTCGCCGCGATCGTCGCCGGGCTGGTGCTGATCTGCCGCAACAAGCTGCTGCTGGCGGCGGTCTCGCTCGACCTGTTCGCGGTGCTGTTCTCCGGTGCCACCGCCCTGATTCCGGTCTTCGCGCAGGACATCCTCAAGGTCGGGTCCGACGCCGGCGGCCTCCTGCGCAGCGCCCAGGGATTCGGCGCGGTGGCGACCGCGCTGCTGCTCACGCAGGTCCCGTTGACGCGCCATGTCGGCCGTCGCCTGTTCATTGCCGTCGGCGTCTTCGGGCTGGCGGCCCTCGTCTTCGGTCTGTCCACCTGGTACTGGCTGTCCTTCCTCGCCGTCCTCGTGCTCGGCGCTGCCGACATGGTCAGCGTCTACGTCCGGGGGACCTTGGTGCCGCTCGCCACGCCGGATGCCCTGCGCGGCCGGGTGCTGGCGGTCGAAGCCGTGTTCATCGGCGCCTCGAACGAGCTCGGCATGTTCGTCGCCGGCAGCGCCGCTGCCCTGCTCGGCCCGGCCGTCGCCGTGCTCGCCGGTGGCAGCCTGACCCTCCTGGTCACGGCCGTCTGGTCGCGGATCTTCCCGGTCCTGCGTCGCGTCGACCGCTTCACGGACGTCGGATGAAGGAGGCGCACGGGTCTGCGGACGGCTTCGTCGCCTTCGCGCATCGCGACTTCGCCGCCTATTGGTTCGGAACGCTGTTCGGCAATCTCGGCTTCCAGATGCAGAGCGCGGCGCTGTTCTGGCAGGTCTACGACCTCACCGGCAGCACGCTCGATCTCGCCTTTGTCGGCCTCGCCGAGTTCGCCCCCTCGCTGCTGCTCCTGGCGATCACCGGCCCGACCGCCGATCGGGTCGAGCGCCGCCTGATCGTGCAGTGCGGCTTTGCGGTGCAGCTGATCGGCGCCCTGCTGCTGGTCGCCTTCACCCTGGGCGAGCCGGCCCAGGCGGGGCCGTTCTTCATCGTCGCCTTCCTCTTCGGCGTCGTCCGCGCCTTCAGCCAGCCGGCCAACCGCGCCATGGTCGCGACGCTGGTGCCGACGGCGCATCTCGCCAACGCCGTCGCCTGGCGCTCGACCGGCTTCCAGGCGGCGATCATCGGCGGCCCGATGCTGGCCGGCCTGATCTATCTGGTCGGCCCGGTCGAGGTCTACGTGACGGTCGCCGCGGTCATGCTGCTGGCCGTGGTCGCGATGCAGCTGGTGACGCGTCGGCCGCCGTCGAGCGCCGGCGAGCGCCCCGGCTGGACCAGCCTGATCGCCGGATTGCGCTTCATCCGCAGCCAGCCGGTCCTGCTCGGTGCCATCTCGCTCGACCTGTTCGCGGTGCTGTTCGGCGGCGCCGTCGCGCTCCTGCCGGTCTATGCGAAGGACATCCTGCATGTCGGCACGGTCGAGTACGGCCTGCTGCGCAGTGCCGCCGCCGTCGGCGCCGTCGCCATGGCAATGGTACTCACGCAGCTCCCCCTGCAGGGCCGCGTCGGCCGCACGTTGTTCATCGCCGTCGCCGTCTTCGGCGTCGGCACCATCGTCTTCGGCCTTTCGGAAAACCTCTACCTGTCGCTCGCCGCTCTCGTCACGCTCGGCGCCGCCGACATGATCAGCATCTACGTCCGCTCCAACATCGTGCCCCTGGCCACGCCCGACAACATGCTGGGGCGAGTCACCGCAGTGGAAATGCTGTTCGTCGGCGCCTCGAACGAGCTCGGCGCCTTCGAATCCGGCGCCGTCGCCTGGCTCATCGGCCCGGTCGCCACCGTCGTCCTCGGCGGCGTCGCCACGCTCGCCGTCTGTGGCCTGTGGATCCGCTGGTTCCCGGCGCTGTACCAAGTCGATCGGCTGGACCGGCGCCTCTGAATCTATCCTCGACCCAAAAACGGTTCAGATGACAGGCGATAGAACAGCAGATCCGTGCCGTTCGCCTGTCGCCGCCCCGCGGCGGAGAAGCCGAGCTTGGCGATGACGCGCTGCGAGCGGAGATTGCCGGGATAGGCCAGTGCGACGATTTCCGGCAGCAGCAGCGTGCGGAACGCATAGGTCAGGCAGGGCATCGCCGCCTCCGTCGCGTAACCCTGACCCCAGGCTCCCGCGTGGAACCGGTAGACCAGCTCGATCTCCGGAGAGTCCGCCAACGGCACGAGGCCGACGGTGCCCAGGAAGTCGTCGGACCGGTCCCGACGAAACACACTCCAGAATCCCAGCCCGTCGGTGCGGCCCTCCCGAAGACGCGCGCGCAGCCGCTCCTCGTGGTTCGCCAAATCCGGCACCTTGCCGTCGCCGACGAAGCGCATGACCTCGGGATCGCCGTCCATCCGCAGCATGGCCGGCACGTCGTTCTCGTGCCGCGGTCGCAGCGAGAGCCGTTGCGTCGTCAGGTCCGGCAATTGCGGCATGCTCCCTCCGGCGCCGAGCATAGCGCGGGCTGCCGGGTAACCGAAGGGCCGACGAGGCGCCGGCGGTCGCCGGCCTTCGACTCATCGTCGCGGCGAGCCCGTCAGCTCGTTCAGAGGTTTCGTTCGATCCACTAGCCCTTGCCGCTGCACGGCGGCGAGCACCGGCAGCTCGCGCGGGTCCAGCAGTCCGGTCTGTGCCAGCACCGAGGCCTGGTCCCAATAGACGTGCTCGCTCTCGATGCGGCCGTTGCGAAACGTGACGACAATGACCAGCGGGATTTCGACCCGCCTTCCGGTCGGCGCG
>Ga0187892_10011751_pt1 | contig 10611 bp, 8 predicted proteins | sample MA1701073metaG_FD_139345 | JGI IMG/M metagenome (GOLD analysis project Ga0187892, IMG submission 139345) | Bio-ooze microbial communities from a basaltic lava cave in the Kipuka Kanohina Cave System on the Island of Hawaii, USA - MA170107-3 metaG ...
AAGCCGATGACGTTGGCGACGAGCAGGTTCCCCTGGCTCTCCGGGGGGAAGTGGCGGCTGGAGAGGATTTCGGTCGCGGGGCAGGGGCGCGTCCGCTGTGCGAAGATGCGCGGCGGCTTGGGGTGCTTCCGGGGGAAGTCCGCGCGGCCGGAGAAGGTGACGGTGTAGTACGTCTCCTCGGTCGTCCCGTCGGTGACGAAGTCCTGGCCCCAGCGGTCGAAGACGTGGCCGTGGGGGTTGGCGAAGCCGAAGCTCACGAAGGTCTCGAACTTATGGGTGCGCGGCTCGTAGCGGAAGACGCCCGCGTTGGCCAGCCGCACCGGCGGTCCGTAGGGGGTCTCGACCTGGGAATGGTGGAAGGTCCCTTCCTGCATGTACAGGCCGCCGCCCGGGTCGAAGACGAAACTGTTGATCGTGTGGTGCGTGTCGGCCGTGTCGATTCCTTCCACGACCCGTTCGCGCACGTCGGCCTTGTCGTCGCCGTCGGTGTCCTTGAGGAAGAGGACGGCGGGGCCCTGCGCGACCAGGACGCCGCCGTTCCAGAACTCGAAGCCGGTCGGGTTGTGCAGGTCGCCGGCGAACGTCTTGCAGCGGTCGGCCTTCCCGTCGCCGTCGTCGTCCTCGAAGATGAGGAGCTTGTCGTTCATCGGGTCCTTGGGTTTCCAGTGGACGTAGGTCGGGTACGCGGCGACCCAGACGCGCCCCTTCGGGTCGATGGCCATCTGGACCGGGTTGGCGAGCTCGGGGAAGCGCTCCTCCGACGCGAAAAGATTCACCTTCATTCCCTTGGCGACCTGCATGCGCGTGATCGCCATCTCCGCGTCGATGAAGACGTGCGCCCCGCCTGCCCCGGCGCCCGGCTTGTTCGTCGTGACGGGGATGAAGTCGGGGGTGTTCGAGTCGTCGACGGTGAACTCCTTGCCTTGCGCCGCGGCCCACACGCGCCGGTCGCGGTTGGCGGTCATGACGTCGAGGATCTCGAGCTCGCGTTGCATGACGACGCGGTTCGTCTGCCCGCCGACGAACTTGAGGTCCGCGCGGCCGCCGTAGATCGAGTAGCCGTCGGTGGTGCGGTAGCGCTGGTACCAGTGGAAGTCCTTGTCGAGGACGGCCTGGCGGAGCTTCTCGGTCGCGGCCGACTCGCGGGTCGGGCCCGGGGCGCCGAAGAGCGCCTCGTCGATCAGGCGGGCGAGCGACTCGTTGCCCCGTTCGTTGAAGTGCACGCCGTTGATCGTGAGCGGCCGGGCGGCCTGGGCGTAGGCCTTGGCGGTGGACGGAAAGAGGTCCACGAAGGGGACGGCGTGGGCCTTGGCGATCCCCGCCACGGCGCGGGCGTAGAGGGCGAGCCGGGCGTTGTTCTGCGTCCCGTCGGGAAGGTTCCGGTCGCGAAGGTCCTCGTGGGCGGCGGGAGAGAAGAGGACGAGGCGTGGCGCCGACCGGCCGTTGTACTTCTGGGCGAGCACGTGCCGGACCCAGTCGCCCAGGTCCTTTTTGAACTTTTCGAGGCCCGCGTCGCCGGAGAACGATTCGTTGTACCCGAAGAAGGCGAAGACGACGTCGGCCTGGGTGAAGGTCAGCCAGTGATCCGGGCTGCCGAAGCCCGCCGAGCGCAGGCGCAGGGTGACTTCGTCCCCCGAGAACCCGAGGTTGCGGACCGTGAGCTCGTGCGCGGGGAATCGGCTCTGGAGGACGGTCTCCAACCACCCGTGGTGCTGCATCCGGTCGGCCAGCGTGTTCCCGACCAGGCGGATCCGGTCCCCTTTCTCGAGGGTCAGCTTGGGCGGCTCGGCCTGCCGGCCAGTCACGATCAGGGCGGCCAGCACCGCGGGAATCGCTCGCATCGGAATCTCCAGTAATGGCTGCTTCAACCGAATTAGCTACCTATAGGTACAATCGGCTCCCCCGCACCATTTATTTTTGTTCAGAGAGGCTTCCTTCCGTGACAATAGGGACATGAAGAATCAGACGGCTCTCTTCGACGGGGTCCCCGACCAGGTCTACGACATTCGCACCAAAGCCCCCGGTCCCGCAGGGCGGCTGCCGGTCACGGAAGACCTGCTTCTCAACCGGCCGAGCGGCGACCTTTTCGGCCTCACGCAGAACGCGGGCATGGGGTGGGATCCCAAGGAGGTCGGCCGGAAGCCGTTCCTGATCCTGAGCACGCAGGGCGGCGTCCGGGCGCCCGACGGACGGCCCGTCGCGCTCGGCTATCACACGGGCCACTGGGAGATCGGCCTTCTCGTCCAGGAGGCCGCCCGCGAGCTCCGCGCGCGCGGCGCGCTGCCTTTCGCCGCGTTCTGCTCCGACCCGTGCGACGGCCGCACGCAAGGCACCACGGGCATGTTCGACAGCCTTCCGTACCGGAACGACGCGGCCGTCGTATTCCGTCGCCTGGCCCGTTCGCTGCCCACGCGCGCCGGGATCCTCGGTGTGGCCACGTGCGACAAAGGCCTCCCGGCCATGATGATGGCGCTCGCGGGCATGAGGGAGCTGCCGTCCGTTCTCGTCCCCGGCGGCGTGACGTTGCCTCCGAGTCAGGGCGAGGACGCCGGCAAGGTGCAAACCCTGGGGGCGCGGTTCGCCCACGGGCTCGTCACCCTCGAAGAGGCGGCCGATTTGGGGTGCCGGGCCTGCGCGACTCCGGGGGGCGGGTGTCAGTTCCTGGGAACGGCCGCGACGTCGCAGGTCGTCGGCGAAGCCCTGGGCCTTTCCGTGCCGCACTCGGCCCTGGCGCCGTCCGGACAGCCCGTATGGCTCGACCTGGCCGGCCGCTCGGCGCGCGCGCTGCTCGACCTCGAGGCGCGCGGGATCCGGTCGAAGGACATCGTGACTCCGGCCGCGGTGCGGAACGCCATGACGGTTCACGCCGCCTTCGGCGGGTCGACCAATTTGTTGCTGCACATCCCCGCGATCGCCCATGCCGCGGGTCTCGCGCGCCCGACGGTCGAGGACTGGATCGCGATCAACCGGCGCGTCCCCAGGATCGTCTCGGTCCTCCCCAACGGGCCGGTCCATCACCCGACCGTTCGCGTCTTTCTGGCGGGCGGGGTCCCCGAGGTCATGCTCCACCTGAGGCGGCTCGGGCTCCTGGAGACGGACACCCTTACGGTAACCGGCAAGAGGCTGGGCGAAGTGCTGGACGGCTGGGAGGCGAGCGAGCGTCGCGCCCGCTTCCGGGACGTGCTCCGCCGCGAGGACGGCGTGGACCCCGACGACGTGATCCTTTCGCCCGAAGCCGCGCGCGAGCGGCGCCTGGCGAGCACGGTGACCTTTCCCAAGGGGAACGTGGCCCCGGAAGGGTCCGTCGTGAAGAGCACGGCGATCGATCCCTCGGTGCTCGACCCCGATGGCGTGTATCGCAAGGAAGGTCCGGCGCGCGTCTTCACGAGCGAGTCGGGCGCGATCGCCGCGATCAAGAATGGTCACGTCAAGGCGGGGGATATCGTGGTGCTGGCGGGCTGCGGTCCCCTGGGCACCGGCATGGAGGAGACGTATCAGCTCACCTCGGCGCTGCGCCACCTGCCGTTCGGGCCGCAGGTCGCGCTCGTCACCGACGCGCGCTTCTCGGGCGTTTCGACGGGCGCCTGCATCGGCCACGTCGGGCCGGAGGCCTTGGCGGGCGGCCCGATCGGCAAGCTTCAGGACGGCGACCGCCTCCGCATCGTGATCGATCCTGTGCGTCTCGAAGGGCGCGTCGACTTCGTGGGAGAAGGCGATCGTCGGTTCGAGCCGGAAGAAGGGGCGTCGATCCTCGCGCGCCGGCCACCGCGGGCCGACGTGCGTCCCCACCCGGAGCTGCCCGAGGATACGCGCCTCTGGGCTGTCCTCCAGCGCGCGGGCGGCGGCACCTGGGGCGGCTGCGTGTACGACGTCGACGCAATCGGGCGCGCACTGTCCGGCCGGGCCGGGTCTTGAACCCGCCCGCCGCGGGGTTGACGTCGTACGTACAAATACGCATCCTGAAAGCCATGAAGAGTCTGACGGTCAAGGGGGACGACCGGCTGTACCGCCAACTGGATCGGTACGTGCGGCGCAAGGGATACACGAAAAATGGCCTCATCGTTTCCCTTCTTAAGTCAGTGCTTCGGCCGGTTCGCGGGCTGCGAGGCGTTCCGCTCTATCCCGATCACCCCTATTGGGGAATCGTGGGCAAGGGCGTGGATCGGGAGGGGGCTACGGACGTGAGCGAGAATCGACTCCTACCTCTATAGCCGCCGCCAAGAGACCTGAAGCCATCTTCGCCGACACGAACGGGTTCTTCGCGGCGGCGGCCGAATGGAATGGGTACAATCCCATCGGGATGCTTCATGGCACGACGTGAGAGATTTCGGAAGATTTCTTGGTCCATCGGCTCCTCTGTTTTGGTACTGATCGTCCTGATTGTCTTTTTCTTTCCCGTCACCCAGAACGTTGAGACTTGGAGCGGCCACGTTCAACTGGAGTGGAGCTTCCTGAAGTTCGTCCGTGTCTGGAACATTCAGGGCCATCAGCCCCAAATTTTCTTGTTGGTCTTCGAAGCGGCGGTGGCGGCCTTTATCGGCGTCCTTGTTTGGGCCGGGATGTCGGAGGCTGAGAACCGCGCCACGGAAACGCGTCGCGGGACTCTGTAGATGTTGCGGTTAGGCTGCCGAGGAACGACGTCGACCGGATGAAGCCGGCGTAATACCGCGATGGCGACGCTGTGACGGATTACGGGTTTCGGAGGAGGCGAAGGAGATCCTCGAGGTCCAGGGTGTTGACCACATCCTTCGGCTCCAGCCACCCGCGGCGAGCCTGGTCGATCCCCCACCGCAGGTAGTCGAGCTCACGGGTACTGTGAGCGTCGCTGGAGATGGCCACGCGCACGCCGAGCTCCTTGGCCCGGCGGCAGGCGACGTCATCCAAGTCGAGCCGGTGGCTGTCCCGAGTGCAACAAATCAAAATCTTTGTTTTGTTGCACCCGAGCCCATCCGACAAAACGGAGCTACACCCCCGTACGCGCCGGACCCCGAGACCGGGAATGCGGATCAGCTCCAGGAGACCACAGGGGTATCTTGCTTCCAGTTCTTGGAGCCGCGTCAGGTGACCTGAACGGGCGTACGACCGGATGAGCCCGGCCAGACGAGGCCCCACGCCGGGCAGGTCGGCGGGGTCCCGATCGTGCGTCACCGCTTCGAGCACGTCATAGGGTGCGGCGCGGACGGAACGGGCGGCTCTTCGGTAGGCTCGCGTGCGGAACCGGTCGGCGCCGTCCAGTTCGAGGTACTGGGCCAATCGCTCGAGGGCGGAAGCCAGTTCCAGGTTCCGGACCAGCATGAGCCAAGCGCGCGTCTATTCGCTCGCGGGACGGACCTTGACCTGAGGCCGTTCGCGGACCGGCGGGCGGGCGATCTCCTGTCTCATCGAGGGGCGCTTTCGCCGGTGAAAGGCGGGAAGAAAGACGGACCGTCCCGTCCGGATGGACTCGTCGATCGCCCGGATCACCCGCACGTCCGCCAGCCCTTCGGCGCCCGACGGCTCCGGCTCCTTGCCGGCGAGGATGCAGTCCGAGAAATAAAGAAGCTCGGGCGCAAATTGGTCCCGCTTGGGGAACGTCCGCGTCTTCGTCTTGCCGCCGACCGTCAGGCGGTGCGTGATGCCCTCCGTGTATTCGAAGGATCGCTCCACGCAGAGGACTCCCTCCGTGCCCACGATCCGGAATTCGTCCGTATCGGCCGCCCCGAAACTCGATACGAAGGTGGCCAGGCGGGCGTCGGGGAATCGGAGGACCGCCGCCGTCGCCTCGTCCACCTCCCGGAAACGTCTTTCGCCGCCGTTCTCGGCGAACCCCAGAACTTCGGTCGGCTCGTCCCGGAAGAGATATCGCGCCGCGTTGATGCAATAGACTCCGATGTCGTACAACGGTCCACCCCCTCGGGCCGCCGAAAGGCGGATGTTCTTCTCGTCCTTCACCGGGAAGGAGAACGTGGAGCTGAAGAACCTCGCCTCCCCGATCTGGCCGGATCGCACGACCTCCACCGCCTCCAGGTTGGCGCGCTCGAAGTGAAGGCGGTAGGCGGTCATGAGCTTGACGCCGGCCGCCTCCGCCGTCTCGATCATGTGCCGACATTCGTCCTCGTCGAGCGCGAGCGGCTTCTCGCAGAGGACGTGGACGCCCGCGCGCGCCGCCCGGACGGCATACTCGCGGTGCATGTCGTTCGGGAGGGCGATATAGACCGCGTCGACCTCGCCGTTCCGGAGACATTCTTCATAGGCCTCGTAAGGGTAGGCCTTCCGCAGGCGGTACCTGCGGGAAAGCTCCCGGCGCTTCTTTTCGTCGCCCGAAACGAGGGCCACGAGTTCGGAATTCCGGCCCGCGTGCGCGAAGGCGGGAAGGACGGCGGCCTGGGCGATATGGCCGGCGCCGATCACGGCGTAGCGAACCTTGCGCCGGCGGAACTTGATGCGGGCGATCATGGAATTCGGGCCTCCAGTGAGTGAGGTCACATCCCAAGAGGGTGATGGACAGCGCCGGGAAGACGTTACGATCCCATAAGACAAACCGTTTGTTTTATGGGACGTCGGTTACAGCGTCCGCGCGAGGCAGCCGCCGTCCACGAGGAGGGTGGAGCCGGTGACGTAACTGCCGGCCTCGCTCGCCAGGAAAAGGCCGGGCCCCGCAAGCTCGTCGGGGCGGCCCCAGCGGCCCAACGCCGTCCGGTCCGAAAAGTGCTTCTTTTGCTCGTCCGAAAGGAGCCTCCCCGGCAAGTCGGTCAGGAAGGGACCGGGGGCGATGCAGTTTACCGTGATATTAAAAGGTCCCAGGTCGATCGCCATCGCCCGCGCCAGGCCCACCAGGGCCGACTTCGTGGCGCAGTAGGCGTTCCGCGCCTCCTTGCCTCCGACGCCCAGGACCGACGAAATGTGGATGATCCGTCCCCACTTCCGCGCCTTCATGCCGGGGATGAGAGCGCGCGAGAGTCGCATGCAGCTCGACAGATTCAGCTCCACAATCTCGTCCCACGTCTTGTCGGTCACCTGGTCGATGGGTTGGGGAATGTTCGTCCCCGCGTTGTTGACCAGGATGTCGACGCGGTCGAAGCGGGCGAGCGCCGCCTTGGCCAGCTCGTCCCCCTGCTTGCGGTCGACCATGTCGCAGACGAAGGACTCCACGCGGACCTTGAGGCCTTTCCCGATTTCGCCCGCGGCAGCGCGGAGCTCGTCCTCGTGGCGGCTCGAGATGAGCACGTTCGCCCCCGCCTCGGCGAAGCCGCGCGCCATCGCCTTCCCCAGCCCCTTGCTGCCGCCCGTGACGAGGGCGACTTTCCCGGACAGGTCGAACAGGGGATGGATCATGATCGGAGCCCTTTCAATCACGCTTCTGCTTCATCCACCAATCTCGGAACGCTTTGAGGCGGGGAAGGGATTCGCGGTCCTTCACACGTCCCGTGGCTTCCTTGCTGCGGATGATGTCGTCGATGTGACACACCCTCATGCCCTCGACGGTCAGCGCCCGGCGCTCGGCGTCCGCAAACTTCTCGATGCCGTCCGGCGCGAATACCAGGTCCAGATCGAAGGGGCCGTAGCGGAGCTGAACAAAATCCTTGCCCCGCACGATGTCCTTTTCGTGCGCGGCCGTCAGGGGGAATCCGAGTTCCTTCAAGGCGGCGACGACCGCCCTTCCGTTTTCCGGGCTCCGTTCCACGAACAGGTCAGCATCCTGAGTCGTATCCGGGAATCCCAGGAGGATGGCGCCGGATTTCCCGATGAAAAGGTACTTCACCCGGTTCTTGTGGAGCGCCGCGGAAAGCTCTTGAGCCTGCCGGTATTCAAACCGTGCGGCCATAGCCCAGCCAGGAAGGGAGATTCTCTTCGCACCAGCGTCGGTACTCCGCCGTCGTGTCGAACGACCGATAAGGCTCGTCGTCGAGCACGGGCTTGTAGGTATGGATGAAGGCGTAGCGGAGGCGTTCCTCCAAAGACCGTTTCGCGGCCGCTTCGAACTCCTCGATCCATTCCGCTTGCTCTGCGTTCACGCCCCAAGTCTAACAGGGGCCGAAGACGCCGTCTAGCGCAGCGAGCGCAGGCGGTCGCGTTCGGCGCGCGCGTCCGGGTCCTTCGGGTTGACCGCGAGCGCCGCCTCCAGGTCCTTCTCCGCGGCCGCGAGGTCGTCCGCGGGATTCTCGCCGCGCCGGGACCGATACAGGGCGCGCTGGAGGCGGACGGCGGCCCGCGCGGTCCAGGCCGGAGTGTAATCGGTCTCCCAGAGGAGCCACGCCGTGGCGGCCCGGGGCATGAGCCGCAGGGCCTGGGTCAGGTCCTCCTCGGCGCGGGCGAAGTCGGGCCGCGGGTCCTCGCCCGCCTTCATCTTCAGGACCCCGCGGAGCGTGGCCACGCGGCCGCGGTTCCTCCAGGCGTTCATGTACAGGCGGTAGCTTCGGAGCGCCTCGTCGAAGTCCTCCTCCGCGCGCGCCAGGTCCTCGCCGGACTTCGCGAGGTGTATCCGGAGATAGCCGCGGGCGTTTCGCGCCGCCAGGTCCTGCGGGTTCGCGCGCAGGGCCGCCTCCAGGTCCTCTTCGGCGAGCGCGAAATCGGGCGCGGGATCCCCGCCGCGGCCGGCCTGCCAGACCGCGCGGCGGGCGCGCACCAGGCCTCGTTCGCGCCGCGCCTCGGGAACGTCGCCTTCCCCGGTGAAATCTTCCTCCGCGCGGGCGAAGTCGTCGAGCGGCTCCTCCCCCCGGTTCATCCTCCAAAGTCCGCGGCCGGCTCGTATGATTCCCCGCTTGTGCCGGGTCCCCCCCAACCCTTGCCCGAGGCCTATCGCCTGGGTCAGATCGTCCTCCGCCGCGGAAAAGTCCGCCAGGGGCTCCTCGCCCTTGAGCACCCGCCGCTGGCCGCGGATGTACCGGGCGCGGCTCCGCCCGACCCAATGCGGGAGGTACCCCTTGTCCTGCAGAATCGCCTCCGTGAAGAGCCGCTCCGCTTCGGCCCAGATGGCCTCGTTGTCCTCCTGGTTTCGCTGGAACCAGGTGACCCAAGCCGCCGCCTCCCAGGCCTCCTCCATCCGGGGATCCTTCCGGATGGCCTCCCGGAGAGCGTCCAGCGCCCCGGGCGAATTCAGCCAGTAGCCCAGGGAACCCCGGACCACCAGGACGTGCGCCTCGCCGATCGCCGGGGACGCGCGGCCTTCCCGGATCAGACGCTCCAGGGTCCCGTAGTCTTCCTTGATGCGGTCCTTGAGCCGGATCAAAGTCGCATTCGCCCGTTCCGCCTCGTCCCACCGCGCGACCGGCGCCTCCCGGGCCGCCCGCGCCGTGACCGGCCCGTCTTTCAGCGAATAGTAGGACGACAGCCACCAGCGCTCCAGCTCCGCCCCGTAGCGCTTCGTGAGGAGGATCGCCCGCTCGTACAGCGCCGGGGCGTACTCGCGGTCCTTCCGGAGGGCGCGCTCCTGGAAGTCCAGCGCCTTGTCGTCCTCCATGAGCGCCCGGTGCATCCTCCCGATCAAGTAGTCCGGCTCCGCCAGCTCGGGTGCCCGGGCGACCGCCTCGCGGTGCGCCGATTCGAGCCGGGGCATGAAGTCCCTCATCCGCTCGTTCGCCCCGACGCGGCGCGAGAGAAGCGCCGCCTCCAGCGCCACGCGAGCCATCTCGCGGACCGTCCCGAGCGCCGCCTCCCGGTCGCGGCGCGCCGTCGCGTTCGCGGCGATCCCCACGCCGATCGCCAGGGCTGCCGCCGCGCCCAGCGCGATCGCCGCCGGGTTTCGCTTGAGCCGCCGCGCGAGCCGGGCCGCGCGGCTCGGCGGGCGCGCCGCGATCGGCAACCCCTCGCGCGACCGGCGCAGGTCTTCCGCCAGTTCGGCCGCCGAGGCATACCGGCGCGCCGGCTCTTTCTCGAGCGCCTTGAGAACGATCGTCTCGAGGTCTCGCGGAACGTTCGAATGGAGCCGGCGCGGCGGCACCGGCTCGTCGCGCACGATCTTCGCGTAGATCTCCGTCACGGTTTCGCCGACGTGGGGCGGACGGCCCGTCAACCCCTCGTAAAGGATCGCGCCCAGCGCGTAGACGTCGGTTCGCGGCGAGACCGGGCCCAGACTTCCTTCCACCTGCTCGGGGGCCATGTAAGGCGGCGTGCCCAGGGTCGTCCCCGCGCGCGTGAGCTCGACGCTCGAGTCGGCGACGTGGGCCAGGCCGAAGTCCCCCACCTTGGGCTCGCCCTGAGGCGTGACCAGGATGTTCGCGGGCTTGAGGTCCCGGTGGACGATCCCGCGCTCGTGGGCGGCCGAGACCCCGCGCGCCGCGCGCTCGACGAGACGCGCCGCCTCGGCCGGCTCCCCGCGGCGCTCCTTCCAGAGACGGTTGAGCGGCAGCCCGTCGACCCGCTCGAGGACCAGATAGAAGGTTCCGCCCCGCTCTCCGACGTCGTAGACCGCCACGACGTTCGGGTGGGCGAGGCCGGCGGCCGCCTGACCCTCGCGGCGGAACCGTTCCTGCGCCTGGCCGCTCAGGGCGAGCGTCTCGCGGAGGACCTTGAGAGCGACGGGGCGCTTGAGCTCGCGATCCCACGCGCCGTAGACGACCGCGCTTGCCCCTTCGCCGAGGCGGTCGCGGATTTCGTACCGCGGGAAGTCCGGTGGCGGTGCGGCCGCCGCCG
>Ga0187892_10011752_pt1 | contig 10610 bp, 9 predicted proteins | sample MA1701073metaG_FD_139345 | JGI IMG/M metagenome (GOLD analysis project Ga0187892, IMG submission 139345) | Bio-ooze microbial communities from a basaltic lava cave in the Kipuka Kanohina Cave System on the Island of Hawaii, USA - MA170107-3 metaG ...
ACCAAGATGTATTTAACCGCGTTATCGAGCGCGGTGTCTGTACGTAGGCGGCCAACTGACGTTGCCATGCCGTCTTCGGCGTCACGATCAAGCCGGGGTTGAGGTCGGAATGGATCATCATGAACGATGATCATGTGCTGTGGAGCAGAAGGCAATCCCTGCTTCACGAAACTTTGACCAAACTCGATCATTGCAGCCCGGGCATCGTCAACCGAGCAGGGGCGCTCCATTGAGGCAAACACCGATTCCGTGTGTCCTTCCATCACCGCTGCGCGGGTGCAGGTTGCACTGACGACAAGGTCTGCCGGCTTAATGCTGCCTTGGCCTAGTGTACCAAGGATCTTCCTGGTCTCTTTTTCGACTTTTTCCTCTTCTCCGGAGATAAAGGGGACGATGTTGTCGATAATGTCAAGCGCGATAACTCCCGGCGAACGCCCGGCCCCCGACACGCCCTGCATCGAGGTCATAATCACTTTCTTAACCCCATAGGTATCGAAGAGTGGTTTGAGCGTAATTGCTAACCCGACAGTCGTACAGTTCGGTTGGGTCGTAATGAACCCTTTCCAGCCACGATTCTTACGTTGTGTGTCGATGAGGTGAACATGGTCGAGATTCACGCCAGGAATAAAAATTGGCACGTCTTGCTCATAGCGGAATGCGGAAGCGGTACTGACGACCGGGGTCGTCTTGGCATACAGCGGTTCCAATTCACGCGCTGGTTCCGACTCGACCGCGGAAAACACAAGATCAATACCGCTCAGATTTAAGGAGGACGCTTCATAAACGGGAAGAGCAAGGGTCTCCTGTGGCGGTTCTTCTTGACACCACCAACGTCGTGCTCTAGTTTTCGGATCGCGGATCGCTTCGGCATAACTCTTGCCAGCCGAGCGTTCTGAGGCTGCAAGTAGGCCGATTTCAAACCAAGGGTGATTCCGTAACGCAACCAGGAATTGTTGCCCGGTAATTCCTGTCGCACCAACAATAGCAACTCGTTTTTTCATAGCCCGTCTAGTGAACGTGACTGCTGTCGATTTGTCAACATCCTGGAGGCAAATCTAGGGCAGTCTCAAGCAGGTCCAAGGCAAGCCACTGCAAGTCCAAAACTTGTCTGAGACTTCTTCTAGACTCCTCCGAGACTAGCTTTAGACTTGTCCGGGACTTCTTCGAGACTTGCCTGAAACTGCCCTAGACTTGCAATGACTTGTCTGTGACTTCCCTTGACTTCGTCGCTGGAACCCATAACACTGCCTCGCACGGGGAGGAGTATGCATGGCAGTAGAATTTTTTGAGGACTTTGTCATTGGCGCGGAGCATTCCACTCATGCGCGAACCATTACCGAAACCGACATTGTGACGTTTGTGAACCTGTTCGGTTTTCACGAGCCGTTGTTCATTGATATGGAGTTCGTGAAGAACAACAGCCTTTTCGGCAGCCGTATCGCCCCAGGGTCGTTCACTTTCGCCTTGTCTGAAGGGATGACCATTCAATCGGGCTTGGTCCGCGGTGGGATGGCGCTTTTGGGCGTGGAGGAGATGAAGATTCCTGCGCCGCTGCGTTGTGGCGATACGGTCCATATCAAAGTAAAAGTCTTGGAGAAACGGGAAACCTCGAAACCTGACCGCGGGATCGTCACGTCTGAACAACAAGTGCTCAACCAGAAGGGTGAGGTCTTGTTACAGTACACCGTCAAGCGGATGATTCGGCGCAGGCCGAAGGGTTAGTCCTAACGAAAGAGGATAGGTCCTCATATGGATGCATCTTTCATTTCCCATCTCTCTGCTATTGTTGGTCCCGATGGAGTTGTCTCGAATAAAACCGCGCTCTCCGTTTATGACTGCGACGGCTACACTCTGGAAAAGTCCACGCCTGAGGTTGTCGTCCTTCCGCGATCCACTGAAGAAGTCGTTGCCGTTGTAAAATTTCTCCATAAAGAGAAGATTGCCTTTGTGCCTCGTGGGGCAGGCACAGGTCTTAGCGGCGGATGCTTGCCGGTCGAAGCACCAGTGATGATCGGGACCAGCAGAATGAATCAAATCCTCCACATCGACTTCCTCAACCGGTATGTGATTGCCCAAGCGGGTGTAGTGAACCTCTGGGTAAGCAATGCAGTGAAGAGCCAGGGTTTTCAGTACGCCCCCGACCCATCAAGTCAGCAGGCATGTACTATTGGCGGCAATGTGGCAGAGAACTCCGGAGGTCCGCATACGCTCAAATATGGAGTGACCACCAATCATGTGTTGGGTGTGGAACTGGTATTGCCTGATGGCGAGGTGATACAGCTTGGTGGAGCAGTTGAAGACATTCCAGGATACGATCTTCGCGGAATCACGATTGGCGCCGAAGGGACCTTTGGTATTGTGACAAGCGCCACTCTCCGTCTCACCCGGCTTCCGCAAGCATATCGAACATTCCTGGCCGTGTTCGAGTCCGTGCATGACGCGACGCAGACTGTTTCTGATATCATCGCCGATGGGATTGTTCCTGCCGCCTTGGAGATGATGGATACCCTCATCATCCAAGCTGTTGAAGCAGCGTTTCGCTTCGGATTTCCCACGGATGCGGGCGCGGTGCTCATCATCGAAATAGACGGTTTGGCGGCAGGGCTTGATCCTCTCGCTACAAGAATTACGCACCTTTGTGAGAAGAATGGCTCCCGTGAAGTACGTGTCGCTCGGGACGATACAGAACGATTGGCGTTATGGAAAAGCCGGAAACGCGCTTTCGGTGCGGTCGGACGGCTCGCACCCAACTATTGCACGCAAGATGGTGTTGTCCCTCGGACGAAAGTCCCTGATATTCTCCGTGCAATCTCGGGAGTGGCGGAGAAGTACCAACTCCGTATCGCTAATGTCTTCCATGCTGGCGACGGCAACATCCATCCCATTCTGCTATACGATGAGCGCAACGCGGGTGAGACTGAGCGGGTGCTAAAAGCCGGTCAAGAGATCCTGACAGCCTGTGTTGATCTTGGTGGTAGCCTGACTGGCGAGCATGGCATTGGGGTTGAGAAAATGGGCCAGATGTCATTGATTTTTAGCCCAGAAGATTTGCTAATAATGACGCAGGTCCGCTCTGTCTTTAATCCAGAGAATCGTTGTAACCCGAATAAAATCTTTCCGACACCGCACGGATGTATCGATACACGAGTCCCTCGGCGGCAAGTGCCACTCTAGAAAGCATCGAGCGATGAGGATTGCATCATGAGTGGAAGTGAAAACGGTGCTCGGTTTGTCATAGACGGACGTGAGCCGCAAGAAGTGTCTTTCCCTGAAAGTGTCGAACAAGCTGCGGGGGTTGTGTACACTGCTGCTGAGCACCAACGTGCAGTCAGTCCTGTTGGGACTGGTACTTTCCTTCACATCGGTGGTCTTCCACGACGTTATGATTTGGCACTGTGCCTGCAACGCATGAATCGGATCGTCGATTATCAACCGACCGATATGACGATCTCTGTAGAAGCCGGGCTGCCGCTGGCTCAACTACAACGAATTTTAGGGGAACAGAACCAATGGCTGCCGCTTGATCCACCGTGGCCGGAACGGGTGACGGTTGGTGGGTTGATTGCGATGAACCTTAGTGGGCCATCGCGGCTCTCGCAGGGAACCATCCGCGATTTCCTCATTGGCATAAAAGTGATTCGCGCGGACGGCACTGTCATTAAGAGTGGTGGGCGCGTAGTGAAAAATGTTGCGGGATACGACCTTGCCAAGTTGTACTGTGGTTCGTTCGGCACGCTTGGGGTGATTGCCGAAGCCACCTTCAAGATCCGTCCACGACCAGAGACACAAGTAGTATGCTCCGTAGACTTTCCTTCGGCTGAGCAAGCAATGGAGGTTGCGTTGCGAATGCTTGGCACCGAACTGCAACCGATATTTCTCGAATTGGCAAACTGTGATCCGAGCGAAGGGCAGGGGGCTGATGCCTCTCCGTATCGGCTTTTTATTGGCTTTGCTGGTATTGCCGAAGAGATGATCTATCAACAGAACCGCCTCCAGGAAATCATTAGCATCGCTGGACGGAATCCGCAAACATGGGAGGAGGGGAGGGGACAGACGTTGACGGCAACCCTGCGGGACTTCCCTGTGAGTGGAGAAGCGGCACTCCGGTGCAAAGTGAGCCTCTTACCTTCGCAGCTTGCTGCTTTCTGTAAGGCATTAGAGGAAGAAATCCACGTCCGTAACTTGTCAGTGCAGTATATCGCGCATGCAGGAAACGGGATCGCAAATTGCCGCCTTCTGCAAACGGAGAACCTCTCTCGTGAGAAACTCCTGTCGTTCGTGGATTGGCTGCGTATCCTTGCCAAGCAACTGGGTGGTCACATGGTGGTAGAAGCGATTGACTCAGCACTGAAGGATCGCGTGGATATCTGGGGGCACGTTGGGAACAGTTTCCCATTGATGAAGCGACTGAAGGAAACGCTCGATCCGCAAGGGATGCTCAACCCGGGGCGGTTTGTGGGGGGGATGTAGAGCGTGGAACGTGATGCGTGATAGAAACTGACAACTGCTAACCGACAACTCTTATGCCCCAAACCAATTTCGCTGATTACGAAAAATTCTTTGATTGCGTCCACTGTGGACTGTGTCTGTCGTTCTGTCCTACCTATGTTGAACTCGGGACGGAGATGGACTCTCCCCGCGGTCGTATTGCTACCATGCGTGCCCTGCACGAGGGGAAGTTCCCGCTCGATGCTGAGGTGGTCCGTCACTTGGACCTCTGTTTAGGGTGTCGTGCATGCGAGACCGCCTGTCCTTCCGGGGTGCACTACGGCGAGCTGATAGAAAGCGCCCGCCCGTTCATCGAAGAGCAGTATCGTCGCCCACTGTTAGACCGCTTAAAACGCTGGACGATCGACAAAGTTTTTCCCAATCCGGTCGGCGTGCGAATATTTGCGTTCATGCTCAAGTTCGGGGCCGCCTTGGGTCTCGGCCGCCTTGCGCACTCGGACAAGCTTCCTCAACAACTTCGCTACTGGTTCGGTATGCTGCCGGAGCGTGGGAGTGTTTCTTCAGCAACACTTCTCGAACACTATCCGGCGATTGGGGAGAAGAGGTATACGGTCGCGGTGCTGTCTGGTTGTGTTATGCCTGCGTTATTTGGAACGACGAATGAAGCGACAGTCAAAGTGTTACGCCATAACGGGTGTGAGGTAGTAGTGCCGAAAGCACAAGGGTGCTGCGGCGCGCTATTGCTTCACAATGGGAACAAATCCGATAGTCTTGCGTTGGCACGCCATACGATCGATGTCTTTAGCGGATTAAACATCGATGCACTCATTATCAATGCCGCGGGCTGCGGAGCGATGATGAAAGAGTATGGTGAGCTGTTCAAAGACGACCCGGTGTACCGTGAAAAAGCCAGACAGGTGACAGCAAAGGTCAAAGATGTGGCCGAGTTTCTCGGTAGCATCTCGCTTGTCACACCTTCTCGTGAGGTCAAGAAAAAAGTGACCTACCACGATGCGTGTCATCTCGCCCACGGTCAGAATGTTCGCTCGCAACCACGTGCATTGTTACGGGCGATTCCCGGACTCCAGATCTCGGAGCTGCAGGAGTCAGACTGGTGTTGTGGCAGTGCCGGGACGTACAATCTTACCGAGCCGGAGATGGCGCGTCGTCTATTAGAAAAGAAAGTAAAGAATATCGAAGCGACAGAAGCCGAACTGGTGGTGGCTGGGAATCCCGGTTGCTTGATGCAAATCCGCGCAGGTTTGCAGCAGCAAGGACTGCCGATCAAAGCTGTGCATACGGTAGATTTGTTGGCAGAGGCATACGAGGGGAAGACGTGAAGCGTAGAGCGTAAGTAAAAGCCCAAGCGAGGGACTGTGATATCTATGAAAACCGTTGCTTTTGTAGTCTCTCTTTTCTTGTTCTCTTGGCTCCCATCTGTTCACGCTGAGTCGCCCGCGCCAAAACGTGCGATTCATTTCGGCATCCAGACTGCCCACCAAGTCCCATCCCTCGATGATCTCATCAAGCTGTGGCAGGACGCCGAAGGGTGGGGCTATGACACGATGTGGCTCAACGACCACGTCATGCAATTTGGCAAGGAAGATGGTCCAGCATACGACGCGTGGACGTTACTTGCGGCTTTGGCAGAAAAGACCTCGCGAGTGCGTCTTGGCGTGTTAGTGACGAGCAACACGTTTCGCCACCCGGTTATCCTTGCCAAGATGGCGACTACGGTTGATCTGCTGAGCAATGGCCGTCTGGAGTTTGGGCTCGGTGGCGGCTGGTTCGAACGCGAACATCAGGCCTATGGCATCCCTTTCTATACCAAGAAAGAACGTAGCGAGCGGCTCAACGAGGCGCTGCAGGTCATCACCGCCGTCTGGACCGAGAACGAAGCGAATTTTTCGGGTCAGTATTATCAACTGGTGAGGGCACCATTTATGCCAAAGCCGCAGCAGAAACCCCATCCGCCGATCACCATTGGTGGACAAGGGGAAAAATTGACCCTGCCGTTGGTTGCCCGTTACGCCGACAAATGGAGTATGCCCGCAGGTTTCACGCCGGAGAAGATGGCGGAGAAGGTCAAAAAACTCGAAGCCGCCTGCGCGAAAGTGAAGCGCGATTGCACAAGCATGGACAAGTCGTACCAAACATTTCTCGTATTCTCCACCGACCCTGCCAAAGTTGACCAGGCTGTGCAAATGCTGACCCGCTACTATGCGAACATGACGCCTGAAGAAGCCCGACGCACGATCATTGCCGGAACCAGCGCGGAGGAGCTCAAAAAACAAGTCCAAGCGTTCGTCGATGTCGGGATCTCTCACTTCATCTTTACCGTCCGCGCCCAGCCGTATGACCGCGAAGGGCTAAAACGCTTCGCGCAAGAGGTGATCCCGGCATTCCGCGAGCAGAAAGTTGCGCATTGATTCGAGCAGTAAGCTCAGGTGAAAGCTCAATCTTCCGATCACGCGGAAACTTGTCGGTATATAGGTCAGGCCGGAGGAAGAACCCCTCGGCGCTCTTCAATCGTGGAAACTGCGCCAGTGTAGGAAACGGCCATTTCCACTGGACAGATTCTGGGTGGAAAAAGAGCTGTCGTTCCTCTTCCGACCACTCTTTGGGAATGACCGTATGGATGCTTGCCGTCATGATGTCCCGCTGGAGATCCCACGAGAGTTCAAGAAAACCAGCGTAGCCTCGGTCCTTGAGAGCAGGATTCGCATGAGAGGCAGTCCGCACGGTCACGAGCGTTAGCGTACCTGTCTGATCATACTGCTCAATGCGCAGAGGGAAGAACGACCGTTGATCGAGCCAGTAGATGAGCTTAGTGAGATAGTAGTTTGGTATAGCTTGCTTACGCGGACTCGCTTCAACGACATAGCAGGGAATCGCACCGTTAACTGTATAGCCAGGGTAATGTTCGCCCATCATCTTAATCGTATGAATTGGCATTGAGGCCGGCCTTCCCTCTTTGTCTGGAACGACGAGCTGCTTTTGTGTCGTCGGGAACCGAATCGTGTGATCCAGAATATCACTTCCGAGTATTCGCCAAGAAAAGTCCCGGGCGTTCCGTCCGACAACATCGTCAATCGTTCCCACCCCAGTAGGTAATCTCTCCCCCTGTCGTAGCGCAGAGCGCAATGGTGGCAACCCAGGACGTGGGAAGAACGTCTCCAGCGCAACGCCTAAGTTTTTGCCGGTGCGATACCAATTTGGACGATTGTCGCATCCCCAGGATACTGTTGATTCACTGAATGTGAAATCCAGCGAAAGAGCTCCTGACCGGGCTGTATATCGTAGAACGAGCTGAGAAACCCTTGTTGAGGAAGGAAAAGGACTGCGGACGTTGCTATTTGCTGATCGAAGAAACCGTCTGCAGTGATAATGGTTCCAATATCGATGAGAAGACAGTTCCACGACGGCGTGTGAGTGAATTCCATCGCGCGGAGCCCCATTTCTTCGGCAGAGTATGGGGAAGCGAAAGGAAATTGTTCTGTCGGGGAAGGTGAGATCTGAGGATCGCGCGGGGCATGCGCTTTCAAATCGAGATTCACTTTTTCTCGGGGCGATAGTTCCTGAACATAGCGCCAAGTGTGCTCGGAGGCCTGAACATACAGGTTAAACGAAAGAGTAAGGGCGAGACTGAGAGCGAAAAAGCGAAATTGTGGGAGCAAATTCTAATCCTCATTCTCACGGCAAAAATGTTTCGTATCGTCCATTTCGCTACTGCATCATTGGTATTCCATCCTCTTCTTCAACATAAACTGGTACTCCTTCAAGAGAATCAGGAATGAGACGTTTGTTCGTGCGTTTCTCTGGACGCAGGGACACAAGAATTCCCCTCTCTCCTATCCCTACTCCATAAACGCCCTCAATTTTGCTCAGTTCGTCTCTATGGCGATACAGCACCCGTTTGACCTGAATGAGGGGGATGGGGAGGCTGGCTGACATGGGTTCTTCGTCAGTGGGGCCAACGAAAGCTTGATTGCCTTTGTACCACAAGGGTTCTCCCGTTTCCGGGTGACGATCAGGCCGCACTTCCCCCGGTGGCAACGGCGTGGGATCAGGAATATCACGCGAGATGACGTAATCCGTTCCCGGCACTGCTTCGAAGATTCCCGGAGTTCCATCGGCAAGCTTGAAACAGTTAGCACACGCCGGGTGAGGAATCCGTTGGTCGAGGGGAAAAGGGGATTGTGTTTGCGCAAGCTGAGAATCCTCAGCTTGCGGTGGCAGGTCTTGCGGTGATGGCTGCGTCCCTGAGAATAAGGCTTTGCGGGTGACAAAAAGGGCAAGCAGGCTGAGGAGAACCACTGTGAGTAAGATTCCGTAACGAGTTTTCATTGGTCCATCTCCGTAAGAAAGAATGGCGTACCAGATGTGTTTTCACCTCACTCTTACGGGGCGAAGTCTTAGGAGTAAACAGGGAACTCTTCCTCGTCTGGTCGTTCTTGACACGACAGTCTCATATAAGACTGGGCAGGAGAGACTTCATTGGGGAAAGAAGAACAACATACTGTGAGGTTCTCGACATCGCCTTATGCACAGTGTAAGATGGATACACTAACAGGAAGATGGCAACCGTAAGAAGCAGTCCGAGCAAAATCAGAATACCTATTCTCATTTTTCTTACCCCTAACCTGCTGACCGGCCTTTTGAGGAACAATGCAGTTTATTATAATCCTTTAATTACTGCAGGGAGAAGGGTTAAGCGGGTCACTGGTTGTGTATGAAGGATTAAGTTTTCCACTACCTGTTCCCCAATAATGATCAAAGGAAACGCCTGCACGACTAAATGCCATCTGAATGTAGTCAAGCCTCTCATAGAGAGCGTATCGGAATTGACCATAGACATTGTAGTTTATTGCAACCATCATACCTATCATATCCCTTGAGCCATCCCATGCGACCAATGCTCCTGAGTCGCCGGGCACTATAGCTATCGTCGAATTGTAGGTGTCAAATGGGCCTTCATAAAACCACTTAGTTGTAGTTCCCCCTGACCCATCTGGGAATTCTTGCGCACTAGCATCAAACACCTCTGTGGATCTCAATTTTCCTGTACCATGATGCGCATTGATTCCCCAAGTTCTGAGGCAGTTCCCGGAACAAGTTGACATGGTTGGGATACGGACCATCCCGGTAGGACCATCAGCATAGGAGGTTGTTCCATATTGCATGCGACGCACTGGTTTCTGCGCTCCGGAACAGGGAGGAGCCATAGGATAATTATCCGCCGTGTCATGACCAATAGCAGCAACGTCAGGAACCCACCTGGTATCATTCACCGGGCCAGCGAAATAAAGGCAAGTGTTACGGTCTTGCCCTGTACAAGGTGTCAGTCGAAACATAAAACCGAAGTACCCGTACGAAGCAGAGCCACCTGAGTAAATGAAGCGACCACTCGGTATAGGAAGCGACAAATCTTGAATGACATGCCCGGCGGTAAGCGTAAACAATTGACAGCAGCGACCGATGTCTGAAAAATCACGAGAAACATGCGGTCCCACCGTTCCATACCCGCCTGTAGGAAGGGTGCTACCAATTCCGGCGCCGACCGGAAGCGGGCGATAATACGTATAGGCGTGGCTTATCATAATGGGCGCTCCTGTTTCCTCAACAACCACCGGGATACCTTCAATCGCAGAAGGAATAAGCCGACGATTCGCGCTTTTCTCCGGAAGAATCTCTACCAGCAGCCCATTCTCCCCGATTCCTATCGCATGGACCCCATCGATCTTACGTAACTCGGCATCATGTCGATATCTAATCCGCTTTAATTGAATTAACGGGACAGGCAAACTTGTTGACCATAGTTCCTCGTCTGTGGGACCAACGAACGCTTGATTCCCTTTATACCAAAGAGGCTCACCTGTTTCGGGATGAACATTAACACGCACTTCTCCTGGTTCGAGTGGAGCAGGGTCTGGAAGGTCTCGCGTGATGACATAGTCTGATCCCGGAACCGTTTCATGAATGCCAAATTCACCCTCAACCTTGAAGCAATTGGGACAAGCTGGGTGAGACACTCTTTTGTTGAACCATGCATCCCGCCGTACTTTTTCAAGAGCCTTACGTGCGGGGGTATCAAGAGTCGGCTCAGTCTCTGGGGCTTGTGGTTGGGCGGAGAACACCAGTGGCGACAGAAACGTCAGGGT
>Ga0187892_10011753_pt1 | contig 10610 bp, 20 predicted proteins | sample MA1701073metaG_FD_139345 | JGI IMG/M metagenome (GOLD analysis project Ga0187892, IMG submission 139345) | Bio-ooze microbial communities from a basaltic lava cave in the Kipuka Kanohina Cave System on the Island of Hawaii, USA - MA170107-3 metaG ...
CCATGCCGCATAGGTGCCATGCCGGTCGGTATGCGCGCGACAAGCCCAGGCGGTGCCTTCGAAACTGTGATCGACCTTCGCGATCACGCGTCGGGCGCCCTTGCCCGTCGTGATGGCGTCGGACGCATTGAACTTCCGGAATGCGCCTTCGCTGGCCCGGCGGCAACGCTCGCGCAGCTCGTGCAGATCGTGGCGGGCCAAACCGTGGGCATGCCGATCGGTGATTACCATGGTTTGATTGTGCGCGCCGCTGTGGGTCAGAGCACGAACCATCGGATGAGACATAAAAAAGGCCACGTCTTGCGGCGCGGACCTTTTCGACTATGCCGCCCGAATCTTGACGATCTCGCTTCTTGAGGATGGGGCAGGAATTGGCTCACCGGCTGCGCGCAGCGCCTGAATGTGGAGCTGAATCCCTTCGCGGATCAGTTTCAGAACTTCGCGACGGGTCTCGCCGGCCGCAATGCAACCCCGCAGATCCGGCACTCTTTCAGATCAGATTATGCAGTCGCCGCCCTCCGTGGATGACGCGGATGATCGCGATTTCGTTCCCGGAGACTTTGTAGAAAATCAAGTAACTGCCGATCAAGTCCTCGCTGGCACGCTTACTGACGACGACACGATTCATCGACTCCGTTGGCCTTTTGTCCCCTTCATCCGTGCGAGCAGCCTTCGCCCCTCGCGCTTGATCTCCTCGGTGTCGAGCGGATGCCAGCCTCCCTTGTCCAGGCCTTCCTGCACGAGCCGCCGAATTTCGGCGATCGCTTCATCGTGTGTTTCGCGCCGACCCTTCCACTCACGCAGAGCCTCGCGAATCACTTCGCTGGTGGTGGCGTAATCACCTGATTTCACTGCCTGCTTGACCAGATCCAGCATGTCCGCGGGTAGAGCCACGCTGATTTTCTCGATTGCTGCCATACATCCTCCGGTACCAGGAGGAAATAGTAGCAAATATTCCTACCATCGGCTTGCGCGAATTCCCCTGCTTTTTTGCAGGATCAACACGAGCGGCATGCGGCGGATATCTAGTGGAAAACGGCGCAAAAAGAAAGCCCGCGTCTCGCGACGCGGGCCTGCCAATGCGAGACGACCCAATCAGTGGCACCCTTGCGCGAACAGCTCCGTCGTGATGTAGCACTCGCCCGTATCGGCGAGCAGCACGACGATCAGTTTGCCTGCGAATTCTTTGCGTGCGGCGACCGCCAGTGCGGCAAAGAGCGCCGCGCCGGATCAAATACCCGCCAGAACGCCTTGCTCATGCGCGAGCCGACGCGCGCATGCCGGCGCAATTCGCGGTCATCAATCCGGACGAGGAAGCCCCGCCCGCGCGGTAGGCCGTCCGGACATGCGCTGATACAGCAGCAGCGTGCCATCCGCCTGTCGCCTCACCGCGGTACCAAACCTCCTGCCTTCCCGATTCAGGACGCCCTCCAGCCAGGCAACCTCGTCCGGCTTCGGGCGGGCCACGCGAAAACGCCTCGTGCACATCGGCGTCATGACGAAGCGCGACAATTTGTTGTCGTTGGCCTCGAATGACGGAAAGTACATGAGCGTGAGGTCTCCGCGGAACTCGTGATAACCGGCGATGCCTTCGTAATCGTTCAGGAAGTCTCCGCAGCCATAGAGAATGGGCTTGCCGCGATAGACCTCGATGCCCTTGACGTGATGTGTGGAGTGACCGTGCACCAGGTCGGCGCCAGCCACATCGACCAGGCCGTGGGCAAAGGCGCGCTCATCGGACGGAATGTCGTAGCCCCAGTTCGGCCCCCAGTGCAGCGAGACGACGACGAAGTCCCCGGCGCGCCTGCGATCGGCAATCTGGCGCGCAATCAACTCGACACTGCGCGCGGAAAGATCCTCCACCAGGTTTACGCCCGGACCTTCGTCCGTCGCGCGCCAGGCGAGCGGCACGCCGCTGCTCGGCATTCCAAACGCAAAGACGAGCAGCCGGCGCCCGCCGGGCAGGGCGATGATCGCCGGCTCCGCAGCCTGCGCTGCATCGCGTCCCGCACCTGCCGTTCGGATGCCTAGATGCGCGAGCGTCTCGAGCGTTTCGACGAGCCCGGCGCGGCCCCAGTCCATGATGTGGTTGTTCGCGAGCACGCAGCAGTCGAGCCTGGCCGCGGAAAGGCACGGCGCGTTGGCAGGATGCATCCGATAATGAATGCCCTTTCCGGGCCAGGCATCGTCGCTGACGGTGACCGAAGTCTCCAGATTGATGATGCGCGCATGCGGCCGCACGCGATCGAGCTCAGGCAACGCATCGCCCCAGATGTAGTCGAATTCGACCCCTCTGGGAATGTAACCGCTGACTCGCTCAGCGAGCTCAACGTAGCCGACCGCCGAGCGCATTGAGGATTCGTAGAGCACCGGATTGCCGGGATGACCCAGGATCTGATCGATGCCGCGGCCGGTCATGACGTCGCCGCAGAGAAAGAGTGTCACTGGGCCGGCCGGGTTCATGGTAGCTTCGGGCGTGGTTCGTCGCACTTGGCGATTCTCCCCAATATTCGGCCAGCCCGCCGCAGCCGCGCGCAGCGCCTCAACGAGAAAGCGGTCAAGGAGGGTCTCGGCATCAAGGTCTGGGCGCGCGACGCGAGCTGGTGCCAGGCGCTGGAAGACTACGTCTCGCGGCCGACGGTCACGATCGAAGGTCTCGTCGGCGGCTACACCGGACCGGGCGGCAAGACGATCCTGCCGGCTAAAATGACGGCAAAGCTCGACATGCGACTCGTGCCCGACATGACGCCGGAAGACATCGTCCCGAAGCTCAAGGCGCACCTTGCGAAGCGCGGCTACGGCGATCTAGAGGTCAAGATCAACGGAGGCTGGAACTACACCTCATCGACGCCGGTGAATTCGAAGATGATCCAGGCGCAGCGGCGCGTGTATCAGAGATATGGCATCGACCCCATGTTGATTCCACGCTCCGGCGGGTCGTGGCCGGGCTCGGTGTTCACCGGCGAGCCGCTCAAGCTTCCCGCGGGCCACTTCGGCCTGGGCGTGGGCGATCGCGCGCATGCGCCGGACGAGTACTGCCTGATCGACTCGAAGAATCCGAAGCTGCACGGCATGAACGACATGGTGCGGTCGTGCGTGGACTATCTTTACGCGCTCGCAGCGTGACGCGATGGTCGCAACCCAATCCACGATGATCCCGCTCGGCACGCCGGCGCCGCCGTTCGAGCTGCCTGACGCCGCGAGCGGCAAGACCGTAAGACTCCAGGATTTCTCCGGCGCGCCGGCGCTGCTCGTCGCGTTTCTTTGCAATCACTGCCCGTTCGTCAAGCACATGCTCGACGGCCTCATCGCCTTTGCCCGGGACTATGGCCCAAAAGGCGTCGCCATCGTCGCCATCAGCTCGAACGACGTCGAAGAGTATCCCCAGGACTCGCCCAAGGCGATGGCGAAGCTCGCGCGCGCAAAGTCGTTTTCTTTTCCCTATCTATTCGATGAATCGCAGGCCGTTGCCAAGGCATATTCCGCCGCCTGCACGCCCGATCTCTTCCTGTTCGGCTCCGATGGCCGGCTCGCCTACCGCGGACAATTCGACAGCAGCCGCCCGGGCGGCAGAGAGCCCGTCACGGGCGCCGACCTGCGAGCCGCCGTGGATGCGCTGCTGAGCCGCAAACCGGTGCCTGCGAATCAGGTGCCGAGCATCGGCTGCAACATCAAATGGAAGCGCGGCTGAGATCGCGACCGACTTCAGCCGCCTTGGCCGCGCATCAAGACGACATAATTCTCCGCGTACTCGGGCGCCATCTTGCGCGCCAATCGCGATGCGCTGCTGTGCGTTGACATATTGTCGTCAAGTGCTCGGGAAAAACCTTAGCGCTTCTTGTGGATTGTCGCTTGGGGGATTCTCAAAGAGGAGACATTCGCGGCAGGTGTCGTCGCCTGACTGGCGAACAGAGCAGCGCGCGGACTTTCGTATCCGCGCTGCCACGGCGCCCTTCGCCGTATCCTGGTGGCTGGCGGATGGGATCCGATACCCCTCGACGTACTACAGTCATCGGCGAAGCAGATTCCCCCGCTCACGCCGTGCCAGATCAGAATCATCGTTCTGGCAGATCCGAATTCGCTGTCCATCGATTACTTCCTTGCGCGCACTCGGTACGCGCGGCTGCGCTCACGAACACCCAAGGTCGTCCACGGGCGAATGCTTTGCAGCCGCGGTCCGATCTCGCGCTGGGTAATCTCCGTGTCGTAGGCCGCTTGGGCGCGCAGCCAGTAACCATTCGACAGGCTGAAAAACCGGCAGAGGCGCAGATCAGTGTCCGCTGTTATCGTCCGTTTGTTCGCCACGATGTCACCAATACGCTGGGCCGGCACGCCAATCTCCTTGGCTAGCCGATACTGACTGATGCCCATGGGCTTCAGGAACTCCTCCGACAGAAGCTCGCCGGGCGGAATGGGATTAAGCTTGCTCTTCATGACATGCCCTCAATGGTAGTCGACGATTTCCACGTCTTCCGCGCCCGCAGCCGTCCAGCGAAAACAGACGCGCCACTGATTGTTGATGCGAATGCTGTACTGGCCTTGCCTGTCGCCTTTCAAAGCTTCGAGACGATTTCCAGGCGGCACGCGCAGGTCGTCCAGGCGTCCTGCAACTTCGAGCTGTCGCAGCTTACGGCGCGCGATGCGAGCGAATGCTGCGAATCGCCGGACGGGGTCGCCTCGCGCCAGGGATTCCGTATCGGCGCATTTGTACGACCGGATCATGGCCGATAGTAACGTGATGCGTTATTAACGTCAAGCGTTACTATTGGTAGAACTTCGTCACCCAGTCGGCGAACGCATTCCACGCGTCGGTCTTCGCGATCGGCAGGTAGATGCGGAACGGCCCTGGCCGCAGCTTGGGCCGGGCAAAGGGCTGCGACATCACCGTTGCCATGGGGAACCTTCGACGGGAGACAGGGGACACGGCAAGAATAGCCGGGTCCCCGAGGCGTTCGCTACTGAGTGTAGGGCACTCGCGGACCCTCCAGGCTGGTGATCAAGAACTCGCTTGTGACGCGCGCGCGGCGTCAGCCAGGGCCTTCTCCAGTGTCGCTTCGTCGACGCCGCGCCGTCTCAGGCTTGCCACCAGTGCATGAACCTCCGACGCTTCGAGGCGTGCCAGGTCTTGCCGTAATCCGCGGCCGACGTAAGCTCGCATCAGTGGCTGATAGCCGGAATGGCCGAGAGCGGGAGCCACTCGCTTCAGCTCTTGAAGCACATCCTCCGGCATTCGAAGCGTGACCGAGACCATCGGCCGATCGCGACGCAAGCGCTTGAATACGCGCTCAGTGTTGCTCATAGAGCTGCCGCTCCTTTCGACTTGCCGGGCGCGCCGAGATGATCCGGATAACCTCTTCATGACAACCTACATGAACTACATACAGCAGCGACTCAGTTTCCGTGTAGCCGATTGCAGCGTCGCGCCCTTCGTCTTCCTCAGTGGCGTCGATGACGCGTACAAATGGATCAAAGAAGACCTCGCAAGCCAACTCGAACGGCACGCCGTGTCTCAACACGTTGGAGGCGGCCTTGGCGGAGTCCCACTCAAATGCGACGCCTTGAAGGCGATGGCGTACGGTTCGATTCATAGTGTATTGACATCAGCAATACGGAGCAAGGCTTCTCGGATTCCAAGCGCCGGCCGCAATATTGGCTGCGGGCCGCGCGTCAGCCTGATGAGATATCTGGCTGATTCCCAACAAAAAGGCCCGCGTCTCTCAACGCGGGCCTGGTCCATGCGACCTAGGGGGAGTTCGTCAGGGCGCTTCGAGCGCGATCGCCACGTAGTTCGCGGTGAGCGTTGTGCTCGCGTTGTCGTACAGGCCGTGCGCAAAGAACGCGCGAGCCACGGCGCCGCTGCCCAGCCGGGCAGACAGCTCCTCGACGAACGGCGCCCATTCGCGGAACAGAGCGGCTGGATCGACGGACATCGCCTGGGTTGCTCGGAAAGAATTCTCCTGCCTGTCCTCAGGCGAGAGCTTGAGGGATGCCGTGGATCAGGCGGCGAGCCAGGCGAAACGAGATCGGATTAAGTCGTGTGGGAGAGTAGGGCGGCCGGGGAGCGCCGTCTCCTCTACTCGCGGGCGCGCCTGGCGGTGTAATGCCCGGCGTTATCGTCCAGTAACTCGCGGATCATCCGTAAAAGCGAGGGAAAGGGTATTGTCCCCTTTGATCAGAGACAGGTCATGTGTTCGTGCTTGCGCCCGGCAAATCCGCGGCGCCGTGCCGCGCAAACGCTTCCTGCGCCGCGCGCGGCAATTCATCGCCATACAGGCGGCGCACCAGCGCGAGACGACGTTCGTACGCCGTCAGCCCCGCCGGCAAGGATGACTCCACGATGGCGCGCGCCGTGTCGAACATGTCCGATGCCGCCTGCAACCGCTCTTCGGGCGTCATGGCCCGGTGACGCTCAGCGACCAGCCGCGAAAAACCCGGCGTCGTGTCGTTCATGATGTCACGCGATCCAGCAAGTCCAGCACCCCGAGATCTGCCGCCCATCGCTTCAGATATTCCCGGTCGACAGTATCCGTCAGCAAGCCCCGCGCGTCACGCAGTTGCAGTTCCGAGCCGGATTCGCGCGCCCACGCGAGCTTCGAGAGGATCAGATCCTCACGACTGACCAGCCATGTGGATACACCACCCAGCACGGCGGACTGCCGGCGGCCAAATTCCAGGTCGCGATAGGTGGTCGCCTTCTTGAGAATCATGTCGACCTTGATGCCGCTGGCCAGGTGCATCATGTTGAACAGGCGGCTGGTTCTTACGGCTTCGCGAACCGCATCAGCATCCACGTAGAAATCCGCCTTGAAGGCGGCCAGCATTTTTTCGACGTCGGGCGCATCGAGCGCGACGACCACGTCCAGATCGCGGGTCATGCGTGGCGTCGCGTAATAGGCCATCGCATAGGATCCGGTCAGCATGAACGGAATCCCCTGCTTGCCAAGTCGTTCGCTTACGATTCCCAGAATGTCCAGCTCGCTGCTCATGATCTTCGCCGGAAATGGGGGCGGCCTTTTCAGGCAGCTATTTTCCCCAACGCACGATTCACCGCCGCCCGATCGAACCGCGCGGGATCGAAGCCGCCGCCGCACCATTCCAGATAGTTCCGATGTTCCTTGTGCCGCGGGTCCGCGATGGCGGCGAGGAATTCGGCGTAACCGGGCGGGCCGCCGACGTCCTCCGGCGGGCAGGCGTTCTCGCCGCCCGCACAGAAGATTTCAGCGTCGGCATTCGCCGGTCCGACATGGCGCTTCTCCACCACGACCAGGTGATGCCAGTCGTCACCGAAGTCATACACATAGTCGAAGCCGCGCGCATCCGGCCCGAGCGCCCGCGCCAGGGCCACGCCGCGTTCGTCCGTCTGCTGCAGCTCAGCGTCCCAGTCCGGGTCGGCATGGCCGTAGCGCACGCCGCCGATCACGAATTCGTGCAGGTGGCTGTCGGTCCAGCCGAGCGCGATCTGGAACACGCGATGCAGCCTGGGCAGGGCGATGTCCGCGGGCAGCAGCAGGCGGCGCCAGATGGGCGGGTTCACATCGAGCAGCTCGATTCTCAGTTGCCATCGCTCCCGCAGCCTACTGGCGGGACCGGTGCGTGAGGCGTTCATGGCGGCAACGTGAGCCGGGGTTGCCGAGGCGTCAAGGACGGTGCCGGGTCGCAGTTTCGTAGTTCGCGTGATGGCTTTGCGGCAGTGCTCGCAAATCGCTTCGAACTGATCCGGCAAGCCACCTAGCTTGTCCTTGCAAGTTGATCGCGAAGAGCCCGTTCCTGCTGCCGCGTAGTATCGTCGGCCCTTGCAGCACATTCGAGCAGCCCCTTCAAGCTACCAGCTGACAGAGTTGTTGCTCTCGCCATGATTCCCAGTTTGGTCATACGAACGACATCCAGTGAATCCACATCGGGTAGCCAACGAAGGTCCACCCAGGTTTTCAAGGGCAGATGACCGCCGATGACGCCCAGAAAAAAGCCCGGATACGGATAACCAAGCGAGCACGCCGGAACTTGGCTCCGCATGTTGGCTTGGCTCGTGAGCAATCGTGCGACCCAATCCTCGCTAGGGGTCGGTGCCAGGAGCACGAAAAACTTAGGTTTCAGTTCTCCGGAAACTGCGTCGCGGTAGAAGCGGTCTTAGCGGTAAATGACGCCGGGTTCCACAGCCAGACCCGCAAAGTGCGATGCCGACTCAATGTTTGATGGCATCAGCTGCCGCGATGGCATCGAACTCGCGTGCGGCCTCGAGCACCGCCTCGCGATTCGGATCGTCGTCGGGCACGGCCAGAGCATACGGAATGCGTTCGTTGTTTCCCCGACCGCCGTCCCAGATTCTGTCCCAAGGCCCGCGCTCTTCGTGCGTCAAGCCGACCAACGGCTTTGTCATCTCGTCGTGATGGCCGTGGGCGAGCTCCTGCATCAAGCGTAGTTCGCGCTTCGTGAAATGGCTGTCGTCAAACTCAATCTTGGGTACGACACGCTGTCGGTCGTAGTCGATGACCCGTTCAGGAACGATGTCGACAGCGGCCGCCAAATCGGGTTTCAGGTCGTCCCATTCCTGCACCAAGGAAAATGGCACCGGGCCATTCTTCCACGCGTGGTACTCGAGCCCAGTCACGCTGCGTCCCGTTTCCCGGAAGTGATGGAAATCCAGTAAATACAGCAGCTTGAACAGCTTTGTCTTGCCGCGGTACTTGGTATTGCGGGAGAAAAAGACGATCGCGTTGACAAGTTTTTCGCGATCCCGAGAGATCAGCATGCGGTGTCCGAGGGCGAGCCTTGAAGCATCACGGCTAAGGTAGTCTCGATGCTAAGGCGTGGCAATGTCGGTTAGGAGAGGCATACATCCAGATTTGCAACCTTAGCCACCCGATATTTCTTCCAGCGCCTTTGCCAGCACCGCCTTATCCACACCGCGACGGCGCAAGCTGTCGATCAGCGCCTCATTGTATGAGCCCTCGAGGCGCGCCAGGTCTTCGCGCAAGCAGCGGCCTACATAGGCGCGCATCAGCGGCTGATAACCGGCGTGACCGAGCATCGGCGCAATGCGCTTCAGATCCTCGAGCACGTCCTCCGGCATGCGCAGAGTAACCGAGAGCATTGGCCGGTCCCTTCGCAAGCGCTTGAGCACGCGATCGGATTTCTTCATCGATTCAAGTGTATTGACATTAGCAATACATTGCAATTAGTCAGCCGGATTTTCGTTCGAGACCGTCACTAAGCGAGAGGGTGCCAGGTCGAGGCAAGCATTAGTGTTTTGACGCAGACCGGCGGCCGTCGTTGTAAAGCGTCACGTGACACATTACACTCCACCGTGATCAGGAGCTTCCGGCACAAGGGCCTGGAGGCGTTCTTTCGGCACGGGTCCCGTGCTGGCATCCAGCCGCGCCATGCAGCCCGGTTGCGGCTGGTCCTGACGGCACTCGAATGTGCCCGCCGGCCAGCGGATATGAACGCGCCCGGTTGGCGGCTGCATGCGCTGCATGGCAGCCTGCAAGGGTTTCACTCGGTGACCGTGAGCGCAAATTGGCGCGTGATTTTCCGGTTCGAGGGCGGCAACGCTTATGAAGTTGGCTACGTTGACTACCACTGAGGAGTTGTCGATGTCGCGAATGCACAAGCCTGCCCACCCGGGCGCAGTACTGCGGGAGTTTCTGCCCAATGACCTGCCCGTAGGCGAAGTCGCCGGCCGCCTGGGCGTATCCCGCCAGGCACTGTCAGCGCTCTTGAACGGCCGGGCCGGTGTCAGCGCCGAAATGGCCCTGCGCCTTGAGGCCGCGCTTGGCACGAGCGCCGAGATGTGGGTACAGATGCAGGCAAACCATGACCTGTGGCAGGCGCGACAGCAAGGCCGGCCGAAGGTGCGGCGCATCGCTGCGTGAGCGTGCCTAGGAAAAGTGGAACGCCCCCTTTTCGACTATGCCGCCCGAATTTTAACGGTCTCGCTTCTCGAGGATGGGGCCGGAACTGGCTCACCGGCTGCGCGCAGCGCCTGAATGTGGAGCTGGATGCCTTCGCGGATCAGTTTCAGAGCTTCGCGACGGGTCTCGCCCACCGCGACGCAGCCCGGAAGATCAGGCACGTAGGCGCCATAGCTGGTCTTACCTTTTTCCACGACGACAAGGTATTCCACTGACGCGCTCCTAGGCTTTCTTCAGGCCCGCACTCTTAAGAATACTACTCAGCGTACCGGCCGGCACATCGATGCTTGGCTTGCCGGCAACCGTCACGGTGCCGCGCTTTGTCAAATGCCGGAACTGCCGATGGCTGCCACTCGTTCGCACATGCTGCCATCCCTCTCGTTCCAGCAGCCGTATGAGGTCCCGCACCTTCATGTGGCCAATACCAATGAGCTGGCGCAAGCGAACTAACCATCCGATATATGGCGGTATTCATCGAGTTTTGGCGCGGCGTAGGAGAGCGAAGCAAGGAGCGGGTAATCTCAAAAAAAGGCCCGCGTCTCGCGACGCGGGCCCGGTCCATGCGACCTAGGGGGGGTTCGTCAGGGCGCTTCGAGCGCGACCGCCACGGTGTTCGCCGTAAGCGTCGTGCTCGCGTTGTCGTACAGGCCGTGCGCGAAGAATGCGCGAGCGATGGCGCCGCCGCCCAGCCGGGCAGAC
>Ga0187892_10011754_pt1 | contig 10609 bp, 9 predicted proteins | sample MA1701073metaG_FD_139345 | JGI IMG/M metagenome (GOLD analysis project Ga0187892, IMG submission 139345) | Bio-ooze microbial communities from a basaltic lava cave in the Kipuka Kanohina Cave System on the Island of Hawaii, USA - MA170107-3 metaG ...
CGAAAGGGGATCGGGAGATGGCTGGAGATTGGGAGATCAAGACTCCCATCTCCCCATCTCCAGACATCTCCCTATCTCCTTTCACTTCGGCTCAATCGGACCCACGATTCGGCGCTACACCCATACGCGCGGCACGGATGAAAAACTCTTGCGTCTCCTTCCGGGACCTGATAGGGTGCCTTCCGTAGGGAAGTTTGGTTAGACCTTTCGAGAGCATCAACCCTCGCGATCCTTCCGACCCCTTCCCCGGTTTGTTTCTTTCTTCTTTTGGGAGATGGTGGTGGTTCACCTCCATGTCGGCCGTTTGATGTTCCGCGCGATCAACGATGAGCTCCGCCGGGTCTTGGCGGCTCACGGGGTGGTCCTGAGGAAGGGGTCGAGACGTCGCGCGTCGGCCCGGCGGCGAAAAGCCGCGTACTTGATGGACGTTCAGGACAGCTGGAGCGACAGCGCCCGGTAGGCGCCCGGAACAAAACCGCCTGTCGATTCTGTTCCGGCTACTTCGGGAGCGGGCCGATCTCGAGCCGGCGGAATTCGACTTCGGTACCCTCGGCCTGGAGCGCGATGGCCCCGCGGTCGGCCGTGCAGTTGGAGCCCTCGTTGACGAGGTCGCCGTTCACCCACACCTTGAGGGTTCGGGCGCGCGCCTCGATCACCATGTGGTTCCATTCGCCGACCGGTTTTTCGGAGTTGTCGGTGAGGTTGAGGATCCGGCGCGCATCGCCCGGGCCGCCCCCGAACTTCTGGCCTTCCTTCCGGGGACGTCGCTTTTCCATGTCCGGGACTTCGATGTTCTCCTGGATGCACCAGAAATCGCCCGCGTTCCCGCTGAACATCTGCACCTCCAGCGACTGCGGGAACATGTTGCCCAACGCCCGCGGCTTCGAGGAGTGCACCAGGACGCCGCAGTTGCCGGCCTTCCCGGCGAAGCGGTACTCGACGTGGAGCCGGTAGTCGCGGTAGGTCGCCGTCGTAATGAGGTGTCCCAAGGGGGTGCCCAGGCTGACCAGCCTCCCGTCCCGGACGATGAAGCTGTCCGGCGCGGCCGCATTCTTGTCCTTTTCGGGCACGTCCGCCTTCCAGCCCGCCAAGTCCTTGCCGTTGAAGAGCGACACGGACTTGTCCGGCACGATCGCTTCTGCTTGCGCGGCCGGGCCGGCCGCTTGCGCCGGCTCGGCCGGCTTAGGCGCGGACTCCTGAGGGGCTTGGGTGCAGGCCGCCAGGACGGAGGCCAGGGCCGCGGACAAGATTCGTCTATTCATAGCTGCCTATGATACACGGCGCGGCCGGGGTGTCCATTCTTCAGCGCTCGATCAGCTGGACGGCATCGACGATCACGTAGCCGTCGGTGCCGGCGTTGGAGACCTCGACCACCGCCTTCGCGCCGCCGAAGTCGAACGTACCGAGCGAAGTGAACATTTTTTCGAAGGGGGGCTCCTTCCGCTGGTTTACGGTGACCGACGCCGTGCCGCCGGCGTGCTCGACCGTCACCGGCACGTTCGTCGCGCGGTTGGCGTGCGCGGAGTAGCCCAGCCGCACTTCGTAGCGGCCCGCCGTGCGGATCGGAACTTCGAAGCGGGCGGTCTTCGCGCCCTTCCCCGCGTTGTCGTCGTGGACGTAGCCCGCTCCCACGAAAGGCGGCTGAGAGTGGCTGGGTTTCCACTCGCCCACGAGCTTCGCCTTCGCGTCGTCCACCACGAGCCCGCCCGCCCTCGGCTCGGGACGTTCGAGTTCAAGGACCTGCCCGTCCTCAAGCAGTTTTGCCCTCAGCCGCGCGTAGGGAACGTCCTGAACCGCCAGGCCGCCGTCGATCGCCTGGACGGCCGCGGTCGCCGCCGACTGGGCGAGAATCATGAAGACCGGCTCCATTCGGATCGACCCGTACGCAATATGCGAGCTCGAGACGCAGACGGGCACGAGAAGGTTCTCGGCCTCCGCCTTTCGGGGCGTGAGAGCCCCGTAGGCGACCTCGTAGGGCCGGGGGCAGGCGACGCCGATGTCGCCCTCGTTCTGGACGAACCCCTCGGGGGTGACGTAGCGGCGCACGTTGTGGGAGTCCAGGGTGTAGGACCCCATGCCCACCGAATCGGGCGTGGGCTTCCGGTCCAGGCAGTCGTGCTCCGTCATGACGTAAACGCCGACCATCCGGCGCGCCTCGCGGACATAGATCTGGTGCGGCCATCCCCCGTTATCCTTGAACTCGTCCCTGGCGAGGCCCCACTTCGACACCGTCGCGCGCACGTCCCCGGGGATCTTCGGGTCGTTCGCCAGGAAATACATCAGGCCCTTCTGGTAGGTTTCGTGCTCGTGGAGGATCTCGCGGCGGCGTTCGTAGGAGGCCTCCGGGTAGTCATAGTTCATCCCGATGTTGTCGGTGCTGAACGGACCGTGGTTGTTCGTGTCGGTCTTTCGGTTTGGGATCGGGTCGAACTTGCCGAAATGCTGGCGCCACCCCGACTCGAAGACGCGCGCGAGAAGCTCGTACTGCCCGGGGTCGTAGCCTTCGGGCTTCGGGAACGGGATGCGGTTCTCGGGGTGATCGGTCAGGCACATCCGGAAGCAGTAGGCTTGCAAGCGACGGTCGCTCTCGCCCTTGGTCCCGGGGGGGTCGGCACTGATGCGCGGGAGGAGCCCGCTCTCGGGTTTCCCGGGCACGACGTAGGGGGAAACCGGCTTCTGGAACCAGTGCGTGTGGTGCAAGGTGCCCACCTGGTTGCCGTTCCAGGTCTCGCCGTAGGCCGCGTTCGCCTCGCGCCCCACGTGGAACGCGACCCCGGCCGCCGCCATCAGGTCCCCCTCGTAGGTCGCGTCGACGAACATCCGTCCGCGCCACGTCGCGCCGTCCAGGGTCCTGAAGCTGACAAGGCGGGCGCCGTCCTTCTTGACGCCGCCCTTCCGGTCGAGCCAGCGGTCGCGGTGGACGGGGATCTTGTGCTCGCGGACGTAGTCTTCGAAGACGGCTTCGGCGACGTGGGGCTCGAAGATCCACATGGTGCGGCGGTCGCCGTCGAGGGCGGGCGTGCCCTGGCCCTTGTTGCCGTACTCTTCCCGCTTCTGCCACGCCCACGCCTCAGGCTTCTGGTAGTGCTGGTACAGGCGGTGGTAGAAGTCGCGGGCCAGACCGCCGATCACGGCCTTGTTGCCCGTGTCGGTAAACCCCAGGCCGCCGCTCGACAGGCCGCCCAGATGCCGGTCGGGGCAGACGATGACGGCGGTCTTGCCCATCCGGCGGGCTTGCACGGCGGCGACCACGCCGGCGGACGTGCCGCCGTAGACGACGAGGTCGTACGTCTCATTCTGGGAGGCGGGCGCGGCCGCGCACCCGATCCCGACCGCAATCAGCAGCCCCCACGAGATCCGCCGCATCAGGTCTCCCCGTCCGTACGGGGATTCTAAGCCTGAAGCGCCGTTTCATTACTTGAAAAGGATTCCCCAGCCGCCGCCCATCCGGTAAGAGAGCCGGCCGCGGACGGTCGAGAGCGCGACGACGGCGATGCCCGAGAGGACGCTGTTCACGGCGGCCGTCCACGGTCCGCCGAGCCACGCGGGCGAGAGAATCAGCCAGGCCCCCGGGAGCAGGTTGACCCAGCGGACGGACCGCGTGCTTTGCGACGCCGCCGCGATCGCGAAGGTCGCGACCAGCGGGCCGACGACCCGGTCGCTGTCCGCGGAGGCGCCTCCGTAGCCCAGCACCGCCGGCGCCGCCATGAGCCAAAGCCCCACGGCGGCCGAGACCAGGGCTGCCGTCATGCCGATTTCCCCCAGAAGGCGCGCCAGAACCTGCCGCGGTTCCGCTTGAGGTGCTGAAGGCTGGCCAGGACTTCGTCCATGGAAGGGCCGATCATGACGATCGAGACGGCCGCCGAAGCCAGGCACAGCGTGCACCACGCGTCGTAGGCGACCGGCTGCGCGATGACCAGCGCCACGCTCACCGCCCCCAGCGGCCCCACGAGCACGCCGAAAAGGAGCACCATCCAAGGCATCGTCCGCCACCGCGCGCGGCCGCCGATCGCGCCGGTCGCGGCGTCCAGAAGGTACGCGAACGCCCCCAGCGCCGCGTCGGAGACCGGGAGGACGTGGGAGAGCGGCGAGTCGAGGATTCTCCGGGTCCCGTCGCCGAAGAACGGCTCCCACACGTCGGCGACGATCCCGTATTGGAAGAGCGCCAGGTAGACGGCAATCGCGCAACCCAGAAGGGCCACGCCGATAATGGGGATGCGCTGGGACCAGTCGGCGGGATTGTAATCCCAGCCCGGAGGGACGTCCGTTCCGGTGCGCGCCCGTTGGAGCTCCATCGTTCCCCTACCCCGCCCTCGCCAGCCACCGAGGGAGGTCGAGTCCATTTCGGCGATACCAGGTGATGGGATCTTCGCGAAGGGCCCGGATCATCCGCGGAAGCGTTTCCCGCAGAGACCGCCGGGGCTCCCATACGAGTCGCTCCCGCGCGCGCCGGAGGTCGAGGGCGTAGTGGTCGTCGGCGAGGTCGATCATCCACGGCTTGATGAAGGGGTCGGCGACGCGGTCCTGAAGCCACGCGGCCGCCTTCGCCAAGGGGCGGGGGACCCGCCACGTGGACCATTCCTTTCCGCGCAGAAGGCGGCCGATCTCCCGCTGGAGGTCCCCGTAGCTCACCGTCTCGGACTCGCCCACGAGGAGAGTTTCGAACGGGCCCAGCTCGCGGCGCCGGGCGACGGCGCGCCGAATCGCGTCGACCGCGTCGTCGAGGTGGACGAACGCCTGGCCGTGCGACGGGTCCCCGGGAAAGAGCCGTCCGGTCAGCCGTCCCTCGCAGATCCTCTGGATTTGCCGGGCGATCGGGATCGACCGGCAGAGGTCGTCGTAAACGCCCGCGATCCTGAGCACGGCGACCGGGACCGCCCCGCGCTCCCGTTCGAGCAGCTCTTCGGTCCGAAGCTTCGACTGCGGGTACGCCCACTTGGGCTGAAGCGGCCAGGTTTCGTCGATCCGCTCGCCGGGCCGGCACGGGGCGTGAACGAGCATCGTGCTCGAGAAGATGAACTGTCCCACCTCGAACCGCTCCAGCTCCCTGAGGAGCCGTTCGGTCCCGCCGATCGTCACGTCCTCGTACTTGCGGCTCGGCGCGCCGGAAAAGTCGTAGTAGGCGGCCAGGTGGACGACCGACGCGATGCGCGGGCCGTGGTAGAGGCGCACGTGGGTGAAGGCGTTCTGGACGCTTTCGTCGGACGTGAGGTCGACGAACACCCAGTCCGCTTCTCGCGGCGGGTGGGGCGGGCCTTCCCGGTCCAGGCCGATCAGGTCGAAGTCGGCGGCCAGAGATCGGACCAGGGCCGATCCGATGAGACCGCTGCTTCCTGTGACGAGGATTTTCTCGCGAGGCTCGGGCATGACACTGAGTCGATCCATCGGCACCGTGCGCGTTATCCCTCATAACGCCGCGGTGCGGTCCGGCTCAGAGGGGCAGAGAGAAGGTCACCGCCATGAGATTCGTCTTCTCCGCACTTTTGACGTGGCTCATTCCCGCGTGCGACCGGCCAAACGCGGGCTCCGACCGGGACGGAAACGGGACGGAACGGGCGATGGCCGTCCTCCGGGACGCCCACGGCAAGGAAGTGGGGCGGGCGACCCTCACTCAGGGGGAAGACGGCGTCCGGATCCGGCTCGAAGCGCGAGGCCTCCCGCCCGGGAAGCACGGCTTTCACATTCACGAGAAGGGGGAATGCCACCCCCCGAAGTTCGAGTCCGCGGGGGGCCACTTCAACCCGGACGGCAGGAAGCACGGGCTGGAAAACCCGGACGGCCCGCACGCGGGCGACCTGCCCAACATTCTCGTGGGTGACGACGGCACGGTGCGGACGACGGTTTTCGCCCCGCTCGTCAGGCTCGGCGAGGGGAAGCATTCGATCCTTCGGCCCGGCGGGATGAGCCTGGTCTTGCACGAGCGTCCGGACGACGGGAAGACCGACCCGGACGGGAACGCCGGCGCGAGAATCGCCTGCGGCGTCATTCGATCGGAGGAACCGTGAACGATCACGTCTACAAGATCACGGAGGTGACGGGGTCCTCGGCCTCGTCGCTGGAAGACGCGGTGAACAGCGCCGTCACGCGCGCGGCGAAGACTCTGCGCGACCTGCGCTGGTTCGAGGTCCGCGAAATGCGCGGGCACATCGAAAACGGCAAGGTCGCCCACTGGCAGGTGACGATCAAGCTAGGCTTCACGCTCGAAGAAGAAGCGGCCTGATCGACTTCTTGCCCTTCGCACGCCGCCGCCCCGCCGCTATCAGGCCGAGGGCCAAGCACTCCAGCCCAAGAAGGCCGCAGAGCCCTTCGTTGCCGTCGCGGCTACCCTCCGACCCGCCTCCGCCGGGATCGGTCACGGCGATCGTCCAGGTGTGCGTTCCCGTGAGTCCGGCAGAGTCGCGGGCCCTGAGGGTGCACGTATAGGTTCCCGCCGCCGAATACGTGTGCGTGACCGTGACGTTGACCGTGTCTCCCTCGGCGTCCCCATCGGAATCCGTGAGCACCAGGCCGGTGAAGTACTCGCGGGGGCTCCCGTCCCCGAAGTCCCAGCGCAGTTCCAAAACGTCGCTCAGGTTTCGGTCATGGCCGTGGCCGACGAGCGTGACCTGCAGCGGGGCCGGACCCGCCGGGGGCGACCCGTCCTCGATATGAGCGGACGGCGCCAGGTTTCCCCCTCCCGCTCCCGTCACCGTCACCGTCCGCGTGGCCGTCGCCGTTGCGCCGGCGTTGTCGGTCACGGTGAGCGTCAGGGCGTAGGTTCCCGCGGCCTGGTAGGTATGCGAGGCCGTCACTCCGCTGCCGCCGGGCGTTCCGTCCCCCCAGTTCCAGGAGTACGCCGCAATCGTTCCGTCCGGATCGGAGGAGGCGGAACCGTTCACGCCAACCGCCAGGGGCGCCGGGCCGGAGGTGGGATTCGCCGTGAAAGACGCGGTGGGGGGCTGATTGCCGGCGCCGCCCGAAGCCCGCACGCGGACCAGGAGGTTCGGGGCGCGCTGCGTGAAGTAGATAGACCCGTCGGGACCTTCCGCAAGGTCGCACACGTTGGGGACATTCCAGACGACGTCCGCGGGTCCCGAGGCGACGCCGTTGCCGTCCGCGGTAAGGGAGACGCGGGCGATCGTGCCGCCTCGGTAACTCGCGTAAAGCATCTGCCCTGTATAAGGCAAGCTCGTGCCCCGGTAGAAGTGAAGGCCCGTCGGGACGCCTCCCAGGGTGATGAGGACCTGACCCGTCGCGTCCGAATAATTGCCGCCGGCGCTGACCCGGCTGACCTCATCTCCGCTGTAGGCGTTCTCCGAGACGTACATCCTGCCGGTCCCGGGCTGCCAGGCGTGCCGGAAGTTGTTTCGGAACCCGACGGCCCAGACCGGGTTGGACGCCCCGAAGGGATTGTCCGTCGGCACGGTCCCGTCCAGGTTGAACCGGAGGATCTTGCCGCGCCAATTCGCGGGATTCTCCGAGATCGTCGGGTCCGACGCCCCGTCGCCCACGCAGACGTAGAGCCGTCCGTCCGGGCCGATGCTCATGCCCGAACCGCCGTGGCGTCCGTAGCCGGCTCCCAGCGGAATGTTGTCCACGATCACCGCGAAGCCGGTCCCGGTATCCCCGGCGTCTCTGTATCGCGCCACGGAGGCCACGGTCTCGGAGGGGTTGCTCCGGGACGTGTAGTAGCAGTAGACGTCATTATTGGCGGGGTTGATCAAGAGCGAGACCAGGCCCGCGTGGTATCCTCCGAAGCTGGCGGCGATGTCGGAGCTGGTGAGCGACGATACCACGGGCAGCGTGGCGTACGGAGCCGCGAGCAGGCTCCCGTTCCGAACCAGGCGGATCCGGCCCGTCCAGTGCTCTCCCACCAGGACCCGGCCGTCGGGGAACACCGCCACCGGGACGACGTAGGTCGCCCCGAAGTCCGCGAGCGTCGTTTGCTCCTGGCCCGGACCCACGTCGCCCGAGGCGGCGGGGGCGGGAACGACCGCGATGCCCACGAGAGCGGCCAGCGCGAGCCGCGTGCGAGACCGAATCTTCATAGAGACCTCCAGGCCCCCCTTTCGTCCAGGTCCGAGCGGCGTTTAAAGAATTCCGTCGGCGGCTAACTCAGGACCCTTTCGCGCAATACTCCTGAAGATGAGCCTGGCCGACACATCCATCGGCGGTCCCCGGCGCGCCTTCCCCACGACGGTCTGGTCGGACATCGTGGCGGCGGGAGACCCTTTCAGTCCTCAACACGCGGAGCGCCTGGAGAGACTCCTCCGGAGCTACTGGAAGCCGGTCTTCGCCTACGTCCGAACGGTATGGCGAAAATCGGTGGAGGAGGCCAAGGACCTCACGCAGGCGTTTTTCGCGGACCTCCTGGAGAAGCGCTCGATCGCCGGCTTCCGGCCGGAACGTGCCAGTTTTCGCCGATATCTCAAGCACGCGCTGAAGTACTACCTCATCGACGTGCGGCGGGCGGCGGCCCGCCGTCCGGCCGACCACGCCCCGCTCAGTCTGCAGGCGTCACGGGAGGAGCTGGAACGCCTCGGCCCGATGGCGCCGGACGACTCGCCGGAACGGGCCTATGACCGGCAATGGTTCCGGTGCCTCCTCTACTCGTCCCTTCAGTCGCTGAAGGAAACCTTGGAACGCGAGGGGAAGGCCGCCTACTTCGCCGTTCTCAAGACCTACCTGATCGACCCGGCATTCGCCCTCCCCGCCGCGTCGGGCCCGGGCCCGGCGGCCCCCGACGTGCCCACGTACACTGAAGTCGCCACGAAGCTCGGTCTGCGCGAGACCGACGTGCGCAATTACCTCACCGCCTGCCGGGGCGCCCTGCGCGAGATCCTGCGCGCGCGCGTCCGGGAGTACGTCGAGTCCGAAAGCGACGTGGACGGGGAGCTGGATGAGCTCTTGAACGGATGAGCCCCTCCGAAGAACGGCTCGACCGGAACTTCCGGTGGTTTTTGAGCGCCAGCCCGGCGCCCGCGGGCGAGCCGCCGGCGGCGGTTCGCCGCGTGGGCCGCTACCGGCTGGGCGAGCTGCTGGGCGAGGGGGGCATGGGCGTGGTGTTCCGCGCGCGGGACGAGGAGCTCGGTCGCGACGTCGCCCTCAAGCTGCTCAAGACCGCGCGGGCGTACAGCCCGGCGTGGGTCGAGCGGTTTCGGCGCGAAGTGCGCAACACCGCGCGGCTCTCCCATCCGGGCATCGTGACGGTCCACGATTTCGGACGCGAGGGGGATGCGCTCTACTACACCATGGAGCTCGTCGACGGCCGGCCGTTCGACGCGGTCGGAGCGGAGGTCAACCGCCGCGTGCGGATCCTGGAAAGGGTCGCCCGCGCGGTCCAGGCGGCGCACGAGCAGGGAGTGATCCACCGCGACCTCAAGCCCGGAAACATCCTGGTGGATTGCCGGGACGAGCCTCACCTCCTGGACTTTGGCCTCTCCCGGGAGCTTGAGACCCCCAGCGACCTTTCGAGAACGGGGGCCCTCATGGGGTCGCCGTTCACGATGGCCCCGGAGCAGGCGGCCGGCCGGGTCCACGAGCTCGACGTCCGGTGCGACGTCTACGCGCTGGGCGCGATCCTTTACGAGGTTCTCGCCGGACAGCGGCCGTTCGAAGGGCTTTCCGTGGAAGAGATCGTCCGGCGTCTGCTCACCGAGGATCCGAAGCGGCCGCCGGGGCCACGCGACCTCGTCACGATCTGCCTCAAGGCGATGGAGAAGGATCCCGCCCGCCGCACCCCCACCGCCGCCGCGTTCGCCAACGACCTTGCGCGGTACTTGGCGGGGGAACCGATCCTGGCGCGGCCGGCCGGCGCCGTCACGCGACTCGCCGCGCGCCTGCGGAGGAACCCGACGGCCAGTGGGCTGGGTCTCGGCGCCGGAGCGGCCCTCGTGGCCGCCCTGGCGATCGGGCTCGTGGCGATGGAGAAGTCCCGACGTCTGGAGGCCGAACGGGAGGCGGCCCTGCAGGCGATCCGCGAGAGGGCGCGGGAGTCCCTCCGCGACGCGCTGGAGTTCCGACGTTTCGGGGCCAACCGGCGGATGGGGACCTTCCTGATGCGCTTGGAATCTGCCTACCGCGATGCAGTTTCCCGGGCCCCCGGACTGGCGGAAGTGGACTACCTGAGGGGCCGGATGCACCGGGCGCTCATGGACGACGAACGGGCCCTGGAGTACCAGGAGCGCGCCCTCGTCAAGGAACCGAACTATGCTCCCGCCCTCTACGAGCGCGTGGTGCTTCTGTCGCAGAAGTACGGGCGCGAGTACCAGCGCGGATGGCACGACCTGCTCCGGGCCCTGGAGGGACACAAGGAGCCGAGCCGCGACGAGGTCGAACGCGTGAGAGGGGATCTTCCTCTCCTCAGGAAGCGGATCGTGGACGACTGCGTGGCTTTGCAGGGGAGGGTTGGCCAGGCGCACGTCCTGGCCGCGGCAGGAATCCTGTCCTATTACCAGGGAGAATACGCCGCTGCCCAGGAAATGCTGAGCCGGGCTTTGGAGAATGACGCCTCGCTGGAGGAGGCGTGGGAGACGCTGGCTCTTTCGGCCCGGGCGCAGGCCGTCTCGGGAGCGGCGGACCGGGAAGAATTCTGGAAGAAAGCCGAGGAGGGGTACACTCAGGGCATCGC
>Ga0187892_10011756_pt1 | contig 10609 bp, 8 predicted proteins | sample MA1701073metaG_FD_139345 | JGI IMG/M metagenome (GOLD analysis project Ga0187892, IMG submission 139345) | Bio-ooze microbial communities from a basaltic lava cave in the Kipuka Kanohina Cave System on the Island of Hawaii, USA - MA170107-3 metaG ...
TGGATTTGAGCATCTTCATCAAAATTCCAAGCTCAACGCCGTGAGGATGCGGTTTTATTTCTTTGGGTTGAATGGGAAGTTTTTTTACAGAAGCTTTATAAGTGGCTTTTTCATCTTCAGGACCCGTATAAGAGAGGCCGAGATGTGGATTGGCCAAGGCGGTTTGTCGAATGTAATCCTCTACAGAATGGCGTCCTTTCTGATATTTGGCTTCCAATTCAATTTCAACTCGAGTGCCATGCTGCACTTTCCAATTGACAGTTTCGTCTTTGACTATAACGGGAATGTTTTTGTTGGTATCAAGATGAATTTCAAAATAGTGAGCTGGCTTCTTGGCTGAAATGCGAGAGGTAATTTTTGTGGCATTGCCTGTGGTCAATTGGCCGTACATGCCGGCAGCGGAAATCCCAATTCCCTGCTGGCCACGAGCTTGTTTCATAGTATGGAATTTAGATCCGTATAACAATTTCCCAAAGATTTTCGGGATTTGTTCTTTAACAATACCAGGGCCATTGTCTTCCACGATCACAACAAAACGGTCTTCTTGAAGCTGTTTAATATGAATTTTGATATCAGGGAGGATCTTGGCTTCTTCACAGGCGTCCAAACTATTATCCACCGCTTCCTTGACTGTGGTCAAAAGCGCTTTCTTGGCATTGTCAAATCCGAGGAGATGGCGGTTCTTTAGAAAAAATTCAGAAACAGAAATGTCGCGCTGTTTGGAGGCCAATATATCTGCTTCAGTGGGTTTGCCTCCCTTAAGAGGCGATTCTGTTTTCGGGTCTTGAGTGGGAGGGGGGGAAGAAGGCTTCTTTCCGTTCAGAGACAATTTTTTTGAAACAGGCCCTTTGGTTTTCGGTTTTGATTTTTTTGTTTTTTTGTGCTTCTTCAATTTCGTCTCCAGCAAAAAGTTTAACTGAGTTTAGCCTAGAGTAAAGTGAAAAGTCAAAATAGTGGTAGATGGGGTCAAGTCCAGACATCGGACAAAATTTGTCCGATGTCTGGACTTGACCCCATCGCGCGCTTTTGTTTAAATCCTCAACCTATCAGTCCTTAGGTGCCCGCCCGTTGGCGGGAGAATAGGGAATCCCGTGAGAAGTTTAAGTTACTTCAATTCGGGAGCGGACCCGCCACTGTAAGTGGGGACGGACTTCTTAAAAAATCACTGTTCGCCTTAGGCAAACGGGAAGAGAAAGAGGTTCGACTGATCCACAAGCCAGGAGACCTGCCATAAGGAGAGAGCGTTCTTGTCTTCGTGGTTGAGATAGGAAAGGAAGGCCCACCTTGATTCCTCAGGCTCTCATGTGAGTCTGGGGATTTTTTATGCCCACCCATCTGAAATTTATTTCAGAGGAGCCTTATTATGAAAATCAAATCATTCTATGCTGTTTATATGCTGTTTTTATCTTCCTTCCTATTTGCAGGCGAGTCACAAAATGACGATACTTTTATTTCGTTAACACGTCGGCCCACCTCTCTCAATCGACTTCCCACGAATGTGGCTGCTCTTACGGAAGACGATATCCAAAAAGCGGGGGCAACCACCCTCGCAGATGTCTTGGATTTGCTGCCTGGCGTTGATGTCGCAAGATCCGGAGCGCTCGGTTCATTTGCCAACGTGAAAATAAGAGGAGTTCCCACCTCAAATCAAGTTCAAATTGTGATTGATGACCAGCCTATTGGCGGTGTCTCAATCCAAAATATTGATGCCGGCATGATTCCAGCAAGCAACATTGAAAGGATTGAGGTGGTTCGAGGAGGTGCGTCCAGTTTATATGGCGCCAACACCATTGGGGGAGTTATTCACGTTTTTACCAAGCGGCAGGGGGATGCTCCCTATCACGGTTCCTTAGAATTTCAAAGAGGATCTATGGACACCACCATCACCAACGGGGAAGCCGGTGTACGAAGTGGGCTGGTGGATGCCTATGTGAATGGCCAACATTTCATAACAAATGGTTATATTGATAACTCTGAGGTGGATCACCACGATGGGACTGGAAAGGTCGGGTTCTCATTCTCCAATGGAGCGCGAATTGGATTCGACTATGGGATATCTGAACAAGTCCAAGGCGATCCCAGTGGAACCTCCGTTCCTTTTGAGCAATGGGGCGGAGGCAGGGAGAAAACACCCAACAGCAGAACAGATGAATTAGAAAAACAACTGGAACGAAAAAGGACAGAAGTGACCATCCCATTTCATTGGGGCACGGTATACACCATGGGACACCATTTGACCTTTAACTTGGATCGTCGTTCTCCCCAACCAAGCCGGTCGGAGAACACGATTATGGGTAATGAGACGCGGTTGCTTTTGCCATATGGACTGACCCTGGGAGGATCGTTTGAGAGAGATGAAAGGACTTCTCTCAATCAAGCCGATCATCATATCACCAATACGGCAGGTTACCTCCAAGAGCAGGTGTCAGTAAAGAGATGGACTTTGATTCCTGCTATCCGACTGGATCATCACAGTATTTTTGGAAGCGAATACAACCCCCGTTTTACTGCGGTTTATCTTCCCACTGATAATTGGAAAATCTCGGCCAATGTAGCCCGCGCCATGCGGGCCCCCACCATTACTGATCTCTTTGAAAGGTTTCCGGACCCTGATCCTGCCTTTACTTTTAATCCGAACCCAAATCTAAAACCGGAATTATCCTGGACTTATGATGTCGGCACACTTATAAAAGCAGGTCAAAATTCTTCATTGAGTTTCTCGGGATATTACACCAAGATAAAGGACAGAATTGCCGCCATTGACAGTGATGGTGCTTTGTCTTCGTTTATGACGTTAACAAACGATACCTTGGCGAATATATCGCAAGCCGAACTTAATGGGTTAGAAGTGGAATGGAAAAGGAAAGCGGGTGTATTTACTCATTCAACCTACTATACCTTCCAACGCTCCCAGGGGAGCTCCCCCACCTCAAGTCGCTTTGTTCATCTTCGGCTCACGCCCACGCACACGGTCTATTATCGTGTTATTTGTGATGCCGGCGATGGCTTGTATCTGCATGGGTCATTTCAATTTGTAAGTGACCAATTTGAGAATGACAACTATCTCGGCGCGCGGTTGTCTGATTATCGTCTCTGGAATCTCGGAGTGGAAAAAAAGTTCCCCATTCTCATAGCGTCATTTTGGATCAAAAATTTAACTAACCAGAAATACGCGGAGTCCGTCACATTCGGAAACCCCGTTCCTCAACCCGGGCGAACTTATTACGCAGGCCTCAAAGCTGAATTTGGAAAGAGTTCCGAAAATTGAATATGATGACCGCATGAAAACCAAAGATGTCGCGCCGCGCGAATGGAACGGTCCTAAAGGGCGAAAAGAGAGAGGTCTCATTATTGTCTATACAGGTCATGGAAAAGGGAAATCCACCGCCGCGTTTGGTGCCATTTTCCGCTCTTTAGGTCGCGGCTTTCGCGTAGCGGTGGTTCAGTTCATTAAGGGCGAATGGATTTCTGGAGAGGTCAAAGCTTTAGAAAAATTTGGATCCCAGGTGGACTATTTTTCGGTTGGGGATGGGTTTACCTGGAATACCAAGAGTCTGGCCAAAGATGTGGAGTGTGCGCTAAAAGGATGGAACACATGTTTAAAACTCTTACGAGCTAAAAATCATGATGTCTATCTATTTGATGAATTGATTTATGTGTTGAAATACAAATTCTTGTCCCTTCCCCAGGTTATGCGAGGTATCAGAGAGAAAGACATCAAAGCGCATCTTATTCTCACCGGACGGGATGCGCCCCAAAAATTAATCCACATGGCTGACCTCGTCACTGAAATGAAAGAAATTAAGCATCCCTATCGCCAAGGCATCTTGGCTCAGCCCGGGATCGACTACTGATTCCCATCTAAAAGTCGCGTTATTTTTCTTCCTCCTCCGAGATTTATACAAGATAAGCCTTTACGACTTGGAAACAATTGGGGTAAAATATTGACCTTAAATCATTTTGGAGGATGGAATGGCGGATACAACTCACAAATGTGGATGGACGATTGGTCCGGCAGATAAATATTGCCGTGGTTGCGGAGAGCGCGTTTTTAAAGCCAGTCGCGAGTACGGAGAAATCTCAGCAGAAATGGAAGCCTTGAAAAATTTGGCATTGGAAAAGCCTCATCCTGCCTTTGCTGCTATAGCCATGATGATCTACAACATTCTGGCTTGGGCGTCGGGGGATAGCCAGACACGACCTATGGAGTTGGTTCGTCAGATGGAGAAAATGGCCGACAAATTTCCCGGTGGTTCTGGTGGGTGGGGCTTCCCTCCCATGGGACCAAACTCATAACACCCCTCATATGTCCTTTGAAGAAGGGCCTTGTTGAACAACGACGTTCAGCGATCGAATACTTGAACTCAAAGGAGTGTCAATGAAGCCAATTTATCGCGTCGAGGGCGAGAGCTTTGTCATTGAGAACTACAATCAAGCCGATCCTTATTCTAGTTTCTTTCCGGGCCTGGCGGGAGAAACGGGGAAACCCATGTGGGTCTTCTATACCAACCGCGGTCAAGCTATTTCTTCATTTGGAGTCAACAATAAAGATGGCGCGATGTTGGAGTTTCTACCAGCCAACAAAGCGTACCAGGCCACGCCGCTTCTCGGATTCCGAACTTTTGTCCGCACAGCCAAAACAAATTCCCCTTGGTACGAGCCGTTTCACTTATCACAACCTGAAGCCAAACAAACCCTCATTGTCCGACCCTATGATTTGGTCTTAAAAGAGACCAATAAAAATTTAGGTTTGGAATTTGAAGTTCAATATTTTGGCGTTCCCAATGAATCTTGCCCTTTGCTGGCCCGGGCTCTCACTATACGCAATTTAAGGAATCGTCCGGCCCACATCGTCACTCTCGATGGGTTGCCTCGCGTTGTCCCCTGGGGAATGGGGGATTTTTTGGTAAAAAATATGTCCCGCACAATCGAAGCATTCGCGGAAGTGGTTAACTATCAGTCTTCTGTTCCCTTCTTTAAGTTAAAAGTTAAACCAGATGATAAACCGGATGTGGAGCCTCTCCATGGCGGCTTTTTTTCTTTCACCGTTGGGGACAATCAAAGTCTTCTGCCCATTGTTGTGGATCCCAATGTAGTATTTGCTCATGATCTGTCTTTTCTGTCTCCGTCAAGCCATTTTGGGACGAATGGGGCATCATTAAACAATCAATTGACTTCAAATATTATGCCGTCTTCGTTCAGCCACAGCCCTGTTCGCCTCAAACCCAAAGAAGAAAAAACATGGCATTCCTATTACGGGTACGCAGAAAACATTGCCGTGGCCAACAAAATGGTTGAAAAAATTCGCACGAACCCCAGTTACTTTCAAACCAAGGAAAATGAAAATGTCGAGATTCATCAGAATCTCGTTAAACATTTTGGGCTTGTAACATCGAACCCAATTTTGGATTCGTATGCCAACAACAGCTTTATGGATAATGTTTTGCGAGGTGGGTTTCCCACCAACCTCACCCCCTCGGGGCCTCTGATTCATGTTTATTCAAGAAAGCACGGGGATATGGAAAGAGATTACAACGCTTTCCAAATCTCAGCCACATATTACTCTCAAGGCAACGGCAACTTTCGTGATGTGAACCAAAACCGGCGGCATGACGTGTTCTTAAATCCTCAGGCAAAAACAGTCAATGTCGACTTTTTCTTCAACTTGATTCAATTGGATGGCTTTAACCCCTTAATTATTAACCCGATGAGGTTCGCGGTGCCAAAAGATTTGGAACGCCATTCCGGTTTTCTTCTCAATGAAACCTTTCGAGCAGAGTATCATCAGTTAATGCGAGAGCCTGTTTTGACGGGCCAAATCTATGAGTTTGCGCAGAAGCATGCCAAGGACCCGTTAAGTGTGTCTGCGTTGTTCCGAGAAGTGATTCAGAAATCCTTCCCATCGCAAGGGATACAGCATGGAGATGGTTTTTGGATTGACCATTGGATATACAATTTAGATCAGCTGGATCAATATTTGGCCATTTATCCTGATCAAAAACAGTGGCTTCTTTTTGAAAAGAAAGATTTTACGTACTACGACTCTGATCACTCTGTAAGTCCTCGGAAAGAGAAATATCATTTCACCAAAGAGGGAAAGTTTCGGCAATATCAGGCGGTTACCATTCATCCGGAGAAACAAACCCTTATGGCTTCTCGAAAAATTGATCCCAATCGGGTTCGGACACAAAATGGAGCCGGGGAAATTTTTCGTACCACACTATTTGTCAAACTTTTGTCTTTGGTCATTGTGAAGGCCAGTAGTTTGGATCCGCATGGCATGGGAATTGAAATGGAGGCGGGCAAGCCAGGTTGGTGCGATGCGTTAAATGGAGCTCCCGCTCTCTTTGGTTCATCCAGTGAGATCCTTTTTGAACTTATTCGCTTGGTGCGATTTATGGAAGAAGAGGTCATTCCTCTTTGCCCCACAAAAACCACCGACCTTCCCAAAGAAATTTATTCCTTTATGCGGGATGTGGACGAGGCTTTGGCTCAGAGGGCTGGGAAAGATTTTCGTCCCTTCTGGGATAAGCTGGCGGGAGCTCGAGAGCACTTTCGGGAAAAAACCTTGTTTGGGTTGTCTGGTAAAATGCGCGTTGTCAAATTGTCCGACATAAAGGAATTTTTGATGCGCGTATCAAAAACACTTAACTCAGCCGAAAAAAAAGTCATTGATCCCGCGACAAGACTTCCTACCGCTTATTTTACTTATGATGTTGATGTATCGAAGTTGAGCTCAGATTGGCGATCTCATTTGTACAAAATTCCTTTTGTGCAACATCGTGTGGCTCCGTTTTTAGAGGGCGTGGTTCATCCTATGAAAGTATACCAGCCCGTCAAGTGCAAAACTCTTTATCAACGTGTTCGCAAATCGGAGTTAAGAGACAAGAAGCTCGGAATGTATAAATTAAATGTCTCATTGGAAAAGGAATCCAGCGAAATTGGCCGCGTTCGAGTGTTTTCAGGTGGCTGGCTTGAAAATGAATCGATATTCCTCCACATGCATTACAAATTTTTATTGGAAGTTCTGCGTGCGGGAATGACCAAAGAATTTTTAGAGGAAATTAAAGAAGGCCTTATCCCTTTCCGAGATATGAAAACATACGGACGGCCGATATTTGAAAACTCTTCTTTCATTGCCAGTTCAGCTTTTCCTAAGAAAGAAGTTCATGGAAAGGGTTTTGTAGCCAGGTTGTCAGGGGCCACGTCAGAATTCTTAAGTATGGTTTACTTTATGATGTTCGGATCCAAGCCCTTTGTCATAGAAGAAGGAGAAGTGGTCTTTTGGCCTAAGCCACAACTTCCCGGGGAATGGTTTACAAAGACAGAAGCTAATCATATTCCTAAAAACAGCATATCCCTGACATTATTGGGTGTTCCCATTCGTCTCTTGAGCCCCAAACGCAAGGACACATTTGGAGCAGGTGGGGTTAAACCTGTCGCATTCGAATGGATTTATGAGGGGCGTTTCTATACGCACAAGGGGCCTTTTCTGCCACATGAGCCGTCTTTGGCTCTTCGAGAAGGGCGCCTGGAAAGTCTATCCATTTTTTTAAATTAAGGTGTTCCTCTTTCAAAAGTTACCAATCAAAAAAATACATACCACTGGTATCGTAATTACCGTTGCAAATGTACAACCATCCTCTTTGATTGTCATAGGCAAAAGGGGAATTCAGAAGCGGGGTGTAAGCCGCTTCTCCTTGAATGATAAAGACATCGTTTGGTGGACTCATGTTCATTGAAGATTCTGCGGCGCCGTCGTAGTGAACGCTTAATCCATTATAGGTTGGATTGGGATCTCTCAAAACCGGTGTTGGAACCGTTTCCATATAGGGAGCTATTGCGCCTGTTAAGGATTTTCCGTGAACCGTATAATGGATGTTTCCTATAGGATAATTCGATAAAGGCCAGTGCCCTTCGTTATCGGCATAGTAAACATTGATGGCGGACCGAACGTGCCCCAAATTGGCTTTGGCCTTGGCTTGAAAGGCCTTTTGCGTCAACATGAAATAATGTGGTGAGGCAATGGAAGCAAGAATCCCGATAATGGTTATGATGATCAGGAGTTCGATTAAGGTGTAACCTTTTTGAGAACTACAACTCATAATGCTTCTTTTTCCTCATTTCGATTTTTTGGGCAGTACGGTTGGCAACGATAATTGTAATTCCATTGGCGGGTTCAAGTTTGACAAATCCTTTTGGTACGGGCTCTAACCAATCTTGAGCATGATCAGTGATCTGTCGAACCAAATATTTAGGAACCTCCATTCGAACGGAATTATTTAAGTGGATCGAAACATGGCCATTTAAGCGGGTCGCATCTTCGACTTTTACATAGCCACCTTTTTGGAATTGAACCAGCATTTTCTTGGTGGGATCTACCACCGTTTCTTCTTTGACAATATCCATCCTCTGTTTCTTTAGAGCATAAGCATAAACTTGTTCTTTGAAGGCCTCCAAATCAGCTTGGTTTTCAGGAGGAGGTTCAGCAGGCGCATATTTCCCGTACACCCAAGCATCCTCTTTCTCAGATTTTCCCAAAAGGTACTTCTGATCAGCTTCTTTTAATTTAGCTATTTGGGCTGCTGTGAGTTTTTGACGGTCAACTTCGGGCATCGCTTCTAACATACCAGGGAGATACCGTATGGGTTCCTTACTATGATCAGGTTCTCGATAGGGAGTAGGGTCATTAACAAGAAGTCGGGCCATAACGGCAATTCCCAAAATAAAGAAGAGAAGCCGTAGCCGATTTTTAATGGCATCCCGCTTACGTTGTTCTTGTTCTTCATATTCGAAAGATTGAGTTATAATTTCGGGCATAGGATAAGTTTATTTATAAGGACGGGAAATGCCAGGGTTCCCTAAGTTTTGTTACAATAGGTATTTCGAAGGGAGAAAAATAGATATGAAAAATCGCATTGTTTTTGTGTGTATAAGCTTGACTTTAACATTACTCAAAGATCCGCTTTCTGCGGTCATATTGGTTGACCACTCGGATGCTCAATTCGCTGACTTGGCAGAGGCAGAACTTAAAAAAATGAGAATGGGGGAACGTGGCTTGGTATCTCAGTCGTTGGTGGAGCAGTTGGATGTGTCTGCCACGACCACCACCATCCGGGCCCTCACCAAAGATGAAGAAACATGGCATCCCAACGACCTTAAAGGGACAAGAAGCCACGTTGTTCCTTTGGACAACAAAGTAAGAGGAGCGGAAAGACTTGTTCCCACGGCCAGCATTATTTATGTTCATACCAATCGCATTGACCCAAAATTGAGCACTTTTAAATTAGGAGGATTTGTCTATGTGTTGGCTGAGGCCAAAGACTTAAATTATGGAAGCTTTTCCGCTGATTTTAGGATTCGAGAAAAGCGCTCTGCATTTTACAGAAATGCGTGGAGAGATTCCTTGGGCTTACCCTTATTAAATATATCTGACGGAATTGCCACCGTGGACTATCAAGAAGCCAAAAAAATGGATTTGCTTAATGAAGAAAACAAAAAGCTCTTTCCTATTTTATCTCCGGCTGGCAAGCAATTCCCTTCGAATTCCTATGAAAATAATTGATATTGATATATTATTAAGAGAGCCCGAATGCCTCTTGAAGGAATTCAATTTATTCCCCAAGCTTATAGGATGTATTTGAAAAAAATTGGTTGTTTTTGGTTATTCTTAAGCTTCATTAATTTTTCTCTTCCCGCCTGGAGTATCGAAGATTCGCTCAAAAAAGTCGCTACAAATCTTGCCAAGGGGATTAAAGCCGAAAAACTATCTTACGTGGGAGTTTTGATTTTCCCTTATCATGATGGAAAACTGAGCAGCGGATCCTTTATCGTATGTGATAAATTGACAACCTATTTAGTCGGGTTCAAATATTTGCGACTTGTCGAAAGGCGCCTTATACAGAAAATTTTAGAAGAACAGCATTTATCAGAGTCCGGAGTTCTTGATCCTGATACAACCAAAAAATTAGGCAAGGTTTTGGGTGTGGAGGCCCTTGTCACAGGCACGTTAATTGAGTTGGAAGGAGAAGAAACGGAGATCAACGCTCGGGCCCTTTTAGCCAACACAGGTGAGATTATTGCCGCGGAACGTAGTGTGATCAAACAGTCTTGGAATGATCGGCCCAAAGATCCATCCCGTCCTTCTCGAGAATGGGAAGAACCGGAGCCAGAAGTCAAAAAAACCGAAGCTGAGCCCATTTTAATCGGATATCCGGCCGGACGAGGGGGCAGACGATGGCGAAAATAATTCGCCTGGTCTTTTTCATGATTTTTGCGTTCGGATCTTTTCTTAATGCAGAACCTCTTGAAAAACTGTCAAAGAAACTCGCCAAGGGTATTCTCTCCTCTGAAAGAAAAAAGGTGGCGGTTCTGGTGTTTCCTTATCACAACGGATATCTCAGCGATGGGTCGTCTATTGTCTCAGAGCGCCTGACCACTTATATGGTAAAGCGCAAAATCAGTGTCATTGAACGACGGCTGATACAAAAAATCTTGGAAGAGAAAAAGCTGAATGAAACAGGTATCATTGAGACCACGACGGCCAAGCGCATTGGATCGGTTTTGGGTGTGGATGCCATTGTGACAGGGACCTTAATAGATTTGGAAA
>Ga0187892_10011757_pt1 | contig 10608 bp, 9 predicted proteins | sample MA1701073metaG_FD_139345 | JGI IMG/M metagenome (GOLD analysis project Ga0187892, IMG submission 139345) | Bio-ooze microbial communities from a basaltic lava cave in the Kipuka Kanohina Cave System on the Island of Hawaii, USA - MA170107-3 metaG ...
AGAAGCACGCAAGCGCCACGAGGAGCGCATAGCGGTGGACCGGCCGGCGGTCCATCTCCTCGGACGCGTGCATCGGATCAGTGAGCCGCGAGGGCGGCACCCTTGCCGGGCTCGGTCTGCGGGTTGATGCCGTCCCGCCCGCTCCCCGGCGCGTGGTACTCGTAGGGGCCGCGGTGGACGATCGGCGTGACCTCGAAGTTCCCGTGCGGCGCCGGCGAGGGCGTCGTCCACTCGAGCGTGTTCCCGTGCCACGGATTCCGGTCCGCCTTCTTCCCGAGGAACCAGCTCGCGATGAAGTTCCAGGCGAAGATCAACTGCACGGCGCCCAGCACCAGCGCCGCATACGTCATGAAGACGTTCCAGTGCTGGAGCGGCTTGAAGAGGTCGTACTCCATGATCGAGGAGACGCGGCGCGGGTGCCCGCCCAGCCCGATGATGTGCATCGGGAAGAAGACCAGGTTGTAGGAGATGAACGTCAGCCAGAAGTGCAGCTTGCCGAGCCGCTCGCTCATCATGCGGCCGAACATCTTCGGGTACCAGTAGTAGATGCCCGCGAAGATGCCGAAGAGGCTCCCGCCGAAGAGCACGTAATGGAGGTGGGCGACGATGAAGTAGGTGTCGTGGATGAAGATGTCGAAGGTGGTGGACGCCATGAAGACGCCCGACAGCCCGCCGATCGTGAACATCGACACGAAGGCCAGCGCGTTGAGCATCGGGGTCGTGAGGTGGAGCGAGCCGCCCCAGAGCGTGCCCAGCCAGTTGAAGGTCTTGATGGCCGAGGGCACCGCGATCAGCACCGTCGAGACCATGAAGGTGGTTCCGAGGAGCGGGTTCATCCCGCTCTGGAACATGTGGTGGCCCCAGACGATGTAGCCCAGTCCCGCGATCCCGGCGATCGCGAACACCATCGACTTGTAGCCGAAGATCGGCTTCCGGGAGAACGTCGAGAGCACGTCGGAGACCACCCCCATCGCGGGGAGGATCATGATGTAGACGGCCGGGTGGGAATAGAACCAGAAGAGGTGCTGCCAGAGGAGCGGCTGTCCGCTCGCGCCGGGGAACTTCGGTCCGGCGAGGAAGAAGCTCGTCCCCCCCACGCGGTCGAAGAGCAGCATCCCGAGCGCCGAGGCCAGGACCGGAGTCGCGAACAGCACCAGGATGCTCGTGATGAAGATCGACCAGACCGTGAGCGGCATCCGGAAGAACCCCATCCCGGGCGCGCGCATGTTGATGATCGTGGTCAGGTAGTTGATCGCGCCCATGATCGACGAGGTGCCGAGGATGATCAGGCTGACGAGCCAGTAGCTCTGCCCGCCCCCCGAGAGCCCGGTCGGCTCCCCCCGCCAGGTCGCCGGCCCGGACAAGGTCGGGTACGCGGTCCACCCCGCGGCCGCCGCGCCTCCTTCCTGGAAGAAGCTGAGCAGCATGATGATCCCGGCCGGGAGCGCGAACCAGAACGAGAGCATGTTGAGGAGCGGGAAGGCCATGTCCTTCGCGCCGATCATCAGCGGCACCGTGAAGTTCCCGAAAGCCCCCACGAGCAGCGGGATGATCACGAAGAAGATCATGATGGTCCCGTGCATGGTGGTGAACATCGGGAACGCTTCCTTGGGCATGGAGCCGCCCGTGTTGCTCCAGAGGAGCTTGCCGAGGATCGGGACCGGCTTGGCGTACTCGGGGCCGTACTCCCCGCCCGGCCAGGCGAGCTGCCAGCGGAGCGCGAGCGCGAGACCGCCTCCCAGCAGGATGAAGACCAAGCTCATCAGCATGAACTGGATGCCGATGATCTTGTGGTCCTGCGAGAAGATGTACTTCCGGATGAACCCCATCTCGTGGTGGTGACCGCCGTGGGTCTCGGCGTGGGCGGCGTGGGCCTCAGTCGTCATCGCGGCTGGTCCTCTACTTGGGGGTCCTCTTGGGAAGCGGCGGCCCGGCTTCCTTGTCCTCGCGCCACTTCTCGAACTCCGCCTCCGGAAGCACGTGGATCTCCCCCCGCATCCGGTAGTGCCCGAGCCCGCAGAGCTCGGCGCACACGATCTCCCATTTCCCGGTCCGCACGGGCTCGAACCAGACTTTGGTCGTCATCCCCGGGAGCACGTCCTGCTTCACCCGGAACTCCGGGAGGAAGAAGCTGTGGAGCACGTCCTTGCTGGTCATCTCGACCACGATCGGCCGGCCGAACGGGACCCGGAGCTTGTTCACGGTCATGTAGTCGTCGTCGTTCCCGAACTTCCCGTCGAGCCCCGGATAGCGGATGTCCCACTGGAACTGGGCCGGCTCGAGCTGGACCACGTAGGGGTCCTTGGGGAAGTCGAGGCGCACGTGCGCCCAGGCCTTCTGGCTCATGAGCGCGATCACCACCAGGATCAGCGCCGGCACGATGGTCCAGATCACCTCGATCCGGTTGCTCCCGTGCGTGTAGCGGGCCGGCTGTCCCTCGCGGTGCCGGTACCGGATCACGAACCAGACCAGCGTGATCTGCACCGCGAAGAACGCGATCCCCGTGATCACGAGGATCAGGTAGAAGAGCGCGTCCACGTCCTCGCCGAAGGTGGCGACGTTCTCGGGGAGTCCGAAGCTCAAGGCGTCCTCCTGGGGGCGACCCGGGCTACTGCTTGAAGGTGAAGTTCGCCTCGCACGCCTTGTCGGCGGCCACCGTGATCTTCAGCGTCTGCGGCGGCAGCTTCTCGTGCCAGGCCTCGATCTCGTACTCGCCCGGCGGCAGCGGCTCGGGGAACGCGAACTTGCCATCCGCCCCGCTGACCGCGAAGAACGGGTGATCGACCACGTGGCAGAAGGACGACATCCACTTGTGGACGTCGCACTTGATCGGGACCATCTCCTTCGCGGTGAAGGTCTTGTTGATCTTCATCCCCTGGGTGGGCATCGCCTCGTTGAACAGCTTCGACTTCTTGGGGTACGAGTGGATGTTGTGCATCGTGGGGTCGCTGTTCCGGATCTCGATCGTCTGGTTCTGGAACACGCCGAACACGTGCGGCTGGTAGACGCAACCGAGCTGATCCAGCACCACCGGATCCTTGGGGGTCTCGAACTTCTTCCCCTCGAGGCCCTTCTTCACGGACACGAACACCCACTGGAGCGCGTCGCCGTTGACCACGAAGACCTCGTCGAGGACCTCCTTGCCCTGGTGCTGTGCGTGGCACTTGGCGTCGGCGTCCTCCATCTCGATCTTCTTGCGCTTGGGCGCGGCGCCTTCCCACGAGATCTTCCCGCTGACGTTGCCGGCGGCCTTCGGCGCGGGAGCCGGCGCCGGCTCCGCCGCGATCGGCTGGACGGGCGCGGCCTGGACGGCCGGCGCCTGCGGCTCGTCGCCGCCCGGAAACGCGAAGGCGAGGGTCGCGGACAGGAGCACGATCAGGTGCGCTGACATCGGTTCATCTCCCTCAGCGGCGGTCGCGTCGATCCACCCGGACCGACCGCCTTCCGCCAGACCTTGGACCTTCGCAACCGCGATGCCCGCCCTCGGACGGATGGGTCCGGCACCACAAGTCAGGAGGTCCGGACGGCCGCTCCGCTCTGTGCCCGGACACCGCCGCGAGGCCCTGCGGATTTCTCCTCAGGGGCCGGCGGATTTCCCCGCCCCGGATCCACGTAAGCCGAAAGCGGCGACGGAGAAACGAACGACGGCCGCGAAAGACGCGGGATTTTAGCGGGGGCGGGGTGGGTGTCAAGCAAAGGGGTCAGGACCCGCGCCGGGTCTGACCCCTTCTCTTTCTTCACTCTTGAAGCGTGAAGTTCGCATCGACCGGCTGGTCGGCGGTCACCGTGACCTTCAGCGTCTGCGCGGGAGTACGAGTGCACGTTGTGCATGGTCGGGTCGCTGTTCCGGATCTCGATCGGCTGGTTCACCATCGCCCCGAAGACGCGCGGCCGGTAGACGCACCCCTGCTGGTCGAGGACGACCGGTGCCTGCGGCGTCTCGAACGAGCGCCCCTCCAGGCCCTCCTTCACGTGGACCAGCACCCACTGGAGCGCGTCGCCGCGCACCGCCACGACCTCGTCGAAGACCTCCTTCCCCTGGTGCTGCGCGTGGCACTTGGGGTCCGCGTCCTCCATCTCGACCTTCTTCGGCGTGGGCGCCGGCCCGCGCCAGGAGACCCTGCCGCTCACGAGGACGCCGCCGCGCGGCGAGGCCGCGGGCGCGCGCGAGGGAGCGGGCGCGCCGCCCGCGAGGGCTTCTCCTCGCGGCTGCAGCCGGCCAGGAACGCGCCGAGGAGCGTCAGGGACAGGATCGCGAGCGGTCGGTCGGACATGTTCCCCTCCAGACGAAAGCGGGAGGACCATACTCTCGATCGAGGCTCCTTCCAAAGGGGTCAGGACCCGCGGCCGGGTCCGGACCCCTTCTGGCGCGCTACCCGGACCCGCACTATGGTGTCCGCCCCGTGAAGCCCCCCGAGGACGCGCTCCCCGTCGCGCTCGGAGCCGCCCGCGAGGCCGGCCGCCTGATCCGGGAGCGCTTCCGGACCCGCGTCCGGCCCCGCCGGAAGAGCGGCACCTCGATGGTCACCGCGGTGGACCGCGCCGCCGAGGAGCGCATCATCGCGCGCCTCCGCCGCGCCTTCCCGGCCCACGCGCGCCTCGGCGAGGAGTCGGGCGCCGCCGCGCCCGCCGGCGCGTCCGACTGGCTGTGGTGCTTCGACCCGCTCGACGGGACCGACAACTTCCTGCTCGGCGTCCCGTTCGTCTCGGTCGCGATCGCGCTCCTCCACCGCGGCGCCCCGGTCGTGGCGGTTGTCCACGACCCGCTCCGCGACGAGACCTTCACGGCCACGCGCGGCGGCGGCGCCTTCCGGGGCGCCTCCCGCCTCCGCCGCCGGGCCGGCGCGCTGACCGACCTCTCGGTCCTGGGGGTGCGCCACCGCTTCTTCCGCGACGGGCGCGCTCCGCTCCTCGGCCTGCTCCCGACCCGGAAGTTCCGCTGCCTGGGCAGCATCGCGCTCGAGCTGGCCTACGCGGCGCAGGGCTCCTGGCACGCCTGCATCGCCTCGGGCGCTCGCCTCTGGGACGTGGCCGCGGGCGCGCTCCTCGTCGCCGAGGCCGGGGGCGTCGTGCTGGACCTCTCCGGTCGCCCGGTCTTCCCGCTCCGCGCGCCGGTCGAGGAGTACGGCGAGCTCCGGATCAGCCTGGTCGCGGGCCAAGCCGCGGCGGCGCGGTCGCTCGCGCGCCAGATCCGCCGGTACCAGCCCTGAGCACCTGCCCGGCCCCGTCCGCCAGCGAGCGCCCGTCCCAGACCACGGCGCCGTTCACGACCACGGCGTCGATCCCGACCGCGAACCGGCGCGGCTCCTCCCAGGTGGCCGCGTCCGCCACGCGCGCCGGATCGATGACCAGGAGGTCCGCCGCGGCGCCCGCGCGGATGACGCCCCGGCCGGCGAGTCCGAGCCGCTCCGCCGGCTGGCCGGTCATCTTGTGGATCGCGGCCTCGAACGGGAGGAGCCCGGTCTCGCGCACGTAGCGGGCGAGCACGCGGGGGAACGCGCCGTAGGCGCCCGGGTGCGGCCGTCCCTTCCCGATCTCCCACGCGTCGGTCACGATCGAGCGCCCCGGGTGCTCGAGGAACCGCCGGAGCGGCGCGTCGTTCGCGCGGTCCCCCGAGATGCCGAAGAGCCGCATGGTCGCGAGCCCGCCGTCGTCGACCAGGAGGTCGGTCAGCGCCGCGAACGGGTCGCCGCCCGCGCGCGCGCCCAGCTCCTCGAGCGAGAGCCCGACCGCGCCCCGGTTCCGCTCGTGCTCCACGTGCGCCACGAAGATGTTCCGCCACCCGACGTCGCGGACGATGTTCGTGGACCAGCCGCGCCCCCCCTCGGGCCACTCGGGGACCGCGGTCTCCATCTCGTGGCGCATGCGCCGCCGGGCCTCGCCGTCCCGCGCCAGCGCGAGGAACCCGGCCACGCCGCCGGCGAGCGCCCACGGCGGATAGAGGGCGAGGAACGTGGTGCAGACCCCGGTGTAGGGGATCACGTCGGCGGTGAAGTCGATCCCGTCCACCCGCGCCGCCTCGCCGAGCGCGAGGAGGCCGTCGATCATCGGATACGCCGCCTCGCCCTGGACGTGGTCGTGCGACAGGTGGACCGACGCGCCGGACGCGCGCCCCGCCTCGAGCACCTCCTCCACCGCGCGGCGCACGAGCTCGGGGCTCCCGCTCCGCTGGTGGAAGGCGGCGAAGCGCCCCTCCTCGCGCACGACCTCGCAGAGCCCGGCGACCTCGCCGAAGCGCGCGAACAGGCCGGGCGGGTAGATGAGCCCGAACGAGAGGCCGAAGGCCCCCGCGCGGAGCGCCGCGCGCAGCTCGCGCGCCATGTGCGCGGCCTCGTGATCGGCCGGCGGGCGGTCGGTCATCCCCATCGCCGCGGTCCGGAGCGGCCCGTGCGCGGCGAGCGTCGCGACGTTGATCGGGACCCCGGTCGCCGCCAGCCGCGCGAGGTACTCCTCCGCGGTCGTCCAGGCCGCGGGCCACGCGCCGTCCGGCGAGAGGAAGCCGTCGAGGCGCTCGACGATCGCGCGGTTGACGTCGGTGAGCGGAAAGACGCCGAGCCCGCAGTTCCCGACGACCTCGGTGGTGATCCCCTGGCGGATGCGCCCCTCGAGGAGCTCGAGGCGGCGTCGCGGCTCGAGCGCGAACACGAGGTCGGAGTGCGAGTGGAGATCGACGAAGCCCGGGCAGACCACGCGGCCTTCGGCGTCGATCACGCGCGCGGCGCGGACCGGGAGGTCGGGTCCGACCGCCGCGATCTCGCCGCCGACGACCGCCACGTCCGCGCGGCGGGAAGGCCCGCCGGTTCCGTCGTGGACGAGCCCGCCGCGGAGCAGGAGGTCCGCGGCCATCAACCTCCGTGGCCCGGCGTCGTCCGGTCGTCCTTCTTGCGGAACTTCTTGAGGAAGTCGGGCGCGCCCGGGACCTCCTGGAGGCCCTTCACGTACTCCAGCCACCCCTTCTCGAAGTCAGCGAGCGTCTGGCCCTTCGTCAGGAAGAGCCGCTGGAAGACCTCGAGCGACTCCCGGCGGCGGCGCGGGTCGTTGTCGTAGAGGGCCGCGTACCGGCTGTCGCGGACCTCCTTGAGGTAGCGGCCGAGCTGCTTCGCGCTCTCGGGCGTGCGCGAGAGGTACATGACCAGCGACCAGCCGAAGGCGTAGTGGATGCCGCCGTAGCCCATCTGCGGGGAGGTGAGCAGCTTTTCCAGCGTGATGAAGCCGGGGTGCTCGTGGCAGCTCCGGATGCGGTCGTTCAGCGGGTTGCCGAAGACGAACTTCTCCTTGCGCCAGTCCCAGACCGCGCTGCCGTAGTACTCGGCGAGCCCCTCCTCGAGCCAGATCGGGTTCCGGTACGACTTGTTCTTGTTGGTGAGGTTGGCGAACATGTGCGTCCCCTCGTGGAAGAGGACGCGGAGCGTGTTCTTGATGTCCTGCGGGTCGTCGTAGAGCTTGAGCACGCGCTCGCCGGGGCTGTAGTAGCCGCCGGTCCCGCGCGGCCCGCCGCCAAGCTCGTGGTAGTCGCGCGCGCTCCGGAAGATGTGGACCTCGGCCCTGCTCGTGCAGTCCACGCCCGAGTTCCGCTCGAGCGCGTCGCGGAACTCGGCGAGGGCGGCGAGGAACTGATCGAGCTTCCGCTTCGAGGTGTTGGTCCGGAGCGTGAACCGGCCGGACTTCCTCTCCCAGGCCTTCTCCCAGTTCTCGCGGAGCACGTGATCCTTGTGCTCCGCCGCAGTCATGAAGGCGCCCTTGTACTCCACGAGCCCCCTGGCCATGGCCTCCTCGGGCGTGAGCCAGCGCCCCTCAACCAACGCGTGCCGGAGCATCTCGTGGGCGGGGCGGTTCTTCGGGTCCAGCTCGACGACCTTCGCGGCCTCGGCGCGCATCTCGTCGGGGAGGTTCAGGCTCCGGCAGAGCTCCGCGAGCTCGAGGTGGGCGAACACGTCGCCGGCCTGCGCGGCCGCCGCGCGGTCCTTGTAGTGGGCGAGCGGGTCGAACTTGGGCGGCTCGACCTCGACGACCAACGGCGCGGGCGGCGGCGCGTCGGGCGGGGGCGCGTCCGGCGCGGGGGCCGGGGGCGGCGGCTCCTGACCCAGGGACGGGGACGCGACGAGGGCGAGGAGCAGGAACAGTCGCTTCATGGGTTACCCCTGGAATCAGGTGGCGGGCCAGTATACGCGCCTCCCCCGGGCCGTCCATCCTGGTCCAGGGAAGACGCGGCCAGGTCAGCGGTTCGCGAGCATCGGCCAGCGATGCCGAGCAGGTGCAGCCAGATCAGCGTCATCATGAGCAGCCAGAACACGAACACGGCCATCGCGGCGACGCGCGCGTATGGACGCCGAGCGAGGACAACGCCCAGTACGACGACCCCGGGACGTCGGCGATGCCGAAGCCGAGCTTGGCGATGCTGGCCATGATCGCCGGGGCCGTCTCGGGACCGGACTGCACGGGTCGAAGGCCGCGGTCCTTCGTGGACCAGAAGCGCGTTCCTCGCTGGTCCCTGTCACAGAAAGCGCCTCACGAAGGCCGCCGGCGTCAGGATCTCGACGCTGGCGAGCACCTCGAACCTGCCCTCGCTCCAGGCCGTCAGGATCCTGGACGCGCTGCCGACTTCGGTCGCGGTGGCGGCGAGGCCGCGCCGTCCGGCTCCAGGAGTCCGGACCCATCCTCACGAGAGCCGCCAGACGGTCGGATCCGGGCCGTCCATCGTGACGTTGACGGTGGTCCGGCGTCGGCTTAGAGTAGCGCTCCCTTTCTCACCCGTCCCGACCAGCAGACCTCCACTGAGCATGACCACCGCCAAGGACCTGATGCCGGGCGAGGGGAACCCCTTCCTCGCCATGTCCCGCCGGTTCGAGGCCGCCGCCCAGCTCATGAAGCTGGACCCCGGGCTGTTCGAGATCCTGCGCCATCCGGCCAAGGAAGTGACCGTCTACCTCCCCGTCCAGCTCGACGACGGCACGATCAAGGTCTTCGTCGGCTACCGGGTCCACCACAACATCGCCCGCGGCCCCGGCAAGGGAGGCATCCGCTACGCGCCCGACGTCCACATCGACGAGGTGCGCGCGCTCGCCGCCTGGATGACCTGGAAGTGCAGCGTGGTGGACATCCCGTTCGGCGGAGCCAAGGGCGGCATCGCCTGCGACCCGCGGAAGATGAGCCGCGGCGAGCTGGAGCGGCTGACGCGCCGCTACACCGCCTCGATCATCGAGGTCCTCGGCCCGGAGTCCGACATCCCGGCCCCCGACGTGAACACCGACGAGCAGGTGATGGCCTGGATCATGGACACCTACAGCATGCACGCCGGGAACACCGTCACCTCGGTGGTCACCGGGAAGCCCGTGGCGCTGGGCGGCTCCAAGGGCCGCAAGGACTCGACCGGCGTCGGGGTCCACCTGATGACGCTCCGCTCGATGGCGCTCCGCGACCTGAAGCCCCAGGGCGCGCGCGTGCTCGTCCAGGGGTTCGGCAACGTCGGCGGAGTCGCCGCGCGCGAGTGCCACGCCACCGGGATGAAGGTCGTGGGCATCTCGGACGTCACCGGCGGCTACCACAACCAGAACGGGATCGACATCCCCTCCGCGCTCGAGCACGTGGCGCGGCACAAGACGCTCGCCGGCTTCAAGGGGGCCGACCCGGTCGGGAACGACGAGTTCCTCGAGCTCCCCTGCGAGGTCCTGATCCCCGCGGCGCTCGAGAACCAGATCACCAGCCGCAACGCGGCCCGCCTCCAGGCCAGGGTCGTCGTCGAGGGCGCGAACGGCCCGACCACCGTGGAGGCCGACCGCATCCTGGAGGAGCGCGACGTGCTGGTGGTGCCCGACATCCTGGCCAACGCCGGGGGCGTGACCGTCTCCTACTTCGAATGGGTCCAGGACCGCGTCGGCTACTTCTGGACCGAGCAGCGCGTGAAGCGCCGCATGAAGAAGATCATGAACCGGGCCTTCGAGGAGATCGGCGGGTTCATGGAGAAGTACCGCGTCGGCATGCGGATCGCCGCCTACATGCTCGCGATCCATCGGGTGGCCGAAGTCCACAAGATGCGCGGCATCTACGCCTGAGGTGCCCCGCCCCCTCCGCGTCCTCTACGTCTCGGACGCGCTCGAAGTCGGTGGCGCCGAGCGCTACCTCGCGGCGCTCCTCCGGCGGCTCCCGCGCGACCGGTTCCTCCCCTCGGCCGCGGCCCCGCCCGGTCCCGCGCTCGACCTCCTCGGCGCGCTGGTCCCCGCGGCCGCGCTCCCACGCGTAACCACGCTGCGCCGCCCGCTCCCCTTCCTCCGGCTGCTCGGCTTCTTCGCCCCCTCGCGCGCGCGGCTGATCCACTTCAACCTCGTCGATTCCTGGTCCTGCGCGACCGCGATCCTCGCCGCGCGGATCGCCTCGGGCGCGCGGCTCGTGGCGACCGCCCACCTCCCGACCACGCCGCTCCCGGCGCCGTTTCCGCTGCGCGCGCGGCTCGCGCCCGGGCTCCTCGACCGTGTGATCGCGCTCTCCGAGGAGCACCGCCCGTTCCTGGTGGACCGCGACCGCATCCCCTCCGCCCGGATCCGCGTGATCCCCAACGGCGTGGACCTCTCCCGCTTCGGCGCCTCGCGCGATCGCGGCGCCGCGCGACGC
>Ga0187892_10011758_pt1 | contig 10608 bp, 9 predicted proteins | sample MA1701073metaG_FD_139345 | JGI IMG/M metagenome (GOLD analysis project Ga0187892, IMG submission 139345) | Bio-ooze microbial communities from a basaltic lava cave in the Kipuka Kanohina Cave System on the Island of Hawaii, USA - MA170107-3 metaG ...
GGTACTCGCCGAAAGCGGGGATGCGGCCGACAGGCAACTATGCGGGCCCGAAGCCGGATCAAGCGTCTGCCCTCCCAGAAACCTGTTGGAGGGCTTTTTCATGACCAGCCGAAAAGTGGCCAGTAAAGAATTGGCCGCGCATGCCGAGCCCCATGGTCCAAAGAAGCTCACGCCTGCAGAACGTAAAGCGCGAGATGATAAGCGGACCTCACTGGGCGTGAAGCCGATGAAGGTTAATAGTTGCATCGGAATCGTTGGGGTGCCGTGGCACAAAGTGCGCAGACTGAACTAGTACAATGAGCAACTCATAATCGTGCGAGATTGTCGTGTGTGATCACGATACGACCATACATAAATTCGTTTGGATAGGTCGCCAACGGAATGACGTACGCCCCGTGACCTTGCCCCTTCAAACACAGCCAGTGTGAGTGCAACTTTCTGAAGAGCTGGCCGCCCCACTCTGTGGCCCAACACTGGTCAGCATCAGCCGGGGCTCCGTGGCGGTTAGTGCCTCGACGCGACTTTCGCGCATGATCAGAGACCCGGCACTGACGCTCGATGGGTGCTAACTCTCTTTGTCCGCCTTACGCTCGGTTTCAAATTTGTAGCCCTCGAAGCAGACTTTGTCTGTTCCCTCGCTGATCGTCGTACTGGTTGCTCGCGATCCCGATGCTGAATCCGTCACGTGCCACCCCTCTCGCCGCCGCTTCGAGCCGACGAGCTCTTCAGTGATGGCTTGAAGTGACTGCCCAACGATAGCTGGAATGCTCGCTACGACCCAATCGCATCTCTCCAGTACTCGTCCCTCGCGCATGAGATTGCATTTTTGCGCTCTGCTGTAGGAGGGCCCGCGCCCGATTGCCTTGCGGACCCGGGCAGCCAACTCGTCGCGGATCGCGATTCGGCCGACGACTTGATTGGGAAACGCTGCCTTCGGCATCCACCCCTCATCATCGGGCAATTGCTGGTCCTGGAAACCGGCAGCCTCGAACCGCTCCCAGAGCTGGTCGATCGGCCCAGGAAGGTTCGCGTTCGATGCTACGTTGAACTTTCCGTACATCATCATGCCTTATTTTACACCCCCCGTATCGCCGAAGTCTGAACTTCTTGTACTAAGCCCGCAACTGCTCCTCACGCCAATGGCAATCGGACATTGCGGGAGCTTTGGACGAGTTCCTTGTGAGCGAATGGTGCGGTCCGTGGTCAATCTTAAGGTTGAGTACCGAGTGATCGACGGGTTGAAGCCGAAGGCTCGCAACCCGCACACGCACTCTCGCGCCCAAATTCGCCGGATCGCCGACAGCATCCGGCGCTTCGGGTGGACCATGCCCGTCTTAGTCGACGGCGAAGATCGAATAGTTGCGGGCCATGGTCGGATCGAGGCCGCCAGATACCTCAACATCACCGAGGTCCCAACCCTCCGGCTCGAGCGGCTAAGCGAGGCGGAACTCCGCGCCTATGCTCTTGCGGACAACAAGCTCGCCGAGCTGGCCGGCTGGGATCCCGAGCTGCTGGTGATTGAGCTGCAAGAGCTCGCCGCACTGGATCTCGATTTCAACGTCGAAATCACCGGTTTCGATGCTCCTGAGATCGAGGCTCTGATCGCCAAGCGGGATACGTCCGTGGATATTGGAACGGACGGCGCCGACGATCCTATCCTGCCGGATGGGCCAGCTGTTTCCCGGAGTGGTGATATCTGGAAACTTGGCTCGCATCGCCTGTGTTGCGGCGATGCGTTGGACGTCACCTCGTACCGAGTTCTGCTAGATCGGGAGCGCGCTCGAGCTGTCATCACCGACCCGCCCTACAACGTGCCGATTGTTGGGCATGTCAGTGGGCTCGGAAAGACGAAGCACCGAGAATTTGAGATGGCAAGCGGCGAAATGGCGGAAGCGGAGTTTGCCGCGTTCCTGGAAGCCGCCTTCCGAAACATGGCCGCTTTCAGCATCGACGGCTCTCTGCACTACATCTTCATGGATTGGCGACATCTATACGAGCTGCTGTCGGCAGGGCGGCAGGTCTACTCGAAGCTGATGAATCTGGCCGTGTGGACTAAAACCAATGCCGGAATGGGCTCTCTCTACCGATCGCAGCACGAGCTCGTGGCCATCTTCAAGAATGGCAACCGCAAGCATGTGAATAACGTGATGCTCGGACGTCACGGTCGCTACCGCACGAACGTTTGGTCGTATCCCGGAGCCAACGCCTTCGGTCAAGACCGTGCGGAGACGCTGGCGGTCCATCCGACCGTCAAACCGGTAACACTCGTTGCCGATGCGCTGCTGGACTGCACCCGGCGCGGTGATTGTGTTCTCGACCCCTTTGGCGGTGCCGGCACAACAATTATAGCCGCAGAGAAGACGGGTCGGCGGGCCTACGTGGTCGAGATCGATCCAGTTTACGTCGATTCGGCGCTGCGTCGATGGCAGACGTTGACCGGATTAGAACCTGTCGACACCAGAACGGGTCGGACCTTCAGCGACCTTAAAGACGAGAGGAATGCCGCCGGTGGTCAAGTGCTGGCGGCTAAGAGGGCGCGCAAAAAGTGACGATCCCGCACGCACAGGCGAACCAGACCTCAACGTGGCTCGAAGCGTGCCCGCTACTCGGATCAGAATGATCATGGCGAAGCAATACAAAGTCGGGTACGGACGGCCGCCCCGCCACACTCGCTTTCGGCCCGGCCATAGCGGCAATCCGAAGGGCCGCCCGAAGAACACGAGGAACCTTCGCACCGATCTGCAGGAGGAACTGCGGGAAACTCTCCCGATCCGCGAGGGCGACAAGACCAAGCGAGTATCGAAGCAGAGAGCGATCCTAAAGTCGATAGTCGCGCGGGTTCTAAAGGGTGACTCGCGTGCAATCAACTCGCTCTTGTCGCTCATCCAGCGTGTTGAAGCCGCAACAGCGTCTACCCCCGATACACCGCGCGAGCTCGATCAGGAAGACCGAGTGATTTTGGATCACTTCATCGAAGATGTTCGAGCGGAACTCGGTGGCGCGCGCGAGCAGACACTAGTTCGCAGGAAGAGGCGCGTTATTCAGCGTCGACTTCCCAAGGAGTGACACGTGAATGATAAGCGAGTCGGAGTTGTTCGATAGGCTCTTGAGAGAGCGATTTCCAAGTTTCATCGAGAAAGTCTTCCGCACAACCTGCCCGGGACGGCAGTTTCAAACAAATTGGCACATCAAGCTGATTGCCGACCGGACAGAGCGATGTCGACAGGGTCAGATTCAACGGCTCATCGTCAACCTGCCGCCCCGAAGCCTTAAGTCGATCGTATTGAGTGTGGCGCTGCCCGCTTTCGTACTTGGTCACGATCCTACGCAACGCATCATATGTGTCAGTTACGCCCAAGATCTTGCAGAGGATCATGCGCGTCTCTTCAGGTTTGTCGTCAGGTCAGAGTGGTACCGTCATCTGTTTCCGCGAATGCGGCTTTCCACTACGAAGGACACCGCTGCTGAATCGATAACGACGGCTGGCGGCTTCCGATTGGCGACCTCGGTCGGCGGGACCCTAACTGGTCGCGGTGGCGACTTGATCATCATCGATGACCCTCTAAAGCCCTCGGAGGCACTGTCGGACTCTACTCGTGATGCCGTGAACCAATGGTTCGATCTTACCTGTTCCTCGCGGCTCGATGACAAGGCCAAGGGCGTCATTATTGTTGTTATGCAGCGACTGCATGTGGCCGACTTGACCGGCTACCTCCTCGCAAAGGGCGACCATTGGCGCCATCTGTCACTCCCTGCCATAGCAGTGTCGGACGAGTCCTTCAAACTTAGGTGTGGCCAGCGTCTTGGCCGATCAGCCGGGGAGGTTCTTCACAAAGACCGCGAGCCACTAGGCGAATTGCACAAGATTCGGAAGGATCTCGGCAGCCACATCTTCTCGGCCCAGTATCAGCAGGCGCCGGTGCCGCTCGAGGGTGGCATGGTCAAGTTGAGTTGGTTCAACAGATACGACGTCGACCCCGGTCGCCAGCCAAGCGACCTTCTCGTTCACTCGTGGGACACAGCGTCAAAAAAGGGCAAGTACAACGACTTTTCTGTCTGCACGGTGTGGCTCGTCCGGGGCAATTACTACTTTCTTCGTGCGGTACATCGACGACGAGTTGACTACCCCGAACTCAAGAAATGGGCCAGGGAACTAGCCAGGCTGGATCAACCGGACTGCATCCTGATCGAAGATCATAGCTCCGGCACTCAGCTTATCCAGGAACTGCGCGCAGAGTCCGGCCTTCAGCCGAGCGCAATTATGCCGACAGCAGACAAGCTTACCCGCGCGGTCGTCCAATCTGCGAAGATTGAGGCCGGCTCCGTCCAAATCCCGAGCCAGGCGCCTTGGCTCGAAGCCTTCTTGCTGGAAGTCGCGGCGTTTCCTGACGGCCGTTTCGATGACCAGATCGACTCGATGACGCAGTTCCTGGAATGGGTATCCAGTCGTCCGATGCCCGATGCTCCGTTTGTTATCGTCGAGAGCCGCGCGGCCGCAGAGTGGGATGCGGAGTTCAGGTACCGGTGACTTAATGAAGTGAGGCACAGGCTATGACTCAATATCTCGTACTAGCAAGCCCAAGACCTAGTGCGGACACTTAGTCGAGATTAGCTGTCGGGAAATGGTTTCAATCCTAATGACCGCATCAGCCAAATCTTCTCTGATGACACGAGCGATCACATGGCTCGAGCTACTCATCTAAAGCAAGGAAGTACACCGGTGTAAGTCGCAACCGGGCTTTATCTTCCTCTATAAGATTGTCTGAATGCTCGATCCATAAAGCGAGCAAGCGGCTGAGGTCCATAAGCTCGATATGCACCTCTCCGCGCTTGGCTTCGGATACCGCATCCTTTGAGAACCCACCCGACGACACAAACAACCCAATCTCAAACTTACCCCTGACATCACCGCGAAGCTTTGCGATCTCGCCACGTCCTGCGGAACCTGCTCGGTGCTTAACCTGTACTCGAATATTCGGCTGTTCGACGCCCAGTGGATCACGACAAGCAAGGATATCGGTGCCCCCATCCTTTCCCGGGGGCGCCACATGCCGAATGTGATATCCCATTCCGCGCAATAAGGCCGCTACAAGGTCCTGGAAATCGTAAGGATCTAGGTTTTCGATGTACTTGTTAACCTCGTTTCGAGCCTGATTACGTGCATAGGCAATGGCAACAGGAACGGCGCCTTCCGCTACTTCCGGCTCCTGCTCGCTCTCTGGTGAATACTTTGCTTTCCTTCGAGCTCTGGCTCGCTTTCGCACTTCGTCCATTAGTGCGTTCGCCGGTAGATCCGCAACCTTCACTCCTTCGGCCGTTAAGGTCCAAGTACCTTTGTCCTTCCTTAGGAGACCAGCATCCTTTGCCCACAAAGAATAGAACGCCATGAATGAAAGCCATCGTGGCACCCCGGATTTTTCACCAAGCTCGAGGTCACGTTCATCAAACTTGCAGCGTTGCTGCAGTAATTGAAAGATCTCTTCGCGCGGCAATGAACCGTCGTTCTCGGTTAGTATCTCGAAGATGAGCTTAAAAAGCCTCTTGGCGCGATCGGTATAGAATCCTGGTTTACTCATACTGCCCTCCGAATAAATTTTTGAAGTTCGGCAATTCTGCCTGATGAGTAGGGTCGCCACCCTGTCGCGATCGCGCGCAGGACACAGATCGTGCGTGACCTCCGGACAGCGATAGCGTGCTTCGCCCGCACTTTGAGGCTAAGCGAGTCCGCGCCCCACCATGCCTGAGGTATGCGTATCGGCTATCCGTCGGATCGAGGCGTTTCATGGTTCGAGACCTTGACGTACCCCCCAATCGATTGCTCAGACCGACCAGCTAGTCCAGCCAATTGTGACTCATAGTCTGTAGATCGTTGGTCGACAAACCCGCTTCGATTCCGGTATGGATATAAGGCGGCGGGTGGGGAGGAATGTGCTACGATTCCGAGAGGAATTGGGCCTTTCCCAGGAGGAACTGGCCTTCGAAGCCGGCATCCATAGGACTTACATTAGCGGCGTCGAACGTGGCGTCCGGAACCCAACAGTTTTGGTCCTGGCCCGCATCGCTTCGGCCTTGAAGGTTCACCCATCGGACCTGCTCGAGGACCGACGTCGCACGCATTGATTTAATGCGTTCGCGTGGCGGCTACCTGAGACAGTCTAAAAATGCACGAGTACCGATAGCGAAGCATCAAACAGGACCCGATCGAGCGTCTGTGAGAATCGTGCTCACCGTCGCGACTCGTAGCACTGATCGCGGCTTAGTTCTGATTCCCCTCTAACAGTTCCACAGCTTCGTCCAATCCCTCGGTCGCCAGATGCGCATATCGCATCGTCATTGCCAATGTGCGATGGCCCAACAATCGCGCCACCGTAAACAAGGGTGCTCCCCCTGCCAGCAGTCGAGATGCGTAAGTGTGTCTAAGGTCGTGTAGACGCACTTCCGATAAGCCGGCCTTCCTTTTCGCTTGCCGCCAGATGCTCTCAACGTTCGAAATTGGAATGATGTCGCCTGGATTGGCAAAAACATCACCGTTAACCGTCATGATCTTCTTCCTGGCGGGTTCACTAAAGACCAATCGGTCCTGTGGTGGGTCGCTAGCAGCCAGGCGTCTGAGAATATCGGCTGAACGCTGAGGCAAGGGAACATTCCGCGGGTATTTGTTTTTGGTGTGAAGAAACGTGACACAAGGTCTAGGTTCGCGCGTTAGATTCACGTCACCCTACCTGAGTTCGAACGCCTCGGACTTTCTTGCGCCAGTATCGAGCAGAAAGCAGACGAAGTCCGCCACCATTGGAGTGCAATGACTTAGGATGCGGCTTTCTTCCGAGACTGAAATGAAACGATTGACCTGTCGTGATCGGTTGTAGAGCCGGATTTAAGGTGGTTCATCGAGTACCCCCCAATCATATCCCTTAAAAAGGATTGCCTTCAGAATCGCTAGATAGAAATCAGACGTCTTTACCGAGATCGCCTTCGTGAGTGTATGACTGTACTGAGCAATGACCTGCCGTTGCGCCACTTGACGACAAGAAGTATTGCGCCCGAAGTACGCAACTACTCGCTCGACGCTCGCCAAGTAGACTTGGATCCACTCTTGCACTTTCCCATCAGGCTTCCGCGGCCGGCTCAAGATTACGTCTACGACATACCGATCAGCTAACTCTCCAAAGGCCGTGTCCTTTGGAAGCGAACGGACGGGCAAGGCTCGCTTGGAAGCCCGTCGCGTGGCGTCAAGGAGACGTATCCTCTCTGCGACTTCGACTCCGTATGCTCTTCCTCGCGACGTCTCCTGGGTGTTGAATTTGTAAGTCTTGCCCGCATAGTCAAACCTCGCCCACCATTCGCGACCTCGTCGATACAATCCCATATTCGCCTCCCGTTGTTGAATCGGGAGCGTAAAAGCGGTTGCACCGGACACAGTAAGAGCCTTTGAGGCAGGCCGAGAACAGCCATAGATGCTTCCCGCACTCTAGAATATTTCGTGCGGGGCATCGTCAAGGACCGGATCAAGGCCCACGACCTTTGACATCACTTAAATCGTCGGGCGAATGGAACAAAATTGTACCGGCCGGCCGCCATGGCAGGATCTTAGAAAGCCAGAAGGAGACCGGCCATGGACGATCTCGAACTCTGCTACATGTCGGCACGCGACGTCCTGGCGCACTTCGCTGACGGCAGCCTGTCGCCAGTCGAGCTGGTCGATGCGCTGGCCCTGCGGACCGAGGCGATCGGCGGCGCGATCAACGCCTTCACGGTGACCCATTTCGAGCGTGCCCGCGACGAGGCGCGCATAGCGGCGCAGCGCTGGCGCGACGGCACCGCACGGCCGCTGGAGGGCGTGCCGGTCGCGATCAAAGATTCCTGCGAGGTCGCGGGCGATCTCACGACCCATGGCTCGAAGGTTTACGAGACCCACAGGCCGAAACGTACTCACCCCGGCGTCGCCCGGCTGCTCGAGGCGGGCGCGATCCTGATCGCGCGCACGACGATGCCGGAATTCGGCGAGGCAGGAAACTGCTACACACCGTTGTGGGGCGTGACGCGTAACCCATGGAACCTGGACTACGGGCCGGGCGGCTCGTCGAGCGGGGCCGGCGCGGCGCTTGCCGCGGGGATGACGACCATCGCCGATGGTTCCGACATCGGCGGCTCAATCCGCATCCCGGCCGCCTGCTGCAACGTGCTCGGTTACAAGGCGCCGTACGGAAGAAACCCGAACGCGGCAATAGCGGGCTTCGATCCTTATCAGCACTACGGGCCGCTGGCGCGCACGGTCGCCGATATCGCGCTGATGCAGAACGTCATCTCCGGTGTCCATGTCGAGGACATCGGCACCCTGAGGGAAGAGCTCCGGTTACCACTCGACCCGGCGCCGGCGACAGGCTGGAAGATCGCGCTGTCCATGGACCTCGGCTATTTCCAGGTCGACCCGGAGGTGCGGCGTAACACCGAGGCGGTCGCCGCAGCCCTGGAGGCGGCCGGCAACAAGGTCGAGGAGGTGGAGCTCGGCTGGACCGAGGAAGCATTCGATGCGTGGCTCGCGGTCAATGCCACACGCGGTGCGGCTGCACGCAAGGTCGGCGACTTCGAGCGCTGGCGCCCGCACCTGGCCGATTACACTGTCGACATGATCGAGCACGGCCAAGGTGTCGGTGCGGACGAACTGGTGCGCGCGCTCGAGGTCCATGTCGAGATGTACGCGCGCCTCGCGCCGCTGCTAGAGGAGTACAGGGTAATGATCTGCCCTACCAACGCGATCCCCTCAATCGGCGCCGATCGCTCGCCGCTCGACCTCGATTTCGAGATCGGTGGCGAGAAGGCGCGGCCGAAAATCGCCGCAGCGTGGTTCATGACGTACCCGTTCAACATGTTGAGTCAGCTGCCGGTGCTGAGCGTTCCGAGCGGCTTCGCGGCTAACGGCGTCCCGACGGGCGTTCAGATCGTGGCGCGCAGCTACGACGATCTCGCGGTGATGCAGGCTGCGCGGGCACTGGAGGAGGCGCGGCCGTGGGCCGACGCGAGGCCGGTGTTGGCGAGTTGAGGTCTGCAGTGCGAGTCGCTGGAAAACAACAACCCTGAGTTACGCGGAGCCGCGGAGCTGGCCGGCGTGGGGCCCACCTCTCTACGGCGCCGCACGATTCCCCTGACTGTACTTATTCCTGGCGCTTCAACCACACCCCGCCCCCTCTCCCGCTTCATGGCTTGTGGCATGAACCACGAAGACGCGAGAGGAAGGTCGGGACTGGCATCGCCTAATCGCTCCTGGTCAGCTCGTACCAAAAGACGATGTCGGAATAGGGAGGGTTGGCACGCAGACCCTTGATGTCGCTGCCGTGCGCGAACACCGTGGGCGCATCCACGGCGAAGATCGAGACAGCGTCCTCGTGCAGCATACGCTGGCCCTCCACCCATAGATCGTTGGCCGCTACCGGATCGGTCGCCTCCTTCGCCCAAGCTTCGTACACGAGGTCGTTGAAGGTCTGATTGTCGTAGCCGATGACCGGGAACCAGCCGTTTGGCGTGTAGATGACTAGCCAAGCGTAGGGCGACGGCACGTCGCCCGAGGCATCTACGACGAAGACGTCATACTCTTCGTTGTCCGGGTTGTAAGCGTTATCCCAGAACGCGCCGCCCGACAGCTCTCGAATGTTGAGCGTCACGCCGAGCGCGGCCAGCTGCGACTGCCACAAGCGGACCGCCTCCTGAACTTCCTTGACGCCGCTCGACAGCGCAAGGTTCAGCTCGAAGCCGCTACCCTGTCCGGCCTCCTCGAGCAGGGTGCGCGCCCCGTCGAGGTCCAGTTTGTACGCGGGGAAGTCGGCGGGCGGCTCCCATAGAGCATTCGGCCCGGCTCCGACACTTATCTGGCCGTGGCCGAGGAAGACGCCCTGATGGACATCCTCGTAGGGGAAACTCATGGCTAGTGCGCGGCGTACCCTGACGTCGTCGAGCGGAGCGTTATTCAAGTCGAATGCCAGGATGACCTGGGCCAGCGGCAAGAACACTTCGACTTCGACGCCGTCGGTCTCCTCGAGGCTCTCGATTGAGTCGAAGGGCAGCGACGAGGTGAGGTCGGCCTCACCCGAGCGAATCATCTGGTCACGCACCGTCGGATCCTGGACGATCAGGTAAGCGATCTGAGTGAACTGTCCTTCCTCCCAACCGCCCCAGTAATCGGGGTAGTACTCAAGGACGGCGCGGTTTCCGGGTTCGTAACTGGACACCATGTAGGGGCCGGTACCGGCATCGTTGCCGTCGGCCCACCATTCCGGTGGCTGGCCGGCAGCATCTGCTTTGTAGATGAACATGCCGTACTGTGCCGAGACGATGAGTGGCACGTTGCGTGGCTCGCTTGCAGTAAAGCGGACCGTGCGGTCGTCGATCACCTCGATGGTCTCGAATCCGATGAAGTCGTAGGCGACCATGCCGATCTCGATGTTTCGGTCGAGCGAGGCCTTGACATCCGGGGCCGTGAACGGTGAGCCGTCGTGGAACGTCACGCCTTGGCGCAGCGCGAACGTCCACTCCGTCCCGTCTGCGTTTGATTCCCACGACGTCGCGAGCACGGGTACGAGTCCCTTCTCCGCGTCCCACCGGGTCAACGTCTCA
>Ga0187892_10011760_pt1 | contig 10606 bp, 14 predicted proteins | sample MA1701073metaG_FD_139345 | JGI IMG/M metagenome (GOLD analysis project Ga0187892, IMG submission 139345) | Bio-ooze microbial communities from a basaltic lava cave in the Kipuka Kanohina Cave System on the Island of Hawaii, USA - MA170107-3 metaG ...
ATGAGGCCTTCGAAGACCCGAAACCCTAACGTTCGGGCTGGGGCAACAAAAAACCCCGGCCCGAAAAACGGCCGGGGCAGGCGTTACATTAACCCCAAGCTAACGTGTGTCCGGGCCCTTCCTCGAAGGCTGATTCCGAGACATCCGACAAGGGCTGTGGACCTGGCTCTCCGCCTAAGGCGGACTACAGTTGCGGGACAGCACCGGACTTTGACCGGCTTCTCATTTAACCCCTGACCCTAGCGGGCCCTGCTTGAGGCAGACGGGGCACCCCTGTTCAATGCCCTCTATTGCTTTGTTAAGAGACGTAGTCGCGACCGTGCAGATTATAAGTTGCTTTCCCTCAGCCGTCAACGTCTCAAGGCGCGATGGGGTCGGGTGCAAGTTTCTGGATCGGCGTAAAGTTTTAGACGGCGAGCTGGAAATGGTAACAAGGTGATGTTCTGCGGCGTCATTAATATGAGCGTAAAGGTAGGGCGATAGTCATATGGCCCGCCCCAGGGTATGGGAAAGGAGGCCGAGGCCTAATGGCGTCTAAGTTCATCATACTGGTCAGCGATAGAGACGACGAAAAGCACGGTGAAGTCTCCGTACATGACGACGTGAAGAAAGCGCAACGGCTCGTGGAGACATTGATCGAGGCTGGCTTCGAACAGGAGCGCATTCGCGTGTTCGGTGGGGGCGAACTCGATATCCAAGTTACCCAGCGGCCCGTGGTCTCTATAGTAAAGAATGAGGGGTCGGGGGAAGATCACCAGGGTGAAGAGGGTGACGAGGGCGACTCTGATTCGTCGGAAGAAGGAGAGGCCACGGAGGCTGGTGCCAAAAGCTTCTCTTCTCTCTTCCGTAGCGGTTAGCTAAGGCTGTAATCTACCGACAAACTCTCGAACAATCTGTTCGATTTCGTTGCTATCCCTGTAAGGTAAGGCTTCTACATTGTTGTCTGGGTTGTGGACAACCCAGTCGGAGATCCTGAAGCCGAAATGGGCATCGTAGAGCAGCAATACCGGTTTCCCCTTGAGCTGAATTGTCATTAGTTCGCAACCGACACCGGTGCTCGAGATAGTGGCCTCGGCTATCAGGGCATCAGCCTGCTCTAACCATGCGCAGGCCTCGTGCATGCTTTGAGAGCGGTCTGTATAGGGATAAGGGAAATTGGGATCCGTCACCCGTTCGTTAAGGACGTCAACGTCGAGTGCTCTTAGGGTACCGTGGATTTTCTGCACGGCTTCAACGTATTCGCGGCGGCCGCGCGTGATCGCCGTGGACAGGTAGACTTTCATGGCGTGTCCTCCTGGCTGAAGGGGCTTGGTGCCTTGACCATTGACGAGGATAAAGGATACCATTTTCGCGCCACAAAGAGCGATTGCGCTAGAGACGCAAGGGCGATATCGCAGGGCAATATTGGGGCGATTAGCTCAGTTGGCAGAGCGTCTCGTTTACACCGAGAAGGTCGGAGGTTCAAGTCCTCCATCGCCCACCACATATCTCGCGTCGCTCATTGCTGTTCACTCCAGTACTCCCTATTCAGTCTAAAGGTCGTTTCTAGGATCCAACTGGCGATCTCTATTGCCTCGTCGTCGGAGAGGCTGTTCGCCCAGATAATGAGCTTCCCTAGTCCAGCAGGATCGTCGACGGAACGCCAAGTCGCATCATACTCCTGAAGCTTTTGTTTTGTGTCCTGAGGGAGGTTAACCGAATGCATGGGAGCGAGCAGGGTGCTGAGATGGAAGAACGCGTTAGCTATCCTCTTTTGCAGCGGGAGTGGGCTGACCGCCAAAATGCCAACTGCTTGGGAGAACTTCTCAGAGGGATAATAGTCCGTCATATCTGACCTCCTTTTACCACTGGCTAAGACGGGAGCCCAGCCGTTAGTCAACTCGGGGCTCGACCTCTCACGTAGGCGTATTGGCCATCACATGGCGCGTAGAAGTGCTACACGCTCCTCGATGGGCGGATGGGTGGAGAAGAGGTTGTTGAGAAGGCTTTGATGTTCGCGTAAAGGGTTGATGATATATAAATGGGCGGTCGCCTTGTTGGCCACCTCCAGGGGTTCCTTGTCGGCGGCGATCTTCTCGAGGGCGTCGGCTAGGGCATTGGGGTTGCGGCAAAGGAGAGCACCGGAGGCGTCGGCAAGGTGCTCTCGCTGGCGGGAGAGGGCCAGACGCAGGAGCGTGGCCGCTACCGGCGCGAGCACAATGAAGAGAAAGGCGATGGCTAGGATGATGAGGCCGGCGGCGCCGCCGCCTTTATCTCGGTAGCGGCTACGACCCCCGGCCCCGTACCAAGTCCAGCGCAGCATCATATCGGAGACGAGTGCGGCAACTCCCACCGTCACGGCCACGATAGTCATGAGGCGGATGTCGTAGTTGCCAATGTGGGAGAGCTCGTGGGCCATGACTCCCTCCAGCTCTCGCTTCTCCAGCTTTTCCAGGAGGCCGCGGGTGATAGCGACCGAGGCGTGTTCGGGATCACGCCCGGTGGCGAAGGCGTTAGGAGCGGAGTCCTCAATTACGTACACCCGGGGCACGGGCAGCCCGGCACCGATGCACAGGTTCTCCACTACTCGGTAAAGTTCCGGCTCTTCTTCCCGGCTGACCTCGTGAGCCTCGGAGATATCCAGAATCACAGTGGGCGAAAAGTAATAGGTGATAATGGCTAGACCGATGGCTAGCGCGAAACCAAGGACGGCAAACCCAGCTACCAGAGGGCGAAGCTCTTCCACCTCTAGCCCATTGGCTATACCGATATAAGCGCCGATAGCGGCAAACAGACCAGCAATGAGCAGGGCGATGAAAGCAAATAACAGCCGCGTGTTGCGCCGGTTCGCGTCGATGCGGTCGTAGATGAGGACGGGCTGTTGAGCCTCAGTCACAGTTGCCAGCCTCTAAGTTTGAGGCGGCGAAGGGGGGCTACTGCTGGGCTGCTTGCCGGAAGGAGTGGGGGAGGGGGGCGTGGCGGGAGCCGAGGGCGGTGCGAAGCTGACTGCAGGAACTTCTCGCGCCTCCTCTTCAGCCTCGAAGAACTCGAACGGCTGAAAGCCGAAAAGGTTGGCGATGAAAGTATCCGGCACGGTCTGGATGCGAGTATTGAAGTCGGTAACGTTGCGGTTGTAGAACTGGCGCGCGAAGGCGATCTTCTCTTCGATATCGGACAACTCGTTCTGGAGGTCCATGAAGTTCTCAGAGGCGCGTAGCTGGGGGTAAGCTTCGGCCACGGCAAACAGACGGCCCAGAGCCTGACTGAGCATGTTATTGGCGTTGGCGGCCTCGGCTGCGCCCCCTGCTTGCTGCAGGGCGCTGCGGGCGCGCGTCACTTCCTCGAACACCTCCCGTTCGTGGGAAGCGTAACCCCTTACAGTCTCCACTAGGTTGGGTACCAGGTCGGCCCGCCGCTTTAACTGGACATCGATGCCTGACCAGGCCTCGCGCGTCCGTACCCGAGAGCGGACGAGGCCGTTATAGATTGCCACCAAGAAAAGCGCGAGAAGGATAAGAATACCGAGAATGACCGCGATGGCGATGATAGCCCCGAGCATGACTCCTCCTACTGGTTGTCGATTTTAGCACATCCTGGATGGGGAGTGCCGAGGTCGCGCTCACTACCTTTGGTGATTGCCAAGGTTCTTGGCCGAATGATACGCTCTCCCCGAATGAGCGCTGTAAGGAGGATAGACGCCAGGATGGCATTGAAGAAAGGACAGGGAGATGAAATTACTGCTTAGCATTGTTATCGGGGCTAGCGCCCTTCTTTTTGTCGCCGCCTGCGATGATAACGGAGGCCCCTCTGAAACGCCTACGCCTACGGCTACCGCTACCGCTGTCCCCAATGTCTGCTTGCCCAACCCAGATCCCGCAACGCCAGATGTATTAGTCATCGATACGCCCGAGCCGGGCGATGCTGTAAACAGTCCCGTGGCCGTTAGCGGTCAAATCGCCGCTTTCGAGGCCGCCTTCAAGATCACGATCTATGATGCCGCTGGCAATATAATCGCAGACGTTAACGGCTTGGCAGAGGAAGGGCAGACTTTGTCGCCTTTCTCTGAAGAGGTAGAATTCAACGTCAGCACCTCAACCCCGGCTTGCTTGTGGGTCTACACGCTGAGCGCTGCCGATAGCAGCGTTCAAGACGTGGGACAGGTACCCATACTGCTTCTTCCTTAGCCGTCTAGCGTTCGCAAGCGAAAGTGTGACAGCGGGCAGGCCGATCTTGCACGCGATGGATTGCTCACCCATACACAGGCATAGGTTTAAGTTAAGGCTCTTGGCCTGAATGCGATCGGGGTGGCGGCCTCTCTTTTTCCGGATTGGTGGCTGGCGCCTGCATAGTCTCGCGGGCGGCGCGAAACAGGTCGGGCAGCGTCAAACGGTCGCGGATGAGGACAAGCAAGGCCAATAGAAGGTATCCCGAGCCGTAGCCTATACGCACTGTCGTATCTAAGAAAAAGAACTGAGTGAAGAAAAGGGCGGCCAACAAGATCGCCTCCCAATAGACCATGCTCAGGCTCATAAAAATGGCAACAGCGAACAGAGACTGGCCGGCGGTGAGGAAGACCTCCTCGGCTTGACGGGCATCGAAGTCCAGCGGCGATAAAGTGGTGCCGGAAATGCTGTAGGCCAACGGCAGGCTGCCGATGAGTAGCGTCCACTGGTTGACCTTGGAGGAGATGAGGAGGGTCATGGCGGCGGCCGGACGGCCGCGGGCGGCCAGTATAGCGGCTAGAACGAACTCGGGCGCCTCCGAGGCCAGCGGTGCCAGCCACTGCACCAGGATGAACTCATCGACCCCGAACTCCTTCCCCGTGTCCACCAGGCCCTCGGCGAAGGGCTCGGCGGCGGCGAAGATAACGATTGCTGAGAATAGAAAGATCGCAACTAGAGCTATCCGGCGAGGGACGGGCGCCAGAGCCGCGATGGCGGCAGCTGGCCCTATGAATACTTCCACCTCTCGACTTGGAGTGCGAGAAGAGAGGTAAAGGTAAGCGCCGAACAAGGAAAACATGATAACGGTGTCGATGAGGGATAGGTTGCCGCGGAGGGGAATGGTGAAGCTGTAGAGGGTGGCCAGACCCAGGAAGATAATTCCCACTGAGTTGGGACGGGAGACATCCAGCTCGCGCTGGCGCGTCTTCAGCCAGAAGATGAGGAAAACGAGGGGCCAGGCGAAACCTACCAACAGACGGTTAGCGCCGGTCATGTTGGCCAGGGCGAAGTGGGCGTTCTCCGGGTTGGTGGGCGCTGTCCAGGCGAAGTAGAGGTCGACGGCGTACTCGGGGAGGACGGCGATGATGGCCAGGAAGGCGAGGGCCAGCGTCTGGGATATCTCCGTCTCGGCGACCTCGGAGGCCCAGATAAGGAGGGATGCGGCGGCCAGGATAGTCAGGCCGCCGATGGCCGACTCGGCCATCGGCGATAGCTGCGGGTGGGGGGCGCCGATGGTCTCCAGGAGGCGAAGGACAGGCGAGGGCGCCGCCACCAGGATGGCAGCGGCGATGGTGAGCCACTGGCGAGTTTGGCTAGCGTTCAACGCCGGTCTGAGACATACGGAGGCGCTTAAGGAGAGGTGGGCAAAGGCGGCATCGTTTCGCCGCCAGTATAGCATGGCCTCTTTCCTGAGGGCGAAGGCGCCGGAAGGCTGGCCCAGTTACTTCTGCTGCTAATAGGTCGACATAACAGGGTTGACGCCGTTGTCCAGCATGTTAACCTGGGAAAAGCTTTGGCGATAGGCGTTTGACGGATAACGACAGCATGCTGAGCAAGAGAAGGACGGCGGGGATATGGATAATCAGCGTGGCGATAGTTACTTTGGCCATTGTGGGGATGGCTTGTCTCACTGTGGGTGGAAGCACTCCTACCCCTACCCCCACGCCTACGCCTTCGCCGACACCCACACCAACGCCAACCCCGACACCAGAGCCCACCCCTACCCCGACGCCTGAGCCTACGCCATCGCCAACACCTGAGCCAACGCCCACGCTGGCGGAAGAGTCGACGCTTTCGTCAACGCTAGAATCTCCGCCCGCACCGCCGCCGGAATCCACGCCTCCACCCGCCGAACCGACACCGGTGGTGGAGCCTCCTACGCCCCCGCCCGTATGCAGTGGTCAGGGACAGTATTTAAGCTGGGTCTGGCAGTTCACCCGGGATGGCCCTCCGGAATCCATCGCGCCGATCCTAGCGTCCAACGGCTTGGGCATCACCCTTAAAGCTTTCGATGGTACCGACTGGATGTCCGTGTATGATAGTTCCCCTCAGGCGGTCAGCGGCCCGAATCAGGTAGCGGCTCTGGCCCAATACTTCGAGGGGCAAGGGGTGCCTTTCCACGCCTGGGCCGTCATCAAGGGCCTCGACCCTATCCGGGAGGCCCAGATGGCCGCCGAGGTGTTGGGGGCCGGCGCCCGCAGCCTTTATATTGATCTAGAGCCGTGGGCAGGGTTCTGGCAGGGGACGGCAGAGGCCGCCCGGGCCTTCGGCCAGGAGCTCCGCCGCCTTCAACCCAACGCTGTGGTTATCGTTGCCATCGACCCGCGTCCCTGGGTGGTGCCGCTCATGCCTCTGGCCGAGTTCGCCTCCTTCAGCAACGCCCTGGCTCCCCTAATCTATTGGCAATCCTTCAACAGCCAGGGTAACCTGGATAGGTTTATTTCCAGCGGCTACCCGCCCGGTCCCGGTGGCATCACGCCCGAATTCTTGCTGGACGTTACCTCAAGTGTGTTGGCGCCCTATGGTCTACCTCTGGAGCCGGTGGGTCAGGGTTCAACAGGGGACATTAACCTTTGGGTTCGTTTTCTGGACCACGCTTCTCGTGCGGGCATGACGGACGTTTCCGTATGGCGCTATGGCGTCACAGACCCGCAAGTTTGGGCCCTGCTCAGCGCGAGGGCTGGGGTGCCCTGCTAGCACACACTTCGTTGACCGTCCCCTGAAGCCTACGATACACTCATGCCGCATTGGACGATATTCACTAAACGAAATGCCTAACAAAAGAGATAGCGAAAGCAAGAAAGACTGGCTGGAGGGCACCTACGCCCGGTCCTTGCAGCGTTCCCCCGAGCGCGATGAGCCATTTGAGCTTTCCGACGGTAGCCCCGTAGAACCCCTTTATGCCCCTGATGACTTGGATGGCTGGAATTACGAAGGAAAACTAGGCTTTCCGGGCGAATTCCCGTACACGCGCGGCATCCAGGCCACCATGTATCGAGGGCGGCTGTGGACTATGCGCCAATACGCCGGCTTCGGCGATGCCGAAGAATCTAACCAGCGTTACCGCTACTTGTTAGGACAGGGGCAGACTGGGCTATCGGTGGCCTTCGACCTGCCGACCCAGATCGGCTATGACTCCGATGCCCCCATGGCTGTCGGCGAGGTGGGCAAAGTTGGGGTCGCTATTTCCTCCCTCGCCGATATGGAGCTGTTACTGAAAGGCATCCCTCTGGAAAAAGTCACCACCTCGATGACCATCAATTCCACAGGGGCCATCCTTCTTGCTTTCTACGTGGCGATGGCTAAGAAACAGGGCGCCGACCTCAAGAAGATTGGGGGCACGACACAGAACGACATTCTTAAGGAGTACATAGCCCGGGGGACGTACATCTTCCCGCCCCGGCCATCGATGCGCCTGATTACAGACGTTTTCGCTTGGTGTAAAGATAACCTGCCCCAGTGGAACACGATAAGCATCAGCGGCTATCACATGCGAGAGGCTGGCTGCACGGCGGTGCAGGAAGTGGCTTTTACCTTCGCCAACGCTATTGCTTACGTGCAGGCGGCCCTGGCAGCCGGGCTTGAGATCGATGAGTTCGCGCCTAGGCTCTCGTTTTTCTTCGCCTCTTATACGAACTTGTTGGAGGAGGTTGCCAAATTCAGAGTTGCCCGACGCCTGTGGGCCCACATAGCGCAGGATCGCTTTGGGGCTCGCGACCTCCGCTCGACGATGCTGCGCTTCCACACACAGACTGGGGGGGCAACGCTGACCGCCCAGCAACCCGAAAACAACATTGTGCGCACGGCCATTCAGGCTTTAGCAGCTGTCTTGGGCGGCACGCAGTCGCTGCACACCAATTCAATGGATGAGGCGTTGGCTCTTCCCACTGAGAAGGCGGTGCAAATAGCTTTGCGCACTCAACAAATCCTAGCTTATGAGTCGGGGGTAGCCGATATTATTGATGCCCTGGGCGGATCATTCTACGTTGAAAAGCTAACGGACCGTATTGAGGAGCAAGCGCTACGTTACCTAGACCGCATCGACGATTTAGGGGGGGCGCTATCGGCTATTGAAATGGGCTACCAGCAAAGCGAGATACAGGAGAGCTCTTACCGTATACAGACAGCGGTGGACGCCGGCAGGCGGACAGTGGTTGGGGTAAACCGGTTCACCAGCGACGGCGAGCGGGCAGTCGATATTCTGCGCGTCGATAAAGAGGTGGTGCGCCGGCAGCTGGAGCGGCTTAACCGGGTGCGGGCGGAGCGGGACAATGCCAAGGTGGAACGCCTGCTCGCGATTTTGGAAGAGGCCGCGCGCAGCGATGCTAACCTAATGCCCTTATTCATTGAGTGCGTGGAAAATTATGTGACCATAGGTGAGATCTGCCAGGTGCTCCGTCAGGTCTTCGGTGAGCAGCGGGAGTTTATGGTCTTCTAGGCTGCGAGGGCATATGAGCCGAGACCAGCTTTTGCAGCAACTAGGCGTTGAATTCCAGAATTTTCTATCGGCCATCGATGGCCTTAGCGACGAGGCCATGACCAATGTCTGGTATGACGGGTGGTGCGTGCGGGACATCCTGGCCCACGTGGCCGGCTGGCACCGGGAGATGGCAGGGGCGCTGGAGCGCATCGGTCGCGGCGAGCGGCCGGTGCCCGAGGGGGTGGACTACAGCGACTTCAACGCCATCAACGCTCGTTTCGTCGAGACCCAGCGTAGCGCCTCGCCTAAGACGATGATCGATGAGTTGGTGGCCTCGCAGCGGGCCTTCGCAGAGGCTGCCAGCCGCCTGCCTGAGGAGCGCTTCGAGGAGGGGCGGGCCGCCTACCGGATCATCAACATCACAGGCATCAACCACTACCGGGAGCACGCGCCCCCGATACAGGAGTGGCGGAAGAAGGAGGGGTTGTGATCGAAAAGATCCATCACGTCGGGGTGGCGGTGCGAAATCTCGAAGAGGCACTGCGATTTTATCGCGACGTGCTGGGCCTGCCCGTGCACAAGCAAGCAACGGTGGAGGAGCAAGGGGTGAAGGCGGCCCTCCTGACCATCGGCCAGAGCGAGATCGAGTTGCTGGAGCCACTGGGCCCGGAGACGGCAGTAGGGCGCTTTCTGGAACGCCGTGGCGAGGGTCTCCATCACCTGTGCTTTCAGACCGATGACATCGATGCGGAACTGGCTGACCTCAAGGCCAAGGGCGTGGAGCTGGTGGATCAGCAGCCACGCCTGGGCCTGGCCGGCCGCATCTGCTTTCTCCACCCGCGGGCCAGCAGGGGTGTGCTGGTGGAGCTAGCGCAGCCGGTGGAGTGAGCGATAGGTGGCGAAGAAAGAACCAAGGCTGCAGCTCAAACGGATAGACCACGTAGCCATCGTTACCGAAGACTTAAATGACGCGGAACGCCTGTGGGAGCGTAATCTGGGGCTAAAAGCGGAGGCCTCTTCCAAGGTGACAGATGAGGGACTGCAAGCGGTCCGTTTGCCAATAGGGGATGCCTTCCTGGAGCTAGTGCAACCGCTGTCAGGACAGGGCCGTTTTGCCGGGCAACTGCGTGAGCGGGGCGAAGGCTTGTTTTCGCTGGCGATAGAGGTCGACGATCTGGGGGCCGCTATAGCTTATCTGCGAGATAGGGGGATCACTGTGTCCAATGCTGAGGCCGATACGCTGTCAGGCTTGAAGATCGCTCGTATAAACCATGCGTCCAGTCATGGCGTCCCGATTGAGCTGATAGAGCGGAAGTAGGCTAAAAGGGAAGCCGACTTCCATCGACAAGCGCTACGCGGCCCGACCTCCATTTTAAATCCAGCCTAGTCGCGTCACTCTTATCGCCACGTTATAATGGCGATTGCTTAATTGCCATGCTCGAGCGGAACAAGGTCAAAATCATCATCGCTAAACCTGGCCTGGACGGGCACGACCGGGGGGCCAAGGTGGTAGCCCGTGCCCTGCGCGATGCCGGCTTCGAGGTTGTTTATACGGGCATCCGTCAGACGCCGGAGATGATCGCCGAGACGGCCTTGCAAGAAGGCGCCGATGTGGTAGGTCTATCGATTCTATCGGGCGCTCATTTGGAGCTCTTCCCACGCATTGTGGAGGAGATGAAGAAACGGGGCATGGAAGACGTTATCCTCTTTGCGGGAGGGATCATTCCTCAAGAGGACATCTCTGCTCTGGAAGGGCTAGGCTTCCGCGCCGTCTTTGGGCCGGGTGCCTCCACTAAGGACATTGTAGAGTGGGTGGAGAAGAACGCGCTTACGAAGGGGACCTCCGCGTGAGCGATGGGCTGGCGGAACGGGTACTCGCTGGCGATCGTCGGGCCCTTTCGCGGGCGTTGAGCTACGTCGAGAACGGCCGTCCGGAAGGCCTGGAAGCACTACGCCAACTTTATCCCAAAAGCGGTCGAGCCCA
>Ga0187892_10011761_pt1 | contig 10606 bp, 10 predicted proteins | sample MA1701073metaG_FD_139345 | JGI IMG/M metagenome (GOLD analysis project Ga0187892, IMG submission 139345) | Bio-ooze microbial communities from a basaltic lava cave in the Kipuka Kanohina Cave System on the Island of Hawaii, USA - MA170107-3 metaG ...
GACCAGCGAGTGCCGGCAGCCGTAGATGTTGTCGAACTTGCTCTTGGTGACCGAGTCGTTGACGTTGATGGCCGGGAACAGCAGCTTGCCGGCCTCCTGCATCTGGTAGAGCCGATGCACACCGGTGGTGGTCTCTTCGCTGACGCCGAGCAGCCCTTCGGCCATGCGATGCCAGCGCTGCGGGTCCTTCTGCAGCTCGTCGCGCAGCAGCGTCAGGATGATCTCCATCTCCTCGTTGTCGGCCGTGATGCTGGGCAGCCGGCCGGTGCGGGCGAACTCCTCTTCCAGTTCGTAGCCCTTGTGCAAAAGCAGCGTGGCGTCGCCACCGTCATCGACGATCAGGTTGGGACCCTGCCCGTCGGCGTGGCAGAGGGCCTGGTACGTGCACCACCAGTACTCTTCGAGCGTCTCGCCCTTCCAGGCGAAGACGGGGATGTCGGCCGCGGCGATGGCAGCCGCGGCGTGGTCCTGCGTCGAGAAGATGTTGCAGCTCGCCCAGCGCACCTCGGCCCCCAGCTCGACCAGCGTCTCGATCAGCACGGCCGTCTGAATGGTCATGTGCAGCGAGCCGGTCACCCGCGCCCCGGCCAGCGGCCGCTTGCGGGCATACTCCTCGCGAATGGCCATCAGCCCCGGCATCTCCTTCTCCGCCAGGGCAATCTCCTTCCGCCCAAACTCCGCCAGCGAAATATCCGCAACCTTGAAATCTTCGACCACGACCGTCATCGTTTCACCGTCTCCTCATTTGTGGTGCAGGCGTCCTCGCCTGCCTTGGAGCGCGGGCGTCCCCGCCCGCTACGCCGACCCTCGGTCCGCCGAACTCGGCCGATCGTAGATCGGCAGTAACCTCGAAACCGGATGATAGAGACATGCGGAGGAGAATGGTATCCCCGCCGTCGCAATGGCCACACGAGCAGTGCTGCTGAAAAGTGGCAAGAAACCCCTTGCCCTCGCTGACCTCGCTCGATACGCTGAAACGAGCGCAATATCGATGGCGGGCGAGGTCATCCTTATGTACGCCCGCCCAATGCACGGCGAGCTGAGGTTGTCGCCATGAGCCCTCGAATAGTCTTCGGTGCCATCGCCGTTCTGTACCTCGCTTGCGCGGCTGGAACGTACGCCCAGCCTGTATGCCCGGTCGACTCGAGCCCAAGCGTATTAGATCCGCTTGCCAGCATCTCACTCCCCGACGACTACGCCCAGGAGGGCATCGCCTCCGATGGCACTCAGTTCTGGACCTCCAGCGGCATCTTCTTCCTCAAGTGTGACCTGGCGCCGATCAGGCTCGCGTTCTTCGCCGCAGATTGGGGCGTGCCGGACTTGGTGAAGAACGTCGACTACGCCGAGGACCTGCAGCACATCGGCGATATCGACGTTGCAGGCGATTACATTTACGCCCCGATCTCCAACTTCTGCGCCTCGGTGTGCGGCGATACCGAGCTTTCGCACATCGCCTGGTTCTACAAGGACACGCTCCAGCCCGCGGGCTACATCGACCTTTCAGGCTCGATCCCGTTCATCGGCGACGGCGACTTGGCGGGTGTTGCTGTGCATAACAACGTGCTCTACGCGGTTGAGTACCAGGTTCCGGACCAGGCGCCGCGCATATTCGCGTTCCCGCTCACCGATGGCGTGCCGACTTCTACGCCAACGGCGACCTATCCCATCGCGTCGTGGTACGCGAACGGCATCGAATTCTATGGCGACAACATCTACGTCTCGGCAGGCACAGGGTCGTTCGGCTCGTGCGGTCTGTGCGCCGTTTGCTGTCCTTCGGCCCCTTGCGACGGTACGATCGACGTCTACGACTTAGCGAGCCTCTCAGAGTCGGTGGCGACCCAGCCATTCGCATCGTACACGTACGACTGTCCGTACACTCACGCCCAGGGATTGGCCTTCGCCGGCCAGGACCTGTGGACGGCCCAGAACGATCACGTGATCCACCTTCAGAGGCCGATCCTGGACGATGCCTTCGAGCCCAACGATACGCCAGATGCGGCTACATCACTAATGATGGTCAACGGCGTGGCCATTGGGTCGAACCTCAGTGCCACTAATGACGACGATTGGTACTCCTTCTCACTGAATATAACCGGAATCCAGGGCAACTACGCCAGACTCACATTTGCCTCCGGCTTAGGGAACTTGGAGATGTGCCTGTACGAGTCGGACGTGACGCTGGTGGCATGCAGCCAGAACTCGTGGGATATCGAGGAAATATCGCTTGCCGATCTACCACCTGCGACATACTTGCTTCGCGTCTACGGCCAGCAAGGCGACATCAATCCGTGCTACAATCTGCGGGTTTCCCTTGCCGAAGTCCTCATAGGAGACTTTGACGGTGATGATGATGTAGACTTGGTCGATTTCCGGCAGTTCAGCGTCTGCGTGTCCGGCAGCGGCGTAACAGGCACGCCCTCGGGATGCAACCCTCACACTTTCGCTGATGGCGACACGGACAACGACCACGACATTGACGTTGATGACTTCATCCTTCTCCAATCGGCCTGGACTGGACCATATGTACCTCCTAACTACCTCATTGCTCTGCCCGGCTGCTTTGGTGACCCCGGTTGTATGATCATCAACGAACAACTACCGGGCCAGCCTCAGGAATCTAGTTTTGCCGTGATCAAAAACACTGGGCCGGTCGCTACCACTGTTTGTGTGCAGAGCATCATCGGCATCCACAACCCGCCGCCACCCAGTGATCCACCAGAAGGTACTGGCTTATCACTGATTTCAGGAATGTTCCCAAACACCGGTGTATTGAACGGGCCGCCGAACGAGCAGTATCCCATTTGTGAGTTCTATAGTTGGCAATTACAGCTTGTTACCTCGGGATCATGTACATCGCAATGCATGGTCTTGGCACCGGCAAGCTCACCCGGAAACGCTGATACGGCTTTATTCCGCATTAAGGTTTTCCTCCCATTCGGCCGGATCAACGACAATGACCCGTATAGCGTCACAATAGGGGACGGGGCTACCAACTTACTTACGCTGCCATTCGTTTACAACGTGGGCGGTACTATCCCGTTTTGATCGGGTGTGCGCCGGGTCGCGTCCCTGGCTGACGAACTCCTGAACGCCCAGATCGCAGGCATTGGGAGGACCTTGTACCTGTTTGGGCACGCCTTCTCAGCACGCCATCACGGGTGGGTAATACACCTCCGTGCGTCCGCCGAGCATCCAGATTGAGCCGAGAGTGTTCTCAAAAACAGCTTTGGCATGTTCATATAGGTCATCGTATGTCACCACTCGCGATTTTGGAGTTTCATTCTCTGCTGTGACGAGCCTTCGCCTGTGCTCGTCGCTAAGCATCCGTGAGCGGCCGATGACGATTAAGCTCTTGGGATTGACAGAAATTCCCTCAAGTCCTGCCTCTCGCTGCACAGTCGATAGATTATCCTCAATGTACCGCTTCCAGTCCGTAATCTGTCCACGTGCGTGACGCAGGGATCCGGACTCATCACCGTTCTTATTGAAAAGCGGGAGGTTCGGCCGTTCGAGCTCAACCAGGACATACTCCTGCGCCAGCTCACGAAACACAAAGTCCGTCACGTGCGCTCCAAGACGCAGCTTGGGCCACATTCGCGTGTGCCCAGGGCATAGCAGGACCGGATGGTCTCGCAAGAACGACTGCAACGCTTCCTCTCGCTCTGGCTCCGAATCAAGCAGCGCCTTGAAATCAGCCAGCAGCCCTGCCGCCGCCTTCCGTGCCGATGCTCGCGGGTCAAGCGATTGATATTGACTTTCTGTAAACTGACTTGCAACGACGGCCGCTAGCAGGTCGGTCTCGGCCCATGCCGGTGCAAAGTCGGGCTGCCACTCGTCACCTGCCAGTGATGGGAAGAGTTCGACACATTCCCAGCCTACGGGGAGCTTGACAAATGTGCGCAGAAGAAACGGCTGGCCCGGCCCGGTATCGTCCTGCTGATTTGCTAGCAGCTCGCCGTGAATCCCGATGTCGACTGAGTTCTGGACAGAGCAGAGGGTAAAGGGCTTGCTCGGTGCTCGCGGCCAGTGTTGTTGCTCCTCGAGCACAACGTCGAAGCCGATCCTGGCGGACGTAAGCGTTCGACGTACCTGTGAGTCTGGGCTCTGCGCGTAAAGGGAAAGCAGTATGCCCGTCTCCGGGATGGTGGAAGTGTAGTCGCGGCTCGTGTGGCAATGGACGACACCTTCGGAGAGACACCGTGACAACTCAAAGATACTGGCATCTGACCAGCCGGTTTTGACCGATCCCCGCTCACTCGTTGGTTCGTAGCGAACAACCAAGCCTTGGGCGCAGCAGAGAGCGAGCACATTGACTGGATGTCGCAAGTGCTGTGGCGCATGGTCACGTACATGTGCATACTTGCCATTGAGCAGGTCTTGGGCAGCCGCGATGTAGGCCTTGAGTGTGCTGCCGATCTGGCCTAAGAGACGACTTTGCGCCTCGTCTAACGACACATCAGCCTCGCCGGAATCCTCTAAAGCTATTGACTTATCGGCGCGAAAAGCTACGCGAGCAACTCGTGGGTTCGACATGTGGGTTCCTCCATGAACGCTACTCGTACACCAATAGCGCGTCCCGACCAAGCCGCTTAGTGTATTGTAGATACGCTGGGCGCCGGTCGTCAACTCGGCGATGAGCTGCGGTCGTACTCCAGCAAGCTGCATCAACTCCAGATCCGCGGCGAGAAGCCCGACGACGCCGGCGAAGTCCGCTCGCTGTTCGGCATCTTTCATCTGAACGACCTGCGTGGGCAGAAGGACAAGACTGGAGCCGAGGATGGGTCCGACAAAGAGTAAAGGCAATGGCAGGTGTCACCTGCGAAGCAGGCTCCGCCCACCAAAGCCTCCATCAGTAAGTATCGGTTCGAAGCATCGCAGAGTCAAGGTCGGCGGGCCGAAACGGCACACCTGAGCCGGCTGGATCGCCGAGACGACACGGAATGGCGAACTCCTCTTCGAGCTCATAGCTCTTGTGAAGCAGCAGCGTGGCGTCACCACCGTCGTCGACGATCAGGGTCGGACCTGCCCGTCGGCGTGCCAGACGGCCTGGTACGTGCACCACCAGTAACTCTTCGAGCGATTCGCCCCTCCAGGCGAAGACGGGGATGTCGGCCGCGGCGATGGCGGCTGCGGCGTGGTCCTGGGTCGAGAAGATGTTGCAGCTCGCCCAGCGCACCTCGGCCCCCAGCTCGACCAGCGTCTCGATCAGCACGGCCGTCTGGATGGTCATGTGCAGCGAGCCCGTCACCCGCGCCCCGGCCAGCGGCCGCTTGCGGGCATACTCGTCGCGGATGGCCATCAGCCCCGGCATCTCCTTCTCGTCCAGGGCAATCTCCTTCCGCCCAAACTCCGCCAGCGAAATATCCGCAACCTTGAAATCTTCGACCATGACCGTCATTGTTTCACCGTCTCCTCAAAACTGCGGTGCAGGCGTCTCGCCTGCTTGGAGCGCGGCGTCCCCGCCCGCTCGCCGACCCCCCTCTCCGAAAGGGCCGATCGTACATCGGCAATCCTGGTAGCCGAGGCCTCGCCCGCCGCAAATAATAGAGGCTCACGCGGAAGAATGGTATCCCCTCGAATGAGCCGCCTCGTGCGAGCGCTCGGTCGGTCTGGACGTTGCCCGGCCGGTTTGGATAATAGCCAGCGACGCGCACGAACATGAGGTCAGGCGATGCCGACGATAGCCAGAATCGGTCCGTATCGCGTATACTTCTACAGCCAAGACCGTCGCGAGCCGCCACACGTTCACGTGGACCGCGATGCATACACGGCCAAGTTTTGGCTGACGCCGGTTGCGCTGGCGTACAACATTGGCTTTCGGCCCAAGGAGTTGCGCGACATCCGCCGCCTCGTGTTGGAGCGTGCGACGGAGTTTCTGGAGGCATGGAATGAGAACTTCCCAGCCTAGCCCGGGCGAACGGGTCACCGATGTGCGCTCCGACGACGATACGCTGAGCGTCGATTTGGCCGACGGTCGCACGGTCACGGTCCCGCTGGCGTGGTACCCGCGTCTGCTCGACGCTACGCCCGCGCAGCGTGCCAATTGGCAGATCTGCGGCGGCGGCTTTGGCATTCACTGGCCAGAGATCGACGAGGACCTGAGTACGCAGGGCCTGCTGGAAGGCGCTCCGGCTCCAAGGCGGCCGGAAGCTGCAACGCGATGAATCAGTTCATCAGTGTTCGGCCTTGAACTGACGACGCCCACGTGGGCCGCAGCGAATCATCGCCCCCGCAATCTATGGCGCTACTCGCCGAAGAACTTGTCGAAGAATGGCTGAACCGCCAGGGTTTCTTCACCATCCGGGGCCTGCGGGCGGTAGAATAGTAATATGCCAACGGCCGATGCACCCATCCTGGATCCGTTGCTGGACCCCTTCGAGCGGATACTGACGCCCGAGGTCGCAAAGAAGTTCGTCAGGCTCCGATTCGACCGTCGCGCTCAGGCTCGGATTCAAAGACTGGCCGACAAGTGCAACCACGGGAAGTTGACAGACGTAGAGCGCCGGGAGTACGAGACCTACGTTTACGCCATGGACTTCCTGGCCATCTTGCAGGCCAAGGCGCGCTCGTTTCTGAAGCGGTCTACCGGCAATCAAGGCGGCCACCAACTGATCGGCCGATGACACCTGGTGCGCTAACGCCTCGGCATGGCGAGTTTCCCCTTGGGATGCTGTCTTGGCCATTTCGTGTATGGAGCTCTTTCGAAAGGAACCGCCAACGTCCCGGGAAACCGGTACAATCGCCGCGCGATGAACCCCGCGATCGCGAAGCACCTTGATGCCGAGGATGACCCGGACCTGTGGAAGGTCGCCATCGAGACCATCCTTGCCGATTTGCAGGTCGTGAGGGGAATGATGGTCGAAATCGGCCGCTGCTCGCACTGGCTTCGCCCGCATCAGACGCGCTGGACGGCGGACGGAGGATTCGCTTGGCCTACTGGCTACGGAGGGACGGCATTCTCTCGAACCGGGCTGCCGCTGTTTGATTGGTCGGTGGTGTTGGAGTGGGCCGGCCAAGAGTGGGTTGTGGCAACTGCGAAAGCTGCCAAGCCCTCGCTACGTATCACGATTCCGTCGAGGACAACGCGCCACCCGCAGGCTGCCATCCATACACTGTGGAAAGTCGAGCGGCATCACAGGTTCATAGCATACGGTTTCAGAAAGAAGCCAGCGGGCTGGCAACTGACCGCCGTATCGCAGCGCCGCGAAGAACGGGCAGATCGCCGGGCGAATGAGCGGCGGCTCAAGGCCAGAGACCTTCAGAGGAGATCGACAGCTCGCCCTTGACGCGTGAACTCGCAATCAGCTCGCGGCCTTGCCGCCAGGCACGCCGCCCGGCTAGAATCGTGGTAGAGAGAGGGGTCCTCGCGATGAGCACAACATTCGAATCGATAGCGTATGGCCCAGCCGAGGCTGTTTTGCGCGACTGCTTCGCGACGCTGCAGCAGGTTGCCCGCTACCGTTTGCCCCCGGCCATCGACCGGCGACTCCAGTGGCGGTCCGAGCACAAGCCGGTCCTTTCGTCCGACGAGCGCGACGAACTGATGGCGTTGGTAGATTTCGCCGAAGATCGCACGCTCGAGAAGGTCAAAGCCCAGGCAACGTTGCGGCGGCTCGCTGAGATCTTCCCCCGATTGGCGTCCGATCAGCCGTGACGCCGATCCCCGCGGATCTGCGCGAGCTGGTCGTCGCGCGAGCCGGAGATCGTTGCGAATACTGCCATTTGCCGCAAGTTTCCCAAGTCGCGACCTTCCCGGTCGACCATGTTGTTCCTGCCGCGCTGCACGGTCCGACAACGGCTGAGAACCTCTGCCTCGCTTGCCCACGCTGGATTTAGCAGTCATAATGCCCTCGTAATTCGGTGACGTTGATCCTATCCCTTTTGCGCGGGACCTGCTCGCTTTACCTCGTCTTCGGGGACGTAAGCCGCTCCGGGTACGTATTCGCTCCGCGAGTTGACCGACCCTTGAGTGCTGCGAGCCGTCGCAGTTCCTCTTCGTCGGCCCACAAGACCCACAGCTTCTGCGCCGGCGTTTGCCGAGCGTGCACCCAACCCCGGCAGGCCCAGTCACGCAGCTTCGGGCCAGACAGTTTCAGCCGCCTCGCCAAGTCGCTCAGCCACCACTCGTCGGCGGCGAGACGCTCTCCAGCCCTTTCGTGTTTGAGACCACGACGAGCCATCAAACCCCGCACCGTCTCCGGGATAAACGGGCCGCACCGTTTCGGCGGCATGAACCCCTCGTCGTTGAGTCTCGCCGCGATAGACACTGCCGTGCGGCCCGCGCGCCGCAACTCCGCGATCCGGTTCAGCAATCGCTCGTAGTCTCGCAATTGCGTGTACAGTCGCACCGGCCGCACGATCTCGTGCTGGCTGGTGAACCCGCCTTGCCAGGCTATCGTCACATCTACGTACTCGCTATCCGGCCGGACCTGCGCGACTACCCGCTCCACCAGACAACGGATCACCTCTTTGCGGTCGGCGTGCGTTGTACCTGGCGCCTTCCAGAGCGTCGGGATATCCTCGGCCAGCGTGCGTATTCGCGTCCGCTCGTCGTCCGTCAGACTTGCGGGCTGTTCTCGGAGGAACCGGTCATCGTCGTCTTCCAGTTGTCGCTGGTGACGCAGCGTCTCCTCCCCGCGCTGCTCCAGCGTGCGCGCCACCAGCCGGTTCTCCGGATCGACGAGTTGGTACTGCCGTTCGGCGCGTTGGACATCGTAACGCACGCGCTCCAGATTCTGCTTCCAATGTTCGTTCAACCGCGCCCGCTGCTGCTCGACGCTGGCGACGGCCGGCAGGCTTAGCTCGAGCGCCGCCGGCTCCAACGCGCGCAGCACCTGCTGGATTACCAGCGCGTCGATCGGCCCCGCGGACAAGCCGTAGCACGTTTGCTCGTGGCCCTCGAGCAGATGACGCACACAAGAATAGTGGGGCGTGTGACGCGCAGCGTAGGTGGGCCGCAGCCGTCGCCCGCACGTTCCGCACACCAACCGGCCGCTCAACAGCGCGCTGCCGCGTCGCGCGCAGCCAGCCGTCGTGGGCCGTGTGCGGTTCTGGTGCAGGCGTTGCTGGTTGGCCAAGTACGGCTCCCACGTGATGTAGGCTGGCAGGCAGCCGTGGATCAACACCTTCCACTTGTCCATCGCGACCCAGCTACCGCTCTTGCGACCCATGGCCCGCTGCTTCGGATCACGCGGACGCCGCCCGAACACATACGCGCCCGCGTAGATCGGATGCTTGAGGATGGCTGACACCGTGAGTAGCGTGGGCCTGCGCCACTCCAACTCGCCGCGCCGCGGGCCCTGCCGCAGCCGGAAGCCGATCCGGATGCGGTGCTGCGCCAGATACCGGAATACGCCGTACAGCGAGCCGATTTCGACCAACTTATCCAAGATCAACTGCACCACGCCACGGGCCTGCTCATCGGGTTCCAACGCGATCGGCCCCGACGGCAGCTTCACGTAGCCCACCGGCACGCTGAGGAACAGCTCACCGCGTTGGGCCTTGTTCAGCTTCCCGCGCTCCAAGCGGTTCCGCATCGTGAACAACTCCACTTCGCTCATCGTTCCTTTGAGCCCGAGCAACAGTCGGTCGTTCGAGTCGTTCGGATCGTACCACCCGTCCTGGTCGCCCAACAACACGCCGAAGAGCGCGCAGATCTCCAGCAAGTGATGCCAGTCCTTCGACGACCGCGCCAAACGGCTCATCTCCAGTCCGAGCACAATGCCGACAGGGTCCATGGTCAGCTCGGCCAAAAGCCGTTGGAAGCCGAGCCGCTGCTCGGCACTGCGGCCGCTCTGACCCTGGTCCTCGTCGATGACCAACACTCGTGACCGCAGCCAGCCGAGAGTCACGGCAGGGTCGGCCAAGGCGTACTGCCGCGCCCGCGACTCGCGATGCTCGACGACCTGCTGTGGACTCGACTGCCTCACGTACACGATGGCCAGTCGTTCAAGGTGTCGGTCCTGAATCTTCGCTGATCTAGCGGCGCCGGGTACACGAGCGACGCACTGGGTCCCTGCGACCTGAGCAGTCGCCACTCCCACATCGTCATTTCGCCGCTCGCTCGGCGCGAGTTCGGCCGAGCGATGACGGACGGCGGTCAAGGCCGATTCACTCATGCGACGCCTCCTTCCTGGGTGGAGATGTCGCCCATGGCTGGCCGACCAACCGCTGCAGAATCAACAGCGTGCGCCGCCGCGTCGGCTCCGGCAGAACGAGCCACAGTTGATCCAGCCCGACGCACTCCGTCGTCGAGCCCGTCTTGGTGCGCGGGGGGGAACCCTGTCCGAGTCTGTTCGCATGGCACGCCTGCTTGCGATTCCCGGCGCTGGCGGATCCATTCCACCAGCTTCAACAATGCCGGCGCCACAATTGTCGGCGAGACGACTGAGGATCGACAATAGCGAATCTCACCGGTATCGGGCTTGCATGCTCTGCAACAAGTTCAAGGGGCCGAACCTTTCCGCGATCGATGCCCGCACGGGAAGGCTCGTGCGTCTGTTCAATCCCCGACGACAAAGGTGGCCTGACCACTTTGTCGTGCGAGGCGTACTGATCCTCGGTCGAACCGCGATCGGGCGCGCCACAGTCGAACTTCTTCAAATGA
>Ga0187892_10011762_pt1 | contig 10605 bp, 9 predicted proteins | sample MA1701073metaG_FD_139345 | JGI IMG/M metagenome (GOLD analysis project Ga0187892, IMG submission 139345) | Bio-ooze microbial communities from a basaltic lava cave in the Kipuka Kanohina Cave System on the Island of Hawaii, USA - MA170107-3 metaG ...
CTAGTACCGTGTCTCGCAAGTTCATTAGCGGTAAAACCGTAGGGCGCGTACCACGCGCCAGCGATTTGGCGCGCTTCGCACGCCCTACAAACTGCTCACAAATTTATGAGACACGGTACTAGGTCGCGGGGAATTGCCTTTTGTTGTTTCTTGCTTTAGCTGAAAGCTGATAGCTGACAACTGAAAGCTCAATGGAGGAATCACTCATGTCTGAACCGTGGACTCATCATACTGCTCGTGTCAACGGCTTTCTCATGCACTACGTCATCGCCGGCTCTGGCTACCCACTGGTATTTCTGCACGGCTGGCCACAAAGCTGGTACGAGTGGCGCAAAATCATTCCCGCCCTGGCCGAACGCTTTACCGTTATTGCTCCAGACCTCCGGGGGTTGGGTGACTCAGACCGTCCACTTACTGGCTATGACAAACGCACCCTTGCCTCTGATGTCTACGAGTTGGTGAAGTCCCTCGGTTTCAACAAGATCGGTCTCACTGGCCATGATTGGGGAGGAGCTGTCGCCTATTATTTTGCTTACGATCACCCAGAGATGATCGAGCGTCTGATGATTCTCGATATGATTCCCGGTCTCGGTCGAACGGGCGATAAAATGGATATCCGCACCGCGCAACGTTTCTGGCATGTCTTCTTTCATGGCGGCATACCTGACCTCGCCGAGAAGTTAGTGAGTGCCAACGTCAAGGGGTATCTCTCTTACTTCTACACGTCGCCAGTCTACAACTACAGCCCCGCGATCTTCAGCGAAGAAGATATTGCCGAGTATGTTCGTGTGTACTCACAACCCGGCGCACTTCGAGCGGGATTCCAATACTATCGTACTGGTATACAAGAAGACCTCGATAATCTCGCCAGCTGTACACGCAAGCTCACCATGCCTGTGCTCGCTTGGGGTGGAGAAGTGTTTCTCGGCAATATCGTCCCAGCCTGGCAAGCGGTCGCCGAAACTGTGCAGGGTGGAGCAGTGAAACAGTGCGGCCATTTCATTGCAGAAGAGAAGCCAGAGTTTGTCATTCAGCAGGCGAAGGAGTTTTTCAGTCCACTCTTGCCACTCTTGCCACTCTTGCCACTCTTGCGATGATCGGCAAAAGGCTTACATTAAGAGCGTGTTTGTTGTTCCCTCATCGATACTTTCCGCTGGGGAGGATGTGGAGTTATGAAGCAGTCTGCGGTGGCGGAGAAAATCTTTCCAACCGATCTTGGGACTGAAGCTGAAGAGCGCTACCTCAACTATGCGCTCAGTGTCATTACCTCCCGTGCGCTCCCTGATGTGCGTGACGGCCTGAAACCCGTACAGCGCCGTTTGCTGTACGCGATGTTCCAGAACCTCCGTCTCAGTAGCGAGGCTCGGCCAAGAAAATCGGCAGCCATCGTCGGAGAGGTTCTCGGTAAATATCATCCGCATGGAGATCAAGCAGCCTACGAGGCAATGGTGCGTCTCGCACAGCCATTTTCCCTACGCTATCCTCTGGTTCACGGAGAAGGAAATTTCGGATCGATGGACGGTGATAGCGCTGCAGCCATGCGCTATACTGAAGCAAAACTCTCTGCACTTACGGATGAACTCTTCCGTGACCTGCGTGGGCAAACAGTTCCCTTCCGTGCCAATTACGATGCCACACTTGATGAGCCGGTGGTTCTGCCAGCAGCCATTCCCCAACTGCTACTCAACGGCTCAAGCGGGATCGCCGTTGGCATGGCCACAAACATCCCGTCACATAATTTTACCGAGGTGATCAATGCCCACATCGCGATGATCGACGATCCAGAGATCTCCACAGCGAATTTGTTGAAGTCGATCAAAGGTCCTGACTTCCCGACTGGCGGTGAGATCCTCACGAGTAAGCGCGAACTCCGCGAGATTTACGAGATTGGGCAAGGAACGATTAAGCTGCGCGGGGAATGGACGGTAGAAACCTTACCCCGTGGCAAACGACAGATCGTTGTGACCTCCCTTCCTTACACGGTCAACAAAGCACAACTGGTGGAAAAGATCGCAGAGATGGTTGGGGAAAGAAAAATTCCTCAAATCACCGATGTGCGTGACGAATCTACGGATGACGTCCGTATCGTGCTGGAACTCAAGAGTGAGGCGTCCGATGAACTGGCAATGGCCTATCTCTGCAAACATACGCCATTACAGATTTCGTTTCCCATTAACCTCACCTGCCTCGTTCCCACGAGCAACCCACTGGTCGGACAGCCAATGAAAGCCACGTTACGTGACCTCTGCCGCCACTTTCTCGACTTCCGTCTAGAGGTCGTCACCAAACGTTTGGAGCATGAGCTACAGGAGTTGGAAGCGCGGCTGCACATCCTTGCTGGCCTTGCATTGATCGCCGGCAGCCTGGATCAGGTCATTCGCATCATCCGTAGTGCGGCCTCGCGCAAGGACGCGCGAGAAAAGCTGATGGCGAGTTTTCGCCTCGATGAAGCTCAGGCCGAGGCGATTCTGGAAACCCGTCTCTATCAACTTGCTCGGCTCGAAGTCGAGAAAATCCAAAACGAACAAACCGAGAAGGAAAAACGTGCCAAAGAGCTTCGGGCGTTGCTCGGGAGCGAAAAGAAGCGGTGGGCGTTGATCCGTGACGAGTTAGTGGAACTCAACAAGCGCTACGGTGATCGCCGACGTACGGCCCTGCGTGCCGGTGAAGAACTTACGTATGATCCGGAAGCTTATATCGTCCACGAAGATGCGACGGTCGTCTTGAGTCGCGATGGTTGGATTAAACGGCTCCGCGAGTTGAAGGACCCCACCAGTACACGCCTGCGTGAAGGAGATGCGATTCGTGCCATCCTTATCGGCAACACCCGCGATCGGCTCGCCCTGTTCACCAATAAAGGCGTGCTGTACGTCATGAAAGCCTACGATGTGCCAGCCTCAACCGGCTATGGTGAGCCGATTCAGTCGTTACTGAATTTCCAAGATGGTGAGCACGTTATTACCGCCACCTTAGTGGCAGGAGAAGGCCCCTCTACCAACGGCAAAGCCGAGAGCAATGGAGAAGGGAAGGAGCAAGGCGAATTGTTCCCTCCCACCACGAACGAAGAACCTGCAAACGACGGTCCCCCATATCTGGTAGCAACCGCCCACGGCATGGGCTTTCGCTTCCGTGCCAATATGGAGGAGACCACGCGCAACGGGCGGAAAGTCACGCGCCTGGCAGATGATGACGAGGTGGTGTCGGTTGAACCCGTGAGCGGTGGGCGCGTCGTTTGCGCGAGCGCTGCGGGAAAAATGCTCGCGTTTCCAGCTGAAGATGTTTCTGAACTCACCGGACCAGGGCGTGGCGTGATTCTTATGCGGCTCGATACTGAGGATCACCTCGTCGGCGCCGTAACTACAACACCAGGGCGTGGTGTGATCGTCACCAATACCGATGGCAATGAAAAAGAGGTATCCCTTAAAGACATCCCACTTGGTCAACGCGCCGGCAAAGGACAACGAGTCATCAAACGGATGACCTTAACCAGTGTTCGCGGGGTGGCGGCGGAGGAGGCAGCGTAGTATGGCAGTACAGAGTATGGCAGCACGTAGTAACGGCAACAGTACCTATACGGCAAAAGACATTACGGTTCTGGAAGGGCTGGAACCAGTCCGCAAACGTCCCGGTATGTATATCGGCGGGGTGGACAGTGCAGGCTTACACCATCTGGTGTGGGAAATCCTTGATAATGCCGTCGATGAAGCAATGAACGGCCATGCCAATCGTATCGACGTGACGTTACATGCCGATGAATCAACCGTCACGGTCAGTGATAATGGTCGTGGGATTCCGATTGATATTCACCCCAAGTTCAAGAAGTCCGCACTAGAACTCATTCTCACCACCCTCCACGCTGGCGGAAAATTTGAGGGACTGAACTACTCACATTCGGGGGGCTTGCATGGCGTAGGAGCCTCGGTAGTGACAGCGCTTTCCGACCGTCTCACAGCCCGCGTACGACGTGAAGGCAAAGAATGGGAGCAGAGCTTTGTACGTGGGCACTCCACTGGAGGGCTCAAACAGATCGGCCTAGCGCGTGGCAGTGGCACGACGATCACTTTCCATCCCGACCCGGAAATTTTCCCTTCAATCAGCTTTAAGCCCAAACTCATTGCCGAACGGCTGGAGGCCAAAGCTTATTTGCACAAAGGCCTGGTACTGACCTTCCGCAATGAAGCGACAGGGGAACACAGCAAATATCATCATGAAGACGGCCTGCGTGCCTACCTCACGAAGTTGCTGACCGATGGACAGAAGAAAGCGATTATCTCCGAGGTGTTCACCCTCGAACGCGAAGACGATCCCCCGTTGGAGTGCGTCTTGACGTGGACTGAATCGCCGGAAGAGAGCGTGTATACGTTCGTCAATGGCATTCCGACGCCCTTTGGTGGCACGCACGAGGCAGGGTTCAAGTCTGCCATCGTCAAAGCGGTGCGCAACTATATCAATGTCCAGGACTTGACGCCCAAGGGTTTGACAATCACTGCTGAGGACACGCGCGAGGGTGTTGTCGCTGTACTCAGTCTGTATCTGAAGAACCCACAATTCCAGGGACAAACCAAGGAAAAACTGGGTAACCCGGAAGTTACGGCGCAAGTTGATACCCTGCTCCGTACTGCTCTGGAAAATTTTCTCCTGCATAACCGCTCACAGGCTGATGCCATCGCACAGCGTGTATTTCTTGCGGCAAAGGCGCGGACCGCTTCGCGTGCCGCGTTGGAGACGGTGCGTGGCAAAGGTTCCGTGTCCCATCGCCTGAATTTGCCTGGGAAGCTGGCCGACTGTTCCTCGACCAATCCGGAATCGAGCGAATTGTTCATTGTCGAAGGAGACTCGGCTGGTGGCTCCGCCAAGCAAGGGCGAGACCGGGGCTTTCAAGCGATTCTTCCCTTGCGCGGGAAAGTGTTGAATACCGAGCAAGCGTCGTTGAGCAAGGTGCTCACTAACAAAGAATTATCAGATGTGGTGTCGGCGCTCGGTTGCGGGGTTGATAAAACCTTTGACCTTTCCAAGCTGCGTTATCATAAAATCTGTTTACTGATGGATGCCGACTCGGACGGGAATCACATCTGCACCTTGCTACTCACCTTCTTCTATCGTCACCTGCCAGAACTGATTCGCGCGGGCTATGTCTACATTGCTCGTCCACCGCTGTACAAAATTGAGGCCGGGAAAGAGGTGCACTGGGCCATCGACGACGCGGAGAAAGATCGTCTGCTTGCTCGCCAGAATGGGCATGCCGGTAAAGCACAAGTGCAACGTTTCAAAGGTCTCGGCGAAATGAACCCCTCGACACTTAAGGAAACGACACTCGATCCACGCACCCGTACCCTGTTGCGAGTGACCATCGACGATGCCGAACGGACGGAAGCCGCGATCCAAACCCTGATGGGGAAAGATGTACAGCCTCGGTTTGAGTTCATTATGAACCGCGCGCCGAAGGTGGAAGAGATTGATGTCTGAATCTTAATCAGTGAAGGAGGATCTATGAAATTTCTACACACTATGATTCGCGTCAATAACCTCGACGAATCACTCAAGTTTTATTGTGATGCGTTAGGGATGAAACTCCTGCGCAAGAGCGACTATCCAGGCGGAGAGTTCACTCTAGCGTTTATTGGGTATGGCGATGAGAAGAATAACACCGTCATTGAACTCACTCACAATTGGGGCACGTCGAGTTACGACCAAGGCAACGCGTTTGGTCACCTCGCCTTGGGTGTCGATAACATTTACAAAGTATGTGATGACCTGAAAGCGAAAGGGGTCAAAGTTGTCCGCGAAGCTGGGCCGATGAAGCACGGCAGCGCAGTGATCGCGTTCATCGAAGACCCGAATGGCTATAAGATTGAGTTAATCGAACAGAGTGGACCACGAGGCTAGGTGCTAGGTGTTAGGTGGTGAGTGCTAGGCAAGAAAAGACGGTGCTCTTTCAATCTTTCTTGGATACCTCGCTGCCCTCTTTTCACCCCAGCACCTAGCACCCAGCCCCCAACACCCCAAAAGGAGGATTTATGCTACTAAAGCCTGCCAAAGATTCCATCGATCTCGGTATTTTCGTCAGTGACATTCAGAAGAGCCTGGCCTTTTACCAAGGCATTTTAGGATTGGAGAAGACTGAAGAACTACCAACCGGATTCGGTACGTTGCATCGCCTGAAATTCGGCACCAGTGACATCAAGCTAATGGACCCGAAGAAGGTGCCACCGGCTGGAGCGATCGGTTTAGAGAAGCAGCTTGGTATTCGCTACATCACCTTTGTGATCAAAGGCTTGACCGACTTGTGTGCGGAACTCAAAGGCAAAGGTGTTGAGTTCACTATTCCAGAAACGCAAATCCGTCCTGGTACTCGCATCGCGATGGTCAAAGACCCGGACGGAAATATCCTTGAGTTTGTTGAGCGGGGATAGTGCTCTCGTAAGGGCGCACTGCAGTGCGCCCTGTTTCACTGGAGAAGCAGTCAATGCCTTCACCCCAAAGAATCCTGTATCAATCAAGTTTCTTCTTTCCGCTTTGGATTTTTCTCAGTCTCCTCCTCTGGGGAAGTCGGCACAACGCACGTGCTGATACACCAACAGTCCCTTCCCCGTGTTCTCTCCAGAAAATCTCCAAAGATGTGCCCTATTCGTACGCGACGAGCGATGATGGTTCGCTCCTTGCCCTCGCGTCACTGACTTCAAAACAAAAGCGTACCAGACGTCCTTGGACAGACCCCTCTTACACCGAGCAGTTTTTCTTGCTTGACACCCGACGACAAAAGCGAAAGAAAATCGCCAGTCATACTTATAAAGGGCGCGGACGAATTCCCCACGTCGCTATGGACGCTAGCGGCAACAAAGTCGTTTTTTCCAGTGCTGGCAATCCGACTGGTGAAAACACCGATGGCAATCTGGAGATTTTCCTCTTTGATGTCATCAGTAAGATACGCTCCCAGGTCACCAGAACAATAGATAGTGACAACTTCGGCCCGGTCATGAACGCTGACGGGACGCGAATCGCTTTTCTCACCAACACGAATCCCGTTGGGGAACTCACGGATTCTCACACGGTTCTGACTTTGCTTGATCTTACGACCGGAAGTGCAACGGAAGTCGCACGAACGACAGCATTTCCCTCGTCAATTTGGGGGTTCTCTCTCAATGGCGACGGGACAAAGATCGCCCTTGCTTCTAATCTCGACCTGACAGGTGCGAATGCGGACGGAACTATCGAGATTTTTCTCTGGGACGCTGCAACCCAGACCTTTACGCAGATTACAAACGCAGTGCAGACGGAAATTCGTTCCGGGAATCATTTCTCTCCAGTCCTCAATGACGATGGGACACGGATTGTCTTTGAATCAACGGAGAATTATGTAAGCGAGAACGACGACGGCAGTCGGGAGATTTTTCTCTTTGATATTATTGCCGACACGTTTACTCAGATTACCCACGGTGCACTAAACTTCGAGCTCGGTGGTTTTGCTATGAGCGCCGATGGCACTCGCATTGTTTTTGCGGGCGATGAAAATTTACTTGTCGATCCCAATACTCCTAGAACAGTAAGTGATTCAAACGATTCAGAAATTTTCCTCTATAACACGAGAACAAATAGCCTTACACAATTGACAAAGTCGGCTGGGGAAAGTCGGGCACCGGCTATAAGTGCCGATGGCACTCAGATCGCTTTCACCGTAGTCCATGTTAGCGCAGTTCTCTTAGCCGGCGCTGATCTGAACGGGTACAACTCAGGCACCTCCCAGGGGAAGAAATCCCAGAAGACTATGGACCCAACTGCGGGGATCTACCTGGCAACCTGCCCGTAGGGGCGAGGTTATTTCCAGACCTGCCCAGCTACCTCCACAACCAATCGCAATTTCTTTTCTTGATCTGCAGGTGTAAGTGGATTGCCGGGGGCGGTGCTGGCAAAACCACATTGTGGACTCAGTGCCAGTCGTTCTAGGAGAACAGAGCGGCTAGCCTCGTCGATCCGTCGCCTGATGTCATCCGCCAACTCTAGGACGGGTGTTTTGGTACTGATCAAACCAAGCACAACGACTTTATCACGCGGAACATGTTGAAGCGGCGCAAAACCGCCTGCGCGTGCGGAATCATATTCGAGGAAGAAGGCATCTATATTCAGGCGCGTAAACATCTGTTCAGCAACGAACTCGTAGCCGCCCTCCCCTATCCACTTGCCTTGATTGTTGCCACGACACAGATGCATACCAATGGTCAGCGTTTCTGGCTTGCCGCGCAGCGATTCGTTGACCAGGTCAATATACTTTCCCAGCATCACATCCGGATCGTATCCGCGGGCCTTGAACCCTTCTCGGAGTTTGGCATCACACAGCAGTGGCAGCGACACATCATCGAACTGCACGTAGGTTGCGCCCAGCGCGACCAACGCTTTGAGTTCTTGCTGGTACACACGGGCTACATCAGCAAAAAACTCATCCAGCGTCGGATACGCTTTCTCCGACACCCCTTCCCGCCAGCGAAAATAGTGTTGTGAACATGGACTCGGCAACGTCACCTTCACGGTCCGCTGAGTCTGTCTTTTAATAAAGGAAAACTCATCTGTGGCAATCCCACGTATGCGTCTGAGCTTTCCCGTCACGACAGGCGTCACGTACTTCATCTTTTGGCCTTGCTGATCCTGGAAAGACAGCTCAGCCTGCATTTCGGTGAAACCAGTGACAGCCAGAGGAAAGTGACCAAAGTAAATGCCACGACGGTATTCACCGTCGGTGATGGATTGCAGCCCAAGCCGTTCTTGCAGAGCGATAGCGTCTTTGATCCACCGATCTTCCTCTGTGCGCAACTCTTCAGCCGCGATTGTCCCTTCGTCAAAGGCTCGACGTGCCTTCAACAACTGCGGTGGGCGTAGTAAGCTGCCAATGTGTTCAGCACGAAAAGGTGGGGTTGTTCTTCCCGGCATGCTCCCCCTCTTCTCCTCTCCTTACGAAAGCTCGGTCTTGCGCGAGGTAAGGAAGTACGCAGCGCCGACGGAAACGCCTATGGCAACCGCCGAATAGACGGTACCAAAGATGATGTACCCCACTCCTGGCGGACTAGTATTTTTCCCCATAAAGAGCAACAGATTTAAGACGACATACAGCGCATACGCGTGACTCATCGGGACGGCAAAACGTTTCTTCTGCCAAATTCCGTACGCGTAGACCAGCAGATAGAGACCAAAGAGCGGTCCAGCAATAGTATTGGCCGTCCCGGATAAACGCTGACCAAAGAGCACAAAGCCGGTTTGCTCTCCGCCAATCTGAAACGGCTTCAGCAAGTTAGAAATAGCGAGGAGAGCAAACAGCACGGCAAAGATAGTAAACATCTGACTACGGTTTGTTTCGGTCATCACACCCTCTCCGGTTTCAGGGTTACAGTAATTCCTGCAATTCCGGCAGTCGTTTGCGCAATCGTTCAGCGCCGTCGTCTGGAGCCATATACGGTGGCCGTGCAGGACCCATATCAATGCCAGTCACAACCGAGGCCGTCACTTTCGTTGTCCCTAAATGTCCAAGGGCCTCTTCGCCACCACGCGGGAAGCAGCGATTCAAGCGACGCTGTACTTCTACCGCTTTGGCAATTTCCCCGGCGCGGAACAGTTGCAGGAGTTTCGCGGAAGCAGGAACAGCAAAGACATTGATAAATCCGCCTGCAGCACCGAGCATCAGCCCAGTCAGAAACGCGCGGAACGTTTGTAGCACTTTCACGCGACCGTGAATCTCATCGTATACCGCTTCAAGATGCTGAAGGTCGGTCAGCACTTCTTTGATTGCGACGATTCCTTGAATCCCACATAAGCGACCAAAAAACTTCGGGCTCATGTTGAATTTCGATAATGCCGGATTGTGATACACCACCACTGGCAGATGGCCAGCTTCAGCTACCATCTGATAATGTTTGTACACTTCTTCTTCACCACAGCGCCAGTAATAGGGTGGAATGAGTTGTTGTGAGTCGTAGCCCATTTCACCGGCGATCTTGGCAAACTTGAGCGCTTCTAATGTGGTCGCACCGGAGGTCATCGCTACCGTAATGATGTCTTGATGTCTGGACGCCTGATCGAGCGTCACTTCAAAAGCACGAATACGCTCAGCATCACTTAAATGGAGGAACTCGCCGATACTTGGTGTCGCCACGATGCCATTGGCACCATTGTGTACGCACCAGTCCACTTCAGCGCGCAGCGCACCTTCATCGAGTTGATAGTCCTTCGTGAATGGGGTGACTAACATGGCGATCACACCGTGAATGTCGCGGGGCATAGGTCCTCCTGTTATAGCACTCAGTTCTCAGCCGTCAGCTTTCAGCCAAAGAAAACAGGAACCGGTCCGCTCTGAACTGATCGCTGACTGCTGACCGCTGAAAGCTAATTGTCAAACCAAAATATCGCCTGTCCAGTACCAAGGGCAGCTTCATAGTGACCGTACTGCACTCCAGGTGAAGTGCACTTTCCTTCTCCAAGGGCACCGATCATCATCAGGTAGTGGGCGAACCGTCCTTCCGGAGCACATCTTTTTCGATAGTCCGCTGCCAACTCAATGACACTCACATGGTCACCGCAACGAAACCTGTCCATAATACGTTCGTCAAACTCACGGTTCTC
>Ga0187892_10011763_pt1 | contig 10604 bp, 10 predicted proteins | sample MA1701073metaG_FD_139345 | JGI IMG/M metagenome (GOLD analysis project Ga0187892, IMG submission 139345) | Bio-ooze microbial communities from a basaltic lava cave in the Kipuka Kanohina Cave System on the Island of Hawaii, USA - MA170107-3 metaG ...
TGAAAATTTCGCTCACGTTCGCAGGCGCGTTGAAATGAGGACACGCCCTAAAGCGGAAAGCTACCATAGCGTACGGGAATTGAAACTGTGAAAAACATTCCACAAAAGAATTCTTTAGCGCTCAGCACAAAGAATCCGATGAAATACTCGAACAATCGTTTGTGAGGACACGATGCTAAACTTAAAACTTTTATTCTTATTTCTCGCGTTGTTAACGTTGCTGGGCTCTGCCGGCGGGCAAGCGCAGGAACCGCAACAGCAAGAGGCCGTGACGAACGTTGAAGAGACAGACATTGTCCCGGCCGAGCCCGCACAACCCCCGCAGGCTCAGGCTCCCTCTCAGGAGCAACAGCAGCAGCCCGCGGAACAAGCGGCGTCCCCGCAGGAAGGTTCAGCGGTGCAGCCCGTGGCATCAAAGTCCTTCGACGAGCGAGACGAATTTCTTTTTTCTCGAATTAAAGAAGTCGTGAAGAAGATGGACAAAGCCAATAAGAAGGGAATTTCTTTCCCTGTGAAACCGGTTGAAATCGCTATCCGGTCTGAATTTATGCGACGCGCAGAAGGCAACCATTCCCTGGTCTGGATCCACCGTTCGCAATTGCGTGATTCTGATAAGAACGTCGCCTTGGATAATCTCGAGCTTTTGGTGAACTATGCGAGGCACCTGTTGGCCTTAAACACACCCGCGCGCAGTAAGAAAAAAGGAAAGGCCCAGGAATTGGAGTTGAAGCTCCAGGCTGCCAAAGCGGTAATCGACGATTACAACTCCCGGCGCTCCGGCGATCGATCCTTGGCAAGTCTTAGCGAGTCTCCGACGGGACTCGGTAAAGTGGGAAAAGAGGAGCTTGCTAGACGGCGCCGACTTGTTGGCAGATTAGTTGCCGGTTCGGAATACCGTGCTCCTTATCTGGGAAAAATCGAGGATTACGGCAAGGCATTGATGGACCTGCTCTCCGCGAGCGTACGCGAATATGAAAAGTTCGCCGCTGTGATTAACGCGAGCGACAATGGAGCCGGAAGAAAAAAGTCAAAAAGCCAGTAGTGGTTCTTGGCAAGCACCGCTGTCTCCACTATATTTCCTCCTTTGACCTAATGGGAGGAAACACAATGAATCGTATTTTTGCTTTAACAGTTTGTTGTCTGCTTACGTACTCAGTTGCGTTTGGGAAGACTAAAACGCAGGCGTCGGGAAGTTCCGGCGGCTCGTCGACTTCCTGGTGGGTGGGGGTCGCAACGGACGTTACGATGACCCGTTCGAATTTTGTCCCCGCGCTTAGCGTTCTTATGGGTTTCAGCGAGAAATTCGCCGTGCAAACTTATGCGTCTATCTTGTCTACGTCTCCGTTTAACTGCGGATTCGGTGCAAACGCGAAATATAGCGTTATTGGAAATGTGAACAAGGGTGTGCATCTCGGTGGAGGCGTCGGTTTGGGAACCACTCAATCCGTTACATCAAACTCCGCTTTTTTCATTGATTTCAATGCGGGTGGGGGGCTGCACTTTCCGTTTGTTGAAAATGTAATGTTCAGCTTGGATGCTGGCATGTCTGTCATGGTGACTAGTAGCGGTGGAACCACACAGCTTGTTTTGGGTGGTGCTTCGCCGGCATTGGGCTTAAGCATCCTGTATCACATTTAAGTACTGATAGCAGCTGTTCATCGCGAAACTTGAATAACCTTTAAGGAAGAAGGGAAAATTGTTAATGAGATCTTATGGGGGGCTTTTTACATTCGCTTTTCCTCCTTCTCGTGCTGAACAGCTGCACTTTCCGTTGGGAAAAACAAAGCAACAATGCTCCTTCAAATGAACAGAGTCTTTTTTCCTGGATAAAAACACAAATCATTGATCCGAAGTGTCTCTCCTGTCATGGTGCAGGGGCTGCTTTCGATTTCAGCTCTTATGCAAAAATCATCGCGTCAAATACGGTGGTTCCGTTTAAGCCGTCAGATAGTACCTTTTATGTGGATCTTACGACAGGGCGCATGCCCAGAGGCGGTCAACGATTAAGCGATGCCGACATTCAGAAGGTCTTTGAGTGGATTGAGAAAGGGGCGACAGAGTTTGATGAAAAAGGCCCCGAGCCTCCACCTCCACCACCTTTACCTCAGGCCAAGTATTCATGGATCCATGAAAATATTTTTTTGCCGAAATGTGTGCAGTGTCACCGGCCGCCAAATCCAAGAGGGGATACCGATCTCTCATCCTATGAAAGCATGATGGCCTCGGAAGGATTGACGATGAAACCGATCGAGCCGGGAAGTCCAGAACAAAGTGGGCTTTACGAGCAGGTCTACCTAGGCAAAATGCCCCCCCAAACCTCCAAGCTTTCCGATGGAGAGATTCAGGCAATCGGCGATTGGATTCTCCAAGGGGCTAACAAGAACTGAAAGCCTAAGCTTTTTCGCAACACTTGCAAAATCCCTTAAAAAGCATCTTCGCTCCCGCGAGAATAACCAGGATGGGCCAAATGATCGCAACGAGGTTGCTGCTAAAAATATTCAGCGCGCCTAAGAGGAAGGTCAAACCGAAGAGAACCACTAAGAGGGAAACCGACTTGTGACAAGGGCAGGGACATGTTTTTCCTTCTTCCATCGCTTCCGCCTCCTTTCCCAAACCTTCTCTTTATTATTGTAAAATAGATTGTTCGTATGGGATACTGTATCTGAGGTAACCTATGAAAAACATTAGCATTATCACGCTGGTGCTTTTGTTGCTGTGTGGCCTGACGGACGGAAAAGACATGAAAAATTTTAAAAAACCCTCCAAAGAACAACTTAAAAAAATGCTGACTCCCGAACAGTACGAGGTAACTCAGGAGGAAGCGACCGAGCCCCCCTTTTACAATCCTTTCTGGAACAATAAGAAGCCGGGCATCTATGTGGATATCGTTTCAGGTGAACCTTTATTCAGTTCCCTAGATAAATATGACTCCGGGACTGGCTGGCCCAGTTTCACCCGGCCGCTCATTCCGGAGAATATTGTGGAGCGGGTAGATGGGAAATTGTTTTTTAAAAGGACGGAAGTCCGTTCCCGTTATGGTGATTCTCATTTGGGCCATGTATTTGATGACGGGCCGGCCCCCACCAACAAGCGGTATTGTATCAATTCCGCTTCCCTTCGATTTGTGCCGGCTGAAAAACTCAACGAAGAGGGATACGAGGAGTTTGCCTCCTATTTTCGAGATACTCAGAAAGCCCAGTCCGCTACTTTCGCGGGAGGCTGTTTCTGGTGCATGGAGCCCCCTTTTGAGAAGTTGGATGGAGTCCTAGAGGTGATTTCCGGTTACACGGGAGGGAACAAAGAAAAACCATCGTATGAAGAAGTCTCGGACGGCACTACCGGCCATGCGGAGGCCATACAAATCACCTTTGATCCCAAAAAAATCCGCTACGAAAAACTTCTCGAGGTGTTCTGGGCCAATGTGGATCCCACCGATCCGGGAGGACAATTTGTCGATCGGGGCAATCAATACCGGACGGGTATTTTTTATCATTCCGAAGAACAAAAAAAACTAGCGGAGGAGTCGAAAAAAAAACTGGAAGCATCGGGGCGTTTTCAGAAAAATATTATTACGGAAATCGTTCCCGCCGGGACCTTTTATCCCGCCGAAGACTATCATCAGGATTATTATAAAAAAAATCCCGTTCGCTATAAATTTTACCGTCATAATTCCGGAAGAGACAAATTTCTGGAGAAGGTGTGGGGGAAGTAGGAGGCATCCCGAAAGATGCCTCCCTTCAGTCGAACTATCGCAACGCGTACTCAAGAAGAATCGTGCCACCCTCTTCGCTGAAAAAGAGAGTTTGAATATTAATGAGCTCGTGCATGGGTTCATTCTCTTTTGTCGGGATGCCATAAGCCTTCACTAGCTGTGCATCGATGCCATTGAATTCAAGGTTTGCCTTAAATCGGTAGGCGACTGGCGTCACCAGGAAGTTGAATGCATCAAAGTAGCGAAACATGTCTTTGCCCGAATGCACATAGACATAATTTCCGCCCTTGCTGTAAGTAATGGCATGGATGAATTTCTGATTGAAGTTCAATCCTAGTCCCAGAGCCGAAAGCCCAATGCCTTCATTCGCGTAGTCCGTCACGAGCTTGAGGAGGGTTCCCTCATCCGTTGCTCCCGTATTGAGCCCCGCATCCGAGATCAAAATCACGCGATGCTCGTAACCTTGGAGCTCAGGTAACTTGGAGCTGACAAACTGATAGCCATCTCGAAGCCCAGCCTCAAGATTCGTGCTTCCTTTTGTCTTCAATCCCCTGATCAACTCGAGGATCGACTCTTTGTTCGTCACAAGCTGTGGCTTCAACAGCGTTTCGCTATTGGAATCGAATAGCACGATCGAGAGGACATCATCGGGATTAAGCTCATTGATGGTTCTAATTGCCGAGTCTTTCGCCCATTCGAGCCGTGACTTTTCTGTGTTATCCGTAGCGGACATGGACCCACTGATGTCAATCACAAGCGAAACGTTCAACGGCTTGCGGGAAAAGTTTTCCTTTCTTACGTTTGAATTCATCGCGAGCTGAACAAAGAGCTTTTTGCCGGCGGGATCCAGAGTGATGGCGGGATGAACGCAAATGAGCTCATCGCATTGGGTTTCGCTTAAAGAGAGGTCAAATTCCTTGAAAAAACCTTCCACTGTCAGTGTCTCTCTACCAGGGACATACCCGTCGATGACGGTCTTACGGAAAAAGCCAAAGTCCTGCCCACCTCCGCTGGTAACCCCAAGACCCCCTGTAGCCGGACCACCGGCAAATACGGCGCGTATTTCCGAAAACTTTCCGCTAACGGGCTCTTTAGATTCCAGCATATTCTGGGCGAGCTTCCTGACGAGATCCATGACCTCTGCGATCTTCTTGTCCGACCGTAACAGCGGGGCTTGATTTACCTCAGCCTGGATTTGGGAAATTTTCTTGCGAAGCTCCTCTCCAACGGATTTCCTCTTTTCGCGGTCTTCGTATTGTTTAAGGTAGCTCTTTAACTCATTCGCGAGATTTGCCACAAAAATCGTTTTCTGCATGCGAACGTCCGTGGACACTCGTCTTTGTCCATCGAGCCTGGGAAGCTCCAGGGTGCGTTCTTGCATCCTTAAGAAGCGGCTTTCAGCGGGTCGATAACTCCATTTTGCCGTGACCGAACCTTCATGGCCGATCACTTTGTGGGCTGTCATCATCAGAAGCCCACCGAGAATGATTGTTTTAGTTTTCATTTTTTGACTCCTTTCAAAATTTTTCAACCCGTGAATAAGCAAAGAGAATGCCAAGAGTTTTGTGCGTAGACCGCCAGTGACAGTCCGACCCACACTGGGACTAGTCACCTTTTTCCACTACCCAACTCCCAATGTTTTTGCTATGCGTCAAAATATGCGGTTCCTTCTTCTCATCGTAGGAGCGCTGCTTTTTTCCTTGGGACCAGCTGTTAGCAGTGAGAAGAAGTGTTTCCGTGCTCTTTACCATACAGACGAAAACTCTGAGCTCGCGCAGTTCTTAGAGCGATACCGTCAAGATAGGGAGCGAGAGGCTATTCAGGAGGCCATTGAAAAGCTAATTCGCGGGGAGACAATCTCGGAGTTCAGGACTTCGGTTAAACTGGAAGGCATTAATCATTCGGAACTTTGGTCGAAAAAGCCCACGTTCCACGATTTTAGTTTGTATCAACAGATATTTTTAGGCGCGAGTAACTTTTGGGTGGCATTTGAAAGAGAGCGCAAGCTCAGGATTCTGCTGCTCGAACATTTGCGGGATGAACACAGTCTCGATATGGACCAGCAACCAGCGCTTGCAAAGTTGCACTCCTTCAGTATTTTTGAAATCCCATTTTTCGATCAGATAGGCGTGGAATTGCTTTCCGAGGAGTGCCGCCAGATTTTTGAGGAACATCGACCCAAAGAGCAACGAAAGCTTCTTCACAGGGCAGTGAACAAGCTAGCCAGCGACGGAATTGCCCTTAACGAGGATAATACGGCTGACGTGGTAGGTGTCTCGTATCTGCAGCTTGTCGGACTCGGACGATACGCAAGAGGCAAGCTCCTGGGATACCGGCGCATTTTTGATTCGCCACCGCATTTCTGGATGCAATACCTCGATAAAAGGGCGCATCGAACCGAGGACAATCAAAGACGGCTGCTCAGCAATCCGAAAGATGAAAGAGCTCAGTTGGAGTTGAAAAATCTGACTGAACCTATCAATGCGCTTGAATAGGGACCCTTTATCAGATAAGCCAAGGACAAATAGATTACAGGAGGCGTAGAAATGGCAAAGATTGTTTGCGTTCTTTATGATGATCCCGTCACAGGTTATCCGAAATCTTATCCAAGAACAGACATTCCTAAACTCGAGCGATATCCCGACGGGCAAACACTGCCGACGCCTCAAGCGATAGATTTCAAACCCGGTGCTCTGTTGGGCAGTGTTTCCGGGGAATTGGGCTTGCGGAAATTTCTTGAGGACCAGGGTCATGCACTGGTCGTGACCGCGGACAAAGATGGCGCCGGATCTGTTCTCGACAAAGAATTGGCGGCTGGGGCCGAGGTCGTGATCTCGCAGCCCTTTTGGCCCGCCTATTTGACAGCGGAAAGGATTGCACAGGCTCCCAAACTGAAACTCGCCATTACGGCAGGGATTGGTTCTGATCATGTGGATCTTGAAGCGGCGATGAAAAAGGGCATTACCGTCGCTGAAGTGACTTACTGTAATAGCATCAGTGTTGCCGAACATGTCGTGATGATGATTCTTTCTCTGGTACGTAATTACATTCCCTCCTATCAATGGGTTGTAAAAAAGGGCTGGAACATCGCTGATTGTGTAGCCCGCTCCTATGATCTCGAAGGGATGACGGTGGGTACGGTTGCTGCTGGCCGCATTGGGCTCGCTGTACTAAAGCGATTGAAGCCTTTTGATGTGAAACTGCATTACACCGATAAGCACCGGTTGCCCGAGAAGGTAGAAAAAGAGTTGGGTCTCACTTACCAGCCGAATGTAGAATCGCTCGTTCGGGTTTGCGATGTCGTCACGATTAACTGTCCGCTCCATCCCGAGACTGAGCATCTGTTTAACGAAGCCTTGATCGGCAAAATGAAGCGAGGCGCTTATCTCGTGAATACGGCGCGTGGAAAAATCTGTGATCGTGATGCCATCACGCGAGCGCTAGAAAGCGGGCAGTTGGCGGGCTATGCGGGCGACGTGTGGTTTCCGCAGCCGGCTCCCAAGGATCATCCTTGGAGAACGATGCCATACCATGGAATGACTCCGCATGTGTCGGGGACATCGCTTTCCGCGCAGGCTCGCTATGCTGCCGGAGTCCGCGAGATTCTTGAGTGCTGGTTCTCTGGCCGGCCGATTCGCAATGAGTACCTTATTGTCGACGGTGGAAAGCTTGCGGGAACGGGGGCTCATTCCTACACAGCGGGAAACGCGACTACAGGCTCTGATGAAGCCGCCAGGTTTAAAGCGGGGCCATCGGCGCGCTTGTAAGTTTAGATTGCGGCTGAAATTCAGGCACTTAAGGCGGCCTTTATAATTCCACCTTAAAGAACTGATATTCTTTATTAAATGTGGAAGGTGCATAGGTCTGCCCTAATGATTTGCCTCGTTGTGGGGTGTGGGTCTAAGCCTGGCTCAAATATTCCTGGAGGTCCTTCTGGTGTACTAACGTCGGAGGCAATACAAGTATTTGACGAAGAAGATGCTGCCGATCTTTTTTCGGATAGTGTCGACTACCCGACAGGAACGGGTAGCCCGGAGTTCGGGATTATCGCTCAGGTCACGAGCAGCGCTTCGTCAAATCTTCTTTCACCCTTCCAGGCTTTTCTTGAAGCGCCAAGAACCCTCTCCCAACCCTTTCAACTTTGTGTCCCCTCCACATCGGGAAACATCACGGATGGGGATGCGGACAATGTTCCGATTAGCGCTGATTTGACTTACCAGTGTCCTTTAAGCAGTGGCTTGTTGCCGCCGCTTGTTGGGAGCGTCCATATCGAAGACGATGACGATCAAATCCCCCGGCCCCAGGCAGGTTTTTTAATAAAAACAAACGCTCTGACGATAGAGCAATCCACTAAGAAAATTAATATCAAGGGTTTCATTGATGTGGATGTGACGCCCGCTAATCGTACGTTTGTTGCGAACCTCTCCGTGATTTCACTGTTGCAAAATGGCAACTCGCGGGAATTCAATATCTGGATTAAGACGATTGTCACCCCGGCGGACGCCAGCAATCCAAGAGCTTCGGGCCTCGTGAGCTTTGAAAACAGTTATTTGGGGATAAAAGCGGCCACCATCAATGTCGTGGTGGCAATCTCGTCCGAGAATCTCACTTACGACCACACTTGCGCCAAGCGGTTCAAGAACGGGAAGATTACATTAACCGACGGCGCCGGAAACGTGCTGCAACTTATCTTCCAAAACTGCCAGGTGACAAGACTCCTGAACGGCAATCCTGTTTAATTCTCCAGCTCTTTCGCCAGGGCTTCCGCTCCGTATACCTTTCTTAGCGCTTCCAGCATTCCGGCAGAATGGACGGATACGGCACGAGAAATCTCGTCGCTGTAAAAATAATCAGCCGTCAAAGAATAAATGTTTCCGTCGAAGATGAGTCCTACGAGCTCCCCCTTTTTGTTGATAACAGGGCTTCCGGAATTTCCGCCGATGATGTCCGCCGTCGAAACAAAGTTAAACGGAAGCTTAAGGTCGAGCTTTCCTTTTGCGTCGTGCCATGATTTCGGAAGCTTCCACGGCTCTTTTGCTCCATGAGCCGTTTCATGCTCGAAGGCTCCGCCGAGCGTGGTCCAAGGGGTGATCCATTTCCCCTTTTCCGCGTAGCCTTTCACTTGGCCGAAAGAAAGCCGTAATGTAAAAGTCGCGTCCGGGTAGGTAGAGATTCCTTTCGTCGCGAAGATCGCATTGGCAATTTGGGCATACGCCTGCCGCTCAATCTCCACCACTTTTTCCTCATGCTGTTTACGGATGGCCCGAGACGCCGTATCGACCGACTTCGCGAGAAGTATCATGCCGTCATAGCTTTGATCGATCGCTTTCTTGCCGCCTTTCGCGAGCAATTTCCGCACCTGCGGATCCCTGAGGCTTGTGCCTTCGATTAATTCAGCCGCTCGCGCCCAAGGGTCCTTTCCCAGAAGAGCGTTCTGCACGAGAGCGTGTTTGTCTCCCAATTGCTCGACCAGCAAGGAGAGTGATACCGATAATTTGACCTGTTCCAAATCCTCGTAAATGGGTGCGGTGGAAAATAACTCCTGTTCCAACGTCTCCCGATTTGACTCCCGATATTCGGGCAACCTTTCGGCATTTGGTTTCAAATCTTCGTCCGCCATCCGAACCAGGTGGCGAGCGATCGTGAAATAGCGCGAGTTAAACCCTCTTCCGACGTCCAATAGTTGACGGCGCTTGAACAATTTCTTGTGTTCCTCCAGCGATTTCAGCACTTGATCCCAAGCTGCCGCATATTCTTTCAACTTCGGGTCCGTAGTTACTTTTGCCCGAAGGTCGTACTCTGCCTTTTGTTTGGCGGACATGAGCTTTCGATCCTGGAGTCCCTGCATACGACCGATATATACTTTTCGGCTATTTTGAATATAAAAGAGCTCGTCTTTCGCGCGGCGGGCCTGCTCATCCCCTTTGGACGAATAACCCTGCAAGAAAATTTCCTGGCGTTGGAGCCAGTTGAGAAGATAAGGGACCTGGACATCTCTCAAGAACTCCAAGGCCGCGGTCGTGAAAAGTCGGCTGGTTCGGCCAGGATTGCCCGAAACAAAAATTAGCTCGTCTTCTCCGGCGCCCGTGGTCGACCATCTCAAATAGTGTTCCAATTTTGCGGGCTTTCCGTCCTCATACACGCGCATGATGGTCATATCCAAGTCGTAACGAGGGTACTCGAAATTGTCGGGATCGCCGCCGAAGAAAGCGATGTCCGCTTCCGGCGCGAAAACCACGCGTACATCCGTGTATTTCTTGTAGCGATAGAGGTGGTATTGGCCTCCTTGATAGAGCGTGATCACATCGCTTCGAAGGCCGGTCTGTTGCAGGGACTCTTTTTCGATCTCGGCGATCGCGGCCCGCCTTGCCTTGACGGCTTGCTCAGCGGACATTCCCGGCTTTACAGCGGCGTTTACCCTGTCTGTCACATCCAAGGTCGACACCAGTTGATTTAGCTCAAGGTCGGGAGCTTTCAGTTCCTCTTCGTGGGATTTCGCCAGAAAACCGTCCCGGAGATAATTGTGCTCGGGCGTCGATAGTTTTTGAAGTGTATCGGCAGCCACGTGGTGGTTTGTCAGAACGAGTCCTGTTGCGGTAATAAACGAACCGGAGCCTCCGGAGTTAAAACGCACCGACGATTTCATCACGCGCGAAGCCCAATCGTCCGTCACTTCAAAACCGTATTTGTCTTTAAGGTATTTTTTCGGGAGATTATTGAAAACCCACATGCCCTCGTCGGCTATCAAAGCGGGAACGAGAAAAACACAAACGATGTAAACAAAAAATCTGACGTGCATTGCGCGCCCCTCCGGATTATTAGGCTCTACGCCTATCATCCGAAAGGGGCGTTAGCAAGAACCGCAAGCGATATTAATGCAGACTCTTAGCCA
>Ga0187892_10011764_pt1 | contig 10604 bp, 14 predicted proteins | sample MA1701073metaG_FD_139345 | JGI IMG/M metagenome (GOLD analysis project Ga0187892, IMG submission 139345) | Bio-ooze microbial communities from a basaltic lava cave in the Kipuka Kanohina Cave System on the Island of Hawaii, USA - MA170107-3 metaG ...
ACAGGACCGGGGTTGCTCCGCCGCATATGGACCGGACTTCATTAGCCTGAAACTGCCCGTGTGACCGAAGCACCATCCGGTTTGTATAAATAACCGGCGTTTCTTTCGTTAGGATAAAAATAAGTGAAGAACCCTCGGCCGGAACTGGCAAATGTGTCTTAACTCTCCGCCCTGTCGTTGCTCTCGGCGTTTGCAGTCGTGAGGTTGAGCTTCTGGTTCAACATCATGACAGATATGACTGTCGGGATGATGAACGCTCCCTTCGTCAACTTCTCCAGGAACTCGCGCCTTTCGGGATTAACTCCATTTAGAATCTTTTTATCGCTCATTCGTCACTCCCCTTCTTAATTTTCTCAAATATAAATCATACTCCCCATCAGATAACCCGCAGCCGGAATTGTCTATACAGCTTAAACCGGATCGGCGTCGTTGCTCGCGGCGTTCGCCGTCGTCAGGTTGAGCTTCTGGTTTAACATCATCACGGATATGACCGTGGGTATTATAAAAGCTCCCTTGGTAACCTTCTCGAGGAACTCGCGTCTCTCGGGATTAACGCCGTCTAAAAACTTCTTATCGCTCATTCGTCATTCTCCCTCGAATCAGGAATCATTTTGAAACGTATCACTACTCAGCATGTGCCGACCATGTAGCGAACCTCGCTGGACTATCCGGGCGCTTGCTGGTCGTTGCTCACGGCGTTCGCCGTCGTCAGGTTGAGCTTCTGGTTAAGCATCATAACCGATATAACTGTCGGGATGATAAACGCGCCCTTGGTTACCTTCTCAAGGAACTCGCGCCTTTCGGGGTTAACGCCTTCTAGAAATTTTTTCTCATCCATTGGATTACCCTCCATATTATCGCGGTTGACTCAATACGAACGAGCTGGAAACATGTGATACCCGGTACTAGGGTACAGTCATGTTACTTGCTGCGTTAGCAGTAGTGAGGTTGAGCTTCTGGTTAAGCATCATGACAGATATGACTGTAGGGATGATAAACGCGCCCTTGGTTACCTTCTCGAGGAACTCGCGCCTTTCGGGGTTAACTCCCTCTAAATATTTCTTTTTGCTCATGGAAGCATCCTCCAAATCCGAGATGATTGGAACAATACCATATTATTTACGGATACTCAAGCAATTTTTCCAAGATTCCGGACAAGTTAGGCGTGATTATATTTTCCGGTCAAAAAAGGCGATCTAGAGGGAGCGCATATATTCGAGGAGCGTCTGCTGAGAGTCCTCGTTGGTCCATTTGTTTTCGATCCAGCGGCTCCCCTGCATGGCGCGTATGAGGTGGCTCCCGTAATTTTGATATACGTCCCATATCGCGTCCTCGATGTCCTGCACGCTAACCCTGTCCCATTGCCCGTAAAAATTACCGTCATAGACTGCATCCTCCTTGCCCCTCACGGGTATCACCCCGCAGTATCCGGACTCGACAAGCTCCCGGTGGACGGGTATATCGGACAGGATAGTCGGGACCCCGAGATAAAGACACTCGCGGGGCGTGAAAGACCACCCTTCCCCGCTCGAAGGAAAGACGTAGCAGGAGAGCTTGCCGAACCATTCCGCCGTCCACTCATCAGTCATGGCGCCCCATGTCCACTCGACAAATGGCGAATTCTCCATTAATACGACCTCCGGTGTATATATACCGGGGAACAATAGCGCGGAATGAACAGCGAGCCTGAGCCCGGGTATCTTTCCCAGGAGATTGACACATGCCTGATATACTTTAAATAAATTTTTCCTCTTGTAGGGCACGCCGAGGAACCCGATTCTAAAGACGCCGCTCTGCGGCTTAATATGGAACTTCCTCCGGTATCTCGTGAAACCCTGCTGTATGACCGTAACGGGTATCCGGACTCCCGATGCAAGGAATACCTCCTTAATATATTCATGCGGGACTATGCATTGATCGTAATTAACATTAAGCGCTTCGACCCAGAGGCGGGGGATCGCGGTCGTCTCGAACGTCGTGTACGCGACATTAATATTCCGCCTGGAAAGCTTGTAGGTGTAGCAGTGCGGGACGCTGCAAACCAGCACCTTCTTATCCAATAGTTGCTTCGTGTCCTCTATTACGGTTCCGACAGGGCTGGAACGGCCGAAAACATTTGTCAAACCGTCATACACCTTGTCATCGTATGTCCGCAGCACATATACGTCATCGGATATTTGCATTCCGTTAGATTTAGAATCAATAGACCTGCAAATACTCTCGACGTCCGCTTCAGCCGGTTTCTCCCGTATGGGGCTTGTATACAGGGGCGACCCGTTTTTATGCTCCCAACGCCAGGACGACTCGTGGTGGTGCCTGCCGTAATTTCCGAAATGGCAGCTTACTCCGCCCGTAACGGGGCACGTGCGGTCGATGTTACGAAGGAGAACAATGTCCCGGAGTTTATCCTTCGAGTCGTGATAGACGGTGGTTACGAGTCCGGGGCCCGTCGATTCGAGGACGTCGTTCTCTAACAGTATTTCGCGGCGGGACTCTTCCGCAATCTTCCTCATTATGCGGAGGAGGAACGGGTGACCGGGCTCGCTCCCGAACATGAAATTCCCGACACGGAGCCTGTCCCTGTGTCCGAGCCTTATCGCTTCTTCTTCGGACAGGGTCAATTCTTCGCCGAACACGCACCGGTAATTGCAGAGGGCGTCGAGGGGGTTAAGGCACTCGACGTCCATGTCCATATAAAACCCGCCTTCCCCATAGACGGCTACGACACGGAAGATATCGGTCTTCTGTATGACTGAAGCCCGGTCGTATATCGGCAGGAACAGAGGGAAGTGCGTCTCGACCGCCTGTCTGCACGCTTCGTCGTCGTAGAATTTATACTCCCATCCCGGATGGAGCGCGGTGAGGCCTTCCCGGTAATGGGCATATCCCGGAGGGATGTCCCGGCTTTTCAACGTCTGGTGGATTATTCGGGGGATGGCCATCGCCTCAGTGTTTCTCCGGTTTTTTATGCTTCAATCCCGTCCAGGACGTACGACGCCTCTTCCCCGATATACTTCCCTTCGAGTATGTCTCTAATTTTCAGGCTCGCCTCGTCGGACAGCATTATCGAGGCCGAGAATATGCTTTCCCAGTGCTCCCTGGTCCAGACGTTATCACCGTGATACACGTAAATATATAACTTCGGCATTATGACCGGGAACACCAGGCCGCTCCTGAAAAGCCCGGCCACGAGCGGAGTGTCCTCTCCCCTCCTACGCCGGGCGTCGTACCGCAAGCCCTCGCCTATGAGAGACTTTTTGCAGAGCAGGCTTCCCTCCCACGGCCTCCGTGTAGAAACGTACGCCCTTTTCCTCATATCGTCGAAGACGAGCCAGTGCATTAGTATGCTCGCGGGCATGCCGCTCTTGCGTATCACGTCCATCTGAAATGAGAGCCTTTCGGGGTGAGACCAGTCGTCGTCGTCCCACTGGCAGAAGTACTCGCCCCCGCATTTTTTAACGGACATGTTCCTTAGCTCTCCGAGCGTGAGCTCCGGGGAAGCTTCGGCCTTGATTATGCCGTCGTCACACAGACCGTTAAGGAAGTCCCCGGTTACTTCATCGTCGCTCTCGTAAACGACGACGAGCTCCTTGTTGGGATAAGTCTGGTCCCTGAAGGACTGAACGGCCCTTTCGAGGAGCTTCTTCCTTCCGCGCGTAACACAGAGGCACGATATGAGAGGATTGTCACTCATTTCCTGTACGGGACTTATTGAGCAGAGCTCTCACAAATTTGAGCTTCGTTAAATATTCGGCGTTGCCCGGGTCGCACGCGGAGGCGAGCGCATAGTAACGCTCGCTTTCCCCGTGATCGCCCAGCTGGAAGAGGCAGTCGGCGAGCGGCGCATACGAAAGCTCGCCGAATATTTTCGAGTTATACGCGAGCGGGCCGTCGACGAGCGTCCCGGGGTCGATGGAGACGAGCCCTTTCAGTATCCCCGCCGCCTCTTCGAAACGGCGGCTCCGGGTCAGCATCAGGGCCCTGGTCCATATCAGGAGATAGTTATCGGGAAACAGGCGGAGGGCCTCGTCGAGGAACCCCGACGGGTCCCCGCCTCTTTCGTTCTCTAGACATATCATTTCATAGTACGCGTGGCTGTCGTCATGCATGACGGCCTCTTTCCCGCGCGTCATCTCTATCGCTTCCATCCACGTCCTTTCCGCGCCCTCTAAATCGCCCAGCCCCTTTTGAGCGACCCCGAGCTGCCACCTGAGGTACATCCTCGCGGGGTTCCGCTCTACCTGCTTCATAAGCAGAGGGAGGTTCCTCCTGTGCTTATGCATGAGGTCTCCGTCATACCCCGTATGGTCTATGGCGAAGGGGGAATCGCCTATGCCGAGCCCGTCCTCCTCGGCGGCGGTGAGGAGCGAGTCGTACATACTCTCGTGTATCGCGCTCTCGAACCTGACGCGGGGGTCGTTCATGAATATCCGGTACTCCCTGTACGCGGTATAGCCCCCGATCGGGTGGAACCTCACGGTGTAGGCGGCGTTACGCCTGTCGGATAGTATGCGCCTGACCTCGTCCCGGCTCGCGGGCCTGAGCCTTTCGTCGGCGTCGATGTAGAGTATCCACTCGCCGCGGCATTTTTCGAGGGCTTCGTTGCGGGCGGTCGCGAAATCGTCGCACCACGGGAAATCGAAGACCCTCGCGCCGTACCGGGCGGCGATCTCTTTCGACCGGTCGGTTGACCCCGTATCCACGATGACTATCTCGTCGACTACGTCCTTGATGGATTCGAGACAGCCTTCGAGGAACTGCTCCTCGTTCCTTACTATCATGGAGGCTGAGAAGATTATTTCGCTCAATTCCGGTTCACCAGGGGTTAATAATAACAGGAGAGGCCGTGTACTCAAACGGTTTTAGATAGGAATCAGACAATACAGGTATGGGATGCGTCCCCGCCAAAAACAGGCTGCCGGCTCACAATAGGCGTCCGGGCTTTAACCGTAGTAAGGCTGATCTTCCGGTCGAACGAGCTTACGGATGAAGAATTTTGAATCCGGCGAGAGCGTGCTCCCCATCGGAATCCCGTTGGCGAAGTACAATCCGGTTTCTCCGGAAGGTAGCAGGTCATATGTGTGACCGGCCTCGTAACTGACCATCTCTATCGATACCACTCCCGCCCCGTCGAGCACGTCACCCGGTACGAGGTCGCCTACACGGCCGTTGTTAGCGGTAGGATGACCCGGAGACACGAATAAATGTCTGCCGTCGTTCAGGATCAGGTGACATAACTGATGGTTGCGGGAGACCAATACCTTCGATACAAGCTCTACAGGCTTTACGACCTTGTTTCCGTTCAAATCCAGGGTATAGACGAGCATGCCGGGTTTCAATTCGATTATAGAGACGTTCCCGTCCGGGGTTGAGATCAAGGTTGCGGCAGACAGGCACGGAGGTAAATTGCTCGCGGCGTTCGCCGTCGTGAGATTAAGCTTCTGGTTTAACATCATCACAGATATGACCGTAGGTATTATAAAAGCACCCTTGGTAACCTTCTCCAGGAACTCGCGCCTTTCCGGGTTAACTCCGTCCAAAAACTTTTTATCGCTCATGATGTGCCTCCCATTATTGTCCGACAGCTTTATGCCATTATATCACAGACAATTTTTCCTGTAAACCGGAAACTGCACCCTCGAGATCGCCCACGTGGAGCACGAAGCAGTCGGCGTTGTCTACGAGCCTGCAGATACCGCCTATTTTCTCATGATCGGCCGTCTCCGAGAGGAAAGACATCGGCATCACCTTCTCTACCATCCTGAATTTTGAACATTCCTCTATATAAGATTCCCCGCCGTGGTTCGGCTCGAGATAGATGACCGCGCGCACGTCCCCCTCGTCGATCTTCCATGGATATCCCGCGTCGAGCGGGGAGAAAGAGTACATCTTGTGACCGTAACTGGTCCAGTTGAAGGGAAGCCTGTCGAAGAGCTCCCCCATAACGGGGAGAAGCCTCGTGCTCTCCTGCTTTATGTGGAAACGCCTCGGGAACGGCAGGGCCTTGCCGTCCCTGACGAGTACGAGCTCGTCGCTGATCATGCGGAACCCGCTGTAAAGGAGCCTGACCATCAGGGTAGTTTTACCGACCCCCTTGTCGCCGACCACGATAAACCTCCGCCCCTCCCATTCCCCGCACCCCGCGTGGATGCGGATACGGTCGGTGATCCCGCCGAGCGCGTCCCTGTGTATGAGCCACATGAGGTTGAAGACCGTTAAGGATATATCGTCCGAGGAGTGACATACCTCCCCGTTTCTCCTTATTTCATAAGTCCGGCCGTTCAAAGCCACCTCGTATGAGGCTTCGTTCGTAATGGGGAAATCCTGTTCGGCGTCGTGCAGTATGAAACCGAGACGCCCGGCGACGGACTCGTCTTCGGTCGTAATAGTAACTTCAGTATTGAGGAGGCGGTGTTTTCTCCGGTGAATTATTTAACCAGCCCTTCCTGAATAAGTGAGTTGAGGCAGTCGGCGACTTCGTTCACGGGGTCTTCAGGGAGCTGGTAGGCCTCCCTTACGATCGCCGTGATTTCGGCCTCCGAATTCTTGCCCGTGCAGGCTTCGAGCACCAGCACGGCGGTTTTATTGAGGTAGTGGACCTTGTCCTTCTCGCTCTGATATATAACGTAGCCGTCCTCGACCTCGTTTATGTCTATGCCTTCGGCTATTTTTGGATATTCGCTCATTGAATCACGCCCCGCGTCTATTGGATTAATCTCGGAAACGAGTAGTTATTATTCCGAATTTCCCCGAGTGTTTCAAGGCCGCGTCGAAACGCGGGCGGATTCCGGAAAAGCTCTATGGACCCCCAGCCGATAAAAAAACCCGGAGACACCTGTTCAGGCGCTCCGGGTATTCTGCATATTTGATTATTTCTTCCGGTCAAATGAAGCTTAAGACTGGGTCGAATCGCCCGAGCCCGAGGGCTGCTCGGAGGTCGCGTCCTTGTCCTTCCCGCCGCAGGCGAGCACGTTCGAAGTCGTGAGTACGATGCCGCCGAGTGCGATCCCCAGTGTTATTGCCAGTGCAAAAAGTACCTTTTTCATATTGCCTTACCTCCTGCTGTTTTGTAGTTTAAGTTTAGCCCAGGATCAGGGAAATTGCCAATTATTTTTTCCCGGCGCCCGCATTTCCCGCGCCAAGCGCATGCGAGGATGCGGTATTTTCCTTAATAAACACAACGGAGTAAGAAAATGCCCGCGGAATTTTGCGTCTTTTTACGCCTCCCCCCGTCTATATGAGTAGAAAATAAAAAAAGGAGGCCCGAAATGGCTGAGCAGGAAACAAAGACAGTGAAATGCGAGTGTAAGTGCGAGTCCGGGAAATGCGTATGTGAATGCACTTGTGAAGGCAACGAATGCAAGTGCGTCTGTGGGTAGCAACATTTTCTACGCTGGGCGGGCGCACATCAAGGAGTTATACCTTATAATATAGGTATGCGTCCGCCCCACACAGTTCCTTCCCCCCAGCGTGGGGGAAGGCTAGGATGGGGGGGATATTAGCCAAATAAACTATTATGGATAACACACGAGAAAGCGCTCAGATCTGGGAGGAATTTTCGGGGAGGGTAAGGTCTCATCTTCTTAAAAAAATGCGCGACAAGGGAGACGTAGACGACCTCCTGCAGGAGATATTCATAAAGATACACGCCCACTTGTCGCACCTGCGCGAAAGTGAGAAGCTCACGTCCTGGATATACAGGATAGCGGAGAACACGCTCAACGATTATTACAGGAAGAAGCGGAGCGGGGATAAGGAATACGACGATAATAAAACCGTCCCCGGAAGCTTGCTTGAAGAAAACCCGCTCGATGGCATCGAGGGCTGTATAGAGGCGTTCATCGCGAGGCTGCCTGAAAAATACAGGGAGCCGCTCGTGATGAGCGACGTGGAGGGTATTAGTCAGAAGGAGATCGCGGAAAAGATGGACATCTCGTACTCGGGCCTGAAGTCGAGGGTGCAGAGGGGGCGTGAGATGATAAAGGAGATGTTCGTCGAGTGCTGTAAACTCTCGGTCGGTAAGGACGGGAAGCTAAGCGGCGATCTGGAATGGATGGACGACTGCACATTGTGCGGGAGGTAATAGGGCACTTCCCCTGTTTTGTAGAAGCGGCATCTTGCCGCGACACACAATGTGTGTCCTTACGATACTTCCCAACCTCCTCAGCTCAATCAGGCAATGAAGCCAAACCCGCCCCTGAGCGCACACGTAGTGTGCAGTCGAAGGGTCGGTGAATACCATCCGCCGACATGTGGCCTTCAGCTCGCAACTCGCTTATAATTATTTATATGACCTTGCTTCCATTATTCCTCAAATCAATAAGTGGCCTCGGCATTATATTTATGACCGCTCTGCTCCTTTCCGCCTGTGACGGGGACAACGGGGATAATTGCGTCCGCATACAGGACGACCCGGATTTCCTCTTCGGTTTCGAGGAATGCCCGACTGACGGGCTTCAGATGGTCTGCAACAGATACGACTGCGTCCTGTCTTTTCCGATCGACGACCCCGTCCCGCCGCCCGAACAGCTCGTAAGGATAAATCCACGGAACTGCCTTGCCATTGACTGTTTCACCATTGAATGCGAAACGAGGAACCCGTTTACCGGAGAATTCGTCGGCGACCTTACGTATCTAATCGAGGATATTTCCGCCGGCAGCGGTTTTTCGGGCACGACGGATAATCAGGATTTCGTCTGCTCGCCAAACGTTGACTGATTCCGATCCCGGGCTACACGTCAATCCGGACTCCCATGATTTCCTTTGTAGGAGCGGCTTCCAGCCGCGATTCGCTTAACTTTCAATGGAGGATGGCGAAATACTAATCTATATAATTATTGATTAACCTGAGGTGTGATCCTGTTCATACGCCATTCAAGATTTTTGGCATCTCGAAGACTGTCTTCAGCATTCTTTTTGGTAAGATTTAAATTTAGCTCATAATCCGCATCATTTCTTCTGTTTCTCAAATTATTGAGCCTATCGGCAATGTCCCGTGCCTTAATATCTCTAAAGAATTCAATTAGTAACCTGTGACGTTCGGTATTTCCTGCGCTAAGGTTTTTTGCTCTTTTATCTTGTGAAAACCTTTGTAGTCCAAAATGGTGTATAAAGTAATAAGCTCTGCTTATACAACTCCTCACTTCTATACAATCATTTTCATGCCTTAGATCATTAAAAAGATTTTGGGCAAAATCCAAAAAAGACTTTGGCTTAATCATACATTGTTAATCTACGATTATACTAATCATTCTATAAGCTTCTTTTTCATGTTCAGTTTCTACAAGCTTTTTTACTCTTTGTAAATACTCATGATAAGATTTATCAAATATTGTGATTAACTGATCCCATAATTCCTCTTTTTGATCATAACCATCCATCTGGGATGCAACGTGAATTGTAAATTGTCTCCAATCAGGAATCTCAATATCTTGTGAGAGATATAATTTGAGGCCATATCTTCCAGCATGCCGCTCATCTAAAAAACCAATAACATTAGACAAGGCACAATCCATGATCTCTAAAATATGCAAATTTTCGGGTTTCTTAATTTCTACAATGAACGCATTATCTTCACAATTTTTAAGGAAACGATCATATCTATTCGATGAAAAATTAGATACTGACGTAATGCTATCGAAAGGAAGATTCTGCACATTAATTCCTGTAGTAAATACATGCTTGTTAATTGTTTCAGTTTTAGTTAGGAACATGTTTTTTTCCGCCCAATTACTGCTATTTTATTGTACACTATCATCCTTTGCCTTTTTAGGTGCTTTTAATTCTTCTGGAACTACAGCATCGACTACATTTGTGGAATTTACTAAATATACAGGATCTCCAGAATTGTCTATTAGATCTGTCCTTATAATCTTACTAACTACAACTTTTAATTTTATTTTCGTTCCATCTTCAAGGACATACTCATTCCAATCCTCCCTTGCAGAATAAATATTAATTATTTCTCCCTCCACTTCCTGATCTTTTATTTTTACTTTGATTCTATCGCCCATTTTATAGGTTAATTAACAATTGTATCTAGGTAGATTCTTAATACTATAGCATGTCTTTACCAAATGCAAATTCAAATTTATTAGTACGTTTTCCTCGATGATATTTCATAATATAACCTAATTAGAAGTTCCAATGATCTCTATATCTATCAATAGTACAGAGGTGTTAGAGTAACCTCGACCTCCTCAAGCAAGAGTCATCAATTCCGGCTGTGCGCTTATGTAATCTCGTGTTTTCGAGGAGTACTGAAGTGATATCTCCCCCCCTATGTTTTCCTCCCCAAAAGCACCACATATAGACAGCTAACCCTTGACAAACACAAGATATTGTGGTTCAATTGACAAAGAAGTGATGGGTTTGCTACTGTGAACCTAAAATACATAGGGCGTGTATTAGCACGCCCTATTGTTTCCTCACTCCATCTGTTGGGATGGGAAAGGAATGATAGTTTGTTCCGTCATTATAACTTCCTTCTTCCTAGGCTTCAACAAAAATATATGGAAGTGAGGAAGGAGGCCCACCATGGGCAAAACATTGAAGCCGGGTGAAAAAGCCCCGGACTCAGGCCAGTACCGAAACATACGTACTGG
>Ga0187892_10011765_pt1 | contig 10603 bp, 8 predicted proteins | sample MA1701073metaG_FD_139345 | JGI IMG/M metagenome (GOLD analysis project Ga0187892, IMG submission 139345) | Bio-ooze microbial communities from a basaltic lava cave in the Kipuka Kanohina Cave System on the Island of Hawaii, USA - MA170107-3 metaG ...
CGTGCCGAATCGCTACGGCCTGACCGGCCAGGAACGCGACCGCGAGACCGCCAGCAACGCCGATGCCACCGGCGAGATGCACTACCGGGCGCGCGGGTACTCGCCCCGGCAGATGCGGTTCCTGCAGAACGATCCGCCGCCGGATCGACGCGCCGAGTTCCACTACGCCTACGTGCAGAACAATCCAGTGATGCGGCTCGATCCGTGGGGCATGCAGGACGAAGGACCGCCGATCAAACGCAAGACGAAGGACGGCCGCGAGTACACGTGTACGTGCAGTCGGAACCTGGCAGGCTTCCTACTGGAATGGGCGGGGCTGCCGCCGACGGTCGGCCGCAACATGATCATCGCCTGCTTCTGCGCCGTGCCCAAGGAGGAGCGCGTCGATGTCGCCACGCGCATGTCTGCCGGCTTCGGTGCCGCAGTTGCAGAGGGTGGCATGCAGGTGATGCGTGTCAGCAACCCGGGCACGGCAACGGCCTTCTTCGTGGCGGAGTTCGACACAGGCGCAACCGTGGAAATCGAGTCGCGCTCTGTGAGCGAGGGAGGAGCCGCGTTGCGTCTCGCGGAAGACGTCGGGATGTACCTCTTCGGACGGTTCGTTGCGTCGAAGGTCGGCCAGCTCCGCACGACGGCCCTGAGACCGTTGGCACCGAAGCCATCGAGCGAGCCTGTCAGAGTGCGGGTCTTCAATTCGTCTGGTGAGGGCGGTACGGAAGGCAAGCCGACGCAGGGTCCCGCCGGGGCTGACAGGCTCCTGGAGATGATGAACAGGCGCCCCGACGTAAGGGCAGGCTGGGCGGAGGGTGACATGGCGCGGTACTTGAAAGTGAAGCGCGCTACTGGCTCGACGCTGTTGATGGAGGGGACCTACGACATCAAGCTGCTGCCCGGGTATGCCGGCCGCTGGACAGCCTTCCATGAGTGGATGCACCGGTATCTCTTCAAGAAGGGCGTGCCCAAGGCGGAGCACCACGCTATCATTGATGAGTTCTTGCAACGTCACAAGGAATTCTTCCGAATCGAACCGGATCCGTTCCCAACGCCGGCGCCGCGGCTACCTGAGACCCAACCGTGACAGCAGGGGAAGTCATCGCAGCCGTCAGAATCGAGCCTCGCCGGGCCCGTGTTGCACTAGGCAGTTGGGTCGGAGATGAGCCGGCGGCTGGGACTCGCGTACGGATTGAGATCGGCAACGCCTCCTTCGAAGGAAGGGTGGTCGGCAGGGGCTTCGTTTGTTCGCCCGACGCGTGCGACGTCGAACTTGCGATCGACTTTGGACAGGATGATCTCCTCGAGGCCTTTCTCGACACGTGGCGGGTCGTAGGGGCGGGCAGGCTGGAACTCGCATAGGCGCTCGCCTCGAACGTGTCGCGATGAAGAGGAGCCTCGCGTCCCACATCTCGTCCGCGGCTGCTGCGGCGCGAGCTCGGCCCACACTCCAGCCAAGTATTTGCGAAAGTTGCGCTGCGAGTTGAGTTGCGCGATTTGCGGGTAACACCGTCGCGACACCGTGCCGATCATGATTCACGAGAGCATCAAGTCGGCCGCGGCCCATCGTCCTCGACCTCTCGCCGGAGACGTGTGCGCGCGACTACGCGGAACTCTGCGAGGGACGTGTCCCGCTCCCGCGGCGCTGCCCGGACTGCTGCGCGCGCGGCACGCTCGGCGTGCACGGCTACAAGGATCGGATCTGCCACCTGCCTGACCGGTCGCTGATCCGTGTCTGCGAGGCGCGCTGCATCGCGTGTAGCCGCACGCGACGCGTTCTGCCGCCGTTCGTCGTTCCGCATCGCCGCTACAGCGCGGTCGCAATCTGCGCGGCTCTCGCGGACGCCGTGGAGGACGCCACGCCGGCCGTCCCCGAAGCCTCCACCGTCCGCGACTGGCGCCGAGCCTACCGCCGGCTCACCCGCCTGTCCGCCTCGTCCGCGTGGCGCTTCGGCGTCAGTATGGCGCGCGTGACGGACAGCGCGCACGTCGTCGCGCCCGGTCGGCGGGGCGGCGGGCGCCGAGGAGGTTCAACGCATGGACGGTCCGGCGAGGTCACTGCTCCGGCGGGTGGTCGAGGGGTACGCGAAGGCGCTGGCCGACGCGCCGGAGGAGCGAAAGCGCCTCGCGGCATGGGGCGTCGGCGACGCGACGCTCATCGAGCGCCATAGCGTCGGCTTCGTCGACGGCACTCTGCCCGCGAAGGTCCCGCGGCGCGGGGAGATCGCCCGGCTTCTGCGCGAGCTCGGCCTGCTCGACCGCACCGGGCGCGAGACGTTCGCCGGGTCGATCGCGATCCCGGTCTTGGAGGACAACGGCGATCCGGTCCAGATCGCGCTCTACGACGAGGCTGGTCGCCTGCGGTGGCTCTTCGACGAGACGCCGACCTGGTGGAACGCGGCGTGCCTGACGCGAGAGCGCGACATCCTCGTCGTGCCGGACCCGCTGGCCGGCCTGCGCCAGATCGCGGGCGGTCGCGCCGGCGTCATCGCCCCCGGCGGTCCCGGCGCGCCGCTCGGCCCGCGCGCGAAGGAGCTCCTCGCGCTCCACAAGCCGCGCCTCACGATCGACGGCGGCGACGCGACGTGGAAGGAGGCGCTGGCGAAGCAGATCGGGCCGCTGCGGGCACCGGACGAGCGGATCATCGAGCAAGACGCGAACGGCTTCACGGTCGAGTTCCCGAAGGGCCTTCGCTTCATCGTGCAGGGGATCGTCCAGGACTCGCCGCGGCACCTGCGCGCGTCCGTGAAGGTCCTGCGCCCGGATAGGAGCGGGAGGATCCACCTCGACACGCTGGATCTCTATCACGCGAAGAGCCGGCTTGCCTTCGCGCGGACAGCGGCGTGCCTCCTGAGCGAAGACCCCGCCATCGTTGAAGAATGCGCCGCCCGCGTAGTCGCGCTGGCCGAGGAGTTCCTGCGGGCGCGCCTGAGCGCCGTTCCCGCCGTGGTGCTCACGGATCGCGAGCGCGAGGAGGCCATGGAGCTCCTGCGCGCTCCGGACCTCCTCGACCGGGTGCTCGCCGACATCGCCGCGCTCGGGATGGTCGGCGAGGCGACGAACGCGTTCGCCGCCTATGTCTGCGCCGTTTCGCGCAAGCTCGACGAGCCGCTCTCGGTGCTCGTGGTCTCCCGCTCGGGCGCCGGCAAGTCGACGCTGGCGGACATGGCGGCGATGCTCGCCCCGCCGGAGGACGTCCTGCGCTTTACGCGCCTGACCCCGCAGACGCTCTTCTACCAGAAGCCGGATGCCCTCTCGCACAAGCTGGTGATCGTGGAGGAGGCGGCGGGGGCGGAGGATGCGGCGTACGCCCTGCGTATCCTGCAATCGTCGCGGAGGCTCTCGCTCTCGAGCGCAGGCGGCCACGGCGAGGCCCGGACGCGCGAGGTGCGCGGCCCGGTCTCGATCTTCGTCACGACCACGCGGACCGATACCGACGAGGAGACGGCCGGACGGTTCCTGGTGCTCTCGACGGACGAGTCGGAGGAGCAGACGCGCCGGATCCTGGAGGCGCAGCGGTGGGCGGAGGCGCAGCTGCCCGGCGATCGAACGGCCATCCTGCGCAGGCACCAGAACGCCCAACGGCTCCTGCGATCCATGCCGGTCGTGAACCCGTTCGCGCCCCAGCTCAGCTTCCACCACGCGCGCCTCTCTGCCCGGCGCGACCAGAAGAAGTACCTCCTCCTCATCCGGGCGGTGGCGCTCGTTCACCAGCATCAGCGGAAGATCGAGGACGGCGCTGTCGTCGTCGAGCCGCAGGACATCGAGATCGCCGGCCGGATCGCCGACGAGGCGATGGGGCAGTCGCTCTACGACCTGTCGCCGCCATCGCGGAGGCTGCTTCTGGAGATCCGCGACTGGCGTCCCACGGGCGAGTTCAGTCAGCGCGAGCTGCGGGAGAAGGTGGGCTGGAAGAAGACGCAGCTCGCCGGGCACGTGAAGGAGCTCGTCGAGGCGGAGTACCTCGTGCGCAGGGCCGCCTCCGGTCAAGGCGGCCGCCGCGTGCGGTACGTGCTCGACTGGGACGGGCGCGGCCTCGACGGCGAGAAGTTCTTCAAGGCGACGGCCGCCACTTCCGGTTCTTCCGGAACTTCCGGTACTTCCGGATCACGTCCGGCCCACTTCCGGAGTGCTTCCGGAAGAGCGAAACCGTCCCGTGAGGCGCCGACGGACGCGGCGGAGGGCACTTCCGGTCCCGACGTCCGGCCCTCCGCGGAGAAGAAGGGATGAACCCTTTGCGATCCTGGCAGGACAGGAAGGCGTGGCGGGAGGCGCTGGACCGGTTCCTCGACCGGCAGCGGCTCCTGGGGAGATCCGAGGCGACGATTCGAAACCTGCGCAAGGCGGTGATGCACCTCGCGGTGCGGCTGCGGGCGCGGTTGCCGCACGCGGTGACGTCGCGACAGATCGCCGCCCACGTCGGCGCGACGCTCGCGCGCGTGGGCCGCGCCACGGCGCGGCAGTACGTCTGGGCGATCCGGAAGTTCTTCGGCGATCTCGTGGAGTCAGGCGAGCTGCTCGTGAGCCCGGCGGAGGATCTCCCGCTTCCCCGGTCCCGCCCGCGCCTCCTCGGCCGCATTCTCACGCGCAACGAGATGGCGCGGCTCCTGTCCGTCCCGGACACGCGGAGACTCGCCGGCATCCGTGACCGCGCCCTCGTCGAGTTCCTCTACGCCACGGGCCTTCGCGCCTCGGAGCTACGCCGCCTCAAGGTGGAGGACGTCGATGACAACGCGGTGCGCGTACGTGCGGGCAAAGGCGGCAAGGACCGCATCGTGCCGCTCGCCCGGACGGCGCAGCGCCGGTTGGAGGAGTACCTCGCGATCCGTCCGAAGCTGGCGCGGTACAGGCCCGGCGTGGAGGAGCTCTTTCTCACGCGCTGGGGGAAGCCGTTCGGCGAGTGCATGCTCCAGCAGCACCTTCGGAAGCTCGGGGCCAGGGCGGGCCTGCGCTTGACGTGCCACACCCTCCGCCGGACGTTCGCGACGCACCTCATCGCCGCCGGCGCGTCTCCGGCGGCGGTGGCGGCGCTCCTGGGGCACGGGGATCTCGAGACGCTGGGGCGCTACGCCGCCGTGTCGGCGCGTGAGCTCAAGGAGACGCACAGGAGGACCCATCCACGGGAGGCCGACGATGAGTGACGACTTCGCCGTCTGGATCGACCGCTATGCCGACGAGCTGCGCCTGCGGGGGCTGGCGGCGCGCACGGTTGCCGGCCGGCGTTGGCTCCTCGCGCACTTCCGCGCGTGGTGCGAGCTCCTCGGCGTAGCCGAGCCGGATCGCCTGACGCGCGCGATCCTGGAGGACTATCGCCGCTACCGCATCGAGCGTCTCAACGCGCGGGGACGCCGGGACGGCCTGCGGACGGTCAACCTGCACTTCGAGGCGGTGCGGCAGTTCCTGCTGTTCCTCGGGAAGCGCGGCGCGGCGGCGCCGTCCCTGGCGGAGTCGCTCGTCCCCGTGAAGGCGCAGCGCCGGCTGCCGCGGCATACGCTGGCGCACGCGGAGGTGCTGCGGATCCTGCGGACGGTTCCCGTCGACACGCCGATCCACGTGCGCGACCGGGCGATGCTTGAGGTGCTCTACTCGAGCGGCATCCGCCGGCAGGAGCTGATCGCGCTGGCGATCGACGATCTGGAGCTGGAGCAGGGCCTCGTCCGCGTCGTGGAGGGCAAGGGCGGCAAGGACCGGATCGTCCCGGTGGGACGCCACGCCGTCGACTGGCTCAGGCGGTATCTCTCCGCGGCGCGACCGGTGCTCGTCGGCCGGCGCGAGGAGCACGGAAGGGTGTTCGTCACTCGCCGCGGGCGGCCGCTGGACGGTTCGGCGGTGCGCGAGGCGGTGCGGCGGTGGGCGAAGGCGGCGGGGATCGGGAAGCCGGTGACGCCGCACACGTTCCGGCGGAGCTGCGCCACCGAGATGATCCGGGCGGGGGCGAACCCGGCGCACGTGCGGGATCTCCTCGGCCACGGCGACTTCGGCAGCCTCGGCGCCTACGTGCGGCTCGTGGCGCAGGATCTCAAGGAGGCGCTGGCGAGGTATCATCCGAGGGAGAAAGCTGTCGATGAGGAGTTGCCGTAACAGTCCAATGAGAGTAAGGTGAAGGCATGGCACCCATCCGCTACACGGCGAAGATCCTCCCTGACGGACACCTGCCCGTTCCAAAGGAACTCCAGGTTCACGCAGGCGATGAAGTGGAAGTCACCGTGACGCCCGCCGTCCCGTCGAACGGAGAAGCTCTGGCTCGCGAGCGATGGGATTATTTCAAGCGCACTTGGCTGGGGAAGTTCCGCGGGTCGCGATCCGACGTGGCCGAGAGGCACGACGAGTACCTCTACGGCCGCGAGTAGCGAATGCGCGGACTCTACGTCGACACGGGCATCTGGGTGGCCGCGGTTGACGCGGGAGATGCCTTGCACGACAAGGCGCGGTCGCTCCTGGACGCGCATCAAGGATGGCCGCTGTATGCGTCCGAGCTGGTCCTGTCGGAAACCGTGACGCTCCTCCGTCGCGAGCTCGGTCCTCGTGCGTCGGCGGACTTCGGGCGTGCGTACATCGAAGGCAAGATCGGGCATCTCGTTCGCTGTGAGCCGGAGGACTGGGTCGAGGCGCTGAAGCTGATCGAGACCTTCGCGGAGCAGAAGCTGAGCTTCGCCGACGCCACGTCGTTCGCGATCATCCGCCGGTTGGATCTGGAGAGGGCCGCGTCTCCGGACAAGCACTTCAAGATCGTCCTCGCGGAACGACAGGTCGTCAGCGAGTAGGCCCGACAAAGTTGCCGGAAAGACGACAAGGTCGATCACTCGCGACGCGTCCGTGAGAGGCCGGACCGCGACGTCCATTTTTCCCACGCCTTTCTGACCGGCCAGGAACGCGACCGCGAGACGGCCAGCAACGCCGATGCCACGGGCGAGATGCACTACCGCGCCCGCGGGTATTCGCCCCGGCAGATGAGGTTCCTGCAGAACGATCCGCCGTTTGCTCGGCGAGCGGAACACCAGTACCGGTACGCGAACAACAACCCCGTCTCGCACATCGATCCTGATGGCGAGCAAGGCACCGACCCGCGCCGCGCACGCGGATATCTGACCGATGGCGGCGAGCCGCACCCGGGCTACTCGCCCAAAGACATCTTCGACTACCAACAGCGGATGAACAACATCCTGCTCAACGAGCTGGAGGGATTCGAGAAGCGGCAGCAGTTCCGAGCGGATCATCCGATCCTGGCGGGCGCGATCGACCGATCGGGCAGCGCACTCCAAACGGTCGGCGGTGCTGTGGAGATCGGTGTCGGCATCGTCACCTTCAAGGCTGGCGGATTCATTCTCGTCGCCCACGGCGCCGACACGACATGGGCGGGCCTGCAGGGCCTCTGGACTGGCACGGATCATTCGACGTACACCTTCAAGGGCGTGCGCGCGGGCGCGATAGAGCTCGGCGCCTCGGAAGGGACCGCGAACCTGTTGGCCACCGGTGTCGACTTGGCGCCGGCGCTCTTCACCCTCAGGGCCGCGCCCGGCGGCACCACGCGCTTGGCCGCAGCCGAGGAAGCCGTGCTGTTGCGCGAACTCGGCGGTGATCTGAGCAGACTGCGAACTCCGGCGTGGTCCTCGTGGGATGACTTCGTGAAGTTCTCTCAGAAGATCCCCGACCCTGACACCGTCTTCGTTGTTCGAGGCGGCCAAGCGGCGCCCAACACCCTCATCAAGGGCACGAAGCCTCTGGATTGGCCTCCGCACTCGGGATTCTCGGTGCAATCTGCACCCTACGCATCGCTCGACGATCTGATCAGAAGCGGATCGTTCCCTAACAACCGGGTGAGCATCACGACCGTGAAACGGCTGATGGCGCTCGCGCGGAGCGAGGGCGTTTCTCTCACTGTGGTCTATGGAACACCAGGACGCGGGGTCTTTCACGCAACAGTCGCCGCGCCTCATCCGCTTTCTCCTGAACTGGCGGAGAAAATCAGTAGACTATTCAGGAAGATTTCCAATCCTCTGGTGCCGAAGTAATGAGCGAAGACCCCATCAGGATTTCCGTGGACTTCAACAGTCGCACGCCCGCGGGCCATGTTGTTTTCAATCCCGAATCGGTGCGCGAACTCGAATCCGAAAGCGGCGCGCTTCGCCCAGGAATCCCCCTGACGCTTCACGACGAAGAGATAGAGGTCGAGGCCGTTCTTTCCTACGACGAAGAGTTCAAAGTCTGGGTAGCGATCCCCAACTGGCTGACGCAGCGAGAGTGTCCTGGCTTTAACCAGGATTCTGAATTCGGGTCCTCGCTCTCGCCGTGAGCCGCCGCGCTTGACAGTTGCCGTATTTGCGCGTGACGGCCGCTCAGGTGAACTGTAGCGGCCCGGCGACCATCGGAACGGCCGCGGGACACGCTGGCCGCCTGCGCGAACGGAGCGGAGGGCGCCACTCCCGATTCAGCAGACGTGCTCAACTTCGCGTACACCTACAGCGCCTCCCGGAGCCGCCTGAAGAAGATCAACAATCTCGCCGTCCCCGTCGCCACCGAATGGTTCATGCCGGACGGGTCAGACGTCGTCACCGACTACACCCAGTCAGGCAGCGGATCACTCACGCTCCAGACGAGCTACGTCCAGTCACGCGCTGTCGACTCGAAGCTGGCTCGGATCACGGGGGGCACCAACGCCGAGCACTACTATGTCCCGGATGCCCTGGGTTCGGTGACGCACCTTATCGACTCGAGCCAGAACATCGTCAACTCGGAGGCGACGGACGCTTGGGGCAACGTCATCGCCTCCAGTCTTAGAGTATCGGGTATGACCATGGCGTGAACGGTTCGCCAGGACGGACGCGCGGCGCGCGGCGGGCAACGCCCGTGCCGCCGGCGGGTCATCACGACGCAGCGCGTCATGAGGAGGCGCGGCGCCTCCGCGGTGCGCGGCGTCACGAGCGTTGCAGGGCCGCGCGGCGCGCCGCGCTTCGCGCGGGGTCTGTCGCGATGCGGAGCCGGGGCCGCCGCCGCCCCGGGATCGGGCGAGGGCGGCGGCGGCCGGAAAAAGCGGGGCTGAATCTTCGTGCGCAAAGGCGCCCTGCCATGCTGTGCTGTATCGCACCGGGCATGGGACAAGGTGGTGTCTTGCAAAGACGGTGCGAGGGGGCCGTTCACCTTGGGGCCGGCCGAGTCTTGGTATGTGCTTCGAGCACGCTAGAGTATCTGGCCGCCCCTCCGGCCCACCCGGGTGAGCTTCGAGCTCGGATACGTAAGTGCCGTACAGCCCTCGACGGCGTGGTCGGTTCCCGGCCTCGAAGGCCATCGACCTCGCCGGGCCCCGCCGCCCGTCGCGGCGGAGCTCGCTCGCTTGCGCTTCCGCAGGCGGCGTAGGCCCACCTCGCACCGAAGTGGAGGACTCATGGTACGCTTCACCGGACTCGACGTCCACAAACGCGTGGTCGAGTACTGCGTGCTGGACGCCGAAGGGACGGTCGCGACCCGGGGCCGTATCGACCTCACGCGCGAGTCGCTTGCGCGCTTCGCCACGACGGTCCTGACGCGCGACGATCGCGGGGTCCTGGAGGCGACGACCAACACGTGGGCCGTGGTGCGCGCCCTCAAGCCGCCCGTCGCGGAGGTCGTCGTTTCCAACCCGCTGCGCACGCGCGCGATCGCGGAGGCCAAGGTCAAGACCGACAAGGTCGACGCCCACGTGCTGGCGCAGCTCCTGCGCTGCGACTTTCTCCCGCGCGTGTGGGAGCCCGACGACGCCACGCAGCACCTGCGACGCCTCACCGGTCGCCGGGCCAGCCTCGTGGGCGACCGCACGGCGGTGAAGAACCGCATCCACTCCGTGCTCCACCAGCGGCTCATCGCCGCGCCGGTGACGGATCTCTTCGGCAAGGCGGGTCTGGCCTGGCTGTGCGCGCTCGATCTGGACCCGGACGGGCGCGCGGCGGTCGACAGCGAGCTGCGGCTCCTGGCGGGAGTCGAGAAGGAGATCTGCGCCCTCGACGCGACCCTCACGAAGGCGGCCTGGGGCGATCCGCGCGTCAAGCTCCTCATGACGATGCCCGGCGTCGACGTGGGCGTGGCGATGACCGTCCTGGCGGCGCTGGGCGACATCCGCCGCTTCCGGGACGCCGACCACGCGGCCGGCTACCTGGGGCTCGTGCCGTCCACCTCTCAGTCGGCGGAGCACTGCTACCACGGCCCGATCACCAAGCAGGGCAACGGGCACGCCCGCTCGATGCTCGTGCAGGCGGCGCAGCACGCGGCCTCCCACCCCGGGCCGCTCGGAGTCTTCTTCCGGCGCTTGGCCAGGAAGAAGAACCGCAACGTCGCGGTGGTCGCGGTGGCACGCAAGCTGGTGGTGATCGCCTGGCACATGCTGTCCAAGAACGAGCCGTACCGCTACGCGCAGCCGCAGGCCACGCAGGCGAAGCTCGCGCGGCTGCGCGTCAAGGCCACCGGCCAGCGCCGCCCCGGCGGCGTCCCCAAGGGCGCGCCCCGTCCCGCCGCCTACGGTACCGGCCAGGGAACGCGCGAGGTTCCCTCGCTCGGACAGGTGTGCGCCGTCGAGGGAGTGCCCGCGCCTCAGCCGCTCGCGCCCGGCGAGCAGCGCATGGTCCGCAAGGCGGCCGTCAGC
>Ga0187892_10011766_pt1 | contig 10602 bp, 8 predicted proteins | sample MA1701073metaG_FD_139345 | JGI IMG/M metagenome (GOLD analysis project Ga0187892, IMG submission 139345) | Bio-ooze microbial communities from a basaltic lava cave in the Kipuka Kanohina Cave System on the Island of Hawaii, USA - MA170107-3 metaG ...
CTTCCATATCCTTGTAGGAAAACCCCCGCACCCGACAGTACTCGGCGCGGCCTATTTCGAACCAAATCAGGTAATTGGCATAATAGACGATACCCATTTTGTCGGTCTCAGAGTAGCGGACCCGCAAAAGCGTTTCGTGCCATTCTCCAAGAACTCCTTCGGGTGCGGGACTTGTCATCTAGGCCTCTACTATGTTTCTTATTAGAGTGAGACTGCTTTATGAAAACTAAAACGCAATTTAGCTGGGAACTTTCAGCGGAATATAAGAGCGAACGGCCAATTATGTCAAAGAGTTTTCGCCCAATTGTGACGCTCGGAGCAGCGTTGGTTCTGATCTCTCTCTCACTATTAGTGGTTGGAGTAGCCTCGGCTACTGACCCCCAAAGTGGAAGTACAGCGTCCGGAGCAGCCAGGAATGCGGCGATTGTGGCCACTACCCAGGCAGTTCTTAAAGAGACCAGTGAGGTAAGAGAGCTCACAGTACTGCGTGCGGTTAAGAGTGGGGCTCAGTCTCGTTCGGAGATCGAGCGCATGGTGATCCGCAACCTGGAAGAACAAACAACTCCCGAGGAGATGCTCGCCAGCGAAATCGCCTTACGAAAGTTGGCCCTGGTGCCAAAAGATTTTCAATACCGCAGTTTCGTAATTAAACTGCTGAGTGAGCAGGTAGCCGGTTACTACGACCCCAAAGCCCAACAGTTTTACCTCGCAGACTGGATTGAGCTCGAAGGACAAAAGCCGGTGATGGCACACGAACTGACCCACGCTCTTCAGGACCAACATTTTAACCTGCGCCGTTTTGAAAAATGGCCGAAGGGTGATGCCGACGCGGAAATGGCCGCTCATGCCCTGATTGAAGGCGATGCCACTTTGGCCATGACCCTTTACATGGCAAAAAACCCTCTGGTGGCGCTGGCGTTTATTCGCTCTGTGGCCGCTACGCAAACTTCTTCTGAGGAGTTTCAGAAAGCGCCACGAGCACTGCGCGAATCACTCACTTTCCCTTACCAGCAGGGAATGGAATGGGCTACCCAGGTTTATAAGCGTGGTGGTTGGGCGATGATCTCCGAAGCATATCGACAGTTACCTCAATCCACAGAACAGATACTCCATCCTGAGAAGTACTTTGTCCGGGAAGCTCCCGTGAAAGTGACTCTCCCCGAACTGCAACGGGTGCTTGGACCCGCCTGGAAACGACTGGATTACGACGTTAACGGCGAATGGAGCTACTTCCTCATTCTGGACGAATTTATAAAGGATGGGTCTGAATCTCGCCGGGCGGCTGCCGGGTGGGCTGGCGATCGGTATGCCCTTTATCAAGGACCTGCAGTCGGAGACGTCCTTTTGGTTCAAATGACCGTCTGGGACAGCGAAAACGATGCTCAAGAATTTTTCGACGCCTATGCCAAACGCACCGAGTCCCGGTACCCGGGGGCTAAACCGGTGGAAGTCCCGCGGTCGCAGCTAGTGCCGGTAAATTACTTGCAAACTGAACAGCCACAGATTCGTAGATCAATCTGGCAGACCAGCGAGGGCGGCGTTGCTATTGACCGGCGCGGGTCGCGTGTTGTTATTGTTGAGGGAATACCCGATAAAACGGATTCAAAGAGTTTATTGCGGTTGCTCTGGCAAGAGTAAGTCCATAACCGCATGGCGTCTAATAAAGATGACCACCTTTAAGCAGACGAACCGTACTACGCTCAAACGGCTGCCCAAGCGTGGCAGTTACGACCAGAAACTTGTCTATCAGATTTTGGACGAGGGTTTTATCTGTCATGTGGGTTTCGTAGCCGAAGACCATCCCATCGTAATTCCTACAGGCTATGCGCGTCGAAATGAGACTCTTTACATACATGGCTCCCAGGCCAGCCGGATGCTGCGGACACTGTCTGGGGGCGTCGATGTTTGTGTGACCGTTACCTTAATTGATGGGTTGGTTTTGGCTCGCTCGGCCTTTCATCACTCCTTGAATTACCGTTCGGTGGTAATTTTTGGCCGAGCCTTGGTAGTGGAAGATCAGAAAGACAAGCTTGTGGCGTTGCGGGCTTTTTCAGATCAGGTGATTGCAGGCAGGTGGGACGAAGTGCGCGAGCCAACTGAGCAGGAATTAAGAGCTACGACAGTGCTGGCGCTGCCTCTGACAGAGGTTTCGGCAAAGGTGCGGACCGGGCCCCCTCTCGATGAGGAAGAAGATTATGCTTTGTCGGTTTGGGCCGGCGTGATTCCCCTTAAGCTCCTGGCCGGGTTACCGGAACCGGATCCACGGTTGCCCGCAGGTATTCCAGTCCCCGATTATGCCCTGGAATACGAGCGAAGCAAATAAACTCGAGCTCGCCCTTTAAAACAATTTTCCAGCCTTCGGTAAACCTTCGGGGGGAGTTTTCGCTTCAAATCAGACGTTTCCCAGTCACCCTGATCCTCGGCCACGTTTACGAAAGGAATCTCCCATGCTGGAAACGTGCTCACGAGCTCGAGCCGTCCGCAGGCCCGATCTTCATCAAATTGCTAACCAACAAGATTACAAGGCACGGGTTCTCGACTGGCGCCTCGTAGCCGCCGGAATTCTAATTTTGAGGCTTTCGGCCGTTGCCTTTGCTCAGCAACCGGCGGAGAACAAGTCCAAAGCGGAACCTTTGGAGCAGCAAAAGGCCTTCGCAATGCTGGAACTAGTGGCTTCGCGAATTCCGACGCTGCGCAGCCCGGAAAACCGGATCCTGCTGTCCGTTGCCGTAGCCGATCTCGTCTGGGAGCAAGATGAGGAACGAGCTCGAGGGCTGTTCGATCTTGTAACCAGAGAAATGGCCAGCTTGATTGTCGGAATACCCCCTGATGACAATCAGGTCTATGATCGCTACGCCTTGGTTTACACCCTGCGCCAGGAAATCATTGCCCGTATGGCTCCGCGGGACCCGCAGATTGCCCTGAACTTCTTACGGGCGACTCGTTTAACTCATTCGGATGCTTCATTGTCTGATGATTCGATGGAGAGGAATCTGGAGTTTCAGCTGGCCAGGTCAATGGCGGCCAAAAATCCGGAACGCGCACTCGAATTGGCACGCAAGAGTCTTGAGCAAGGGGTGTCGCATGAGGCTGGCAGCGTACTTTCCGAACTACTGCCACGGAGCGAGCCAGCCGCAGCCAGTTTTTACGAAAGTCTCGTTGAGCGAATTAAGACCGAGAATCTCGGAGAAAACCTCGAGGCGACTAATGTTGCCTGTAATTTGTTGACGAGCTTTACACCACCAACCGCCAATAAACGGCTCTATGGGGAACTTCTGGAAACGGTTGTCAAGGCTGCCCTGGCGATAGACCAGAATGATTTAAAGAGCCTGCAACGCGCCCAGAACCTGTACGGTTATATAGGCCGAATCATGGATCAGGTTGAGAAGCACGCACCAGACCAGCTTCAGCCTTTGCGAGAATGGAAAGAAAAGATTGGTCGCGGCTTTTCTAACAGCAGCTCCAGTGAGTTGGAGACTTTAATCAAGCATGGCAACGTAGAGAACATTCTAGAGTTTGCGACAAAGTCTCCACCAGAATCTCGCAATCACATCTACCAACAGGCAGCCTGGAAAGCGGCTGCTGCAGGCGATACCGCTCGGGCGCGTCAAATCGCACAGGACCTGATTAGTGATCCATTTCAGAGAATGCAGCTGCTTGAACAACTTGAACAGCAGTCGCTTAGTCTCGCAATAAGTGAAAACCGATTAGGCGATGCCCGGGCACTGATTAGGAGCTTTCGGACGGCCGAGAAGCGAATGCACGGATTGCTTCATCTGGGTTCAATGCTCACCAATAATCAAGACAAACGACAGGCAGTTAGTTGTTTGGACGAAGCGCGAAGTCTGTTGCCGACTGCACCCAGAAGCACGAACCGGTTAACTTTTGAGATGAATCTGGCAATGGCCTACTCAACGGTTGACCAGGAACAGAGTTTTGCCCTGATGGAGTCGGTGGCCAGTCAGTTGAACGAGTTGACGGCCGCGGCAGCGGTTCTGGATGGGTTTGGCGAGCGCTATCTCAGCCATGGCGAATTTCTAGCAAATGGGTCTTCGAATATCGGCTACCTGGTGGGAAATATGCGCCGCAATCTGAGCCATCTGGCACGACTAAATTTTGAGCGAGCTCGGGCCGTGACCGAACAGCTGGAACGCTCTGAAATCCGTCTGCTGACACAGATTGAGATGGCGACCATGGTGCTCCAACGAAAAGTGACGCCACGTTCAGGCTTGGGGTACCGGCGAAGATTGAGGTAGTGCTCTGATGATTTCTTAAGCTTGCGCCAGTTTGGGATAGTTTTTGTTTCCATTTATCATTGGGAAAATGATAATCGCTACAGGGTAGCCCCAAGCGAACCGGGAAACAAACAGAATGGAAAACGGAAAACTGATCCTAAATCTGGCAAACAAAATAGGCTGGAGCTTACTTGTTCTTGTAATTGGACTCACAACGCCCTCCGCCGGGTACGCGCAGGCATGTAATCCGGCCGTAATTAACTATATTGTTCGCGACGAAATCGGCCAGATCGTCAGCACTGAAGAATTAGAGATGCTGGCTGAGCAATTGCCAAAACAAATCGGCGATGCAACAACCTCGGTGAGCGAGACGTCGTTTGCACCGGATAAAAGGACCTTTTACTGGCCCGAATCGATTGAATGGCAAAGCGGCACCAAACTTCCTACCTTACAGTTCTCAAATGAGGGGATCTGTGCCATGAGGTTTAGCGAGGTTACTCTCAAGCGTAAAAACAAAACGATGAGGCTGATCTTTGATATGGAGATTCTGCGTTTCCAGGCTGACCGGCGCCGCGTGATTGATTCACTTCCTTTTCAGAATGGGACTTTCAGGCTTGATTTAAGCAACTGGGGTCACGAAAGAGATCAGATGATTCCCGCCCTTCGTTGGAAACGAATAAGGGTGAGGTAAGTGCGGAATCATCTGGGTTGCGCTATGGCGATCCGAAAACTCGTAGTTGTTTGGCCTCGCTTCTGAAATTACTTTCGCGAATCACTAAATCGGAGTAGCATTCCCACCAACTTTCACTATTCGACACTACGTAAAAGGAAATTACTGCCATGCTGCGTTTCCTGTTTGCCCTGATGTTGCTCGCTGCGTTCTCGGTCGGCGTTTATGCTCAGGAACTCTCTCCCGAGAAGCTTGCGCTTTACACCAAATATTACGAACTCAAGAAGGGCGGTGCAGACGGACAGAAGCTAGCCTTTGATGTGGCGAAAGAGTACTTGCAAAAGTTTGGATCCGACACGGACCAATACACTGAGGCTGTGCGAAAGTTTGTTCAGGCTTATGAAAAGGCTTCTCGGGAAGTGAATTTCTACAAATCGTATAATGCCAAAGAGTATGCCAGGACTTTCGATATAGGTGCCCAAATACTTGCCAGTGAGCCAGAGAACTTTGCGATCATTGGCACTTTAGTACGCGCTGGTTATTTCAGTGCTTTTGGAGGTAATAAGAGCCTGAATAAAAACGCTGTAGGCTCAGCAAAGCGAGGCTTAGAGCTTTTAGAAACTAGCAAGGTAACAAAGCCCGACCCTTTCGAAAGCTTTGACGAGGCTGCCGGATTCTTAAACTACGTGATTGGATTTATTACTCATGAAGAGTCCCCACAAGAAGCAGTCGTGGCTCTTTCAAAAGCTGGGCGAATAGGCGGCACTAAAATCGAGCCGACCACTTTCTACTATCTTGCTGGCGCCCTCCTTAAAGCTGAATATGAGCCGCTTTCAGAAGAGTACCAATTAAAATATGCCGGTAAAGACGAAACCCCGGAAGGCAAGGAGATGTTTGCCAAACTGGTGAGCATCGGAAACCAGGCAATCGATGCTTATGCGCGGGCCGTAGCCCTAAGCTCGAAGCCCGAGCAGGCAAAATTCAAGAACCAGGTACTCGCGGAACTGACTGAACTCTACAAGAGTTTCCACAACGATTCTGACGAAGGATTGAAGGAGTTCATAAGTAGCGTACTTTCCAAACCATTGCCTTAGTACCTATTCAGAAAACCCTGGTAATGACAAACCGTCCATTTGGGGGAACGCCCGGATGTCCAATGCAATCAGAAGGGCTTAAGCAAAATGAATAAGTGCGGGAAGTCTCGGAGGGGTCAGGTGTCTGGCCGTGGTTTTTTCTTTGCAGTCTGCACCATCCTGATAGTCTGTGGTTGGTCCAGCACTGCACGGGCCCAGGAATGGAGCCAGTGGCGTGGACCCCAACGAGACGGTTCAGTACCTGACTCGAGCACCCCGAAAGCCTGGCCCGAGGCGCTCAAGCGAGTTTGGCGGACGGAAATCGGAGAAGGTTACTCATCGCCGGTCGTGGCCGGAAACCGAGTCTTTGTTCACGGCCGACGGGATCCAGATGAAATTGTGGTAGCCCTCGATCTCGCCGACGGTAAAACAGTCTGGCAACAAAAGTACGCCGCTGCCTTTAACAAGAATCAATATGCAACTGGCATGGCAAAAGGCCCAAACTCGACCCCGCTCGTACTGGGCAAGCGTCTCTTCACCTTAGGCGTTACCGCGATTTTGAAAGCGTGGGATACTGACACCGGCCAGGAGCTCTGGAGCAAGGACTTTTCGAAAACGGTGGATACTTCGAAAATGTTCTGCGGCACGGCGGCCTCGCCGCTGGCTGTTTCAGATCGTTTGGTAATTCAGGTAGGCAGCGATATCCATGGGGGTCAGATACTCGGTTTAGAGCCGGACACCGGAAAGACAGCCTGGGAATGGAAAGGTTTGGGGCCCGGATACGCATCTCCAGCAGTAATCAATGTAGCTGGGAAGGCTCAAATTGTTACCTTGACCCAGGGATCAATCCTCGGCCTCGAGGCGCGAACCGGGGAACAGCTTTGGTCCATCTCTTTCCCGGACGAATGGCACGAAAATATAGTTTCCCCAATCTGGACAGGTTCGCATCTGATTGTATCGGGGACTCGTCAGGGCACCCACGCTTTTACCTTGCAACAGCAGGCCGGAAAGTGGCAGGCAACCGAAAGTTGGAAAACCCCTGAAGTTGCTATGTACATGAGTTCACCGGTTCACGGTGACAACCTGATCTATGGACATTCGTCCAAGCGGAAAGGGCAGTTCTTTGCTTTGGACGCAAAAACCGGCACCGTCCGCTGGACCACCGAGGGCAGGGAAGGAGAGCATGCTTCCGTGCTTTTAACATCCCGCCACGTCATCTTTCTGACAAACGGCGCCGACTTGATTGTCGCGCGACGTAACACCAGCAACTTTGCGGTTGAGCACCGTTATCAGGTAGCTGAGGCGGCTACCTGGGCCATGCCCGTGCTCCTGGGTTCGGACATCCTTGTACGGGACGCGACCGGGCTCATTCGTCTTTCTACCACCGCTGACAATTAATTTAACAGTTGGAAATGAATTCGCCATTTGCTAGTTTTGTCTGTGATGTCATTTCCCCTGAGCCCGAATTACAGTTGTGCCCTGGTGCTGGTCGCGAAGATTCCCGGCCTTTCTGAAGGGGATCCTCGCTGGATTCAACCGTCTCCACCCTTAGCACCTGCCGAGGCAATTGCTCTCAAGCAATGCTTTCTGCGCGATATGAGCGCCAATATCGGACAAATTGTTGACTCAGGCCGTGCCGAAGCGGTGTGCTTCATCGCGCCAGATAATGCCGAGTCAGCTGTAAGACAGTTGCTACCTGATGAGTTCAAAATTTTTCCTCAGCGGGGACGCACCCTCGGTGAAGTTCTGGCGAATGCCACGGAGGAGCTGTTGAACCGCGGATTTCCCTCTGTTTGCTTAATCAATGCCGATTGTGTGACCTTGCCCGCAGCATTTCTGAATGTAGCGATCGACTCGTTAAATAAAGCAGGTGACCGTATGGTCCTTTGTCGCCTCGACCGCGGAGGGTACTCGCTAATTGGTTTGAAAGAAAAACACCGAAGCTTGTTTGACCGTGTTTCCTCAAGCACTTCAGACATCGTGCTCCACACCACAACACGGGCGGCTGGCATCGGGCTGCGAGTAGAAATGCTGCCCTCGTGGTATGAAGTTAACGATCAACAGTCGCTCGATCGGCTTTGTGTTGAACTGTTGGGACCGGAAACGAGAGAGGGGATTCCCACGGTAGCACCTTTTACCCGCCAGTACCTGGCCAAAATCATCGAAAAGGAAGGACCCGGCCGCATTAGTCCAAGTCTTGCCCGTCAAGCCTAGTTTTACATTCGTTTTTGGTTGACACCTGGTGCCGCAAGGCGCAGGATTAACCCCGCAAAAGCATTCAATTTTCGAGGAGTTTTCGAGGAGGTTATCCCGTGTCTGCTAGAACACTATGTCTCTTGTTGCTATCTTTCTCTTTTCTAACCCCTGCCGTCTCAGCCAAGCCCGACGCCAAAAATACTGCAAAGCGTCTAAACGAATCCGCCAGAGTCTTGAACGAAGTAATGGGGGCCCCGGACAAGGGCATTCCTAAAGACCTGCTGGGTAAGGCCGCTTGTGTAGTAGTAGTTCCTGGTGTGAAAAAAGGAGCTTTCATTGTGGGGGCTAAGTATGGGCGAGGTTTCATTGTCTGCCGGAAAGGGCGTGTTGGCTGGTCTGCTCCCGCCGGAGTAAAGATCGAGGGTGGAAGTGTTGGATTTCAGATCGGTGGTTCAGAGACTGATGTGGTAATGCTGGTTATGAACGAAGGTGCTGTTGAGAAGCTCTTGTCCAGCAAATTCACTATTGGTGGTGATGCCTCGGCTACTGCCGGACCGGTAGGCCGTACAGCTGCCGCGGCCACAGACGTTCAATTGCACGCCCAGCTGCTGACCTATTCTCGTTCGCGGGGCCTGTTTGCCGGAGTTTCGCTTGAGGGGGCTACCCTCAGACCAGACGAGGACGCCAACTACGATCTTTACAGCAAAGACCTCTCAAACAAAGAGATTGTTAAAGGGAACACCGCGTCCCCGGCCATAGCCGCCAAGTTGCTAGCAGAACTCAACAAATACTCCGCTCGCCGCACCTAGCAGTTTCTTGGCAGGGACGCCCCAAAACACGGTTCTCAGGGAGTAATTTGTTGTAACCTTGTCGCTGCTTTGCTACCCTACAAACAGGTTGCAGTAAGCCTGCTGTCCCCCCTCCTCACTCCAAATTGGGCCGTTGCAGTCAAATCCGACCGATCCTGTTTCCCACTATGAACACAAGCTTTGAAGCAGGGCTTAAGCGCATTCTTGAATCTAAACTCGTCGGAATCGTTTTTGTGACACCAGCTGGATTAGTTACCCGGGCCAATGAGACCTTCCTGGAGATGGTGGGATATCAGCCACATGAAACCCTAAATTTGCATGAGATAACTCCCCCCGAACACCACCAGCTTGATCGAGAGGCTCTCGAAAAGCTTAGTGCTTTTGGCAGCGTCGCCCCGTACGAGAAAGAACTTTTTCGCAAGGACGGAACTCGCATCTCTGTGATGTTCACGGCCACAGTGTTTCAGCAGTCAGAGCAGGAGCTGGTTTGTCTTTTGTTTGAACTCACCCAGCAGAAGCAGGCGCAAAAGCAGTTGACGCACCTGGCTTATCACGATTCACTGACGGATCTGCCAAATCAGGGACTGTTCAAAGACCGGCTCAAACAGGCAATTGCTTTGGCTCGCCGCCGAGATGAGATGCAGGCAGTGCTCCTGCTGAATCTGGATCGATTTAAAACGATTAATGATTCATTGGGCTACAACGCTGGCGATCAGGTGCTTAAGTCTGTGGCGCAAAGACTTTCTAGTTGTGTGCGCGGGTGTGATACCGTAGCCCGCTTTGGCAGCGACGAGTTTGCCATCCTCTTGACGCACATCAACCGGCACCAGCATGCAGCCAATGTGGCCCGCAGTATTAAGGAAGCGCTCAATCAGGCTTTTCTATTAGGAGAGCAAGAGCTGTTTCTTTCAACTAGTATTGGAATCAGCATTTATCCAGAGGATGGCCGCGATACGCCGACACTTTTGAAGAGCGCGGGAACTGCACTCGAAAGAGCGAAAGAAAAAGGTGGCAATAATCACCAGTTCTATACTGCCGGCCGCACTACCTATGCTCTCAAGCAACTTGTACTGGAAAGCAACCTGCGTTCCGGTTTGGAAAGAAATGAATTCATCGTCGAGTACCAACCGTTGGTTGACGTCAAAGACTTCCGTCTGGTGGGTATGGAGGCTTTGGTGCGTTGGCAGCACCCCGTTATGGGCCTGCTTTACCCTTCAGAATTCATCCAACTGGCCGAGGACAGTGGATTGATGGTGCAAATTGGCGACTGGGTCATGCGCACCGGTTGTTTGCAAAACAAGTTGTGGCAGGATGCCGGCTTTGAACCGTTGCACCTGGCGGTCAATTTTTCCGCGCGGCAGTTCCAGCAGCCAACATTTGTGTCGCGCCTGGCGGAAATTATAAAAGAGTCGAAGCTGGATCCGCGCTGGGTGGAACTGGAGATCACGGAACACTCAATCATGAAAGATCCCGAGCAGGCCATCGAAAAGCTGCTCGAGTTGAAGAATATGGGAATGAGGATAGCCATCGACGATTTTGGCACCGGCTATTCTTCATTAAGCTACTTGAAACGATTTCCCATCGATACCTTGAAGGTTGATCAATCGTTTGTGAGAGAC
>Ga0187892_10011767_pt1 | contig 10601 bp, 12 predicted proteins | sample MA1701073metaG_FD_139345 | JGI IMG/M metagenome (GOLD analysis project Ga0187892, IMG submission 139345) | Bio-ooze microbial communities from a basaltic lava cave in the Kipuka Kanohina Cave System on the Island of Hawaii, USA - MA170107-3 metaG ...
ATGAATGCCCGGCGGAGCGAGAGACACAGATCGCGGGCCTGCGAGGTCGCCAACACGGCCCTCTCGGCGCGTGTCACGCCTTCCCCTCCAGCATGGTGATATCGGCGATGTCCTGCGGCGACCCCCTCAGTTGCTTGAGCGCGATGAGCCCCTCGCGCGACACCACCGTCACCGGGTGTCCCTCCCACTCGGCGCTCGTGCGCGTCTGCCAGGCGCGCGCGGTCGCGCCAGGCCGGACCTCGATCAGGTCGAGCGCCAGCACGTCGGGATCGCCGGGAACGATCTTGGTCAGCCGGTGCATCACGACCTCGCCGGCGGCGAGCCGCGCCGGCTCCCGCTCCCGTCGCACGAATCCGAGGGGAACAACCGTGGCGACGATCTTCTCCAGAGCCTCGGGCGGCGCCAGGAGATCGATATCGACCGTCGCCCGCGGGTGGGCGTGGATCGACATCGCGATGCCCCCGCACACCGCGTAGGAGACGCGAGCGCCGGCGAGGGCGCCCACGACGGCGCGAAATTCCTCGAAGAGGTTGGGCATGCAGGGGGCGGCTCACTCGTGGGGTTCGCGCTCTGACGCGACCCGCTGGCCCGGCGCCGGGACGCGAGCTGACCGCGGCGCCACTTGCGAAAGTATAGTCCAAGACGGCGGCGCGCGGGGGGCCCTCCCTATGAGCGCGCCATCCTCGCTCGACGAGAGGTGCCCAACTGACAGAACGTGGCAGCAGGATCGAGGATGCTCATTCGTTGGCAAGGGAGATCGAGATTTCCCCCGATACGTCGCGGAGGTAGCAGGGATCCGATCTCGAGGCTTCTCCCTCACTCGGGCCATGACCCTCCTCGGCCTCGAACGGCTCCGCCGCGGCCTGCACCAACAAAAAGTCGCCTGGTCAAGCGCCCACCTGTCTCACAGTACAGTTGACACGCGTCGCCGACGTGTGGTGATGTTCAGTCCGCTGCTCAAACGCCCGGCGCTTCCACGCCGGCCGACAGAGGGAGCCTCGCTTCATGTGTGTACAAGCAGGGATCCACATCGTGCCTGGCCCCGTCCGGCCGGCGCCGATACGGAGGTTGAGGATGCGCGGACTGCACGAGAGGCACAAGGCATTCGGCCGCAGAACAGGGGCGTTCGTGGGCGCGACGATCGCGGTGGTGCTGTTCGCCACCACGGCGTCGGCACAGCAGTGCAGGATCCCCCCGGGACGCAAAAAGGCTCGCCGTGTGCAAGGGTACCGCCCGCGACGTGACGATCGGCCCGAGCGCGGGAGACCGGTGCACCGGTAAGCCGTACGTCGACCAGTCCTTCACCGGCCAGAACGGCCTTGGAACGGTCGTGATCGAGCAGGGGGGGACCCTCATCGTGCCGGACCAGACGCCGAACATCGAGGCCGCGCGCTTCGAGGTTCGGGGGAGGCTCGAGGCCGGCACGGAGACCTGTCCCATCGGCCGGACCAGGCCGGAGAACAAAGTCACCATGACGTTCACGGGATCGCGCCCCTGCGCGATGGGCAACTGCCCGGGGAACAACAAGGGCATCTTCGTGAGCGCCGGCGGGCAGCTGAGCCTCTACGGCCGCAAAGGAACGGGGACGCCGGAGCAGAGCTGGACCTACCTCAGCAAGCCGTCTCCCGTCGGGGACTCGAGCCTCGATCTCGCTGATGACATCGCCCCGCCGGCCGGCGGGGCGTGGCAGGCCGGCGATTGGATCGTCGTCGCCACGACGAGCTTCAACCCGTTCGAGACGGAGTTCGTCCGTATCAAGAAGCCCAATTCGGGTTCCCCCGCCGGAGCCAGGGTGGACGTGGATCAGAAGCTCAAGTACGCCCACTTCGGGAGCCCGATCCCGGTAAGCCGGGGCCGGCGAACTTCCGACTCGGGGGATCTCGGCAGCCCCGCGTTCGTGTACGACAACGCCCTCACGATCATCGCGCTCCTGCTGTCGCGGACCGATCAGTCGCGCGCCACGGTGCTCGGCGACAGCTTCCTCTACGTGCAGGCGCACGATCCGACCCGCACCGATGGCCGTCTGCGGCAAGCGTACTGGGTCGGCCCGTTCACCCTGCCGTTCACCAGCAACGACGCGTACTTCGTCCGGCCGGACGGCACCGTCAACCTCGTCGGCGCCCCGTGGTTCTTCCAGGGCAGCGCGGTCGGCGACATGGCCTGGGCGGCGATCGCCCTGGCGCAGCTCTATGCCCGCAGCCGCCAGGGCCCCGCTTCCTCGAGGGCGCCGTGCGACTGGCGAACTGGATCGTGGACAACGCTTTCGACCCCGGCGGCCTGGGTGGGTACAGCTTCGGGGTCGACGCCAACAACGTGCGCCTGCCGAACAAGTCCCTCGAGCACGACACCGACGTCTACGCGCTGTTCACCAATCTACTGGCCCCGCTGACCCGCGATCCGATCTGGGCGGTCCGGGGACAGCACGCCCGCGAGTTCATTGAGCGCCTGTGGAACCCGGACGGCGGCTTCTTCTGACCCACTGCGCGCTGGCCCAGGACGAGCTCGGCAAGGGGCAAACCGTGAACGGCATCGCGATTCCGGACGCACTCGGCCTCGTGGCCGCCTCCAGCGTCCTCAACACTGGATTCGGGTTCTCCTACTTCCCGAACGTGCACATCGGGGCCACATCGTGGTATCTGATGGCCGCGTATCGCAACAACCCGTTTCAACTGCCCTAGCCGCCGCTTGCGCGACGGCCGTTGTTCTAACCGCGTGAGGTACAATAACGTGATGGCGAACGCCGGCAACGGCATCGAGGTCACCGGCGGAACGGCTGCTGGCCCGAACGTCATTACGGGGAACAAGGTCGGCGATCGGGGCAAGGGGAACGGCGACCACGGCATCCTGATCCAGCATGATCAGGGCAACGGCACCGCCGACCCGGTCGAGCTCGAGGACAACGTCGTACGGGCCAACGGGGGGAAGGGCATCTTCGTTGCCGGCGTCGACGCCACCGGGCACGAACTGCAGCGGAACGTCAGCGGCGGCTCGGGGGACCAGGTGAACGGAGAGTGCGCGTTCGACGTCATCTTCGGCAATTTCAATTCCAAAGACAACAAGGCCAACAACAAGCTCGTCAAGCCCAACACCAACGGCGCGCCGTTCCCGGAGGGCTGCCTCAAGTAGACGACAACCGCGTCGCCCTCTCCCCTCGGGAAGAGAGCGCAGGCCCGCGCGTGCCATGGCTGATCTGGCCCGGATCCGCGTCGATCACGTCGGTAGTCTCCTTCGCCCCGAGCGGCTGAAGGCCGCGTTCCTGCGTCACGCCGAGGGACAGGCCGGCGCGGACGAGCTCCGTCAGGCGCAGGACGCCGCGATCCGTGACGTCGTGGCCACGCAGGAGGCGCACGGGCTGCCGGTCGTGACCGACGGCGAGTACCGGCGCCTCAACTGGCAGGTGAGCTTCTGGCCGACCTCCTGGGAGGGGTATCTCCGCCACCCGCAGAACCGGGGCCCCGAGGAGCGGCCGCTCCAGCGCGGGGAGGACGCCGTCGTGTCCTTCCGCACCCCCGCCACCCGCCGTCTCGAGCTCGTCAAGAGCTTCCCCCTCGAGGAATATCGCTTCACGAGGAGCGTCGCCACCCGGGCCGTCAAGCTCACGCTCATGGGTCCGGATCGCGTCCGTCAGATGCTCGATGTGGAAGGCTCGCGCGCGGTGTATCCGGACGAGGACAGCTTCCTCGGCGACGTGGTGGCCATCCAGCGGCGGATGGTCCGGGAGCTGGTCGACGCGGGCTGCGACTACGTGCAGCTCGACGAGCCGAGCTACACGGGGTACGTCGATCCGCCGACGCTCGAGCGCATGCGGGCCCGCGGCGAGGATCCGGTCGAGAGCCTGGCGCGCGGGATCGCGGCCGACAACGCGGTCATCGCCGGCCTCGCCGGCCGCGCGACGTTCGGGCTGCACATCTGCCGTGGCAACCGCGCCAGCATGTGGCATCGGGAGGGCACGTACGACGCGATCGCCGAGCGCCTGTTCGCCGGGCTGCGCTTCGACCGGCTGCTGCTCGAGTACGACACCGCGCGCGCGGGCAGCTTGGCGCCGCTCCGGTTCGTGCCGCGCGGACGCATCGCCGTGCTCGGCCTGATCACGACCAAGACCGGCGCCGTCGAGACGGTGGACGGGCTCGCGCGGCGGATCGACGAGGCCAGTCGGTATCTGCCGCTCGAGCAGCTCGCGCTCAGCCCGCAGTGCGGCTTCGCGTCGGGGATCGCGGGCAACCTGCTCGGCGAGGACGAGCAGTGGCGAAAGCTCGACGTGATGATGGAGACGGCGCGGCGGGTGTGGGGGTGACGCAGCGGTAGGGTGACCCGCCCCCTCACCCGGCCCTCTCCCCCTCGGCGGGGGAGAGGGATCGACCAGCCCCCTCGCCCTCGGAGAGGGAGAGGGTCGGGGGGAGGGTGGGAGGGTCTTCCGGCGGGCGCTGGGCGTCGGTGACGAGCTGGTGGAAGAGATGGGACTCGCGCTGGTAGAAGCCCTGGGTGTGGAAGGAGTCCTCCAGGCGCAGCAGCGTGTAGTCGAGGTGGTGCCCCACCTCGTGCAGCATCGTGCGGAGGAAGGTGCGGAACGCGACCACGCGCTTCTGGCGCGCGGTGCGCATCCAGAGCGTGATCAGCGGCGGCTCGCCGCGGCGCTTCGGGGTCTCGTAGAGCCCGTGTAGCTCCCCCCAGCTCCGGGACGGGCGCGCGACCAGCACGCGCACCTGCACCGGCGGCACGCGGAGCATCTCGGCCATGGCCGAGGCCAGGAGCTGGGTGGCGGACTCGATCGTGCGCCGCTCTCCTCCTTCGAGGGCGCGCTGCAGCTCGGCCACCAGCGGATGCAGCCGCTCCGAGTGGCGCAGCGGCACCGCCGTGACGCCGTCGCTCCTGAGATAGATCGCCTGCTGGCGCCGGGTCAGCCGCTCGAAGTAGGCAAACGGCACTGGGTCCAGTCACTTTCCGAGCGCGCGCTCGATTTCCTCGCGATGCTCGCGCCGGTGCGTCGCGCGCAGCAGGTTGACGGGATGGCCCGCGGCGACGTTCCGGCTCACGAGATCGTCCGGCAGCGTTTCCACCGCGGCGTCGACGGTATTCGCAATGCCCATCACCAGTTCGGCGGCGCGCCGCGGCGGCACCGCGAGCAGCATCGGCTTGGTGGCATCGTTGATCCAGTCCACGTTCGACTCGTCGAACGGCTTGGGGACCGCGGCCGCGCCGGCCTTCCGCCACTGCTCGATCAGGACGAGGATCCGCTGGTCCCAGAACGCCAGGTGACCGAGCACCGCGGCGATCGTCCAGCCGCTCTCGAGCGGCCGCCCGAGCTCCTGATCACTCAGGCGCGCGAGGAGCGCCTCCAGGCGATTTCGTTCTTCTCGGTTTGCCGCGACGTATGACCGGTCGGCCATGATGTCTCCTCTCTGGGAGGGCTCGGTGACGAGTGACGCCGGGCGGTCCCCAAGCGTGCTGACGATGTCACGAGCGTAGTCGAGAACGCTGTCGGGATCACGGCGTCTCCGCGAGCATAGCCAACCCGGAGCCGTTCGCCAAGTGTCCGCTTGGTTTTCACACGTGGTCTGACTTGCGCAGGTTGAATGATGACAGCCCGTTAGTCTAGACTTGTCGATCTCGGGCTTCTTCAAACGACTAGCTGGTAGTCATGGTAGTCCCAATCCGTAGCTAGACCCGACTAGGAGAAACATCATGCAAGTCATTCAAAAGATCACCCCGTGTTTGTGGTTTGATGACCAAGCCGAAGAGGCAGCGAAGTTCTATACCGCTATCTTTAGAAATTCAAAGGTCGTAAACGTTGCTCATTACGGAGAAGCTGGGCATGAGATCCACGGAAAACCGGCGGGAACGGTAATGACCGTGGCATTTGAGCTCGAGGGGCAGGCGTTTACCGCACTCAACGGCGGCCCGATGTTCAAATTCAATGAGGCCATCTCATTCCAAGTCAATTGCGAGACGCAGGAGGAAGTGGACTACTACTGGGACACGCTATCGAAGGGCGGGGATGAAAGGGCACAACAGTGCGGCTGGCTCAAGGACAAATACGGCGTTTCATGGCAAGTTGTTCCCAGAGTTTTGCTCGAGATGATCAACGATCCCGATCCTGAAAGATCCCAAAGAGCCATGGAGGCAATGCTTCGGATGAAGAAGATCGACATCGATGAACTGAGGCGGGCGTACGCTGGATAGCATCGCTCAGAAAGCCAGCATTGTGTGAAGCGCTAGCGGCCGGACCACCTGGGCTTGCGCTTCTCGACGAAGGCGCGGGCGCCCTCCACGCGGTCCTCGGTGGTGCGGAGCAGGGTGGCGAGGTCGTTCTCGAGCCTGAGCCCGTCCTGGAGCGGCAGCTCGAGCCCGCCCACCACGGCCTCCTTGGCGTAGCGCAGCGCGATCGGCGCCTTGTCGGCGATCGCGCGCGCCAGCGACTGCGCGGCGGACTGGAGCTCGGCCACCGGGACCACGCGCTCCACGAGGCCGATGCGGAGGGCCTCGGCGGCAGGCACGCGCGCGCCGGTCAGGATCATCTCGAGCGCCTTACCGCGTCCCACGAGTCGCGGCAGCCGCTGGGTGCCGCCGCCGCCCGGGATGATGCCGAGGTTGATCTCGGTGAGCCCGAGCTGCGCATCCTCGGCCGCGATACGGATGTCGCAGGCCAGCGCCAGCTCGAGCCCGCCGCCCAGCGCGAAGCCGCGGATGGCCGCGATGATCGGCTGCGGGCAGCGATCCATCTCGCGCCGGAAGTCCAGCCGCTTGCGCTGCTCGCGGAAGCGCGTCGGGACCGGCGGCTCCAGGAACTCGCGGATGTCCGCGCCCGCCGAGAAGGCGCGGTCGCCGGCGCCGGTGACCACGACGGCGCGCGCGTCGTCGTCGTCGCGCAGCCGCGTGAAGACATCCAGCAGCTCCTCGCGCATCGCATTGTTCATGGCGTTGAGCACGTCGGGGCGATTCAGCGTGATCGTGACGACTCCGGCCTGCCGGTCGATGAGGGTGGCGCGATCCGTCACGCGGGCAGATCCTTGCCGGCCACGACGTTGCGGCGGCCGAGCTCGGCGATCTCCGCGTCGCCATAGCCGGCCCCGCGCAGGATCTCGGCGGTGTGCTGGCCGAGCAGCGGCGGCGGTCCGGCATCGGGGGCGGCGGATTCGGAAAAGCGGAGCGGCTGACCCATGAGGCTCAAGGCGCCGACCTCCGGATGCTCGTACTGCACGATCATGCCCTGGTGCCGGACGGCCGGATCGCGCATGAACTCCTTGATGGGCTGGGTCGGCGCGGCGGGGATGTCGTACTCCGCGAGGATGCGGAGCCACTCGTCGCGCGGCCTGGACGCGAACGCGGCTTCCAGGATCGGCGTCAGCGCATCCGCATGGTCGCGCCGCGAGAGCCAGGCGCCGAAGCGCGAATCCCTGGCCAGATCCGGCCGGCCGATGGCGTCGCACAGCTTCATCCAGAATGACTGGTTGCCGACGGCCAGGAAGAACCATTCGCCGTCCCCCGCCTGGTACAGCCGGTAGGTCGGCGTGTCGCGGTAGACGACCTCGCGGCCCGGATGGTCCACGACGTTTCCCGATTGCAGCGCGAGCCCGGCGTTCAGCAGCGACGTCTCGACCCGCTGGCCGCGTCCGGTCCGTTCCCGCACGAACAGCGCGGCGAGCACGGCCTGGCCGGCGAGGGCGGCGGCGTAGTAGTCGGTGATCGGAATGCGGACGTATTGCGGCGGGCCGCCGAAGCCCTGCAGGGTCATCACGCCCGCCATCGCCTGCAGGAGCGGATCGAAGCCGGGGCGGTCCCGGTACGGCCCGTCGGAGCCGAAGGCGGTGACGGAGGAGTAGATGATCCGCGGGTTGAGCGCGCGCAGCGTCTCGTAGTCCACGCCGAGGCGCGCGGCCACGCCGGGGCGCATGTTCTCCATCACCACGTCGGCGCGCCCGGCGAGCCGGTGGACGACGTCGCGACCTTGCGGCTCTTTCAGGTTCACGGCGATCGAGCGCTTGCCGCGGTTCCAGCCGAAGAAGCCGGGCAGCTCGCGGAAGGAATCGCCCTCGAGCGATTCGACCTTGATGACGCCCGCGCCGAGATCGGCGAGCATCATCGCGCCGTAGGAGCCGGCGATGTACGAGGTGAGATCGACGACGGTGATACCGGTGAGGGCGCCGGACATGCCCCTCAGCGTCTCACGCGGAGACGTGGCGCGCGATCAGCTCACGATGGTACTCGGCGTCGCCGAAGAGCGGCTCGAGAGCCTTGGCCCGCTTGAAGTAGAGGTGCAGATCGTACTCCCAGGTGAACCCGATCCCGCCGTGGACCTGGATGGCGTCGCCGCAGACCTGCCGGGCGGCCTCGCTCACGTACGCCTTGCAGATCGAGGCGGCGACGGCGGCGTCCTCGGCCCCGGCGCCGAGCGCCCAGGCGGCGTAGTAGACCGCGGAGTGGCAGTTCTCGACCGCCAGCAGCATGTCGGCGCAGCGATGCCGGATCGCCTGGAACGAGCCGATCGGCTGGCCGAACTGCTCGCGCACCTTCGCATAGTCCACGCTCATGTCGAGGCAGCGCCGCGCGGCGCCGAGCATCTCGGCCGAGGCGCAGACGGCGGCCCGGCGGAGCAGCGACTCGAGGACCGGGGCGGCGGTGCCCGGCTCACCGAGCAGCGTGTCGGCCGGCACCCGCGCCTGGTCCAGTCGCATCTCGGACCAGCGGTTCGCCAGATCGATTCCGACCATCGGCGTGAGCCTGACTCCCGGCGACCGCGGATCGACGAGGAAGAGCGACAACCCTTCCGGCGCGCGCGCCGGCACCAGGATCACGTCGGCCACCTGGGCCCACGGGACGAAGCGCTTCAGTCCCGAGAGTGTCCAGCCCCCGCCGCTCTTCACCGCCGTCGTCCCCGTGGAGGCCGGGTCCCAGTCGAGCCCGTCCTCCAGCAGCGCAGCGGTGCCGCGGGCCGTGCCAGCCGCGAACGCCGAAAGCCATTTTTCCTTCTGGCCGTGGTCCCCAGCCAGCATGAGCCCCAGTCCCGCGAGCGCCACGGTCGAGAAGTACGGCCCCGAGTAGGCGGCGCGGCCCATCTCTTCCTGCACGAGGCAGAGCTCGACCAGCCCCAGGCCGGCGCCGCCCTGCGGCTCGGGGAAGGGCAGACCGAGCCAGCCGAGCTTGCCCATCTCCGACCACAGCGCGTCGCTGTAGCCTCGCGGATCGTCCATGAGCGCGCGGACGTGCGCGGGCTTGCACTGCTCGTCCAGCACGGAGCGCACCGAGTTCCGCAGCAGGACCTGGTCTTCCGTGAAGGCGAAGTTCATCGGGCGGCTCCGACGCGGTCGGCGCGGGTTTCCTTCGGCAGCCCGAGGATGCGCTCGCCGATCACGTTCTTCTGGATCTCCGACGAGCCCGCATAGATGGTGCCCGCGCGCGACCACAGATACGCGTAGGCCCACGTGCCCTCCTCGCCGACGGCGGTGTCGATCTGGAGCTGATACTCGGCGGGCGCGCCCTCCGTGAGCTGCCCGTAGGGACCCAGGATCTCCTCGGCCAGCTCCATGAACCGCTTCTCGAACTCCGAGTACGACAGCTTGGTAAGCGAGCCGCCGGCGCCGGGATGCTCGCCGCGCTCGAGCTGCGTCAGCACGCGCAGCGCGTTGTAGCGCTCGACCTCGAGCTCGGCCCAGATGCGCCCGAGCTTCTGACGGACCGTCGCGTCCTCGATCAACGGCCGGCCGTGCCGCTTCAGCCGGCGCGCCGCGTTGACGAGCTTGTGATAGTGCGAGGCGTAGGTGGTGACACGGGCCAGCGAGCGGCCACCGCGCTCGTAGCCCAGCGTGGTCTGGGCGATCGCCCACCCCTCGCCGAGCTTGCCGATCTGGTCGGCCTTCTCGACGCGCGCGTTGGTCATGAACACCTCGGAGAACTCGGAAGAGCCGGTGATCTGCTTCAGCGGCCGCACGTCCACGCCCGGCTGGCGCATGTTGATCAGGAAGCAGGTGATGCCCTTGTGCTTGGCGACGGTGGTGTCGGTCCGGGCCAGGAGCAGCCCGAGGTCCGCGACCGAGCCGGCGCTCGTCCAGATCTTCTGGCCGTTGACGAGAAAATGATCGCCCTGGTCCACGGCGCTCGTCTTCAGCGACGCGAGGTCGGAGCCGGCGTTCGGCTCGGAGTAGAGCTGGCACCACAGCTCCTCGGCCGTGAGGATCTTCTTGAGATAGCGGCGCTTCTGCGCGTCCGTCCCGTGCACGACGATCGTCGGACCGACGATGCCGAGGCCGAGGCTGTTGGTCGGGGCCGGCGCGTTGGTGCGCGCCATCTCGTCGGCCACGATGGCCTGCTCCATCGGCCGGGCGCCGCCGCCGCCGTACTCCTTCGGCCAGCCCATCCCGAGATAGCCCGCCTCGTAGAGCTGGCGATGCCAGCCGCGGCGCTCGTCGAGGGTCCGGATCGGCTCACGCGGCAGGTTCTGCTCCAGCCATGTGCGCACCTGCTTGCGGAAGGCGATGTCCTCCGGGGTGTAGTTCAGATCCATGACGGCGAGCCTCCTCGTTGGCCAATCGCAGGGGGCCTCGACGGCCCCCTGCGAGCCTCCCCCAGAACCGGATTGCGCCGGCGAAGCCGGCGCTCGATCCTGG
>Ga0187892_10011768_pt1 | contig 10601 bp, 9 predicted proteins | sample MA1701073metaG_FD_139345 | JGI IMG/M metagenome (GOLD analysis project Ga0187892, IMG submission 139345) | Bio-ooze microbial communities from a basaltic lava cave in the Kipuka Kanohina Cave System on the Island of Hawaii, USA - MA170107-3 metaG ...
CCACCGCCTGACACGACAGCAGGCGCGTGTCGCTGTCGATGTCCGGCGTGCCGACGAGGTCCCCGGTGGACCAGAGGCCGATGATGATCTCCTTCCCGGCAAAAGACGTGTAGTACGTCTTCACCCAACCCCGCTCGATGAAGTAGACATCACCAGCGGGATCGCCTTGGTAGAAGATGATCGCGTGGCGCCGGTATTGGCGCCGCCGGCATCGCTTTTCGAAGAGCGCCCGCTGCCGCTCGGGAAGCCCGCTCAGCAGGTCACGCCCGGGAAACTGATTGAGTCCTGGCATGTGTCGCGCGATTCCAGCCTGGAGCTACGCCCGCGAATAGACCGGCAGGTCGATAGAACCGCAAGCACTTTTGGCGTCAAATCTGGAGACCATCGACACTGACGCCGCCTATGAGGCGCTTCGCGCCGTGACGCCGGCGGCCTGTTCAACGAGCGTGATGGCCGCCGTGAAGTCTTTCTTGCCCAAGCCCTTGGCCTTGAGCACTCCGAACTGCTCGCGGCTCAGGGCGCCGTGGAACAGGGGAACGCCGAGGGCGCTCGCCGTCGAGAGAACCAGGCCGAGGTCCTTGTGCATGAGCTCCACCATGAATCCGGCCTCGAAATCGCCCTTGAAGGCCTTGTTCACGAAGAAGTTCTGCAGCAACCAGCTGTTTCCGGAACTGGCCCCGATCACCTCCAGGATCGTCTCGAGCGTGGCGCCACCCTTGACGCCGAACACGACGGCCTCGGAGATCGCCTGGCTGATGATGCCGATGAGCAGATTGTTCACGAGCTTCACGACCGAGCCCGTCCCCGACGCTCCGCAATAGAAGATATCGGTCCCCATCCCCTTCAGCAGCGGAAGATGCGCCTCATACACACTCTGGTTTCCGCCGACCATGATGACGAGCGAGCCGGCGATCGCGGCCGGCTCGCCGCGGCTCACCGGGGCATCGAGCATTTCAATCTTCCGCGCGGCGAGCGCCGCCGAGACCCGGCGCGTCGCGGGCGGCTCGATCGTGCTCATGTCGATCAGCGTCGATCCGGGAGCCATCGCCTCGATGAGGCTGCCGGGTCCGGTGGCGACCGCTTCGACATCGGCCGACGCGGGCAGCATGGTGATGACGGTCTCGGCCCGGGCTCCGACCTCCCGGCAGGACGTGGCAGCCTTCGCGCCCAGCGCTGACAGTTCCTCGACCGGCTCCTCTCGGATGTCGTAGACGACCAGGTCGAATCCGGCCTTGAGCAGGTTCTTGGCCATGGGCTTGCCCATGATCCCGAGTCCGATGAATCCCACCGGTCCGATCATCGCGATCCTCCTTCGCCGCCGGAACGCAACCCGACCTGACTAGACTCGCCCGTTCTGCTGTTCCAGGACCTCGGCGAGCTCGGCGAGCGTCCGGGTCCGGTAGGTCGGCGTCACGCCGATGTAGTCGGGGGGAACGTTCATCCGGTTGATCCACGCCGTCTTGATGCCCTGGCCATCGGCGCCGATCACCTCCCAGAAATGCCCGGTCACCCACAGCACCTGCTCCTTCGGGACGCCGGCCAGGGAAAGCCCGAGCTGGAATGTCTTCGGCGACGGCTTGCATGTCTTGGTTTCGTCGGTGCTGCTGACGATCTGGTCGAAATACTTCCGGATGCCGGCGTGCTCGCTGCCCTCCTCGAGCATCCAACGGGCGGGGTTGCCGACGATCCGGAGCATGTGCCCCTGCCCCTTGAGCCTGCGCAGCCCGTCCGGCACATCCGGGAACGCCCGGAGCTGCTGGTATTTGCCCATGATGTCCTTGATGCCCTGCTCCGAGACCGGCGCGTGGAACTTTTCGAGCGTGTGGCGGAGCGCGGCCTCGGTGCACTCCGGATGCGGAACGAACCGCTCGGCCAGGGTCAGATAGAACATCATCCACTTCTGATGTCGGCGCCACTCCTCGGCGATGACGTTGGCTTTGCGAAAACTGTAGACATAGGGGACGAGGACCTCCGCGATCGAATAGTTGTCGACGAGAGTCCCCCAGTAGTCGAAGAACAAGGCCGCCATGATCTCCTCCCGGTTGCTGGTGAGCCGCTGAATCGTCTAGTTGAGCCTCGGATAGTTGCCGGCCTGTATCTCCCGATACGCCCGCTCCATCGGCTCCAGGTTCGTGAGGTCCCTCACGTTGAACTTCGGCAGCACTTTCATCCCGTAAACCATGTCGGCGATCGACTGGCCGAACTCGAAATCGTCCTTCTTCAGCCGGAGATCCACGTCCTTGATCTCGCTCGGCTTCCGGAGATGCCGGTCGGCCGCCCAGTTCGCCTCGATCTGCGCTTTGCCGAGCTTGATCTGCGGATGGTCACGGAGATACCAGTCGATGACCTGCTCACGATTCTTCGAGGCATAGGAGAAGGCCATGGTCAGGGACTTCAAGAAGGCGACCACCGCCTCGGGGCGCTTGGTGAGGAAGTCGCCCGAGACGGCCTGGATCGCGGTCAGGATCTTGCGGCTCCCTTCGAGAGACACCGCCTGCCCCAGATTCCGGCTCAGCACCGCGGAAGAGACCGGCCCTTGCCACACGATGATGCCGTCGACCGACTTGTCTTCCATCGCGTTGACCAGGCTGCCGGCGTCGATGTTGACGAGTCGGACGTCCTTCTCGATGCCGGCTTTCCGAAACAGCTCGATCGCGGTGTACTGAACGAGCGCGCCGAACGGCACCCCGAGCGTGCGACCCTTCAGGGACGGGATCTCCCTGATCTCCCGATCGCGGACGAGAATGAACCAGCCGTGGTCATGAATCGTCGACACGATCTTCCAGGTGGGCCCCGCCTTGAAGTACGAAAGCGTAGGCATCCAGCCCCCATTGGCCGCGTCCAGGAGATTCGCCCCGATGGCTTCCGACATCTGTCCCCCGTACGTGAAGCCGACCAGTTCGCCCTTGAGGCCATTTGCCTCGAGGATCTTCGTGTGGCGCAGCACCGTGTAGACCTCGGCGATCGGATTCCAGAGGGTTTGATACCCCATCCGGACCGTCGTCGGGTCGGCCGCCCACGCGACCGGCACGCCGAGTCCCCAGCCAGCGAGAATCATCGCCACCAGTATCCGTCGACAGAGACTCATGGTCGCCTCCCTCGGTGCTCCGGGCGGTTTGTCCTGCCGATCACCACCGTACTTCCTCGCGCAAGCTGTGCCAGATGCGGGCCACGACCGCTTGAAAGTCGGCCGACACACGGAGACCAGATTCCCGTGGGCGCTCGAGCGGGATCGGGACGATCTCCTTGATGCGTCCGGGCCGGGATGTCATCACGAGCACCTTGTCCGACAGGAACACGGCTTCGTCGATGGCGTGGGTCACCAGCACGATGGTCTTCTGCGACTCGTGCCACAGCGACAGGATCTCCTCCTGCATCAGATAGCGTGTCTGCGAATCCAGTGACCCGAAGGGCTCGTCCATCAGGATGATCTTCGGATTGATCGCCAGCGCCCGCGCGATCGCCACGCGTTGCTTCATACCGCCGGAGAGCTGGTGCGGGTAGCGATCCATGAACTCCCCGAGGTGCACCAGCTCGAGATATTGGCGTGCGATGTCGTCCCAGGCTCCTCGAGGAACCCCTCGGGCTCGGAGCGCCGACTCGATGTTGCGCCTGACGGTCATCCATGGGAACAGCGCGTAATCCTGGAACACGACCGTCCGATCCGGATGTGGGCCCCGGACCTGGTCCTCGTCGACGTAGACCGCGCCGGCCGTCGCCTGCAGGTAGCCGGCGAGGATGCCCAGGAGCGTGCTCTTGCCGCACCCGCTCGGACCGATCACGGAGTAGAACTCGCCCCCCTCCACGTCGAAGGTGAGGCTGAGCAAGGCGGCCAGCTCCGGCTCGCCATCGGCGCTGAAGCTCTTCTCGACGCCCATCACTCTGATCCGTGAACCGCCCATCGCCGGCGTTCTGTCCGTATCGTGGCCGTTAGCTTCGCCCGACCCAGGGCAGCAGCCGATGCTCCAGAGTCCGCATCGCTTCGTTGACCGCGAACCCGATGATCCCGATCGTGATCATGCCCGCGAGAATGTTGGGGATCTCGAAGACGACCCGGTTCATCTGGATCATGTAGCCGAGGCCGTTGCGGGCCCCCATCATCTCCGCCGCCACCACGCACATCCAGCCCACCCCGAGCCCCACCCGGAGGCCCGCGAAGAGATAGGGCAACGCCGAGCGCAGCAGCACGTCGGTGAAGAATTGAACGCGCCCAAATCCCAGGACCTGGGCCGCGCGGACGTATCGGAGCTCGACCGAGGAGAAGCCCAGGAACGCATTGGTGAAGATGGGGAAGAAGGCGCCGATGTAGATCAGGAAGGCGGCCGGCCGGTCGCCCAGGCCGAACCAGAGAATCGCGATCGGAATCCACGCGATCGGAGAGATCGGGCGAATGGTCTCGACCAACGGCATCACAAGTCGAGAGACAAGCCTCACGCGCGCGCAGATCAACGCGAGAGCCACGCCGATGATGGAGGCGGCCACGAAGCCGAGCAGGACGCGGCGAATGCTCGCCAGGACGTCCTGAATCAGGGCTCCATTGGCGAGCAGCTCTTGGAAGGCCTTCAGCACGGCTGTTGGGGGCGGGGTGATGATCGGATTGAGGATGCCGGCGACCGCCAGAAGCTGCCAGACCACGCAAAAGCCAATGATCACGGCCAGCTTCTCGAGCCGGCCCATGACGCCCGCGTAGCTCGGGGGCGATACGCTCGTGGCCGAGAGCTTGCGAGCCGCCTTGGCCAGGTTGATCACCCGGCTGTCCCGAGATCTCCGCCGCGCGGTGGAGTCATCTGCGCCGCTGTTCACCGACGTAGAGGTAGTGGGGCTGCTGGCTGAAGAAGCTCGTGGCGTGTTCCCGGGCTCGGTGGATATGCGATCGGACAGCACCTTCGACCGCGGTCGGCTCCCTCTGCTTCACGGCTTCGAGTATGGCGAGATTTTCCTCCAGGATCTCCGTGGCCCTGGGCGAGTGCCGGTGAATGATCATCTCGCAGATCAGCCGAATACGATCGCTGATCGCGGACAGCATCTGGTACAGAAGCGTGTTCCCCGTCAGACGCGCGAGCAGGAGATGGAACTTCCTGTTCGCAAGCAGAAACGCCCGCACATTGCCTTTGGCCAGGAGGTCGGCAGCCTCGGACAGAATTGCGCTCAGCTCGGCGACGGCGCTCTCGTCCACGAACGGGAGCGCGTCGAGGGCGGCCTGTACCTCCAGCGGTTGCCGAACCTGGTAAAGGTCGATGACCTCCTTCAAGCTCATGGTGCGGACCGTGTAGCCGCCGTGGTCTTCTCGCCGGACGAAGCCTTCCTGCTCGAGCCGACCCAGGGCTTCCCGGATCGGCGTCCGACTGATCTTCAGCTTGGAGGCGAGCTCCAGCGCGTTCACCCGTTGCCCGGGCTTGAAGTGGCAGCTGAGAACACGCTCCTTGATGAACTCGTAGGCGCGGTCCTGAGAGGCGCCCTGCGTGTGCACCCGTGAATTCACGGTGAATGTATAGTGGCTCCAGCCGGCGCTTGTCAAGGCATTTACGTCCCCGGGCTCGTGATCGCCGGCGAGTACGACACGTGGTCCTACGCGGAGGATCGGGAGGTGCTCCGGCGCGACTTGACCAACGGGTGCTCTCATGCGGATGTCACATGGAATGGCGCGTACGCGCGCTTGACAGAGTATTCCCGTCTGTGACAGAACACGTGGGATATCCGGCGATGAGCAACGCCGACTTCGGTCGCATCCTCGTGGCCACCGACTTCTCCGCGTGCGCGGAGGAGGCGTGGGCCACCGCGCAGCGGCTCGCGCGCGCGCTCGGCGCCGAGCTCGTGCTGGTGCACGTCGTGGCGGAGCCCGCGATGTATTCCGGGGCGCCGTTCGCCCGCGGGCTCGCCGGCGACGCGCAGGTGGAAGCGCTGAAATCGGCCCAGGATCAGCTTGGACAGCGGGCGGAGGCGGCGCGCGCGGCCGGCCTCAGCGCCCGCACCGATCTCCGCGTCGGCGCGCCGGACGAGCAGATCGTCGACGCCGCGACGGATGCGCATGCGGACCTGATCGTGCTGGGCGCGCACGGCGGCCTCAAGCGCGCGGTGCTCGGCAGCGTGGCGGACCGCGTGATCCAGCGCGCGCCATTCCCCGTGGTGACGGTCCGCGAGCCCGCCTGACGATCCCATGAGAGTCGCCGACCTGACCCGGCGGAAGAGCCTGGACGCGCTGGAGGACGAGGCTCGCCACACCGGGCTCAAGCGCGTGCTCACCGCCACCGACCTGGTCTTCCTCGGCATCGGAGCCATCATCGGGGCCGGGATCTTCGCCACCGTGGGCACCGCCTCGGCGGGCGAATGGGTGGGCGGCCGCTGGGTGCGGCTGCCGGCCGGGCCCGCCATCATCCTGAGCTTCGTGTTCACGGGCATCGCCTGCTCGCTGGCCGCCCTCTGCTATGCCGAGATGGCCTCCATGGTGCCGATCAGCGGCTCGGCCTACACCTACGCCTACGCCACCATGGGCGAGCTGGTCGCCTGGATCATCGGCTGGGACCTGATCCTGGAGTATGCGGTGGGCAACGTCGCGGTGGCGATCTCGTGGTCGGGCTATTTCCAGGAGCTCCTGCACGGCTTCGGCATCCAGTTCCCGCCCTGGATGGCCACGGACTACCGCACGGCGCAGACGGCGTGGGCCACCGAGCCCGCGCTGCGCGACGCCGCCGGGCGCTTCGCCGCCCAGGCGTTCCACAACCACCCGACGCTCTTCGGCCTGCCCGTCGTCTTCAACCTCCCCGCCGTCCTGATCGTCAGCGCGCTCACGATCCTCCTGGTCATCGGGATCAAGGAGAGCACGCGCTTCAACAACGGCATGGTGATCGTGAAGCTGTTGGCCCTCGGGCTGTTCGTGGCCACCGCCCTGATGTACGTCCGCCCCGAGCACTACACGCCCTTCGCCCCGGGCGGGTGGACGGGCATCATGGGCGGGGCCGCCATCATCTTCTTCGCCTATATCGGGTTCGACGCCGTGTCCACCGCGGCCGAGGAGGCGCGCAACCCGGCGCGCGACGTGCCCATCGGCATCATCGGCTCGCTGGTCATCTGCACCCTCATCTACATCGCCGTGGCCGCCGTCCTCACCGGCATGGTCCCGTACTCGAAGCTCAACACGCCGGAGCCCCTGACGATGGCGCTCAAGTCGGTGGGCGATAGCCGGCTGATCCACGTGGTCACGGGCCTGGTCGCCCTGGGCAGCGTCGTGGCTCACACCGCCGTGCTCCTCGTCTTCCAGATGGGGCAGCCGCGCATCTTCTTCTCCGCGGCGCGGGACGGGCTCCTGCCCCAGTGGGCGGCGGCCATCCACCCGCGCTTCCGCACGCCCTATCTCACGACCATCCTCACGGGCGTCGTCGTGGCGGGCACCGCCGGGGTGACGAATATCCAGGAGATGGTGGACCTCACCAATGTCGGCACGCTGTTCGCCTTCATGGTGGTGTCGGCCGGCGTGATCGTGCTTCGCTACACCGATCCCGGACGCCGGCGCCCGTTCCGCACCCCCCTGGTGCCGCTGGTTCCCATTCTCAGCATCCTCACGTGCGGCTACCTCGTCTGGCACCTGCCCGGCATCACGATCCTCCGCTTCGTCCTGTGGCTCGCGGTGGGCCTGATCGTCTACTTCCTGTACAGCTACCGGCACAGTCGTCTGAACGCGGCCGAGCGGGCCAGGGCGACCCCGTCCCCGTCCTAGCGGTAGAGGCCGGGCCGGCCGGCTCGTCGTCCTGCCATGGAGCTGACCCGACGCACCTTCCTCACTGGTGCGGCACTGACGGCGCTCGGGTGCGCGCGAGAGCGACCGCGGACGACGCGAGGGCCCACGCCGGCCCCCGACCCGTACCGGCTGCCCGCGACCGTGGTGCCGCGGCGCTACGAGCTGCGCATCGAGCCCGATCTGGCGGGGGCCGGCTTCGCGGGCGAGCAGACGATCGAGGTCGCTGTGCGGGAGCCGGTGAGCGAGGTCCTCCTCAACGCCGTGAAGCTCCGGATCCACGAGGCCAGCATCCGAGATCGGCGCGGGAAGGCGCTGGCCGGGACGGCCACGCTCGATGAGGAGACCGAGCGGGTGCGGATCCGCTTCCCCGAGGCGCTCGCGCCGGGCGCGTGGTGGCTCGCCCTCCGGTTTACCGGGGTCATCAACGATCGGCTGCACGGCTTGTACCGGAGCCGGGCGCGCGCGCCGCTGCGCGGGGGCTCACCCGATGCCGGGGCGATCCTGGTCACCCAATTGCAGTCGACGGATGCGCGACGGGTGTTCCCGTGCTGGGACGAGCCCGTGTTCAAGGCGGTCTTCGACGTCACGCTCGTCGTCGACGAGCGCCTCACCGCGCTGTCCAACTCCGCGGTCGTGAGCGAGACGGCCATCTCCGGGACGGGCAAGAAGGCCGTGCGCTTCGCCCCGACCATCCCCATGTCCACCTACCTCGTGGCCTTCGTCATCGGCGATCTGGAGTCGACCGAGTCGGCGACCGTGGACGGCGTCCCGCTCCGGATCTGGGCCGAGCGTGGCCGGGCGCGTTTCGGGGGGTTCGGCCTGCGGGTCGGGGCGTTCGCGCTCCGGTTCTTCCGCGAGTACTACGGGTTGCCCTATCCGGGCGACAAGCTGGACCTGATCGCCGTGCCTGAGTTCGAGAGCGGTGGCATGGAGAACTTCGGCGCCATCATCGTGCGCGAGACCAGCCTGCTCGTGGACGAGGGCCGCGCGGCCTTCAGCGAGCTCCGGACGGTGGCCGACAACGTGGCTCACGAGATCGCCCACATGTGGTTCGGCGATCTCGTGACCATGGCCTGGTGGAACGGCCTCTGGCTCAACGAGGCCTTCGCCACCTTCATGGGGTTCCTGGCCGTGGACGCGTGGCGGCCCGCGTGGGACCGCTGGGGGGCCTTCGGGGTCGCCCGTGCCGCGGCGCTCGAGACCGATGCCCTTCGCTCCACGCGGCCGGTCGAGTTCGAGGTTCGCACGCCGGCCGACGCCGAGGCCATGTTCGACGCGCTCACCTACCAGAAGGGCGCCGGGATCCTCCGTATGCTCGAGCGGCACCTGGGCGCCGACGTCTTCCGAACGGGGGTCCGGACCTATCTCACGCGCCATCGGTTCTCCAATGCGGAGACGGGCGATCTCTGGAAGGCCCTGGGCGAGGCGTCGGGACAGTCCATCGCGGCGATGATGGACGGCTGGGTTCGCCGGCCCGGCTACCCGGTGGTGAGCGTGAGCGCCGAGGCCAGTGGAACGACCCTCGTCTTCTCCCAGCGGCGCTTCACGTACGCCCCCGAGGCCGGCTCCGGGGTCTGGCAGATCCCGATTCACTTCAGGGTCCGTCTGCCCGACGGGACTCGGAGCATGCGGCTCGTCCTCACCACACCCGAGGCGCGGATCGAGCTTGCGGCGCCCATCGAGTGGGTCGTCGTGAACGAGAACAGCTACGGTTTCTACCGGACCCACTACCCGTCGGCGCTGCTGGCGAAGCTCGGCGAGGATCCCTTCGGGAGGCTGTCATCCGCGGAGCGGTTCGGGTTGGTCAGCGACATGTGGGCCAGTGCCCTTGCCGGTCTCGTGCCCGTCATCGAGTATCTCGACCTGACGGCCGGGCTCCGGAGCGAGGACGACCGGAACGTCTGGACCGCGATCGTCGAATCCTTCGGCTACCTCGAGCGCGTGGTGGCGAGGGGCGATCGCCCCGCGCTGGCGGCCCTGGTGCGCGACCGGCTCGGCCCCGCCGGGGCCCGGCTCGGCTGGTCGCCGGCGCCGGGCGAGAGCGAGACGCGGCAGATGCTCCGCGAGGATCTCTTGCGCGCGCTGGGAACGCTCGGAGACGACCCGGCGACCCAACGCGTGGCGAGGGAGCTCTCTGGCCGCTCGGGCAGTGACCCCTCCGCCATCCCCCCGAGCCTGGTCGCCACGGTCATCGCGATCCACGCTCATGCGGGGACCGAGGCGGACTACGCCGGGTTCGTCGATCGGTTCAGGAACGCGCCGACACCGCAGGATGCCTGGCGATACCTCCTGGCCCTGGCGCGGTTCCGTGAGCCCGCGCTCATCGAGCGCACCCTGCGCATGACGACCGACGGCTCGGTCCGCAGCCAGGACGCCCCGTACCTCCTGCGGAGCCTCCTCATGAGCGTGCCGGCGCAGGAGCAGGCCTGGCGATTCGTGAAGGAGAACTGGGACACGATAGCGCGCCGCTATACCCAGAGCGGGCTCGCCACCATGTGCGAGGGCATCACGGCCCTGGCCACGGCCGAGCTCGAGGCCGACGTGCGCTTGTTCTTCTCCTCCCATGGCATCACGCTCGGGGGGAGGACGCTCGAGCAGTATCTGGAGCGGCTCCGCATCGCCGTCGCGTTCGGGGAGCGAGAGCGCGCCGCGATCGCCAGCTATCTCTCGAGGTTTCCGTCGGGAGCCTGAGAAAAGACGACGAGGCAGGCAACGCTCTGGTCGCACCGCCTGCCCCGTGTCCCGAGCGCTACCGGCGCTCGATCGAGGTGCACCCGACGGCGGAAGCGCACACGTTCCTGGGATGGGCCCTGAGCTTCCAGGGCAAACTCGACGAGGCGACCGAGCAGTGTCTGCGCGCGATCGA
>Ga0187892_10011769_pt1 | contig 10601 bp, 14 predicted proteins | sample MA1701073metaG_FD_139345 | JGI IMG/M metagenome (GOLD analysis project Ga0187892, IMG submission 139345) | Bio-ooze microbial communities from a basaltic lava cave in the Kipuka Kanohina Cave System on the Island of Hawaii, USA - MA170107-3 metaG ...
CCCGGCCGTCAGGCCGGACCACTTAAAATGTCGGCGGAGTCAACGCGGGAGAAGCGCAGGCGCGGGCCGAAGCAAGGCGTGACAGGTTCCTCCTGGCGCGCGTTGCGCCCGCGCCGGAGCGCCTCGTTGCGGAGCCGGGGACAGGGGTCGCCGAAGGCGAGACGTTTGGACTTTTTTCCCGAAACCTGCGGCGTGAATGAGGAGGAAAAGACCGGCGGGCAGGACGCCCGCCAGTGGAAGCTCACGCCGACGTGCGTTGAGCGGTGATCCAGCTATGGGCCTGGACCAACACCTTGGCCAGCTTCAGGAGGTCATCGCGATGGAAGGAATCCGCTGAATCCACTGGCCATTTTTCTGGTAGCGTCGGCAAAAAGGGTCGCGCTATGCGTGATGCCGTTGGCCAGGATGTTTTGCCAGATGGCGGCGCGGACGCTGCCGAGCCGGATTTCATGTGTTGGTTTGTTTGTCATGTTGTTTTCTCCAAATACGAGAGGGACCATTCCCTCTCTTCACCTGCGTGTTGAGAGAGGGACATGGAACCTCGCGTGTGGAGAAACATGGCGGACAAGCACGCACAGAAACTCCTGTCTCGTCGTGTGCATTGAAAATGGCAGAACAGGCGAGCCAATGGAGACTCAATAGCGACGCAACGCGTGTCCGTTCCTGTCTGAGTATTGCCGAGCCAGGAGTCAGAACGGAGCGAATGGAGCCAAGAAGCGGTTTGCGTTGTCGCTATGAATCATGGTATCCTAAATTCAGTTGAGAAACGGGCTTATGATCGAAGTTACCGTCAAGCTGCCAGAGCGAATCGCGCGAACTTTGGGGGACACCCCCGAAGCGATGGCGCGTCAGCTTTTGGAGAACTCCGCCGTCGAAGGCTACCGGGCGGGGCGACTTTCTCATCGTCAGGTGGGAGAGATGCTCGGTCTGGATTACTGGCAAGCCGAGGCTTTCCTGCGGGACCGACGGGTCGCCCTTAACTACGGCGTGGCCGAGCTTGATGCCGACCGGGCCGGATTGGACAAAATCCTTGGCAACCAGTGATCGTTGTCTCCGATACCAGCCCGCTTCATTACCTGATTCTGTGCGGTGTCCAGGATTTATTGGCGCAGCTTTTCACTCAGGTAGTGATCCCTCCGACCGTCTTTCAGGAACTTCAGCAGTCGCGAACGCCTCCTGAAGTGCGAGTTTGGGCTGCAAGTGGGTTGCCAGCATGGGTTCGATTGCAGGCGCCATCCGTCCTGGACAGCACACTCAATGTTGATCAGGGAGAAATGGAAGCCATTTGTCTGGCCCGCGAAATTCGAGCGGCGGCGATTCTGATGGATGATCGGGCGGGACGTGCGGCCGCGCTTCGTTGTGGATTGGTGGTTGCGGGCACGGTTGGGATTCTGGAAGCGGCAGCGGCGCGCGGACTCATCCAACTTCCTGAGATTGTCGAACGACTCCGGCAAACCAATGCGCGACTCGATCCTGAACTGCTGGCGGCGGCGTTGGAGCGGGATCGCGTACGACGAAATCGTTAGCTCGCGAAACGAAGTTGGTAACTATGCAACACCGTCATCTCAACACTGACGAATGGTCCGCCGCCGCCGTGGATTCGGCGCTGGAGCGGGGCGACCTCAAGGACTGGCAGGAATTGTTTGCGGTGGTGGAACGTAATCGCGAAGTCGCCGCACTCGTGCTCCGCGTGGCCTCGGCACACGATATGGGAGGCGCGTCGATTTTAGCCAAGGCACTGGTCAAGCGCATCTGGCCGGGCTTGGATTTGCTTCAAGTCTCGTCTCGATGAGCAAGCGCCGTTCGACCTTCAGATCGTCGAAGGATAACGCGCGTTCGGAATCTTCGTGCCGCTCTAAGACCGCGTGGTCTCAAAGCGGTCCAGACCCAGCACTTGTCAGAGCCGGTAATGATTGATTCTCCGGTCACGGAAAAGTATCACCGCCAGCGCGTCCCTGGCAGATTCGGCAACCAAACGAAAGAGCCAGTCACTTGCCGGTCATGGCGAGAGCATCCCCATCTCGACCAGGACCGGCCCCAACTCGCTCAGGAGTTTCTGCGTCTCCTTAACCATTTCCATCTCCTCCGGGTTATTCCTCCAGCCTTCGGGACCGCTTCGCCGAAACTTCCAACGGGGCCGCACCTTGTCGTTGTTGGTGTAGGCGACGTAGACGAGCTTTTGAAGGCCAGCCATCGTTGGATCCAAAGCACCACCGCTTTTAAGGAGTGAAAACGAGTGCGGTTGCTTGTCCACCACGAGTTTGCCGGTGGTGTAGAGATAGCCGGGGGTGGTGAACGGAGCGAGCTTGCCTTGAATTTGTGGATCGGACGCTTTCTTTTTGAGTTCAATGCGCGTGGCTTCGTCGATCTTTTCACGGGCGGCGACTGTAATCTGGGTGTCCTTCAGTTTGTTTTCCGCATCCCGAGCGGTCTTTTGTCTCGCAAGTTCAGCCCGCGCTTGCTCCATCTCCTCCCTGATTTTAGCCGCTTCATTTTTCGCCTCTTCAAGAATCCGCGCGGCTTCGGCCTGGGCGACAGTGGTGGCGGCGTTGGTTTTGGCGTCGCTGGTCTGTTGCAGGATGAGATTTTGTCGGTTAGCGGATTCGGCCTGGGCGAGCTGTTGAATTGCTGTTTCAAGAGCGGGCGAAGTTGCCGTCACCGATGAGGAAGTGAACTTGACCTTGGCTTCCTGGGTGAGGGTGGAAAGAAGTGTGCGGACATGTGCGGTTTTCTTCAAGCCGTCGGTGCCCCACTGAGAGGCCGTTTCAACGGTAACCAGCAAAGCGGTGTCAGGCTCGTAGGCAGTGCCCTGAGCGGAGAGGAGTTGTTGTTCCACGCGCCGCACGGTTTCGATCTTTTGAATCACCTCATCCCTCGCGGGAAGATCACGCAAGTCCGCCTCAAAGAATCGATGCGAAAGTGCGATGAGGCCCGGGTGCAAGGCCACAAGCTTTCCCGTGTCGTTGGTCTTGAGCGCTCCCGCATCAGCGGCAAGGGCCGTGCTTTCTGATAGAAGCTGTCCAAGCGTGTTGGTTGCGGCGTGGACCCTGGCCAGCGCTTCCGTTTGGTGGGTGCGGGCCAGGGTAAGTTTTGCCTCTTCTGCTCCCCGCTGCCGTTCCATTTCCGCCCGGTGGAATTGGTTGGTCAGGGCCACTCGTTCGCGTTCCAGCTTTGCTTCATCAGCGAACCGCGAGCGATAGGCCCACCAGGCGAAAGCGCCCGCGCCGACGAAACAAAAAAGACAGAGGAAAACGACCGTGGAGAGTGTGACAAATACCTTCTCAGGTTGCTTTTTGATTTTTGGGTCGGATATCTCGTTCATGGTTCTCCTTGTTGGGGTGGGCTCAAGCCGGGCTCGCAAGATCAACCTTTTCTCATTCGTCTTCCCGGTTTCTCTATATTTTCGCGCTCCGGAAGTTTCGGCGCCTTCTTGGTTTTCGAGGGATTTCCGGTTGCTTTGGTTACCGGTTTCTCTCCGCCACAGAAGCTATCCTCCTCCGCTTCAGTCCAGGGTTTGATCTTCTGATCGGTAATGTTCTCGCGGGGCCGGATGGCATCATCGGCCGTGGGCTCAATGAGCCAGGACTTGATCTGTGCGAATGGGCGCTCCGCGATGGTGGCGGCATTCAATGCCGGCACGTCATTGATGGCAACCAGCGTTCCCTTTTCCGGGTAAGGAAGCCCGGTGAACATGGAGGGGAGAAAGAGTGGACGATCCTGCACCTGATACTGGACCGTGGTGGAGCAGCCGGTTGTGCCCCACTGTTCGGAAATCACCTGTTCCGTGGTCCGAACATTGTTGAAAAAATCAGACGCCCACGTTGCAGTCTGAGGTCCGCCCGCCCGCACAAAGGTCTTATGCCCGCATAATCCCAGAATCTCGTTGGCGCCGCTTTCACCGTAAAGCTCCACCATCCCTTCCACACTTTGCAACCCCAGCAGTACCGAGGCGCCTTTGGACCGGCCGCGATTGAGCAAGTCGACCATACATTCCACCCGTTGCATGGCCCGAAACTCATCAAGGACGAACCAGTGTCGGGGTTGTCGGGTGTCTGGCCCGCGGAGGATTTCGTTCGTGAGCGCTTTTAAGAGGAGCGCATTCATCGGCCAGAGGCTGTCGTTCAAGACCGGATCGTAGCCCAGGATCAAAACTCCCGGTTGACGCAGGAATTCTTTCACCGAAAATGCCTTGGCCTGGCCTCGGGTGTGCCAGAGCGATGCGACCTGGGTGAACGGGCCCAGTTTGGTGGCCAGCGAAGAAAGCACGGAGTGGAAATGTTCCGTGTCATTGATGAACTGCCGGGCGTGTCGCTCCGCATGAGAGTCATGCTTTACTACTCCCTGAATGTGCTCTGATGAATCCAGGGCGCAGAGCAAATCCCGAAACGTCCACCTGCTCTTCCAGCGGGTGTTTAGCGCCACGATGACGGCGTAGAGAATTTCGCGGGCGGCATCCGTGAAATAGGGCGCGTTCGATCTCCTTTCTTCCGGGACAAGTAGCGTGGCGAGATACCGGGCCATCGCCGGTTCCTGGACCGCCTCGGCCAGATTCCAGACCGCCGACCGTTTATCAAACGGATTCATCACCCACACGTTTGGGTGGTTGGGGTGGTAACCCAAGGCAGCGAGAGTAGGGACGATGTCGCACTTGGCGTCGAAGATAATGAGTTGTTCCGGCGGGTCTCGATCCGCCTGAAATCTTTCCGCAACGGATTGGAGGAATAAGTTAATGAGAATGGTCTTCCCACTACCGACGGTTCCGCAGACGAGAAAATGTTTTGGCGCATCGCCGATGGGCAGGTTGCGGAGCGCCCAGAACATGAAACGATCGTCAAATCGGATGGCAGAAGGTGGTGCGCCATCCCGGCGCCTGCTCGAGGCGCCGCCTGGAGCGGCGTCGCCGAACGGAAAAGATGCTCCGTCCTTTTCCTCCTCAAAAAAGATGCTCCAAAAGTCGCCCATCAAATTTTATCGTGGTAGGCTGTGCGCCCCTGTCGCCCCAGGTGACTGAACGTGCGCGGCGCGTCGATCCAATCCAGTGACAACTCGAACCAGAGACCCCGAAGGAGATTGGAAAAGAGGAAAAACCCGGCGAAGGTGATGCCGAAGATCAGGGCAATCTTGCTCGCCTGACCCCAGAAGTGGGCGATGAAAAGGAGCAACAAAAAAAGGAAGGAGAAGAAATTGAAGAGCGCGGCGATCTTGGTGGCGGGTCTGATTCTACGGGCGACCTTGGCCCTCAACTCTCGCGGCACAATCCAGAGAAAGAAGAGATAAAGAAATGAGAGATACACCACGGCGATGGCCGAGTAGCCCAACCAGTCAACAGTCCACTCCTTGTCCACCCGGAGCACCAGCATCCAGAACACGAGCGCGCTCACCACGACATAGCTCCAGCGAATTCCCGTCTTGGCTTCGGTGCTTAGTCCCCGGATGAAGTTTCCCGCGGCCGTTCGGTGTGGAGCGGTGGCGACCCCGATGGCGCGGTGGAATGTGACGGGTTTCCGGCATTTGGGGCAGAGCTTCTCGCGAAGCGAAATAATCGCCTCGCATTCGGGGCATTTTGTGTTGGTCTTCCCCTTGCACCAACTCCAAAGGGGTTTTAGGGAAAGGGCCAGCACGGCAAAAAAGGCCAGCGACTGGCCGCATTTTACACAGGCCTTGTCTCCAAGATTAACTCCCGCCGTGCAGCCGGGATACGGGCAGCGGAATTTCATCAGTGCCGATCAATGGCTATGGCTCAAACGCTTCTTCTGCTTCTGCTGATACGACGCTTCTTGCTTCGGCTTGATGGTGGGGGTTTCCGACCCCACACGCAAGGCTGGAAGTGCCCAATTTTTGGCAAAGCTCCACTCCGGAGCGTTTCTAAATAGTCGCCTCTGTTGGAGACGAACCTCAATGCCCATGAACGTTTTCTTCCAATGGATTTTCGCCCATCGCGGTCTGGGTTTTCGGCCCATCGCAATATAAGGAACTTTCCATTGGTGGGCCGGATTCCATTTGGGCGCGTTAGGGAATATGTGCGTCCATTCAATACGGGCCAAATGGCGGCGCTTTTCACGGTGGCCGCGGCTGTCGTATTGAGATGACTCATCGTCCACCCACCTGGCCCGGCGCTCTCGACGGGAGGCTCGCCTGGTCCTTTTCGTTCGTTTAGCTCGCCGTTTCTTCCAGCCTGCCTCAGTGATGTGACTCTTCCTGGTTTTCCCAGGTTTGCGTAGTGGGATGACGTTCTCGGTTTTCTCGGACTTGAATGCGCTGGTCTCTTGCTTATTGCTCTCGTGCGCTTTTTCCGCTGCTCCCTTTTCTTTGGCCTGGGATTCAAAGTTACTGGAGGTGGATCGTTGAGTTCTGTCTGGAGACTTTGCTTTCTGATGCTTGGCTTTTTGCTGGTGGATAGCCTCTGCCTTCCTCAAGAGTTCTTGAACCTGAGTTGTGTTCCACCCAAAGCGCTCTCCGGTCTGCCTCCAGTGCTCGAAAAGTTGGTGGCTGCTGACCGATTCCTTCTGCCTCCTCGTCGCCAGGGCCGCCTCTTTCGCCGCGATGGCGCCCGATTCGCCATGCTCGGCCAGGTATTCCTTTATTTGCTTCGAGCGCGTGGAAAACTCCTCACAGAGAGCTCGTGGAACTCCCTGCACATGGAAGCCCGCCTTTTCCGGTTCGATGGTTAGATGGAGTTCCTGTTCCAGCAGACGAGCCAATGCTTTTGTGAAAACCGCCCCCGCCTCTTTCTTGACCTTGAAGAAATCGCTGCTCCAGACGGTGCCCGTGCTGCCGTCCTCCCGAACGCAAGTGTTGATGAGCACCGTGTGGAAATGGAGTTGCGGTTCCATTTCCCGAGAAGTGCTGTGGCGGAAGGTGGCGAAAAGAAATTCAGCCCGCTCCAGGAATTGCCCGTTTTTTCCACGTCGGGTCGTCGCCGCTTCCCGTTGCAGGAAATCGAGTGCTGCATGGAGCGCTTTTTCGACCAGCGATTCGAGCTTCTTTTGGGTTTCCACCGGTGCGTGCGCCCATAGGACGCTCACGCTTTTGGGTACACTGAATGTCAGATCCCAGCCGCTTTGACGATCTTGGTCCCCGGCGTTTTGGACAAGCTTCATTTGACCGTCCGGGCTAAAGCCCGCGAGCAATTGGCGGAAGGCATCCGGCTCGACTCGTCCCGTTAATCCAAGCTTCAGAGCGCCCTTTCCATACCATTGTCCGAGCGGCTCTCCTTTGTTGAAGTAATAGTCTTCCTGGGCCAGGCGGAGGTAATACTCGCCTTTTCCCACGCCTTTCATGGGAACCGAGATCGAAAGCATGGCTGCTATTCTTTCCTGAGTTGCGACTCGACCCAGTTGTGGGCGACCTCTTCGCTGTAGTGGCCGGTGGCCACAAGGATAGCCTCAACGCTCAGCGCAACATCGGTTCTCAACGCAAAAATGGCGTCCCCAAGCCGCTTCAGCATTGCGATTAGTTCAGTGCGATCAAACTCAGCGGCGAGCATCTGGCGGACGTACTCCCGTCCGAGATTATGTCGGCTGACGCCCAGCCGAGCGGCCCGTTGGACCAGTTCGCCCAAGTCCTCCTCCTTTAAGCGAAACCCCACTCCGTCTGAACGGCGGGATTTTCGCGGGGGACTGGATGATGTCTTCATAGCGGAGAGAGCATGGATGAGTTGTGGTGTCGAAAGGAACAGAGTAGCGAGCAAGTAGGCATGGTGTAGGACCAATGTTTTCCCAAGTGCTACGTCGGCGTTACGCAGCATCGTCCAGCCCTCCATCCCGGCGTGAGTTCTTTTCCCGCCACTTCTCGTGAATGGCGTTGGTCATTTTGGCCAGCCATTTGACGTCCCGCGCGAGCTCCAGCACATACAGCGTCGCGAAGTATTTAACGCCGCTCCGTGGTGGGTTACCGAGCGGCAGAAGAAGCCGCTTGGTGACAAGCTCCGGCACGTCATGCGTCTGGATGTTCAGCACCCAGGCGGTTTGCTCCACGTTGAGTCTTGCCGGCCAGTGGTCGAGGAGAGTGAGGAATTGTCGTTGATCGTCACGCATATCGTTTCTTTTGGTTTCTGCCGGGCGCACGACCCGGCATCTTTTTACGCCTGTTCCAGTCCGAAACTTTGGGCAAAAGCGAACAGGGTATTTGCAAAAATCTTTCATTCCCTCCGCTGGCTTGATTTGCCGTTGCCAAAAGAAATCCCTCGCCTACTCTTTGGCCGACGCATGGAAGCCCTCATTCAAGCCTTGGAAGAGTATCGGGCTGCAACGCATCTGGACCTGAAACTCTCGGCCGGCGATACCATGGCCCGGCTACTCTATCCGAAACTCCATCGGTTTTTGTCCGCCAAGTGTCCGGCTCATGCCGTGGATGATCTGGCGCAGGAAACCCTCCTCGCGATCACGCGAAGTCTCCCGCGTTTGAAAGGGACTCGTGAATTCCCTGACTGGTGCTTTCGAATCGCTCGACGCAGGCTGGCCGACTACTACAAGAAGAATCCGCGAGTGACTGAAGAGTTGGACGAAGAGGCGCTGTGGACCATCGTGGAGGCGTCGGGCCGGACCACCCCGCTGTCGGCGGCAGATTGCGCCGCACTGAAAGAAGCGTTGAGCATGGTGGCCAAGGCGGATGAGCCGTGCGCCGAATACTTGAAATCCATTTATCTCAATGGCTGGACGTTCGCCGAACTTGGCGCAAAGATGGGCAAGACCAAGGATGCGGCTCGGGTAAAGCTGAATCGCTGCCTGGAGCTTGCAGGCGCCCTGGTACAGGAGAAAGGATTGGCCCATGTCTAAACAGGAAGCCGAAGCCAAGCTCCAGAACTTGAGTCAACGACTCGAGGAAGGCTGGAACAATCTTCACTCGCTCAAGGAATCACAGCTTGAGGCCATCCGCGATGTCGTGCGCGAACAATATAACGAGCAACAGCAGAAATTCGCCCAGCAACGGCGGCGCGCCCAAAAAAGCCAGTCGAAGAAGTCCGGCCAGTCCAAAGCCAAGGGCAAATCCAAGCAGGCAGCCGAAAGCAAAAAGCAAACCCGCCGCCGCGGTCACACCCATTAGTGATGGTAACCTAATGAGAGTGCCTCATTCTTTTGGTTTTCTCCTCACGGGCGCTTTTTTCGTGGTGTGACTTGGTGTAGGCCACAAGATCCCTGGCCTGTTTGGTCGTCCAATCCGTTTTCTGCCCGAAGGAATTCCACATTTCTCGAAGGTCCAAGCGGAAGATTGCCGAGGAACTTCTTACCGACGCGACCTGGGAAAGTCTTTCGACCGCTTGTTGTGGCACTCCGGAGACCCGAAAGCTTTGGGATTCTTCTTCAACCTGTAGTCCGAGCCGTTTCTCCAGTTCGCGGATGTAGGTTCGTTGATACGCCGCCTGCATCGCGTCGCGATTGATGTATAAAGCCTCTTTGGGAATTGTTTGAACGCGGCCGTTCTCCAGGAATCCAACGTTCGAGGCAACGGCGAGTGTGTAAAGGTTCGCCGTTTGCCCCTCTCCCACCTGATGTTGAAACCTGGCGAAGAGCATCGATGTACTCTCTCCGCCTCTCACATTCTGTTCCAGTTCAATGAGCGCGGCTTGACTGCTTTTTCATGACTTTGCTCAATGTGACGGGCGACCTTGGATTGGGCTACAGCGTAGAGGGCATTCAACGTTGGCGGCGAGTCAAACTGCACAATCCAGCCACTTCGCCGAGCAGGGTTCTTTGCATCGTCGGCTAACCGGACTTTGCCGTCAGGCGTCAAACCTTGAAGCACGGCCTTCAAAGCGGGTTTTCGAACCGAAGACCACAGCCGAAAATGTCTTGCGCCCAAGCCCTGCCACCGGCCGGGCCACTGGTAACGATGAAGCCAGTGATCTTCCCGCATGACATTGGCGCAAACGGTGGCGATCTGTTTTCCGAAGATTGGTTTTATGGTGATGCTCATGGAATGAAGATACGCCAACGTCATGAGAACCGTTTGCGAGTAGTGAGCGATTAGCGGGAGAGTACCTGGCACTTCCCGGCACCTTTGCACCATACTTCACGTTTCACTCGAAACGTGCTATGGAGTGCCTGGGAGCAACCGCGTCTTGTGACCGAACCAGGATTTCAAACCACCGACATCCGCCGGAATCCAATGGACTGGGTAATCATGGATACCAGCGGCAGGATCGAGGAGTCGATTCTATCCAATTTCTGCTCTCTTTCAATGTTCGGTTTGAACGATCACGGGTGTTCAATTGAAACTCAAGGTCTGTCCGCTCGAAACGGCCCCGTAGGCTCTTTGATCCACCGTTACACCCATCGGGTTAATTAGCACGATGGTGTCGCCGCCGTTGTTTAATGTCATAGAGCGGCCCAACCGCTTCACGATCACGACTGCCTGCGGTTGGACGGATCCGTCCGCCTGGTTCAACACCCAGAAGGAGTTTCCGGTCGCGTCACCAATTTTCCACCCGGCCAACGGCACCGGCTGGGTTCCGGTGTTCCTGATCCGGACCTCTTCATCCTGCTCATCGTCCCCGGGCGGATTCGGCATTGCACCTGTCAGGCGGAGCCCCCCGGAAGCGGGCGGCGGAATAACGCCGCCCGTGGTGGTCCGGAGCGTCAATATGACGGGCAGATGGTCAG
>Ga0187892_10011771_pt1 | contig 10600 bp, 10 predicted proteins | sample MA1701073metaG_FD_139345 | JGI IMG/M metagenome (GOLD analysis project Ga0187892, IMG submission 139345) | Bio-ooze microbial communities from a basaltic lava cave in the Kipuka Kanohina Cave System on the Island of Hawaii, USA - MA170107-3 metaG ...
ATTTGTGCGCAAGTCGCAGGGTCATGTCCGCATCTTCACCTGAATAGCGAGTCGCGTCAGCAACAGACACGGCGGCAAAGTTTTTCTTGCCGCCGTCGGTCACGGCCTCGTAGGTCAGCATGCGATATTGTAAATGCTCCCAGGCCAGATCGTTCAGATTGTGGCGCTTATTGGGATCGAGTAAGTACGATGCGAGCATTGTGTCTCCAGCAACATTGCGCGGCCACAATTGGTACTGCGCTAACACCATTGCATCGTATTTCGTGTTTTGTCCAACCAAGCCGAGTGTGGAGTCTTCGAGGAGTAAGCGCACCGCAGCCAGGACCTGCGCTAAAGGCACCTGTGGAGTCGCATCGTCTGAACGATGGCCCACCGGAATGTACCAGGCTTTCCCTTCTTCAATGGCGAGAGATACACCAACAAGTTCTGCATCAAGCGGATTCAAGGAGGTCGTTTCGGTATCAAGGCAGTACGTTTGGGCTTTGCGGATGGCACGCAACGTGTGGTCAAGTTGTCGGGCAGTCCGCACGGTCTCGTATTGTCCAGTCTCAGCCGGTGGTGGGTCAGCCGTCGGAGAATCCCACGGAGAATTGATCTCCGCTAACAGGCGACGAAATTCAAACTCCTGAAACAACGCGGTGAGCTGCTGTTTGTCCGGTTCTTCGATGGCCAGGTCTGGGAGTTCGACATGGAGCGGAACATCGCGGTGCAACGTTGCCAATGTTTTTGAGACCCGTGCCAGGTCAGCATGCGCACGAATCTTCTCGCCAAGTTTTCCGGAAATTTCATCTGCATGATGTAAGAGATTCTCCAAATCGTGCCACTCATTGATGAGCTTAATTGCCGTCTTCTCTCCAATCCCTGGAATCCCTGGAATGTTGTCGGTCGGATCTCCCATCAACCCCTGGACATCTACTACACGTGCAGGTTCAACACCAAACTTCGCCTGCACCCCAGCGATACCAACATACTCACCCTTCATTGTATCGAGCATAATCACATGCTCGGACACCACCTGCATGAGGTCTTTATCGCCAGAAACGATGACTACCTCAGCCCCCTGTTTTTCCCAGCGGTCCGCCAACGTCGCAATAATGTCATCAGCTTCGTAGCCTTCCAGTTCCAGAACGGGAATGCGGAAGGCACGAACCACTTCTTTGATACGCGGAATCTGCGGTCGCAATGTTTCTGGCATCGCTGAGCGATGAGCTTTGTAGGCGGTATAGAGATCATTACGAAAAGTCTTGCCCTTGGCGTCGAAAACGACAGCGAGGTACTGTGGCTGCTGGTCTTGCAACAGCCGCTGCAACATATTCACGAAGCCGAAGATTGCATTGGTAGGAAAGCCTTGAGAGGTTTGCAATTCGCGGACAGCATAAAAGGCACGGTAGATGTATGCCTGTCCATCAACCAAGAAAATCCGAAGAGGGTTAGAGTGTGTCACGGCGCAACTGTGGCAGGCACGCTTCCGTGCGTCAAGGCAGGAGGCGTTCAGCTTGGCCCCCACCAACCCACACCGTCTTGAAATTCCTGTTCAGCATCTGTAAAGCTCTACTCATATCGCTATGATAAGCTCGGCAAAGAGAATGAAACCCACGATGAATGGTAGCGCTGACTGTGGTCTGGATGGTGTGGACCAGACCACCCTGGCATTTCTGTAGAAATCGGGAGATGATAAGATATTAAAAAAGGGAATGGTATGGCGTACAAAGCAAAACTGCGGCCCAAAAGCGAATGGCAAAAAGACGACTGTATTGGCTGGTGGCTTGGATGCAAGAACAAGTCGGTCGAGGAGGCAGTGCATGGGAGCGCTGCGGTACGGTGCTGCCAGCAGGAACGGTGCGTACTTTTTGCTGTTGTGCTCGCCGTTGATCAAGGGCAGCAGGCGACCTGACTGCTAGAAGAGCAACCGCAAGATTCCCTCGGACAACCTACCTATAAAAATCAAAAAGCCCCTGAATCATCAGGGGCTTTGCAGTGAAAGCGGGTGACCGGGGTCGAACCGGCGACCTTGTGCTTGGCAAGCACACGCTCTAGCCAACTGAGCTACACCCGCGTGTGTAGGAAACTTTAACACAGTCAGGAGGAGTGTCAACCGCAAAACTTTTTTGAGGAATGAAATTCCCCCGTTCCCCTTACGCCATCGCCGGGCAGTATATTAGGAGTGCCAGGGAGGGCGGATCATAATCCACTCTCCTAGCGCTCAATCAAACGAAGAAAGGGCTTGATTACCGCCGAGCTGGTTACGGTCGTTCTTTCGGACATGAAAGGAGAGATGACCGGAAATTGTCTTCAGGGGGTACCGGCTTGTCTGCCTTGCGTGCGCGCCCGCCCCGGTCTAGGATTTGCCAATGTCTCTGGCGGCTGTCCCCACACCTCATCGCTTTACCCGCGTGGAATACTATCGCATGGGTGAGGCCGGATTATTTGCTGACGAGCGGGTTGAATTGCTCGATGGGGAAATCATTACGATGCCACCGCAGAACCCACCGCATGCGAGTACAACGAGCGATCTCACGTCTACCTTACTCCTTCTCCTTGGTACTACCGTATCTCTTCGGGTACAGATGCCCATCGTTTTACACGATTGGAGTGAACCAGAGCCTGACATCGCTATCTGCCGGCGCAGTCCAGACAGGTATAGTCATGAACATCCTAAAGCAAGCGACGTTTTGTTGGTGATTGAAGTGGCGGAGACAAGCTTGCCCTACGACCGTAGCCGCAAAGTCGCTGTGTATGCCGGGAGCGGTATTCCTGAGTATTGGATCGTGAACCTCGTGGACCGTCGTGTTGAAGCGTTCAGCGATCCTGATCCGACGCAGCAATGCTATCGCACCGAGCGGCATGCCGTTCCTGATGACATGCTCACGCTGCCCAATGGCGCAACCATTTCTGTTGCTGACATTTTCTAAATAGGCCTACACAATGTTCATAGACGGCCTTCCGGGGGGCCGCTCCATTTCCAAAGGGTTAGCCTTCAATCATCCGCATCACGTCAGTGAAGGATTCTGGTAGAGGTGCTTCTACAGCGCAGAGGTCACCTGACGGCAGTCGGTATTCAATCCTGCGGGCATGCAACATCAGTCGCGGAAATCGATGCTGCATATCCCTCTCTCCATACAACAGGTCGCCGACGATTGCATGGCCGAGACTATAGAGATGAACACGAATCTGATGCCGTCGCCCGGTGATAGGATAAACCTCAATCAGAGTATACCCGTCGAAGCGCTTGAGCACCTGAAAGGTGGTGATACTCTCTTTCCCGCGTTTGCTATCCATGCCCATCCGCCCAGAGCCAAACTGTCGTAGCGGCGTGTCGATGGTTCTACTCTCTTGAGCAACGATACCATGAACCAAAGCCAGATAGATTTTGCGCACACTGTGATGAGAGAATTGTTCGTTGAGATACTTGTGGGCAGCAGCATTTTGGGCAAAGAGCATGACTCCGCTCACTTCTTTGTCGAGGCGATGGACGACGTAGAGTTTCGTTGGCTTAGAAGCAGAGAGAAGCGATAGCAGGCTCTCTTGAGTGGTGTCCCGCTCCGGAATGGAGGCTAATCCTTCAGGTTTATCAACCGCAAGGACATCGTCGTCTTCAAACAACACAAGGATCAATTACCCCATCCTCTCTTTGCCGTACCGTGTCTTTTCCTAAAATCAGGATCCAGCAGATTCGCCCTATGGATGTACTCGTACAGAACGGTTTCAATGCCGACCCGGGTTCCTTTCACTCGAATGTCGTCCGGAGCGAAGAAATCGAAGTAGCTTTCAAGTTCCATAGCGTTCCTCGCGTGAAGGGTTCTCTCGCTCGCCGCAGAGCCTGGACGAGCCAAATTATCGATGCAGCATGCCAGAGGACACCCCTGGCTGTAAATATCGTTGGAAAAAGAAACCAAACAGCAAAAGCGGCGCGCAACGTAGTTACACTGCAGGCCCAGCATAAAGACTCTTCCGCTATGGCTTGTGCTCGCACTCGGAGAGTGGTCCATTTTTGAGGAAGTAAGCGATGACAACAGAACAACCCATTCGCTTCGCCGGCTCAACGCTTGGCGAAAACCGCCACATCTGCGCGTTCTTTTACAGTCCTGAGGAGGAATATCGCCTGCTGCTGCCGTTCATCAAAGAGGGTTTCGAGCGCGGCGAGAAGGCTTTCCATAAGTTTAGCGGGGACATTATTGTCGATGTCATGCGAACCCATCCGATGATTATCATCGGTGGTATCCTCCAGGAGAACCCATTCTTCGTCCCACTAGACCAGTTCGTGTGAGAGCTGCGAAACCGCGAGGCCAGACGCTAGGGGGCACAGGTATGACCGGTCTCTTGTAAGCGCTGCCCTTTGGAGTGCGGGAGCCACGCCCCCGCTTTTCCTGAGCGAAGCACGACTTCACCCCCCTGTGGCTGGGCAGCATAGAGGCCGCCAAGAAAGCGCTAACATGGCTAGCGCACTCCAAAAGTGTACCTTGACGCCCTTCGATAAGGATAGCGTTGCTTTGTGGACAACCAAGCCGAGGAAATTCACCGTCTTCAAGGCCACATCCTCGACAGCGATCTTACGATATGCCGACCTCAAACGTCGTGAGTACGAGAACATCCTGACAGCACTCGAACAGGCGCGCTGGAAAGTGTACGGTGCTAGAGGTGCGGCGGAACTCCTGGACATCAATCCCACCACGCTGGCGTCCCGGATGCAGGCGTTCGGGCTCAAGCGCGCACGGTAAGCAATAAGGCTTGACTTCATGTCCTCAATGTCTATATTGTCCATCGACGATTCCCGATGAGAATGAAGCTGAACAGTGAAGTCCAAGGCGATCAATACGGAAATGGCGGAGCTGAGCGGCCTGTGTAAAGCGCTGGCTCACCCCATGCGTGTGCAGATTCTGCAACTTCTGCTGGAGCGCCGCTATCTGTGTGGGGACATGGTGAACGCCTTGCCCCTGGCGCAGTCTACGGTGTCAGAACACCTCAGAATCCTCAAGGACGCTGGTCTGATCCACGATGAAGCTGAGGGACCGCGGCGCCGGTATTGTGTCAATCACCAGCTCCTGAAGCGATTCAAGGCGCTGATCGCTGCCCTGTAAAATTTTTTATCTCGCTCTATCGTCAATCGCCGATAGACGAAAAGGAGACCGTATGCCCAAGACCTATAAGCAGTTGATGGAAGAAGCGCGTCAGGTGGTTCCTGAGTCTCCCGTGGAGGAGGTCAAGACGCGGCTGGAACGCGGGGAACAGTGGACCCTGCTGGATGTGCGTGAGCGCGAAGAGTACCGGGAAGGGCATCTCGACGGTGCGCTGTCGGTGTCCCGTGGCTTCCTGGAAATCCGCATCGAAGAAACCGTGCCGGAGAAAAACACGCCTATCATCGCCTACTGTGCGGGTGGGGTACGCTCATTGATCGCGGCCCGTACCCTCAAAGAGTTGGGGTATAAAAACGTTGTGTCTATGTCTGGGGGGTATACGGCCTGGAAGAACGCTGGCTACAAGTGGGTTGCCGACCGCCAGTTCACACCTGAACAGATCACACGTTACGCGCGCCATTTCACGTTACCGGAGGTGGGAGAAAAGGGTCAGGCGAAGCTGCTGGACGCGAAAGTCCTGTGCATTGGTGCTGGCGGGCTGGGCTCGCCAGCAGCCTTTTACTTGGCTGCGGCTGGTGTGGGGACGATCGGTCTGATCGATCATGATGTTGTGGACCTGAGTAACCTGCAGCGGCAGATCCTTCACACCAACGACCGGGTAGGGATGCCCAAGGTAGAATCGGCCCAAAAGACCCTGAATGCCTTGAATCCAGAGGTCAAGGTCGTACCGCTCAACGAGCGACTCTCGTCCGAGAACGTGCTGCGCATTATCAAAGACTTCGACATCGTTGTGAATGGGTGCGACAATTTTCCTACGCGCTACTTGATTAACGATGCCTGCGTGATGGCCAAGAAGCCGTTGGTTGATGGCTCGATCTTCCAGTTTGAGGGACAGGCCACAGTGTTCTATCCAGGACGTGGCCCGTGTTACCGTTGCCTCTTCCCTGAACCACCACCTCCTGGGGCGGCACCAAGTTGTGCCGAGGCTGGTGTACTAGGGGTCCTGCCAGGATTGGTTGGCTGTGTGCAAGCGTTAGAAGCGATCAAGCTGATCCTGGGCGTAGGCAGACCGTTGATCGGTCGCATGATGCACTTTGACACCCTGAGCGGTGAGGTGCGAGTGCTGAAGCTACGGCGTGATCCCAACTGTCTGGTGTGCAGTGACCATCCCCAAATTACTGAACTGATCGATTACGAAGAGTTCTGCGGCCTGCGGGCGGCAAACGCGGCGTAGGAGGTAAGCGTTCAGCTACTAGCGCTCAGCAGTCAGCCAGTAAAAGAAGCCCTCAGCGATCAGTCTTCAGCGGTCAGCCAAAAGAGATAGACTGCAAGATTCCATCAGAAGCTGAAAGCTGACGGCTGAGCGCTGAATGCTTCCTGACGGCTGACCGCTGAACGCTTACAAAGTGAGAGCTATGACACGAGCGCTGCAACTCATTGTAAACAACAAATCCATAGATGAAGAACCGCCTGTGCTGACAACGAACGGGAACACTGATGCGGAACTGCTTGACGCATACTCACAGGCAGTCATCAGTGCGGCGGAGAAGGTGAGTCCCGCGGTCGTCAGTATTGCCGTGCACAAGGCGGCGAGAAATGGACCGACGCCTAGTTCGCGCTCTTCCCCGGAACTGCAAGGAGCTGGCTCGGGGTTCCTCTTCACGCCGGACGGGTTCATTCTGACCAACAGTCATGTCGTGCATCACGCCAGCAGGCTCGAAGTGGCGCTGACCGATGGCCGTCGTTTTCAAGCCGAGCTGGTGGGTGACGATCCAGAGACCGACCTGGCAGTGATCAGAATCGCAGGGCCAAATTTCGTGGCCGCTCAGTTCGGGAACTCGCAGGCCCTGCGCGTAGGTCAATTGGTCATTGCCCTAGGGAATCCCTATGGATTCCAGTGCACGGTGACCGCAGGGGTCGTCAGTGCGTTAGGGCGTTCTCTCAGGGCGCAGTCTGGCCGTTTGATTGATAACCTCATTCAGACGGACGCGGCCCTTAACCCTGGCAATTCGGGCGGGCCGCTGGTCACGTCACGCGGCGAGGTTATTGGTGTCAACACAGCGGTCATTCTACCGGCACAAGGGATTTGTTTTGCCACTGCCATGAGCACGGCACAGTTTGTCGCTGGGCGGCTCATCAAAGATGGACGAATCCGGCGGAGCTATCTCGGAGTGGGAGGACAGAACGTGACCCTGCCACGTCGTGTGGTGCGTTTCCATAACTTACCGATTGAAAGTGGGGTCTTGGTCGTTTCGCTTGAGCCCAACAGCCCCGCGCAGCGTGCCGGCGTTCATGAAGGGGATGTCGTCGTGGGGTATGGTAGCCATGTGATTGCCAGCATTGATGACCTACAGCGGCTGATGACCGAAGAACAGGTAGGGGTACGCTCAGAACTCACGCTGCTGCGGCGCGGCGAGAAGATGGAACTGTCAATCGTGCCAGAGGAATCGCAACGGGCGAGGACGTAGGTCGCTGCACCCAAAATAGTTTCCTGTCTTGTATACTGATACAGAAGATTCGTACACATTGTTTGCTGGAACCCTTCCGCTCGTCCCGAGCGTAGCGCAGCGAAGTCGAGGGATGGCGGCGAAAGACGTAGCTCGCGTGCTTCGACTTCGCCCTGCGGGCTACGCTCAGCATGAGGGGTAGCATTGCGGAGTGTACGAATGTCCTGAAGTCCGGTTTAAGGCAGAAACCCTACTTCGTGGAAGCCCCCTTCTCATCGGTGTGTCCGAATCCCCCAACCCGCTCTGTCGGGTCAAGCTGATCAACTTCCTGCCACTGCACCCGCGTCACTGGGGCGACAACGAGCTGCGCGATACGGTCGCCACGCTGAATTGTCACCGGCTGGTCACCAAGGTTGATTAATAAAATTTTCACTTCATCACGGTAATCGGCATCAATCGTCCCCGGTGCATTAAGAATGGTGAGCCCAGACCGTAGAGCGAGACCACTACGAGGCCGCGCTTGCGCTTCGTATCCTTGTGGTAAAGCGATAGCAAAGCCAGTCGGGATCAGAGCCCGGCCCAAGGGCGGAAGAGTAAGGTCTTCGCTGAGATCGGCATAAATGTCCATTCCTGCCGCATCGGGAGTCATGTAGCGCGGAAGCGGGACGGGATCGCTTCCAGTTTCACGGAGGCGAGTGATAGGAACGAGAAGTGGGATGGTCATACGAGGTTACAGGGGACAGGGGACAGGGAGCAGTCTATAAAGCATCGGGACAGGGAACGAGTAGTCATTTCTTCTTTCTTCCCTATAACCTGTAACTTATCACCTATTCCCTATAGTCCGATCAGCGCTTCATAATCGACCTTCCGTGGCACTTCGCCCAGCAGCGTAAGCGCTTGTCCCTCACCATTGAAGCAACGTGCAGCCAAAGCCTGGACATCATCAAGCGTCACTCGTTCGATCTCGTCTGCTACCTCCGGGATGGGAATATCACGGCGAAAATAGATCTCACAGCGCGCGAGACGATTCATCCGCGCTTCACTGGTCTCTAACCCAAGGAGGAGTCCGCCTTTAGCATGACCTTTGGCGCGACGTAATTCATCAGCCGAGATGCCATCACGGGCAACGTCACGAAGAATGGTACACGCCAGTTCAAGGACTTGCGGCACCCACTCGGTACTGGTTGCCGCATAGACCCCCAGATAGCCAGTGTCGCGGTAAGTCGAGAGAAATGAAGTGACATCGTACACTAAGCCACGCCGTTCACGAATCTCTTGGAAGAGACGCGCACTCATCCCACCACCCAGCGCAGTGTGCAGCAAATAGGCCGCGTACCACGCAGGGTCTTCCACCGACACACATGGCACTCCTAAGCAAAGGTGGGTCTGCTCAAGAGCGCGACGATGTGGGTAGACTCCTGCATGCACCAGCGGCGGCTCACTCGGCGCAATTCCCGCTTTCCCGCTCAACCTTGAAAGATCGGGGCCAAGACGGTCAATGATCTCTTCGTGCCGCGCACCCCCTGCCATCGCCACGATAATGCGGTCGGGTCGATAGCGACGATCCAGATAACGGAGAAAATCGGTCCGTTGGAAACGAGAAACCGCAGCAGCCGTGCCGGAGATTGGTCGGCTGAGAGAATGCCCACGCCAGTAATCGAGATGAAACAGATCGTGAATGAGATCGTCCGGCGTATCTTCGACTTGGGCAATCTCTTGGCAGATTACTGACCGTTCGCGTTCGATCTCCGCTTCATCGAAGCGCGAGTGTAGAAATACGTCGGTAAGTAAATCAAGGGCGAGTGGAAGATGTTCGCTTAATACCTTTGCGTAGTAGCAGGTGTATTCTTTGGAGGTGAAGGCATCGAGCACGCCACCAACCGCGTCGATTTCTTCAGCAATCTCTGCTGCTGTTCGGCGCTCAGTGCCCTTAAAAAAGAGATGTTCAAGAAAATGGGCGATACCGTTTTCTTCTGGTGCTTCGTCACGTGAGCCGTTTTCGACCCAGATCCCCACGGTCACCGAGGGTATGCCTGGGACTTCTTCTGAGACCAGGCGCACCCCGTTCTCAAGGATCGTGCGCTGCACCATTTAGCGAGTCTCACCGGCCTCGTGTTCTGCCTGGATTGCTTCCCGGTGACTGAGACGAATTTTGCCCTGTCGGTCGATTTCTAACACTTTCACCATAATCTCGTCCCCTTCTTCGACCACGTCAGAAACACGGCGGACTCTCCCCGTCCCGAGTTGAGAAATATGCACGAGCCCATCTGTCCCCGGTAGAATTTCGACAAACGCACCAAAATCGACCACCTTGCGCACCGTCCCTTTGTAGATTTTGCCGATTTCAGCTTCTGCAGTAACGCGGTTGATCTTGGCAATCGCTTTACTCATCGAGTCGCCATCGGCAGAGGCCACCAGGACAGTGCCGTCATCGTCAACATCAATCTTTACTCCAGTCTCTTCGATGATTGACCGGATCATCTTCCCGCCTGGGCCGATGAGTTCACGAATTTTTTCTGGTTTCACTTTCAGGGTGGTAATCCGCGGAGCATACCCCGAGACTTGCTCGCGTGGCGCTTCCAAGACTTTTGCCATTTGCTCAAGGATAAACATGCGTCCATCGCGCGCCTGATACAGCGCCTGATGCATGATTTCCCGCGTCACTCCAGCAATTTTAATATCCATCTGCAGCGCGGTAATACCTTGGGTCGTACCAGCCACCTTGAAGTCCATGTCACCGAGGTGATCTTCATCGCCCAGAATATCGCTCAGCACCCGTATCGCTTCACCTTCCTTGATTAAACCCATCGCAATCCCGGCGACGGGGGCCTTAATCGGCACCCCAGCATCCATGAGCGACAGCGTCCCGCCGCACACCGTCGCCATCGAAGAAGAACCGTTGGACTCCAGCACTTCAGACACGATACGGACGGTGTAGGGAAAATCACTCCCGTCCGGCACCACCGCTTGCAGTGCCCGCTCGGCGAGCGCACCGTGGCCGATCTCGCGGCGACCCGGGCCCCGCAGGGGCCGCGCTTCTCCAACGCTAAAGGCGGGGAAATTGTAGTGCAACATGAA